>Ga0136633_1003267_pt1 | contig 10747 bp, 9 predicted proteins | sample AntDrymeUQ832206_2_FD_105494 | JGI IMG/M metagenome (GOLD analysis project Ga0136633, IMG submission 105494) | Polar desert sand microbial communities from Dry Valleys, Antarctica - metaG UQ83 (22.06) | ecosystem: Environmental > Terrestrial > Soil > Desert | place: Antarctica: Dry Valley...
GAAGTCTGTTGACTCTCCTGGGCTGAGGGGGGTATCCTTACGAACATGTGTTCGAGTGTGGCGGCGGCGTTGGAAGGGGTGCTTGCGGAGGCCGGCGGGGCCGGTGAGGAGATCCTGGCGCTCGTCGAGATGGCCGACCGGGTGCAGGCCGCACTGGTGGAAAAGGTGGGCGTGTTCAACGCCGCCGAGGGGTGGGCGGTTGATGGGGACTTCTCGTTCGCCTGCTGGCTGCGAGCCCGGGCCGATGTGACCCGGGCCGAGTCGTTGCAGCTCGGCCGGTTCGCCCGCACCCTGCGGACCATGGCCCTGACCGAGAAGGCCGTGGCCGACGGCAAGGTGTCGGTGGCCAAGGCCAAGCTGCTGGCCGGGGTGATCAACGAGCGCACCGCCGAACGGTTCTCCGAGCTGGAAGCGGCTCGCCGACCCCGACGGGCCCGACCCCGACGACCCCAGCCGAAACTGGGCCAGGGTCAGCCCCGGGTTCAACGGGCGTTGGAGCATCGAAGCCGACCTCGACCCGGCCAGTGGCGCCATCCTCAAGTCGGTGCTCGACCCCATCGTCGACCGGATGCACCAAGACGGCCGCTTCAACGACCTCCCCAAAGGAGAGGACACCGCCGGGCGCCGCACCGCCGAAGGGTTCATCGAGATGGCCCACCGGGCCTCCGGGAAGAACCCCGACCAGCCGGCCGTCCACCCCGACATCGTGGTGGTCGTGCCCGCCGAGGCCCTCACCGGCGGGGAACCCGACCCGTTCCACCCGCCCACCCTGTCCGGCGCCGGCCCCATCTCCCTGAACACCGCCCTGCGCCTGGCCCTGCTCGGCACCGTGTCGGCAATGACCGTCGACGGGTTGGGCCGCCCGTTGCACCTGGGCCGCAAGCAGCGGCTGGCCAGCGCCGACCAGTGGATCGCCCTCACCGTGCGCGACGGCGGCTGCGTCGCCCCCGGCTGCGACCGCCCCCCCGGCTGGTGTGAAGCCCACCACCTGGCCTGGTGGGAACGCGACAACGGCACCACCGACCTTTCCAACCTGGCCTTGACCTGCAGTCATCACCACCATCTGATCCACGACGACGGCTGGACCCTCCACCCCCAGCCCGACGGCATCTGGCAGCTCACCCGCCCCGACGGCACGATCGTCGACCCGCCACGGTACCCGGGCAACGACGGTCAGCGGGCGAGAGCCGGACCACCTGCATGAGGATCCACCAGTCTGTTGTGGCGGCGGCCCGACACCTGCCCCGGCCTGTCGGAGTCAAGCCACCAATCCCGTGAGGAACTTCAGAAGATGTCCGAGCCGGCTTGCGACGTGCCGTCACGTGGATGTCTGCAAACGGCTTCGGTTTGCTGCGAAGTCTGTTGACTCTCCTTCTCCGCCTATGACCGCCCCGTCCCCGCCGATCCGCTCCGCCCGCCAGACCAGCGGCGGGTAGCCTGGAAACCGTGGCCCGGAACGCCTCCGATCTTCCCGCCGATCCCGGCATCGTCGCGACCAACGCCGACGAGGACTGCTCACCCGAAGCCTTCCGCGCCTTCATCGACGAGCTTCTCGCCGGACCCGAACCCGAACTGGAAAGCATCGGCGCCACCGAAGCGCTCCGCGAGCTGCGCGCCGACGCCGGCACGTGAACGTGGTCGTCGACGCCTCCGCCTCGCAGGTCGAGACGGCACGCATCGCTGGGCGCTGGCGAGCTCAGGTAGCGGGCGTGGGCGTGGGAGTCGTGGGAGGTGCGGGACGAAGCACCTTCACCTCGCAGCCGTCGATGACGCTTTTCGCCGACGGGGCAGATCGCGACCCCAGGTAGCCTCCGCCGGATGGCCAGCGTTGTCGTGATCCGGTTGCCCGACGGCTCCTCCCGTGAGGTTCCCGCCGGCATGACCGGGGCCCAGTTGGCCGCCTCCATCGGGCGACGGCTGGCCGACGCGGCCGTGGTGGTGCGGGTCAACGGCCACCTGCGCGATCTGTCCGTGGTGCTGGAGGACGACGACGAGGTAGCCGTCGTCACCGCCGACAGCGACGACGGGCGCTACGTCCTGCGCCACTCCACCGCCCACGTGCTGGCCCAGGCCGTGCTCGACCTGTTCCCCGGCGCGGACTTCGGGATCGGCCCGCCGGTCGAGGACGGCTTCTACTACGACTTCGACCTGCCGGACGGGGCCACGTTCATCCCCGAAGACCTGCCGCGCATCGAGACCCGCATGCGCGAGCTGCTGCTCGAGGTCCAGCCCTTCGTGCGGGGCGAGCACTCCAAGGACGAGGCCCGCACGATCTTCGCCACCCACCCGTTGAAGCTGGAGATCATCGACGGCGCCGAGGACCCGATGTCGGGCACCGACACCGGCCGGGTCACCACCTACGCCAACCCGCCCCGGTTCATCGACCTGTGCCGGGGCCCCCACGTCGAGCACACCGGCCGCCACCTGGGCCACTTCAAGCTGCTGCGGATCGCCGGCGCCTACTGGCGGGGCGACGAGAAGAACCGTCAGCTGCAACGCATCTACGGCACGACCTGGGAGTCGAAGAAGGCCTTGGCCGAGCACCTGCACCGGCTGGAGGAGGCGGAGAAGCGCGACCACCGCAAGCTGGGGGCCGAGCTCGACCTGTTCTCGTTCCCCTCCGAGATCGGCGGCGGCCTGCCCGTCTTCCACCCGAAGGGCGGCCTAATCCGCAAGCTCATGGAGGACTACAGTCGCCGCGAGCACGAGCGGGCCGGCTACTCCTTCGTGGCCACGCCGCACCTGGCCAAGTCCACGCTTTTCGAGAAGTCGGGCCACCTCGACTGGTACGCCGACGGCATGTACCCCCCCATGGAGATGGAGGGGGCCACCTACTACCCCAAGCCCATGAACTGTCCGGGCCACATGCTCATCTATGCGGCCCGCCAGAAGAGCTACCGCGAACTGCCGCTGCGCCTGTTCGAGTTCGGCACCGTCTACCGCTTCGAGCGCTCGGGCCAGATCCACGGCCTCACCCGGGTGCGGGGCATCACCCAGGACGACAGCCACATCTTCTGCACGCCCGAGCAGCTGCAGGACGAGCTGGCCTCGCTACTGGCCTTCGTCCTGCGCCTCCTGCGGGGCTTCGGGCTGGAGGATTTCCAGGCCGAGCTGTCCACCCGCAACCCCGCCAAGATGGTGGGCACCCCCGAGCAGTGGGACGTGGCCGAGGCTGCCCTCGAGGAGGCGCTGAAGACGGCCGGCGTCGACTACGTGGTGTCGCCGGGGGAAGCCGCCTTCTACGCCCCGAAGATCGACATGCACGTGCGAGATGCCATCGGCCGAAAGTGGCAGCTGTCCACCCTCCAGGTCGACTTTCAGCTGCCCGAGCGCTTCGACCTGGAGTACATGGCCGCCGACGGCACTCGCCAGCGGCCGCACGTCATCCACCGGGCCCTGTTCGGCTCGGTGGAACGCTTCTTCGGCATCCTGCTCGAGCACTACGCCGGGGCTCTGCCCACGTGGCTGTCGCCGGTGCAGGTGACGGTCTGCCCCGTCAGCTCGGACCACCAGGCCTGGGCGGGCCAGGTGGTCGAGCGCCTGGTGGCCGAGGGCTTCCGGGTCGAGCTGTCCGAGGCCGACGAGCAGCTGGGCGCCCGCATCCGCAAAGCCAAGCTCGCCAAGGTGCCGCACATCGTGGTGGTGGGTGGCGAGGACGTGGCCGCCGGCACGGTGGCCGACAACGTGCGGGGCGGCGAGCGCCCCGAGAAGGGCATCGACCTCGAGGCGTTCCTGCAGCGCCTCCGCGTCGAAGCGGCCATGCCCGGCTGATGGACCGACTGTGGGCGGGGTGGCGGGCGGCCTACCTGGAGTCGACCGGCGAGGAGGTGGCGCCGGGGCCGGATGGCTGCGTCTTCTGCGGCCTCCTGGCCTCCGATTTAGCCGAGGAGCGCAGCTTCATCGTGTGGCGGTCGCCCACGGTGGCCGTGCTCCTCAACGCCTACCCCTACGGCAGCGGTCACCTGCTGGTGATGCCCGTGCGCCACGTCGCCGACCTCACCGAGGTGGTGGGGGAGGAGCGCACCGCCCTGTGGGGCGCCGTCCACGCCGGCGTCGAGGCCGTCACGGCCGCCTACGGCCCGGGGGGGATCAACGTGGGCGCCAACCTGGGCCGGGCCGCCGGCGCCGGCATCCCCGGCCACCTCCACGTCCACGTCCTGCCCCGCTGGGACGGCGACACCAACTTCATGACCGCTGTCGCCTCCACGCGTGTCCTGCCCGAACCCCTCATCGACACCTGGCGCAAGCTGAAGGCGGCCTGGCCGGCGCCGCTCCGCCCGGCCTGAGACCCAGTCATCAGCGCAGCCCGCCCGCCGCCGCTACGAGCTGCTGACGAGGGCCACCGCGGCAACGCCCTCGGCCTCGGCGGCCGGCAGGGCCCGGGCCACCACGATGGCCACATCGTCGCTGGCGGTGTCGCCCTGGAAGTCCATGGCGGCAAGCTCAATGCGGCGGGCGATGCCGTCGGCCGTCCGGCCGCTGCAGCTGCGCAGGAGCTCCTCGAGGCGCTCCTGGCCGAACTGCTCACCCGAGGCGTTGCGGGCCTCGATGACCCCGTCGGTGTAGAGCACGATGGCGTCGCCGGCCTCCAGGGTGCAGGGCAGATCGGAGACCTCGGCGTCGGGGAACATGCCCATCGGCATGCCGGCGGCCCCGTCGAGGGACTCGACCTCGCCGCTCTCACGCAGGATCAGCGGAGGGGGGTGGCCGCCCCGCGAGAGCTCCACCGCAACAGCGGTCCCGGCGGGCCGCAGGCGCAGGTACACAGCCGTGCAGAAGCGGTCGTCGGTGCGGCCCCCGATGGCCTTGTTCAGCCGCCGCAGGACACCGCTCGGCGTCGGCTCGTCGCGGGCCACGGCCCGCACCGTGTAGCGGGCCTGACCGGTGATGGCGGCGGCCTCCGGGCCGAAGCCGCTGACATCGCCCAGCACCACGGCCCAGACCCCGTTGTCCACCTCGAACACGTCGTAGAAGTCGCCCCCGACGAGGTTCCCGACCCCTGTGGCCCGGTAGCGGGCCGACAGGTCGACCCCCGGGACCACAGGCAGCAGGGGCGGGAGCAGCGTCTCCTGGAGCACCCGGGCCACCCGGCCCCGCTCGCGCTGCTCGACTGCCCGGTCGAGCGCCCCGGCCAGGTGCTCGGTCAGGCTCCGTGCGAGGCGCTCCCGACGGTGCTCGAAGCGGTGGGCGTCGGGGTGGCCGAGGATCACCGCGCCGTGGCTGCCCCCCGTGTCGTTCGCCACCGGCAGCACCAGCCACGAGCGCACCACGCCGTCCCCCTCCAGGGTGCCGTAGGGCTGCTGAGCGACCGGGTCGTGGGCCCAGCGCAGGAGGTCGTCGACGACGAGGACCTCGCCGCCGGCCATGGCCGCGGCCAGGAGGGGAGCCTGATCGATCTGAGGGGACGAGGAGAAGCCGCGGTGTTCGGCGCCCTGCACGGCGGTTGGCGGGCTGATGGCGCCCGCCGGCAGGAACATCCCGAAGGTGCCTCCGGCCACCTTGCGGGCCGTGTCGACGAGGCGGTGGATGAGCAGGGCAGGCTCCGACTCGGCCAGCGCCCCGGCCAGCTCGATCAGGACCTCCTCGAGTTCGGCTCGCTCGGCCTCGACCTGGGCCAGGTGCACGCCGGCGGCTTGGCCGGCCGGCCGCTTTTCCTCGTCGGTCATCAGTCCGTCCCCGGCACGGCCGGTTCGACCGAGGCCAGCTCGACCTGGGCCAGCTCGACCCGGGCCAGCTCGAACCACACGGTCTTGCCGTCCGGTCGCCCGGTGATGCCCCAGGCATCGGCCAGCAGCTCGATCAGCCCGCTGCCTCGGCCGCCGAGGTCACCCTCGGCCACCTCCCGACGGTGAGGGACCACGGTCGAGCGGTCGGTGACCTCCACCCGTAGGCGGTCAGCTCCCAGGCGCACGGTCAGCCCGACCTCCGACCCGGCGTAGAGCACGGCGTTGCCCACCACCTCGCTGACCAGCAGGGTCGCGGTGTCGAGGAGGTCGGCGCAGCCCCAGCCCTCGAGGGTGGACTCGATGAAGCGGCGGGCCAGCCGTGGGCTCTCGTGCGACGGTGGAAGGTCGATCTCGGCGTGCGGAAGGGATTCGAGGGCCGGGTCGGCGACGGCGACGAGCGCCGACAGCTCCCGTCCCAGCCGGCTGGGCGCCACCGACTTGGGCAGGAAGGCGACGCCGCCCAGCTGGCGCATGGCGTCGAGGTCACCCTCGGGGTGGGCCGAGGTGAGCACGACGACGCAGGCCGGGGCGGCGGCCCGCAGCGCGGCGGGCAGCCGGAAGCCCTCGCCTTGTGGGAGCAGCACGTCGACCAGGGCGATCTCCGGCTGGAGGCGGGCAGCGGCCTCGACGGCGTCCGGCGCGGTGGCCACCTCGGCCATCACCTCGAAGGCGGGATCGGCCTCGAGGGCCAGGCGCACCAAGCGTCGGTACGCCGGGTTGTCGTCGACGACTAGGAGCCGGCCCCTCACAGGGAGCCCTCGTCGGTGCCGGTGGGGGGCAGGCTGAAGCAGACGGCGCTGCCCCGCCCGGGGGCAGGCTCGATCCAGATCTCCCCGCCGTGCTCCTCGACGGTCCGTCGGGCGACGGCGAGGCCGGTGTCGGCCGCCTCGGGATCGTCCGGGCGACCGAACAGCGAGAACAGGCGGGGACCGTCGGCGGGCTCGACCGACCGGCCGTCGTCGATGGTGCTGATTACCCACGAGCCGTCTCTCCTGGTGACCCCGACGTGGATGGTGGCCGGGCCGTCGCTCCGGTGCAAGGCGCTCTGCAGGATGTGGACGAAGACCTGCTGGAGCGACCAGGCGTCGCCGCTGACGCTCGGCAGGGGGTCGGCGGTCAGCGTGGGGTCGGTGGCCGCCAGCTCGCCGGCGAGCTGCAGCCTGGCCTGGCTGAGGACCTCCCCGAGGTCCACGGGGGCGTGCTTGGCCGCGGTGGGACGGGTGCGGGCCAGGACCTCGGCCACGTGGCCACCGAGGTCGCGCAGGCCCTGGCGGGCGTCGGCCACCAGCTCGAGGCCCTCCGGGCCGAGGGCGGCGCCGTAGCGGTCGGCCAGCAGCTCGAGCAGGCCGGCGCCGACCTGCAGCGGCTCCCGCAGGTCGTGAGACAGGGCCACCGCGAACCGCTCGAGGTCGGCGTTCGAGCGCTGCAGCTCGACGGTGAGGCGGGACAGGGCGACCTCGGCGGCCTGGCGCTGCTGCAGGCGGTCGGCCAGCTCGGCGGCCTGCTCCTGGACCAGGGCCCGCTGCTGGTGCAGGTCGATGAAGACGGCCACCTTGGCCAGCAGGACCTCGGGCTCGAGAGGCTTGGCCAGGAAGTCGACCGCTCCGGTGCCATAGCCCCTGAGGCGCTGGTCGAGCTCACGGTCGATGGCCGTGAGAAAGATGATCGGAATGCTGCGGGTCCGCTCGCGACCCTTGATCGCCTGGGCTGTCTCGTAGCCGTCCAGGCCCGGCATCTGCACGTCGAGGAGGATGACGGCCACCTCCTCGTGCAGGAGGCAGCGCAGGGCCTCCTGGCCCGAGCCGGCCCGGACCAGTTGGCAGGGCAGCGGCTCGAGGATGGCCTCCAGGACCAGCAGGTTGGCGGGGCGGTCGTCGACGATGAGGACCTTCGGGCGGGCGCCGGTCACAGCAGAACCGGTCCGGTGACGGCGGCCACGAGGGTCTGGGCCAGCAGGTCGATGTCGCCGACCACCGCCGTCGGCACTGCGGCCAGGGCGGCCGCTGGCATGGTTGCCCGCTCGGCGGTGGCGGGGTCCTGGACCAGCGCCAGACCGCCGGCGGCGGCCACCCGGGCCAGGCCCCTGGCCCCGTCGTCGTTGGCGCCGGTCAGGACGATCGCCGCCAGCGCCGGCCCGTAGGCGTCGGCGGCGGACTCGAACAGGACATCGACCGAGGGGCGGGCGTAGCGCACCGGCTCCTCGGTGGTCAGGGAGAAGCGGTGGCGGTCGACCAGGAGGTGGTAGCCGGGCGGGGCCACGTAGACGTGGTTGGCCAGGACCCGGTCCTTGTCGTCGGGCTCGGTCACCCGTCGTGCGGTGTGGCGACCCAGCAGCTCGACCAGGGTCGACGGGGCCTCGCTGCGGTGCTGCACGATCACCGTGGGCAGGGCGAAGGAGGCGGGCAGCGCCTCCAGCAGGCGGCCGACCGCGGCGAGGCCGCCCCACGAGCAGCCGACGGCTACCAGCGTCAGCCGACCGGGGATCATCGGACCTTCCGGAAAATGCGGTCAGCCTGGTCCAGCGCCACGTAGTCCGCGCCGTGGCTGGTGAAGGTGATGCTCTCCTTCTGGCCCAGGCCGAGCAGACCGAAACGTACGAGGCTCTCGTGGAACAGGTCGTGGACCCGGTCCTGGAGCGCGGCGTCGAAGTAGATCATCACGTTGCGACAGATGATGGCGTGGAACTCGTTGAAGGAGCGATCCGACACCAGGTTGTGGCGGGAGAAGACCACCCCCTCGGTCAGGGAGCGGTCGAAGCGGGCCCCCCCGTAGCCGGCGGTGTAGTACTCGGAGAAGGCCCGGGTGCCGCCAGCGGCCTGGTAGTTCTCGGTATACGCCTTCATCTGCTCGAGCGGGAAGACCCCTTCCCTGGCCCTCAGCAGGACCGACTCGTTGATGTCGGTGGCGTAGATCCGGGTCCGACCTAAAAGGCCCTCCTCGGCCAGGACGATGGCGAGCGAGTGGGTCTCCTCACCGGTGGAGCAACCCGCGTTCCAGATCCGGATGAAGGGGTAGGTGCGCAGGAGCGGCACGACCGTTCGTCGGAAGGCCACGTAGAACGACGGGTCCCTGAACATGGCGGTGACGTTGATCGACAGGTCGAGGAGCAGCGACTCCATGCACGCCCGGTCGTGGAGAAGGCGTTCCTGGAGACCGGAGATGGTGCTGGTCCCCTCCAGGCCGGCCCTGCGCCACAGGCGGCGGCGCAGCGACGGACGGGCGTACTGGCGGAAGTCGAAGCCGTAGTAGCGGTACACCGCATCGAGGAGCGCGTCGATCTCGACATCCTCGAGGGCGACCGTCACTGGTAGAGCCACACCCGCATCAGTGAGAGGAGCTGGTCGACGTCGACCGGCTTGGTGATGTAGTCCGAGGCCCCGGCGGCGATGCACTCCTCCCGGTCGCCCTTCATGGCCTTGGCGGTGAGGGCGATGATCGGCAGTTTGCGGAAGGGCTCGAGTAGGCGGATGGCCCGCATCGTCTCGTAGCCGTCCATCTCCGGCATCATGATGTCCATCAGCACCAGGTCGACGGCGGGGTTCGCGGTGAGCGCCTCGATCCCCTCCCGGCCGTTCTCGCCGAACAGCACCTCCATCCCCCGGCCCTCGAAGGCGCTGGTCAGGGCGTAGATGTTGCGCACGTCGTCGTCGATGATCAGGATCTTCTTGCCCTCGAAGACGGCGTCGGCCGAGTGGAGCTGCTGGATCATCCTGCGCTTGTCCGCCGGCATCCGCGACTCGACCCGGTGCAGGAACAGGGCCGTCTCGTCGAGCAGCCGCTCGGGGGAGCGGACGTCCTTGACGATGATCGTCTCGGCGTAGCGCTTGAGGCGGGTCTCCTCCCTTCGGGTCAGGTCCTTGCCGGTGTAGACGATCACCGGCATGGCCGCCGAGACGGGGTCACCCTTCACCTGCTCGAGCAGCTCGAAGCCACTGGTCTGCGGCAGCTTGAGGTCGAGGACCATGCAGTCGAACCGGCCGGCGGCCAGGGCCGTCAGGGCCTCGTCGCTGGTGGCGGCGCCGACGACCTCGACATCGGCCCCGGCCACCAGCTCCATGAGGCTGGCCCGCTCACGGTCGTCGTCCTCGACGACCAGGAGCCGCCGCAGCGGGGTGTCGAGAAAGCGGACCATCTCGCCCAGGGCCGTGCCCAGGTCATCGGGGCTCACCGGCTTCTCGAGGTAGGCGATGGCGCCGGCCGACAGGGCCGGCTGGCGCTGGCCGGTGCCGGACAGGTGGACGGGTATGTGTCTGGTCTCCGGCAGCCGCTTCAGCTCGTCGAGCACCGACAGCCCGTCGAGCCCGGGCAGCTGGCCGTCGAGGACGATGGCGTCGGGGCGGTACTCGCGGGCCAGGGCCAGGCCGTTGTCGCCCCGGTCGCCGAGGAGCACCTTGAAGCCTCGCTCGCGTCCTGCGCTGGCCACCAGGTCGCGCAGCTCGGCGTCGCTGCTGATGACGAGCAGGGACCGGTCGCCGTCCTGGAGGGCGTCGCGGTCGTCGTCCAGCCCGCTGACCAGGTCGGCGGGGTTGACCGCGCCGAGAGGCGTCGGCACCGGGATCCAGGTCTCGGCCGCCTCGGCCACCGGTTCCTCCTGGGGGTGGGCCGCAAGCTCGCCGACGGTGTGGACCGCCGGCAGGTAGAGGGTGAAGGTGCTGCCCTCGCCGACGGTGGACCGGACGTGGATCTCGCCGCCGAGCAGGCGGGCGATCTCCCGGCTGATCGACAGCCCGAGCCCGGTCCCGCCGTAGCGGCGGCTGGTGCTGCCGTCGGCCTGCTGGAAGGCCTCGAAGATCATGAGCAACTTGTCCTCGGGGATGCCGATGCCGGTGTCGCGCACCGAGAAGGCGACGACCCCCCCGGCCTGGCGCGGCGAGCTGCTCATCAGCTGCACGCCCGGTTCGGGGCCGGTGATCGCCAGGGTGACCGAGCCGTCGCTGGTGAACTTCACGGCGTTGGACAGCATGTTCTTGAGCACCTGCTGCAGGCGCTGGTCGTCGGTGACGATCGAGGTCGGCGCCGCC
>Ga0136633_1003268_pt1 | contig 10741 bp, 13 predicted proteins | sample AntDrymeUQ832206_2_FD_105494 | JGI IMG/M metagenome (GOLD analysis project Ga0136633, IMG submission 105494) | Polar desert sand microbial communities from Dry Valleys, Antarctica - metaG UQ83 (22.06) | ecosystem: Environmental > Terrestrial > Soil > Desert | place: Antarctica: Dry Valley...
CCTCAACAGGGTCGACGGCGTGCTCGCCCTGTCGCGCGAGGCCGGGGCCTGGGACGAAATGCAGGGCGGAGCGCTCGAGATAAACCCATTCGACGTATCCGGCACCGCGAGAGTTCTCGCCGATGCGCTCGACATGGAGCCGGCCGAACGCGCCACCCGGGCCGAAGTGCTCCGAAAGGCAGCTTGCCGCCGGTCTCCCGCTGACTGGCTCGACTCGGTGATGGCGGCGGTGAGCTCTTAAGGAAGTCCGGCGAGCTTGCGCAGAAGATCCACCGCGCCGGCCGGTCCGTCCACCGAGATGTCCGCACCGTGCAATAGCTCCGCAGGAACCTCTCGGCTGTCGACCACAACTTTCAGGATGTACGCGCCGCGGCGCGCCAACTCGTCCAGAGCCTGGAACGCGGGGAGGTCGCCGCGGTCGTCGCCTATGAAGCAGACGGCGTCGTACCCCGAACCGAGGTCGAGCACCGTTGTCCCCTTGTCGACGGGAACGGGAGGGATCAGCTCCCAGGACATCCGCCCGGGGTGACGCAAGAGGCCGGTCGCGTCCGCCTGTTCGGCCGTCCACGTGTCGACCCACGGCGCCGCGTCCGGGGCCGTGCGGTAGTGGATGGTGACGCTCAGACCCTTTCGTTCGACTGACACTCCGGGAGGAGCGTCGGTGTCCCCCCGACTCGCTACGGCCGCGACGGCGTCTCGCCACTGCTCGGCCTCGGAGTCCTCCGTCGGCTCGCCCTCCCGCGATGACTCGAGTCCGTAGATGCCCCGCAGCCTCACTTTCGGACCACAGCCAAGACGTTCGCGGAGGAACCGGAGAGGGCGGCCCGATACGACGGCGACGCATCCGTACTCCTCGGCGAGATCGTCGAGAAGACGCGACGTGCCTTCTACGGCTTGAGATTTCTCTGGATCCTCGACGATCGGGGCGAGCGTTCCGTCGAAGTCGGTGAGCACCGCGGCACGACGCGGGTCGTCCCGGAAGGGCCGCAGCAGCTCCTCGGACAGAACGAGCGCCATCGGGCAGGACCATAACCTCGTGCCATGGCGCGACTACCGGCAACACCGCGGGCGATGGTGGTCTGCGCCGCCCTGGTCGGACTGGTCGGACTGGCTCTGGCCGGGTGCGCGCCGGGCACGGTGGAGATCGCGTTCAGTCCGGAAGAGGGCACGGTCTACAGATACGCCATCGACGTCGAGTCCACGACAGTCACGAACGTCGAGGGCGAGGAGGAGCGGCGTTCGGCCAACACCTTCACGCTGGCCGCCAAGCACGAAGTGCAGAGCACGGACGCCGACGGCAGCGAGGTCAAGGTGACGTTGCGGGCGACGGGGAGTGAGCCCCGCGAGCTCCTGGTGCGCCTGGACCGCGCCGCGCAGCTCACCGAAGTGATTCAGGTCGAGGGTCTGCCGGCGGAAGTACTAGGCGAGCTGGGGTTGTCGGAGATCTTTCCGGCGGCCGTCGGCGCCCCGCCCGAGGGGCCACTGCGGCCGGGAATGACTTGGGAGGTGGACGACCCCGTGCAGATCACCGGTTCGCCCCGAGCACAGCTTTCCGGCCTCGGACGATTGGACGCGCTGGATGTGATCGACGGCAAGGAGGTGGCGATCGTGCGGAGCTCGTATCGGCTACCGGTGAGTCGGACGTCTCAGGGCGCCAACTCTTCGCAAACTCTGGAGGGTCACCAGACCACGCGATCGCGCACGATGTACGACCTGGCCGATGGGTCGGTGCTGTCCGCGGAGGCCGAAAGTGTCGGGCGCTTCGTGTTGGAACTCCGCCCGCCGGGGTCGGATCTCGGGCCGGCGCTGGTCGGATCGCTTGAAGTGCGCGTCCGCTCCGTTACGAAGCGAGTGAGTTAAGCGGCAGTCGTAGTAGTCGCGGCACCGGGCGCGGTCGTCGTGGTGGCCGGGTTGGCCAGCTCGGGTCCGACGAGTACCACGACGTGGGCATCGCGCAGATCTGGAATCGGCGCCGGAGTGGGCAGCGGACGAACCGAGGTGAGCGGCACTCCCAACGCCTCGGCAATTACCTGCGCCTCGACCTCATATCCGGGCGTGAAGTGGATCACCGTCGCGTCTTGACGGGGCGCGTCGGTTGGGGGCACGACGTTGTAGCCCGCGAGTCGCAGCCGCTCCGTGACCTTGGCGCCGGCACCTTCGGTGCGGGTCGCATTAGCAGAGAGCACCTTGACCTCTCCGGGGGGTCTCGCCGCCGGGAGAGTGTCGAGGGGGTCGTCCTCAGCTCCCGGCACTGTCGGGTCAGAGCCGTCGAGGGTGGTTCGCGTCGTTACGCGGGGTCCCTCGGCATCTGTGGTGTTCAGCAGTAGAAGGCCGAGCAGTACTGCAACGCCGAGAAGCATGGCGGCACGGCCCGCAGCCACGCCCGCGGAGCGGCCGAAAGAGCCGTCAGCGGCGGCGTGGGACGCAGGCCTCATCGCCATTGGTCTAATCGCTCACCGGGTGTGCTGGCCGCCAGCCGGCGGATTGCGACCTCCCGGGTACGCGACGGACCGGCCTTCGAAGCGGGCGCGACGGCGTCGCTCGCGCATTCTGCGCATGCGCCGCACGACCATCGGGCTGTACTCCATGGCGTCGGGCGACTCCATCAACTCCTGGAGCAGTGCGTAGTAGCGGGTCGGTGAGAGCTCGAGCTGCTCCCGGATGCGGACCTCCTTCGGCCCACCCTCCTGCCACCAAGACCCCTCGAAATCGAGGACCGCACGTTCCTTTTCGGTGAGAGCCATCCCGGCCAGCCTGGCAACCCTGAGTGCTGATTACAAGCATCCTAGGGATAGCCCTACCTTTAGGGCCCTGCCGGTGTGGCGCAGTTGGTAGCGCAGGCGATTTGTAATCGTCAGGTCGTCGGTTCGAATCCGACCACCGGCTCTGGATCTAGGCGGGTACCAAATCTGGGGTTACGAGGCGGAGGTGGGTGCCGAGCTTGCGGCGGATCCGCTGCACTGCGTTGTCGATCGCCTTGGCGTGCCGGCCGAGCAGCTCGCCGATCTCGGCGTAGGAGCGACCTTCTGTGTATAGGTCGAGGACGTCGTTCTCAAGATCAGACAGCACGCCGGTCAGCGAGGCGAGAAGCCGGGACTCGGCGTCGCGGGCTACTACCTCCTCCGCAGGGTCGCTCGACGAGTACAGGCCGAGGCGGCACTCCATCGACTCGTCGCTGTCGTCTGTGGTCGAGCCGGAGATCGATACGTAGCGGTTCAGTGCCTCGTGCTTGCGGCGGGCAGCGCCCTTGACCGCGGTGATCACCTGGCGGGTGACACACAGCTCGGCGAAGGCGCCGAAAGTCACGTTGTGACTCGGCGCGAAGTCCCGGGCCGCCTTGTAGATCCCGATCGTCGCTTCCTGTACTACGTCGTCTACGTCTGCTCCCTGGAAGAACCACGCCCGGGCCTTGGCACGGGCCATGGGGCGGTGGCGACGCAGGAGCTCCTCGATCGCGTACTCGTCACCCGCCTGGAACCGCTCCGCCAGGGACTCGTCCGTCAGGTCGGTTATTCGCTCGAACGTCTCTACTGAGGCAAGGGCCAAGGCGGGATTCCGATCAAGAGGAGGCTCGGACTACCCGGAAGAAGGGATTCACCCGGGTCGACTGGAATGAACGACTGAGCCGATTGAGCCAGAGGTACGCCCCTCCGACAATGGCCCTCCCGGGCCATCGGTAGGACTACCGGTGACTAGTCACCGCGGGCGCGCAGAACCTCGTAACACGCCAGTGCGGCGGCGGCAGAGACGTTCAGCGAGGCAGTTCGTCCCTTTCGCGGTATTGACGCCAATACGTCGCACCGCTCGCGTGACAAACGACTCAGTCCGGCGCCTTCGGCTCCGAGGACCAGGACCACCGGCTCGGTGAGCAGCTCGAGACCGAAAAGTGGTGAGTCACCGTCAGAGTCGAGTCCCACGATCCAGAGTCCGTTCGATCGAAGACGGTCGAGCGCCGCCGGAATCCGGGCCACCGATGCGAGAGGCAGGTGTTCGACCGCGCCGGCAGCCGCCTTTGCGACCGTGGCGGTGACCGTCGGGCCGCCGTGGCGGGCCAGCACGGCTCCAGTCGCCCCGGCTGACTCTGCGCTGCGCAGGACGGCACCCACGTTGTGCGGGTCGGTAACACCATCGAGGGCCACGACAGTGGCGCGCCCGCCACCCTCGGGCTTCGCCAGGGCGTCCAGCTCGACGGTTCTGAGCGGCTCGGCGATGGCGAGTACCCCCTGGTGAACGTCCAGGCCGGCCAACCGGCCCAGCGCCGATCGGTTCGTCTCCCGCACGGGCACACTCGAACCTCGTGCCAGTTCGAGGATCTCGTCGACGACGTCCGAGGTTCCGAGATGCTCGGCGATCAGAACCTCCTTTACCTCGCGCCGGCCAGCAGACAGGAGCTCACGGACCGCGTGCCGGCCCGCCACGTGGGTGCCGCCGAGCGTGTCGCCCCCTTGCTGAGAGCCGCGGCTCAAGCCGGGATCGGTCGTCCGGCGCGAGCGCGGGGGCGGCGCAGCTCCCTCGCGCCGTCTAGCTGCTCCGGAAGGCCGCGGGCCGCGGGGTCTAGGCACCGGCGAGAAGGGTGACAGCCCACGCGGCGATGCCCTCGCCGCGGCCGATCGAACCCAACCCTTCCGTGGTGGTCGCCTTCACGGAAACCGGCGCGCCAAGAGCCTGCCCGAGCGCGTTTCGCATCGCCTCAACGTAAGGCGCGATGCGGGGCTCTTCCGCCACGACGGTGATGTCCGCGCTCGACGGCGCCCAGCCGGCGGACGCGGCGAGTTCGACGACTTGAACGAGCAGGTCGAGGCTTCGCGCCCCCGACCACCGCGGGTCTGCGTCCGGGAAATGCGTGCCCAGGTCTCCAAGGCCGGCCGCACCGAGCACCGCGTCGGCCAGCGCGTGACACACGACGTCCGCGTCGCTGTGACCGGCGAGGCCTCGCTCACCCGGGAAGGTGACGCCACCGAGCACCAGCGATCGGCTTTCTTCGGCCCAAGGATGCACATCGAAGCCGTGCCCGATCCGCAGCGCCGGAGCCGGGTCCCGCGGCTCCCGCGGCTCCCGCAGTCGGTCGAGATCACCGGGAGACGTCACCTTCAAGTTTTCGAGTTCCCCGGCGACGACCACCACCTGACCACCGGCAGCCTCCACCAAAGCGGCATCGTCCGTGGCCTCACTCCCCGCGGCGTGCGCGCGGCGGAGCCACTGCGCGTCGAAGGCCTGGGGGGTCTGCACGGCTACGACGTTCTGTCGATCGATGGTGTGGGTCACCTGGCCGTTTTCCACGTGCTTCAACGTGTCGGCCACCGCCAGTGCTGGCACCGCACCAGCTGCACCTCGACGTACTTCTTCGATGACCTGAGCAAATAAGGCCGCGGACGCCGCCGGGCGGACCGCGTCGTGAACCACGATGACCGACGCCTCCTGCGGCACCTCCGACAGTCCGTTGCGCACCGAGGCGGTCCGGGTCGGCCCACCGGTCGTGATGATGTCGGCGTCCACCCCCGAAAGCCCGCCTATCCCCAAAAGATCAGTGGCCGCGTCCGCCGGCACCACCAGGACGACCCCGTCGCACGCTTCTCGGCAGGACGACACGGAAATAGCGGTCAGGCTGCGTTCGCCCAGGTTCGCCCATTGCTTGGGGCCCCCGAAGCGCTGTCCGGCTCCGGCGGCCACGACGATGCCCCAGACCGGGCCAATGTCGGTGTTGGCCCCGATCACTCTCCCGCGAGGACCGCGAAGAGCATCCTGCCTCCGCTGGTCTGGGTCGTGCCGGTCACTTTGACCTCGACCTCCGAGCCGACCCGATCAGCGGCGTCAGTGACGACGATCATGGATCCGTCGTCCAGGTAGGCGATGGCCTGGCCGGGTTCGCGTCCGCTGCGCTCCAAGCTGACGCGCAGCAACTCTCCGGGAACCCGCGTCGGCTTCACGGTGTCGGCCAGCAGGTTCAAGTTCATGCACGAGACGCCTTGAAGCTCGGCTACGCCCTGCATCGCAGAGTCGACGGTGATGAGCGGAAGGTCCAGTCGCCTGGCCAGCGCGATGAGCTTGGAGTCGACTTGGGTGTATTCCGGCATCTCGTCATCCAGGACGGACACCGTCACCCCAGGGGTATGGCGGAGCGCGTTCAGTGTCTCGAGTCCGGCATGGCCACGGCGGCGACGGGTGACGTCCTGCGCGTCGGCCATGGCCTGCACCTCGTCGAGCACGAACCGCGGCACCAGGATCTCGTCGCGAAGGAAGCCTGACTTGGCGATGCCGAGAAGGCGGCCATCGGCGATGGCGCTCGTGTCGAGCAGCGCGCCACCCTCGCCATAACGCGATGCACGGACAAGCGGCCGGGTGGACATTCCCGCCAATGCGAGCAGCTCCTCGCTCTTGTGGCCCGCGATGACGTAACCGCCGTAGACGCCGATCCAGACCAACGTGCCGAGCACGGGCCAGCCCCAGTTGCCCGGCAGCAGCATGACGATCGGAACGCAGAGGAGTGCGACCACGAAGCCCACAATCGCGGCGCCGAGGGTGCCGACCAGGACCTGGGCGGGTGGCGCCTTGCGGACCTCTTCCTCGACGGACTTGACGGCTCGGCGGAGCAGCCGGCCGACCGCGCCGCCGATGACATATCCGATCAGAGCGCCAAGGACGGCGCCGAGGACGTCGCGCGTTCCGGGTACGCCGGACTGGCGGCCGATGGCGAACCCGGCCGCGACCGCGGCCAGAACGATGAAAAGGCGCGTGATCTCTACGAACATTGCGGTCTCACGCTATTGGCCAGCTGTGACGGGCGCTTCGCGCCCGACCCGACTGGCTAGGGGAGGGCCTCCACGAGGCGCTTGTCGGCCTCTTCCTCGTCGACGTTGAGGGCGAAGGTCAGCTCGGACACCAGGATCTGGCGGGCCCGGGTGAGCATGCGCTTCTCTCCGGCGGAAAGACCCTTGTCCTTGTCGCGGATGGAGAGGTTGCGCACGACCTCGGCGACTTGGTAGATGTCGCCCGACTTGAGCTTCTCCACGTGGTTCTTGTAGCGACGGGACCAGTTGGTAGGCATCCGCGCTTCCTTCTTGCGAAGAACCGCGAAGACCTCCTCGACCTCCTCGTCGTTGATGACCTCTCGCAAGCCGACCTCGTCGGTGTTGTCGGAGGGGACCATCAGGGTGAGATCTCCGTAAGCCAGCTTCAGCACCAGGTACTCCCTGGTCTCGCCGAAGGCCTCCTTCTTCTCGCGTCGCTCGATCGTTGCTGCACCGTGATGCGGGTAGACGACTTTGTCACCTACGTCGAAAGAAGGCATTCCACTCCCAGGGGGTCGGGGCTACAAGGGGGACGCAGTCCGAGGGTACAGGTTTTGGATCGGAGGTGTACCACCGGCCCTTTTAGACGCTCGAGTGACCTTTTCGCGGCCGTTTGAAGTGTGATTTGCGACACCGCGTGTCCAGAAGCGCAAGTATGGGCGGCCGTGGAGACTCAGGACACCGAATTCCTCGCCCGCGCCGGGCTGTTCCGCGCCATTGGCCCTGACTCGGTAGAGGCGCTTGCCAAGAAGATCGAGCGTCGCTCGCTGGTACGCAACGACCTGTTGTTTGCGGAAGGGGATCCGGCGAACGAGCTGTACGTGGTGAAGTCGGGACGCATCGCCATCGGCAAGAAGGGCCCTGACGGTCGACGGTCGGTCGTGGGAGTGCTCGAGCGCGGTGACCTGTTCGGTGAGATGCCGCTGTTCGACGAAGGCGGACGGTCGCTTGACGCTCTCGCGCTCGAACCCACCGAGCTCATCGCCGTTCCGTACACGCCGATCCGCCAGTTGTTGAAGGAGAATCCCGAGCTGCTGTGGGAGGTAATCGCCCTGCTGACGCGTTGGATTCGCAACGCGGACGAGGCCCTCGCCGACTCGGTGTTCCTCGACGTGACCGGTCGGACGGCCAAGCGGATCCTCGATCTGTCGCATGACTCCGACGAGTTCGACCTTCCCTTGACTCAGGAGCAGCTCGCCGGGTTGGTCGGAGCGTCGCGTGAGCGGGTCAACAAGACGCTGGCGACCTTCATTCGCTTGGGCTGGTTGTCGCAGGAGCATGGGCAGTACCGCATCCTCGACCGCGACGCGCTCGCTCAACGAGCGACCTAGACGACGAGCCTGGCTCCCTCGGGGGCTCGGGCGTGGTCGGCGGCGAGCAGGAAGCCGGTCACGCGGACCGAGGTGGTCAGAAGGTCGGTGAACGTGGACCCGGCCCTGGGGCGTGGCAGGCGCGGGTCGATCGCCTTGGCGGCCGAGCCGATGGAGTGCAGCTCGGCGTGCACGGTGACGCGGCGTTGGTCCGGCCTCGGAACGAACCGGCAGACGCACGGGTATTCGGTGGTCGAGTCGCCCGCCACCCGCAGGTAGACGCCGTCGGGGAACACGGCGGACGTTGGGGCGTCGACGTCCTGGGTGACGAGCTCGAAGCGGATGTCCTCGTAGTCGAAGTAGTGGGCCACAGCCCGCCTGCGCGGGTGACGTCGAGAGGGCTATCGCCGCTGCGACCACCAAAACGAGTCGCAGATGCCTCACCCGTCGAACGCTACCGAGGTCCACCTCTATCCGGGCATCAGGTCGTTAAATCGCTCGATCCCGGGCGTCCTACCCGGCAGGATGCGCCCATGGGCATCTTCTTCGTGACGGTCTTCCGTGCGCGCGGCCGCGGCGCGCCGGTGGGGGTACCACCGGCTCTCTGACGATTGGGCGCGGCGGGTCGTCGTCGCTGCGGGAGTCGAGGCAGGGGACCTGGTCCTCGATCTCGGTGCGGGGTTCGGCGCGCTCACGCGACCTCTGGCGAGAACTGGGGCGCGGGTCATTGCGGTCGAGCTCCACGCGGCGCGTGCTGCTGCGCTGCGCGACTTGGCTCATGGCGACGTGAAGGTGGTCGAGGCTGACGCGGTGGCCATCGCGTTGCCCCGCCGCCCTTTCCGCGTCGTGGCGAACCCACCGTTCGCCGTGTCGACGGCGATCATCCGGTCGCTCACCAGGCCGGGGAGTCAACTGGTCCAAGCCGATCTCGTGCTGCCATGGTTCGTGGTGAAGCGGTGGGTGGCTGAGGGCTCACGTCGCTGGGAGTTCACCGCCGGAATGCGACTCCCCCGTCACGCCTTCGCCCCCACGGCGACCAGCGATACGAGGGTCCTACGAATCGCGCGGCTCGGGAGATAGGGGGTTGACTAGTGGCATCGACCATCGAGCCCGTATCGCCCGCATCCGTGAGGACACCGCCGGTATCGCGGTCGCCATCGACCGCTTCGGTACCAGCGCTCCTGTGTCCCACTGCGGCGAGTGGTGTGTGGGCGACGTGGTCACTCACCTCGGAGCAGTGCATCGCTGGGCCACCGGGATCGTTCAGACCGGAGTGCCCAGTCGGCGGCTGGACACCGCGCCTGAGACCGGTGTGGAACTGGGCGAGTGGCTTCGACAGGGCGCCGATGACCTGTGCGCCGCCCTCGAGCGGGTCGCTCCGGAGACGGAGTGCTGGACCTTCGGAGGCCCGCCGGCTGAGGCCGGCTTCTGGGCGCGGCGTCAGATGCTGGAGACGTCGGTCCATCGATTCGACGTCGAGTCGGCCGTCGGCGAACCGACGTCGATCTCGAGCGAGGTCGCCGCCGAGGGCATCAACGAAGTCGTCGACGTGCTGTTCCCGCGTCAGGTTGAACTCGGCAGGGCCGTTTCGCTACCCGGCCAGGTCGCGCTTCTCGCGACGGATGCCGAGGGTCGGTGGGTCCTGGGCAAGCCATCGGCCGCCAGAGCGGAGATCTCAGGGCCCGTGGTTTCCCTCTTCCTGATGCTCTGGAAGCGCCCGTATCCGGAGGTGACTCGCGAGGGAGACGCGTCGGTGTTGGCCGCCGCCGATACAACCGCGCTGACGCCGTGAGGCAGCCGAAAAAATATTGGCGGGGCGCTTGACGAGCTAATTACACGCGTGTTATTATGGTTGTCTCCTGCACTGACAGGACGCTCGTGAGGCGGCGTACGTCTCTCCTCCAAGTCATCAGGTCGCGTTCGTGATGTGTGGTCGCGGCCCCGAATTTTCGGGAGGAGGAAGCGTCTATGTGCAATCGCTTGAACGAGGTACTCGCCTCGGCGCGGGCTGTGGTCGCGGCCGTTGACGCGTCTTCCCTTTCTGGGTCGCAGGCCTCCTCTGCGTTCGAGGCGTTCGCTGAGCTGGAGAAGCTCGGGGCTTCAGGCAAGTTGCTGGTCGCGCCGAGGATCGCTGCGTCGGATACATGGGCGCGGGCCGGGCATCGCTCTCCTGAGGAATGGATGGCCAAGACCTCGGGGACGTCGGTGGGCCAAGCCAAGGTGGCGGCCGAGACGGCCAAGCGCGTCGAGGAGCTCCCCGCCACTCGGGCCGCGTTGCGCTCCGGTGAGCTGTCCATGACCCAAGCTGCCGCGGTTAGTGAGGCGGCGCTGGCGAAGCCCGACGCCGAAGCCGACCTGCTGGCTGCGGCTCGGACCGAGACCGTCAAGTCGCTGCAGGACAAGGCCCGCCGAGTCGTTTTGGATTCGCGCGGTTCGGTCGAGGAGCGCTACGCCCGCCAGTGCCGGCTTCGCTCGTTCAGCAGCTGGACCGACGATGAGGGAATGGTGGCCGGTCGGTTCCGGCTCACGCCCGATGCTGGCGCGGCGCTTGTCAACCGAATCAAGGCCGAAGCCGATCGCCAGTACCGCAAGGCCTACAAGGAGGATCGACGGGAGAGCCCGGAGAACTACGCGGCCGACTCC
>Ga0136633_1003269_pt1 | contig 10737 bp, 15 predicted proteins | sample AntDrymeUQ832206_2_FD_105494 | JGI IMG/M metagenome (GOLD analysis project Ga0136633, IMG submission 105494) | Polar desert sand microbial communities from Dry Valleys, Antarctica - metaG UQ83 (22.06) | ecosystem: Environmental > Terrestrial > Soil > Desert | place: Antarctica: Dry Valley...
GAGATCGAGCGCGCGTCCCAGCGCGTAGGTCGCGGGCGCGATGCCGGCCAGCGCGACGACGCACAGCGTCGCAAGCTCGCGGGCGGTGTCGACGCCCACGAGGTGGATCAGCACGGGCAGGCCGGGGGGGTGGCCGGCCTGGTGAACGGGCTGACTGGGCACCAGCTCCGCGAAGCGATCGAGGAAGAAGTGCGTGCCGTAAGAGAACGCCGGAAGCCCCGCCAGGATCTCGTTGCCGGCTTCCCAGCTGCCGCCTGGCCCGAGGTCGAAGACCTCGTACCAGCTGACGGCGCCCGACCGCGCGGCGTTGACCGCCAGCGCGACAGCGAGCGCGAGCCCGAACGCGGCGACGGCAAAGGTCGCCGTCGAGCCCAGCTTCACGGCGCGCGGCGCCGACCAGAGCAGCATGGCCAGAGCGAGGATCGCGGCGCCGACACCCCACGGCTCCGCCTGCGGCCCCCAGTCCATGACGAACGGCGGGGTGGGCACGCCGAGCCCGCCCGTCGCCGCGTGGATGGCGACGCCGACCACGACCACGGCCGCCGCCACCAGCCCCACGCCCGCGACCAGCAGCGTTTCGCGTTTTGTCACCATCGCGCTGCCATGCTGCGGCCGTGCCTCGCCATGCCGCCGCGCTCGCCGCGCTTCTGCTTTCCGGGTGCGGATCGCTGAGCGCATCGGAGCTGCCTCCCGCGGCCGAGCCGCGTGACAGCCCCCCGCTCACCGAGCAGCCCGCGGGGCGCGTGGTCACCGTCGGACCGCCCATCGGTGAGCTCGTGGAGGGACGCGAGACCTCGCCCGGCGGAGCCCCCGAGGGCCTCGCCTTTGACCCCGCCTCCGGTGTCCTCGCCGTCGGGCTGCGTCGCCCCGCCGAGCTGGCCCTGCTCGACGGCGCCAGCGGCCGGGTGCTGCGCCGCGTGCCGCTGCCTGCGGGACCGCGCCACCTCGCGGCGGCCGGCGGGGTCTTCCATGTCCCGGCCGAGATGGCCGACCGTGTGCTGGCGATCCGGGCACCCGATGGCCGCATCCTGTCCGACGTCCCCAGCGGGCGCCAGCCGCACGCGATCGGGGTGGGTGAGGACGGCGATGTCGTGGTCGGGGCCGAGGGCGGCAGCGCGGTGGACCGCCTGCGCGCAGGCCGCGTCAGCGGGCACGTGGCCGTCGCCAACCAGCCGGGCGGCGTCATCGCGCTCGACGGCGGCCGGATCGCGGTGATCTCCGTGCGCGAACGCGTGGTCGAGGTCTTCGACGCCCAAGGCCATCGCTTGGGCCGCGAGCCCGCCGGCGTCGGCCCCACGCACGGCGTCTATCGCGACGGCGTGCTGTGGGTCACCGACACGCAGGGCGACGCGTTGCTCGTCTTCCGCCTCGAGCCGGAGCTCCGGCTCGACCGGCGTCTGCGCCTGCGCACCGGCCCCTATGGCATCGCCCTCGATCCGGTGGCCCGCCGCCTGTGGGTCACGCTCACCGGATCCAATCGCCTGGCCGAGCTGCCCGCTCACGGCCGGCCTCACGTGCTCGCCTCGTATCCCACGGTTCGCCAGCCCAACGACGTCGCGGTGGACTCACGCACGGGGCGCGTCTTCGTCGGCGGCCGGGCCGACGGCGTCGTCGCGCTCTTCGACCCTCCCGACGCGCCCCGCGCGCAGCGCACGCGCGGCGTAGGCGAGCGTTGACAGCACGGCGAGCCCCGCGGTGACCGCCAGCCAGCGGATCAGGTAGTCGTCGGGCGTGAGCCCGGCGTTGCGCTCGATGTTGCCGTCAGCCTTGCCGAACATCACCGGGAACCACACGATCAGCAACGTTCCCGAGACGACGCCGACGAACCGCACGTGGTTGACGATGGGCGTCCGCAGCCGGGGCAGCGCCCCGCGCAGGGCACGGTCGGCCGCCGCGTAGACCGGGACGAGGACGAGATCGTGGATGAGCGCGGCGCCGACGATCCACAGCAAGATCGTCAAGGCCGAGGGCGCGTCGGCGAGCTGGACGACCACGTAGGCGGTGATCGCGAAGAACGCGAGATGGCCCACGAGATGCAGCGGCCCCTCGCCGTAGGCGCCGCGCAGCCGGCCGATCACGAGCGGAACTCCAGCGACGCGACCCACTTGGTGTTGTGCACGCCGGGCAAGGCGGGGACGATGATCCGCGCGGGGAAGCCGTGATCCATCGACAGGTCAGCGTCGTTGACCATCAGCGCCAGCAGCGAGCGCTCGTCGGCGATCTGATCGGCGCTCAGCGTGGCCTGCCGGAAGCCGCCCTTCTTCTGCAGCGACTCGACCTGGACCTCGCTGGCCTCGGGCGCGCCGGCCAGCGCGGCGAGGTCGCGCAACCGCACGCCGGTCCAGCGCTGCGTGGTCGACCAGCCCTCGACGCAGGCGATGGGGAGCTCGTGCGTGGCGAGGTCCATCGCCAGCAGCTCGTCGCGGGTGATCGTGCGAGGACGCGGCCCGAGCAGCTCGAGGGCCCAGCCGGCGACGACTGTCTCGGTGACCTTCGCAGTCGCCGCCGTCTTGTTGACCGGGAACGCGTTGGGGCCGTCGCCGATGGCGCCGGTGCCACGCGGCGAGAAGATCGCGAGCCGGCGCAGCGGACCGCCGATCGACTGGCCCACGCTGGTGATCAGCAGCGTCGTAGTGGCCGCGCCGACGAGCCCGAGCAGGCCGCGGCGGCTGATGGTGGGCGCGGCGGGATCGGGGGAGGACAGGCCGTCGGGCTCGAACGGCTCCGCCGTCGTCTCGGCCAGCGAGTCGCGCAGCGGTGCCAGCGCGCCCCGCTCGCGGTAGGCGCGCCGCATCGTTGGCAGCTTGACCCCGACGTGCAGCACGAGCGACGCCGTGAACACCCACGCGCCGTAGTAGTGAGCGACGACGAAGTTGAACGGCCAGGGATAGAACAGCTGGGCGTTGAAGATGCCGGTCATGAACACGAACAGCCCGCCGCCGACCAGGCCGACGAGCGAGAGCCGCTCAATCGCGTGGGCGGGGTTGCGGATCGGGGGCCAGCCGAACAGCCGCGGCACCACCGACCACAGCTTGGCCAGCAGCAGCGGCATCGCGACGATGCCGGCGATGACGTGGAAGCCCTGCGTCGCCGCGTAGAGCCAGGAGGGGCTCGTGGGCCAGTCGAAGACGAGGATGTCGCCGCCCGCCGGCACGATCGCGTTGTCCCCCAGGCCCGGGTTGTAGGCGGCGTGGGACAGAAAGCCCGTCAGGCCGACGAGCAGCACGACCGGGAACAGCACCGTGCCCAGGAAGGAGGTCAGCCAGCGCCCGCGCAGCGGGCTGCGCCAGAAGCCGGGGCGCGTTGGGCCGGGAGGCGGCTGTTCGGGAAAGAGCCTCATACGGCGGTCAGCGCGGCGAACGCGCGCCCCTCGTCACTCCACTCGTCGATGACCTCTAGGCCGGCCTCAGCGGCGATCCCCGGCAGCTCGGCGGCGCCAACCAGCGCCCACGGAAACGGCGCGCTGACCACGTCAGGGCCCTCGAGGCGCACGAGCGCGCCTGGCACGCTCCCGGACCCCTCCGCGCACTCCACCAGGATCTCGGCCCCGGGCGCCAGCAGCGCATCGACGCGGCGCAGGAGCCGCGCGGGGTCGCCGCCGATTCCGATGTTGCCGTCGAGCAGCAGAGCGGTGCCCCAGGCGCCCGTTCCCGGCACGTCGTCGAACACCGAGCGCAGGAGCACGGCCGCGCCGCGCTGCCGGGCGAGCCGCACAGCGTCGCGCGAGATGTCGATGCCCGTCGACATGACGCCCTGGCGCGCGAGGTGGTGGACGTGGCGACCGGGCCCGCAGCCGACGTCGAGCACCGGCCCGAGCGCGCGGGCGAGCAGGCGGGCGTCGGCTGGCGTGGCGTCGCCGGTGAAGCGCTCGAAGGGCACGGCGACCCGGGCGCCGCATTCGAGCGACAGGTGCCAGCGCCCGCCGCCCAGCGCCTGGCCGAACGCCGCCGCGGGGGAGGAGGCGCTCACGCGGGCACCGCGGCAGTGTCCAGGGAGCGAAGGACCCGGGCGAAGCGGCCGTCCGGAGCGTGATCGGCGACCGCGCGAGCGCTCGTCTCGTCGTCGACGTCGACCAGCTCGCGCAGCATCGCTGGGTCGAACCCGCGCGCGAGCAGGCGCTCGCGCTGGCGCTCGCCGGTGTCCGATGCGCTCATCGGCACGCCCGCGAGGGCGAGCGGGTCGACGCGGTCAAGACCGATGGCCCAGTAGCCGCCGTCGGCCGCGAGCCCGAGCGCGGACCCGTGCGCGACCGTCGCTGCCAGCGCGTCGGCGAGCATCCGCGGGGTGACCTGTGGGGTGTCCATCCCGATGATCAGCGTCGGCCCGCCGAGATCCTCAAACGCGGCCGCAAGCCGATCGGCGAGCCCTGCGCCGCGCTGGGCCACGACGTCGATCCCGGAACCGAGCCACGGACCGGGCGCGCCGTCGAGCACGGCGACCCGGCGCCGGCACGGGGTGGCACGCACCGCGGCGAACGTGTCGCGCAACGCGGCTTCAGCCAGGGCCGCCGCCTGCTCTGATGACCACGGCGGCGTCAGGCGCGTCTTGACGCGCCCGGGAATGGGCGCCTTGCAAATGACCGCCAGCGTGCTCACGCCAGCACTCCGCGCATGTCGCGGACGGCGCGGACCGTCCCGCGGACGGATCCGGTGACCTTCGAGCGCCCCACCCGCGGGTAGTAGGGGACGTCGACCTCGCGGACGCGCCAGCCGGCGTCCGCCGCGCGCAGCACGGTCTCCAACGGATAGCCGGAGCGCCGGTCGTTCAGGCCGAGCTCGAGCAGGTCGGTGCGTCGGGCCGCCCGCATCGGCCCGAGATCGGAGAGCGCCACACCGGTGCGGCGGCGCACCGAGGCGGTGATCGCCCGGTTGCCCATCCGCGCGTGCAGCGGCCAGGCGCCCCGCCCCTGGGGGCGACGACGGCCGACCACGAGGTCCGCCTCGCCGCGCTGCACCGGTCCGGCCACCAGCGGGAGGTCGGCCGGGTCCAGTGAGGCGTCACAGTCCATGAAGCAGACGAGGTCGCTCGTCGCGGCCTCCAGGCCGGTGTGGCAGGCGGCGCCGAACCCCCGTCGCTGCTGTTCCACGACCGTCGCCCCGTGGGCCCGGGCCACCTCGGCCGATCCGTCGGACGAGCCGTTGTCCACGACGATCGCCCGGAAGCCGGCGGGCACCCGGGAGAGAACCCACGGGATGGCGGCGGCCTCGTCGAGCACCGGCAGGATGACGTCGGGCATGGACCCGGACACTGGCAGGCCCGGCGCCAGGGTGAATGAACAGTCTGAGAACTCGCCGCCCAGCGAGATCGGCCGCGATGCCCGGGCCGTAGGTTGAGGCCCATGCCCGGACCCGTCCTGATCACCGGCGGCGCCGGCTTCGTCGGCTCCCACGTAGCCGAAGCGCTGCTCGCCGGCGGGCGCGACGTTCGCATCCTCGACGTCCTGCATCCCGCGGCCCACGCCGGGGGCGACCCGTTCGTGCCCGATGGCGCAGAGCTCATACGCGGCGACGTGCGCGATCCGGACACGGTTCGCGCGGCTGTTTCCGGGATCTCGGCGGTCTGCCACCAGGCGGCGATGGTCGGTCTCGGCATCGATCCCGCCGACATCGCCGCCTACGTCTCCCACAACGACCTCGGGACCGCCGTCGTGCTCAAGGCGCTCGCGGAGGCGGGCTACGGCGGCCGCTTCGTCCTCGCCGGCAGCATGGTGGTCTACGGCGAGGGCCGCTATCGGTGTGCGGAGCACGGGACGGTGCGTCCGGGCCCGCGCTCGGTCCCCGACCTCGAGGCCGGCCGCTTCGAGCCGCCGTGCCCGCGCTGCGGCGCGCCGCTCGCCCCGGAGCTGGTCACCGAGGATGCGCCGCCGGACCCGCGCAACGTCTACGCCGCCACCAAGCTGCACCAGGAGCACCTGCTGTCGGCCTTTGCGCGCGAGGTCGGCGGCGTCGAGATAGCGATCCTGCGCTACCACAACGTCTACGGCGAGCGGATGCCTCGCGATACGCCCTACGCCGGCGTCGCGAGCATCTTCCGCAGCGCCCTGGAGGCGGGCCAGGCGCCCCTCGTGTTCGAGGACGGAGGGCAGCGCCGGGACTTCGTCGAGGTCCGCGACGTCGCACGGGCCAACCTCCTCGCCCTCGACTCCGACGCCGGTGTCCAAGGCGTGTTCAACATCGCGTCCGGCGAGCCGCGCACGGTGGGGGAGATGGCCGGAGCGCTGCACACTGCTGCGGTTGCCGAGCGGCCGGGCCTCCCCGCCCCGGAGGTGACCGGGCGGTTTCGCCTCGGCGACGTGCGCCACGTCATCGCCTCTCCGGATCGGGCGCGCGAGGTCCTCGGATTCAGCGCCCGGATCGGCTTTTCCGAAGGCATGACGGCTTTCAGCTCTGCGCCGCTGCGCGCCTGAGCGGGGCGCTTGCGCAGGAGTCGCCCCGGTTGGGTAGAGGAGCGTCATGGCTGAACTCACACCACTAGACGAGAAGCTCGGCGAGGTCCTCGGACTCGCCCAGGCTGCCCAGGACGCGACCGAGAAGGTCGCCGGCATGGAGGGCGCGGACGAGTTCAAGTCGCGCCTGGACGAAATGAACGAGGAAGCGGAGGAGACCGAACGGCGCACCGACGAACTCGTCGGCACGCGCGAGGGTAAGAAGACCGCGATCCGCGAGAAGGCAGCGGAGACCAAGAGCGAGGCCAAGGAGATGATGCAGACCTATCTCGCTGACGAGGAGGAGGCGCTCGACGGCTTCGAGTTCCTGACCATGGCCGAGGCCGCGGAGCTCGGCCACTGGGAGATCGTCAAGAAGATGGCCGACACCATTGGCGAGAAAGAGGTCACATACCTGGCCGACTGGGCCGTGGGCGTGCAACGCAAGCACTGCGAGACGGTGCGCGAGAGCAGCCTCGAGCTCGCCGCGTCCGAAGCGCGCGGCTGACCTCGCGGCTGACCTGATGCGAAGATGCGCCGGTGACCGCCGGCGCTAGCCGGCCGGCGAACCGTCCTAGAACGCCCCTAGAACGCCGAACGCCGGAGGCCTGTTGTCAGGCCCCCGGCGCTGGAGTCTCCTGTGAGGGAACTTGCTACGCGGCAGGCCGCTCGGCCGGCGTCGACGCGGCGAGCACTGGCTGCTCGTCCTTGTCACCGCCGCCGGAGATCGCGTCCTTGAACTCCCGCATGCCCTTGCCGATCGACTTGCCGGCATCGGGGAGCTTCTTGGGTCCGAGCACGATCAGGGCGATCGCGAGGACGATGATCAGTTCCATGGGTCCGATACTGGGCATCGTGGCTCCTTACGCCTTGATGAGGGGCTTGACTGCGGCGAGGACCTCGTCGACCGTCGACGTCTTGTCGAACGCCAGCGGAGACGGCTCGACACCGCGAGCGAGGCGGATGAGCGCCGCGTGGCGCGCCTCGATCTGCACGATGCTGCCGGCCGCGCCGAGGATCTCGGGCGACTCGATCATCGGGCCGGCGCCGTTGTAGGCGCTGACACCGGTGTCCTCGAGCGTGTTGGCCAGCTTGAGGAACGCGTCCTCGGAGCCGAACGCTCCGCCGAAGGCGAACGTCGGCTTCTTGGCCGGCGTGCCGCCGAGCTGCTTGGCCGCCGCCGCCAGTGCGTCGACGTGCTCGACCTCGTTGTCACGGAGCTCGGTGGCCAGCTTCTTCAGCTCGCCGGACAGGCCTGCTTTCTGGACGGCCTGCGTGTAGAACTCCGCCTCGAGGTACTCGAGGGTCAGGGCGAAGTTGACGATGTCGACATCGCCACCGCCTTGGGCCAGCGCGCTTCCGACGAACGGGCTCACAGCGCCGAGGCCGTACGTGGCCCCTGCCGCCATGGCGCCGCGCAGGATGAACGCGCCGCGGGACATTCCGTGGATCTCGACGGTCGCGATCTCCGCGGCCGCCAGGTTCTTGTTGGTCATGTGAATCTCATTTCTCCTGGTGGTCGTGGGCTACGCCGTGAGGAACGGCTTGACGGCCTTGAGGACGGCGTCCATGTCCATCGGCTTGGCGAATGCGCCGTCCGGGACGGAGCCGTTGAGCGGCCCGCTGCCCTGGAAACCGGCGCCGATGACGGCGTTGAGGGCCGCGGCATGCCGGGCCTCGACGCTGTGGATCGACAGCGCTGCGGCAAGGATCTCCTTGCTTTTGATCCTGCCGGCCTCGTTGAGGTACGCAGCGGCGCCGAGGTTCTCGACGGTCGCTGCCGTCTCGAGGACCATCTGCGGGCCGCCGTCGATGACGGACTGGAAGCTGGCCTTGGGCTTCTTGGCGGGGGTGCCACCGAGCTGCTTGACGGTGGCGATCAGCGCATCAACGTGCTGCTGCTCGGTCTCGCCGAACTGCTGGGCAACCGCGCCGATGGCCTTGTCCGTGATGACGCCGCTGGCGATCACGTCCGCGTAGAACTGCGCTTCGAGGTACTCGAGCGTCAGCGCGTAGTTGACGATCTCGATGTCGCCCTTCATGTCGCTGTCGCTGGGCTCCTTGGCGTCGGTCGTCGTCGTGGACGAGGTCGAGGTCGAGCCTGAAGAGCTCGAACCTTCCTCGTCATCTCCACCGCACGCGGCGATGAGGATGCCCAGGGCCGCTGCGGCTCCACCGCCACCAACTGCCTTGAGAAAACGCTTGCGCGACGACGGGTCTTCGGTCAGCTCCTTGAGGGCGCTGGCCTGAGTCGTTTCGGGCTCGTTCATGTCACCTACCTCCTGATTCGGGATCACGAAGAAGGCTTACGGCAGACCGCCGGTTGCGGATCACCGCTGATCCACATCCGGACGAATCACGAACAACCTGCATGCGCATTCTTCTCGTCCTTCCGCTCGCCGCCTTGATGGCTGGATGCGGCAGCAGCGGCAGCACCGAAACGTCCAGCCCCCCCCCGGCCGCGAGCTCGACAACCCCGACGAGCCCATCGAGCGGCTCCACGCCCTCGGGCGAGGCTCCGACCGTGAAGATCGCTGAGTTCAAGTTCGGCGAGCCGGTGACGATCCCCGCGGGCGGCAAGGTGACCTGGGAGAACGAGGACGCCGCCCCGCACAACGCGGTGGGCGACGACTTCAAGACCGCGGACCTCGAGAAGGGCGACAGCGACACCGTCACCTTCGACGAGCCCGGGACCTATGACTACATCTGCACCTTCCACGCCTACATGAAGGGATCTGTCGTCGTCGAGTAGGCGGTGATCCGCGGGCGAGCCACCCTCGTAACCCCTTCTCACAGCACCCACCAACACATGGAGGCACCACAAATGGAGCCAGTATTTGATTTCGTGTCCGCCGACGCGGACGGCGCGATTCGTGAGGCAGAGGCCGGCGTTGCCGGCGACACTCGCGCCTCGTTCTTCCGCAAGGCCGCCGTCGGCGGCGGCGCGGTCCTGACCAGCGGCGCGTTCATGGGGATGCTCCCCGAGATGGCGATGGCCCGTCCGTCGAAGGCGCAGGATCTCAGGATCCTCAACTTCGCGCTGATCCTCGAGTTTCTCGAGGCGGCGTTCTACAAGGAGGCCCTCGCGAAGCAGGCGGCTTACCCCCGCAAGGAGGTCAGGGACCTCGCGGCGCTGGTCCACGCGCACGAGCAGACGCACGTCACCGCCCTCAAGAAGACGATCAAGGCGCTCGGCGGCAGGCCGGCCAAGCAGCCCTTCTTCGACTTCAAGGGCACCACGGACAACGAGACGGACTTCGTCGCCACGGCAGTCGTGCTCGAGAACACCGGGGTCAACGCCTACCTCGGGCAGGCCGCACGCCTCCAGAGCAGGGCGCTCCTGGGCACGGCCGCGTCGATCGTCACCATCGAGGGGCGTCACGCCGCCGCGTTCCTCATCCTCCAGGGCAACGATCCGTACAACCCGGGCACGGGCAGCATCACGCCCGATGGCGCGTTCGACGTGCCGAAGAGCAAGAAGCGGATCCTCGAGGCCGTCGGCAAGACCGGCTTCATCACCACCCAGTCGTAGGAGAAGGGGACCGGGTACCCGTTCCGCATGGCGTGATCCATGCGGGACGGGACGTCCCCGAAGCCGTTCGCGCCTGGCCGGTCCGCGGTTGAGGTTTCGCCGCCATCGGCGGCACAACCTCAACCTGGCGCTCTACCCCTCGCGCAGGAACGCCTCGAGGCGGGGCCGCAGCGTCGTCAGCTGGCCGGTTTCCTCGATGGCGGTGAGCAGGTCATGGGACTGATCGCGGTCGAGCAAGAACTCGTCCCGACCCACGCGGAGCATGCGGGCGAGGCGCATGAACGACGCCGCGCTCTCCTCGTCGAGCTGGCGGCCGAAGATCGTCAGGGCTTCCGCCGCCGTGCGCCGTGAGCCCTGGTCGAGCCGGACATCGAGCCAATCGCGTGTGACTTTCATTGGCGCAGATGTTAGGGCGCTCGCGCTGCGCGGTACCCTGTGGGTGGATGCCAGTCGAAGAAAAGATCGAGATGGAGGGCGAGATCACCGAAGCCCTCCCCAACCTCATGTTCCGCGTCAAGCTCGACAACGACCACGAGGTCCTCGGGCATCTCGCCGGCAAGATGCGCCGCTACCGCATCCGCGTGCTTCCGGGCGATCGCGTCCGGGTTGAGATCTCGCCGTATGACCTCACGCGCGGCCGGATCGTCTACCGCCACAAGTAGCGAGGGCGCGCAGCGGCCGGACGCCGAACTGCGCCGAGCACCCGATCCGAGGGCCGGATGCCAGAGGCGGGTAGCGAGGGCGCGCAGCGGCCGGACGCCGAACTGCGCCGAGCACCCGA
>Ga0136633_1003270_pt1 | contig 10733 bp, 8 predicted proteins | sample AntDrymeUQ832206_2_FD_105494 | JGI IMG/M metagenome (GOLD analysis project Ga0136633, IMG submission 105494) | Polar desert sand microbial communities from Dry Valleys, Antarctica - metaG UQ83 (22.06) | ecosystem: Environmental > Terrestrial > Soil > Desert | place: Antarctica: Dry Valley...
AGAGGATGACGCCGGCTTTCGGGTATTTCGCGGCAGACGCCTCGGCCGCATCCGTCAGCCCGACCCGCGCCGACTCCGCCCGCTCCACGGTCGCGAGAACGCCCACAAGAACGCCCACAAGACATGCGACCACGACCAGCGCGGCCTTCGCGCGGTGTCGTAGTCCGGTGTTGTCGATCAGATGCATTTTGGGTCTCCTCGTGTCTCGATGAGGGACGAAGCGGGCACCTCGTCGGTGCGAGGCGCCCGCGCTCGTCGTTCTCGGTTAGCCGGTGAGGTTGGCTCCGGATCGCCTCACCGAGGACACGCCGATGCGCTTCACGACGCGGTTTCCGGCCCCCCGGATGGTGACGATCCCCTTCTTCTTCGGCTTGAGCTTCAACGTCGCCTTGCCTTTCTTGTTGCTCTTGGCAGACGCCTTGACCCCCGCGCCAGTGGCCGTGACGACGGTGTTCGGCGTCGTCTGCACGACCACCGTGGTGGTCTGACCAGTGGTCGTGGCCGAAGGCTCACCAGCTCCTCCGTCACCGCTGCCGCTCCCACTGCCACCGCCACCGCCACCGGACGTGGCGCCCGAAGCGGGGCACCCGCCGGTCGGAGCGGGAACGACCGTGCCCGCCCGCGTGAGGTACACGCCGAGCTCGCTGAGCCGGATCGTGACCGGCGCCAGCGGGTTGTCGGCATCGCCGGTGACCCGGCAGATCGTCACGTAGCCGAGCGGCTCGTTACCGAGCGTCCCGTTCGCGTCGCCCGAGCTCGGGCAGAGACCGACGAACGAGCCGGGATTCTGGTTCAGGAATGCGGCCACGCGGTCGATTGACACGTTGACCTGCGCGAACCGAAGAGCCGACGCATTCGTCGTGACCTGGCAGATCGTGAGCGCAGCCCCCACCGGAATGCCGAGGATCCGACCTGGTCCCTGCGTCACCGTGCCACCCTGCCCAGGGCACGTGCCGATGAAGGAGCCAGGATTCTGGTTCAGGAACGCGGCAACCCGATCGACGCCGAGGGTGAGCTGCACGATGTTCGGGGCGTTGACGTTGCCGGTGACACGGCAGACCGTCACGACCGCGTTGAGCGGCCCGCTGCCCCCGGTCGAGCCGCCGGCGTTGCCGCCGCCGCCCGAAGCCGGGCAGGCGCCGACGAACGAGCCGGGATTCTGGTTCAAGAACACCGCGACCTGGTCGGCCGCGACGATGACCTCGGACAGAATCGGGGCGCTTGCGCTTCCGCTGACACGGCAGACGGTCACCGCGCCGTTGAGCGGAGGATTGCCGCTCCCGCCCGAGCCCCCGCCGCCCGACGGGCAGGCGCCGACGAAGGAGCCCGGGAACTGGTTGAGGTAGGCCGCAACCTGGTCAACCGAGACCTGGACCTCGGCAAAGTTCGGGGCGCTTGCGCCTCCGGTCACTTGACAGACGGTAACGCTGGCGCCAGGAACCTGAGCGCTCGAGGCCACCGGGAGAGCGAGGACAAACAAGCTGACTAGGGTGATGATGAGACCCGTGCCCAGCGGCACGAGCGGTGCTTTGCGCCTAAACATCTGATTCTCCTTCGTACGGGACACGGCATCTGGTGATCGGCCATGGCACTTGGTCATGAAAGACCCCTCCTGAGTGATCTGGAATGCGACGGGGCATCGCGCTCCTCGGATAGGAAGTGCTGTCGTCCCTATGAAGCCGGAGGCCACCGATTCGGACGTCGGCCGTCGCGGGTCCACTCGTTCGAGCTAACCCGAGCGGCGGAACAAGTTTCGAGCCAAAAGCGCCCGACGCCCTGCGTTCCCGAGTCCTGCTGCCTGCGCTGTAGCGCCCTCGACTTCGGCGCTCCGCGACGCCCGACCTCGTGCGGCGCCGATGAAGGCAACAGGCGAAGCGACAGCGGCTTGGTTACTCCTTTGCTCTCTTCGGATTCGCTCCGCGATCGTCAACACCGAAGGAAGCTGGGTCGTCGCTCTAGACATCGAATCTGCGGTAGGTCCGACCGCTCCGTGGCCGTTCGTCGTCGCCTGAAAAACAGTCAGCCTGAGCGTGCCGATACGAAGGCCCGACACGACCTCTCTCTCTATCCCGGGGCCGAGCCCCATGTCGAGCACGATTCCCGGCCGGGTCGAAAAGCGGCGAGCGGGCTAGACCGGGCGGAGGACGACTTCGATCGCTGTCCCTCGTCCCGGGACCGAGCGCAGGCTCATCTCGCCGTCGATTGCCGCGGCGCGGAGCTTCATGTTCGCGAGCCCCTGGCCGTCGCCCGAGCTCTCGGCGTCGAATCCCGCCCCGTCGTCACGGACGGCGACCACCCGTCGCCCGTTTCGTTGCGCAATCGTCACGTCCACCCGATGAGCTCCCGCGTGTCGCCGAGCGTTGCCGAGTCCTTCCTGGACGATGCGGAACACCTCGATCTGCTCGTCCGGTGCGAGTCGCACCTGTGGATCGACGTCGAGCTCGACGTCGAGCGCCCCGTCGGCCGTCAGCACGTCCACATAGCGGCGGAGCGCGGAGTCGAACGGCGCCGTCCCACCGGCCGAGGAGAGCGCGAGAACCGCGAAGCGCGCCTCTTGCTGCGCGGCGATCGACGCGCGCTTGAGACGTGGCAGCACCTGGTCGAGCGACGCTCCCGACTCGAGCATGCTGACCTGGGTCGTGATCGCGAACAGATACTGCGCGAGTCCGTCGTGGATCTCGCGCGCGACGCGGGCTCGCTCGTCGGCGACCGCCCGCCCAAACTCGGCGTGGGCGATCGCGCGCCAGACGCCGACGAGGAGGATGCCGTACGCGATAAAGCGGAGGAAGTCGCCCTGGAGAACGACCTCGCTCGAGACGACAGGGTTGAGAACCAAGTGGAAGTCGCCGAACAACGCAAGCGTCGCCGCAAGGCACATCCAGCTATCGAGGTCGCGTCCGTACGTCCGATATCGGTTCGCGAACCCCACGAGTGCCACGAGCCAGATACCCGCGAGCAGCGCTCCGGCGATGACGACCGGCGCTCCCTCGACCGGAGCGAGCCCGACCGTTTCGGTTCCTGCCCATGGAGGCGCCCCGAGGGCGACTGCGACAACGGCCAGCACCGCCGCGACTCCGACCCCTGCGGACAGGAGCGCGCGCCGCCTGTCGCCGAGGCGCCGATTCGCGAACGGCGCGCCGGCGATCAGCGCGGCGCCGAAGAGCCGGGATCCGAGCAGCGACCATGCGGCCTCCGGATCGAGCGTGCCGCCACCGAGAAGCGGAACGAGTCCGAACGCGGCGGTTCCGAGGGCAATGCTCCAAAACCCCGCGCCAAGTAGGAGGTCGAGCGCCCGTCCCTCGACGACGAAGCGGATGCTCGCGAGGACTGCGACGATGGTGGCGACGACCGCGACCGCGGTGTCGAAGGCGAGGCGAGCCTCAGGCAGCTCATAGGCGGACGTGAACGTGTCACGTGCTTCGAAGAGCGCCGTCGCGGACGCGAGCAGGGCGACGAGCAACAACTCGCCGAGGAGCCACGAGCGGTAGGTCTGGCGAGCGCTTTCCACTCTTCCTCTTGTCGGCATGGCACGTCGTGCCGATAAGGGGAGTATGTCGGAGCGGGTCCTGATCGTCGACGACCATCCGCTGACGCGTGACGCGCTCGCCGCGCTGCTCACACAACAGGGATTCGACGTCGTCGGCGAGGCCCAAGACGGCGAGGAAGCGCTGACCGTCACGCGTGCGCTTCAGCCCGACCTCGTACTGCTCGACCTGACCATGCCGGGGATGGACGGGCTGACCGCTCTGCCGAAGATCCGCGAGCAGGCGCCGGCTTGCGAGGTGGTCGTGCTGACCGCTTCCGACGCGGAGGAGAACCTGCTCGGCGCGATTCGGGCAGGTGCGGCGGGCTACCTCTTGAAGACCGAGCCTCCCGAGCAGATCGCCTCGTTCCTGCGCGGCGTTGCCCGTGGTGACGCGGCGCTTTCCGGCGGGGTCGCGCGCAGGCTTCTCGACCGCGTCCGCGAGGGTGGGCGCTTCGACGGCATTCCAGACTCGATCACGAAGGCGCTCTCGGCGCGTGAGGTCGAGGTGCTCCTGCTCCTGGATGAGCACCTGGCTACCGACGAGATCGCCCAGCGGCTCTTCATCTCCGAGCACACCGTTCGCTCGCACGTGAAGAGCCTCCTGAAGAAGCTCGGAGTCTCCTCGCGTCGCGAGGCGCTCGAGCGACTCGAGACGGCCCGCGCCGCCTAAAGAACTCGTTCAAGCGTCGAACCCCTCGAGCGCCGCCTCGACCAGGGACGGCAATGTCTTGATGTTGTAGCCGCCTTCGAGCACAGCGGCCGTTCGCGGTGCGAGAGCGGCGCAGCGCCGAGAGAGCTCGCGGAAGCCGTCAGCAGTCACTTCCATCTGCGCAAGCGGGTCGTTCGCGTGCGCGTCGAACCCCGCTGAGACGATCAGCAGATCTGGCCCAAACCGCTCGAGCGCAGGTTCTACCTCTTCGCTGAACGTGCGCAGGTACTCGGCATCGCCCGATCCGGCCGGCAGCGGGACGTTGAGCGTGTGCTCGTCGCTCGTACCCGGGCCGCCGGTTCCGGGGTAGAACGGCCACTGGTGCAGCGAGACGAAGAGCACAGAGGGATCGTTGCGGAAGATCGCCTCGGTTCCGTTTCCGTGATGGACGTCGTAGTCGACGATCGCGACGCGGTGGAGACCGAGCTCGGCTTGCGCGTGGCGAGCCGCGACGGCGACGTTGGCGAAGATGCAGTACCCCATCCCCGCGCCGGCAAGAGCGTGATGACCGGGCGGCCGGACGAGCGCAAAGCCTTCGCGATCTACGGCCTCGATCGCACAGCCGGCGGCGAGGAGAGCGGCCTCCCATGTGCTCGAGTCCGCGTACGTGTCCGGATCGAGCCAGGTGCCGGTTTCTATCGATGCAACCTGCTCGACGTACTCGGCGGTGTGCACGCGCTCGACGTCCTCCCGTGACGCTGCCGTTCCTCGAGAGAAGCCGGGAAAGCGCTGGTGCAGCACCTCCAGCCGTTCCGGCCGTTCCGCGTGCAGCGGATCGAGCGCTGGATGCAGCCGCGGGAGATCGGGATGGCTGATCAAGTCCACGAGGTCGCCTCGTCGAAGTTCCGCGCCAGGCCGTCAAGCCCGAGCTCCCGGGCGCGCGCGGCTGCAGCCGCCCAGTCCGGAATCTTGTCGGGAAGAGGCGGCAGAGGCGCGCTCGGGTCGAGCGTCGCGAGCCTGCGATAGAGGCGGAGCGCGTCGGCCTCTGCCGCAAAGCGTCCCTCTTCGAGCATTTCCTCGAGCGTCCGGTACTGACCAAGCAGCTCGGCCGCCCGCTTCTCACCGATGCCGCGCGCGCCGGGGATCTTGTCCGACGGGTCCCCGCGGAGCGCGATGAAGTCGACGACCTGCTCCGGGTCGACGCCGTAGCGCTCGCGCACCTCGGAGGGGCCGATGCGTGCCGGGGCCTCGCCGCGCACGGGCTGGAGGATCGTCGTCGCCGCGCTCGCGAGCTGGAACGCGTCCCGATCCGAGGTCGCGACCAGCGTCCGTCCGCCCGCTGCGTCCTCCGCCGCGGCCGAAGCGGCGAGAAAGTCGTCGGCCTCGTACCCAGGCGCCTTCGCGTACGCGACGCCCCACGATGCAACGAGCTCGGGCAAGAGGTCGAGCTGCTCGAGCAGCTCGCGATCGAACTCGCGTCCGGACTGATACCCCTCGAACTCGACGTGCCGGTACGTCGGCACGGTGAGCGTGTCCCATGCGACCACGAGCGCGCGAGGCCGCTCCGCGTTCCACAGACGAAGGATCATTCCCGAGAAGCCGATGAGGGCATTCGCCGGACCCCCATCCGCGCGCCTGAAAGTCTTCGGCAGCGCGTGGTACGCGCGGTGCGCGAACGAGTCGCCGTCGACCGCGAGGAGCGGCGCCTTCACGCGAGCGAGCGCTCCAGCTCCAGCACGGCCTCGCGCAGGCGCTCGGTCGCCGCCGCTGCGGCTTCGTCCAACTCGAGAGTCGAGAGGTCGTCGAGCGCGATCGGCGCACCGTACGCGACTCGAAGCGGGCCGAGCCGCGCGAGCCGATCCGTCCCGGCGACTGCCGCCGGGACGAGCGGCACACTCGCACGGAGCGCGATGCGGGCCGCCCCCGAGCGCCAGCGAGCCTCGTGCTTCTTGCGCAGGCCCTTTCGCCGCCGCGTGCCCTCCGGGAACATGACGACGACGTTCCCCTCGCGACAGAGCTCGACGGCCTTCGCCAGCGCTCCCTCGTCGCGTGTCCCGCGCCGCACCGGAAAGGCTCCACAGGCCGTGACGATCGTGCCGAGAGGGAACCAAAAGAGCTCCGACTTCGCCATGAAGCGCAGGAAGCGCCGCGGGAAGAGTGGAATGCCGAGCAGCCACGGATCGAAGTTCGACCAATGGTTTGCTGCGAGCACGAAACCGCCCTCCTGCGGGAGCAGGTGTCGCCCCTCTGCGCGGTGACGGAAGACCACTCTCAAGACGGGCCAACTGAGCACCGCGATGACGGAATAGAGCCAGCTCGGACGCGGCGACCGGCGAAGGGGCGTACGCACGGCCAGGAGTATCGCGGGAGGCAGCCGCAGCCAGACGCCAACCGAAGGGCGACGAGCACGCGAGCTCAGTGCTCCCCGCCGCAAATACGCCCACGCTTCGCGCGGTTGCAAAACGGTTCGCATGCCGTCGTCCTCGGCCTGCTCGGTTTTCGCCGGCGAACCACGAGCGTACTTACGGTGGGAAGCACTAAGGTGTCGCGCCGTGGCCAGAAGCCTCGTCATCGTCGAGTCGCCCGCAAAGGCACGCACGATCGCCGGCTACCTCGGAAGCGACTACGCAGTGGAGTCGAGCATCGGCCACGTCCGCGACCTTCCCGACCGGGCCTCGGACATCCCGAAGGAGGACCGGAAGCGCTACGGGTCGCTCGGGGTAGACATAGACGGCCAGTTCGAGCCGTACTACGTCGTCGATCCGGACAAGAAGAAGGTCGTCGCCGCGCTCCGCAAGCACCTTGCGGGCGCCGAGGAACTCCTGCTCGCGACGGACGAGGATCGCGAGGGAGAGGCGATCGCCTGGCATCTGGTCCAGGTGTTGAAGCCGAAGGTGCCCGTGCGCCGGATGGTCTTCCACGAGATCACCCGCGACGCGATCGAGCGAGCGCTCGCCGACACTCGTGCGATCGACGAGCGGCTCGTGAACGCGCAGGAGACTCGGCGCATCCTCGACCGCCTGTACGGCTACGAGGTCTCGCCCGTCCTCTGGAAGAAGGTGACACGCGGACTCTCCGCGGGACGAGTGCAGTCGGTCGCGACCCGGCTCGTCGTCCAGCGGGAACGAGAGCGCGTCGCCTTCGTCTCGTCCGAGTACTGGGACGTCGTTGCGACGCTCGATCCGGGGTCGTTCGAGGCTCGTCTCGTGAGCGTCGACGGCAAGCGCCTCGCGCAGGGCCGCGACTTCGAGCCCGACGGGACGATGCGAGACGACACGCTCGTCAAGCTCGACGAGCCGGCGGCTCGCGGTCTCGTCGAGCGCCTGGACGGCGTGCCATTTGTCGTCAGGTCGGCGGAAGAGAAGCCGTACCGAAGGCGGCCCGCCGCGCCGTTCATGACATCGACGCTGCAACAGGAGGCAAGCCGCAAGCTCCGGTTCTCGGCGCAAACGACGATGCGCCTCGCACAACGCCTCTACGAAGCAGGTCACATCACCTACATGCGCACCGATTCCACGACGCTCGCTGAGACGGCGCTCGAGGCCGCTCGCAGCGAGGTTCGGGAGCGCTTCGGCGACGGTTACGTTCCCGCAAAGCCGCGCCAGTACGAGCGTAAGGTCAAGAACGCGCAGGAGGCCCACGAGGCGATCCGACCGGCCGGCGACCACTTTCGAGCTCCCGATGAGCTGAAAGGTGAGGTCACCCGCGACGAGCTCGCCCTGTACGACCTCATCTGGCGCAGAACGCTCGCCTCGCAGATGGAGGACGCCGTCGGACGCACGCTCAGCCTGCGGATCGGCGCCAAGACAGCCGCCGAGGACACCGAGTTCGCGGCCTCCGGGACAGTCATCACGTTTCGCGGGTTCCTGGCCGCGTACGAGGAGGGACGGGACGAGCCTGCTACGGACGATGAGGAACGCCAGCTTCCCGACGTCTCCGAGGGCGACGATCTCGATGCCCTCACCGTCGAGCCCGACGGCCACGCAACGACGCCGCCGCCGCGGTACACGGAGGCGACACTCGTACGAGCGCTCGAAGAGCGCGGCATCGGCCGTCCGTCGACGTACGCGGCGATCCTCTCGACGATCGTCGACCGCGGATACGTCTTCAAGAAAGGCTCGGCGCTGGTTCCGGCGTTCGTCGCCTTCGCGGTCGTCAACCTTCTCGAAGGCCACTTCGAGCAGCTTGTCGACTTCGACTTCACCGCGCGCATGGAGGATGACCTCGACGAGATCGCAGCCGGCCGCGAGGAACGTGTGGCCTGGCTTCAGCGCTTCTACTTCGGTGCAGGCAAGGACCCAGGCCTGCATCACCTCGTCACCGACCACCTGGACGAGATCGACGCCCGGGCGGTTAACTCGATCGCAATCCCGAGGACCGACGCAGTCGTGCGCGTCGGGCGCTATGGCCCATACCTCGAGCGTGGCGAGCAGCGAGTCAGCCTCCAGCCGGATACCGCGCCAGACGAGCTCACGGCCGAGAAGGCAGAAGAGCTTCTCTCGCAGCCAGACGTTCGCCCTCTCGGCGTCGACCCTGAGACGAGTCGCGAGCTCGTCGTGCGCTCGGGCCGGTACGGGCCCTACGTGACGGAGTCGCTGCCCGAGGGCTCCGAGGAGAAGCCCCGAACCGCTTCGCTCTTCGCATCGATGTCTCCCGAGTCCGTGACGCTCGACGACGCGCTGCGGTTGCTCTCGTTGCCACGCGTGGTTGGGACGCTCGACGGCGAGGACGTGACGGCTCAGAACGGGCGCTACGGCCCGTACGTCAAGAAGGGTTCCGAGTCGAGGTCGCTCGAGAGCGAGGAGGATCTCTTCACCGTCACCCTCGATCAAGCTCGCGCGCTCTTCGCCGAGCCAGCGCGGCGGCGTGGCCGGCGGGCCGCTAGCGGCCCGTTGAAGGAGTTGGGCGAGGATCCCGCGACCGGGAAGAAGATTCTCCTCCGCGACGGCCGGTTCGGGCCGTACGTCACGGACGGCGATACGAACGCCAGTCTCCGCCGGGGCGACACGGTCGACGGCCTGTCGTTTGAGCGCGCGACGGAGCTGCTTGCCGAAAAGCGCGCAAAGAGCGCGTAAACAAGCCGTAAAAGGGGGTCGTGCGCCGTCCGCCTGAAGCGCGATCATCTAACTTGCCCGGGCCGCCGCACGTCATAGGTTGTACGGGCCAGCAGGCTGCTAGCGCCTGCGCTCGTAACGTCGCAGTTGTCGCCCAGTGAAATGAACCGAGCAGAGGTCGGAAACGGAATAAAGAGAGAACGAGCCGACGTTACGAGGCAGTGACTCGACAAGTTTGTGAGTCCCTCGAACCAGGCATGATCCCTGGAAAGGGCAGGAAAACCGCCATACACTCCGTAGGTTTGTACCTTCCGCCGAAGTGAAACTGGAAAGGATCGGGGCAGCACTTGACCCAGAACCAGCTCATTGAATTGCTCGAGTCAGAGCATCTGAAAGCACTCATCGAACGCGCCGAAGAGCACGGCGGCCATCTCGAGGCGGCCGAGCTCGAGACCTTCGTCGTCGAGCACGACCTCGGAGAGGACGAAGCCGAGCTCTTGCAGCGCGAGCTCGAGGCACAGTCCATCGAGATCGTGCAGCCCGAAGCTGAGGCGGCGAAGGAAGCTGCCGAAGCAAAGTCGCGCTTCGAGGCCGAGAGCGTCTCGGGTGCCGCCGACAGCCTCCAACTCTTCCTCGCCGATGTCGGTCGCCATAAGCTCTTGACCGCTGCCGAGGAAGTCGCGCTCGCAAAGCGCATCGAGCGGGGCGACACGGTTGCGAAGCGGGTGATGATCGAGTCGAACCTCCGGCTCGTCGTCTCGATCGCGAAGGGCTATCGCGGCCTAGGCGTACCGTTCCTCGACCTAATCCAGGAGGGAACGCTGGGCCTGAATCGCGCGGTCGAGAAGTTCGACTGGCGCCGCGGCTTCAAGTTCTCGACGTATGCCACGTGGTGGATCCGCCAGTCCGTCCAGCGGGCAGTTGCCAACCACGCGCGCACGATCCGCGTGCCGGTGCACGTCGTCGAGCGCCAGCAGAAGCTCTCCCGCGCCGCGCGCCGGCTCGAGGTCGAGCTCGGCCGCGAGGCAACGAAGGAGGAGCTCGCCGAGGCGACGGGGCTTCCCATCCAGCACGTTGACGAGGCACTCGGCGCGGCTCATGCGTCCGTCTCGCTGAACCAGACGGTCGGTGCGGACGACGAAGGCGAGCTCGGCGACCTCTTCGCAGACCGGGAGGCGGCGGACCCGTTCGACGAGGCCGAGGAGTCGTTGCGTCGCCAGAGCATTCGTCGTGCGCTGGATGCTCTCCCCGAGCGGGAACGGCGCATCCTGGAGCTCCGCTTCGGGTTCGAGGGCGAGCCGTGGACGCTCGAGGCGATTGGGCACGAGCTCGATCTCACGCGCGAGCGCGTACGCCAGCTCGAGGGTCAGGCGCTCAAGCGCCTCGAGGCGCTCCGCGATCTGGCAGGCCTCGCGGCCTGACGCGATCTGGCAGGCCTCGCGGCCTGACGCGATCTGGCAGGCCTCGCGGCCTGACGCGATCTGGCAGGCCTCGCGGCCTGACG
>Ga0136633_1003271_pt1 | contig 10732 bp, 11 predicted proteins | sample AntDrymeUQ832206_2_FD_105494 | JGI IMG/M metagenome (GOLD analysis project Ga0136633, IMG submission 105494) | Polar desert sand microbial communities from Dry Valleys, Antarctica - metaG UQ83 (22.06) | ecosystem: Environmental > Terrestrial > Soil > Desert | place: Antarctica: Dry Valley...
GCGCCTTCAAAACGCGGGCCGAGGATTCCTCGACCGTCGACATCGCTGCTCTTGGGGGACACGACTCTCAACCTTGTTGGGTTGGCCAGATTCGATCGAGCGCATCTGAGAACGTACGACTGGGGTGGGCATGAGGCAACAGGGGTACCACTCTCACAAGTCCCTCCTTTCCGCTCACACCCAGCCTCTCGGCGACGTATGCAGCGGCCACTGTTGGCGTCCCTGTTCTCTGCTCTGACACAGTGGACGAAGATGGTCTTATCCTCGTCGCGCCGGTCGGTGCTTCCCCTTGAGCCGGCCTCGGCGCGCGCCGAACCGACGGGGGGCCGCCGGAGGCTTATAAAGGGATGGTAAACGCGAACGGAGGTCATTTACCCACGCAATTCCGGGGGCAGACGCACACCCTGTTCATTTGCCACCCTTTCCGCTGACACAGCAAAGTCTCATCAGGGAGATATGCTCGAGAGGCAGTATCGGAAGGAGCGCCGCGTGGATAGAGCCCGTTTATCGAGACTTGTCGGAGAAAGAGCCGGCGCCAACGGTAGCTTCCAGCTTTCGTTCACGGTGCCGAAGCCTCCACAGGGCTATTACCTGCTCGGCTCCAACCCGGGCGACCCAACAATCATTCATGCCCACCAGCTCAAGCGGCTCTTGAGGGGCGCACCCGCAAGGCGATCACAAGATTAGCTCCGAAGATCAGCACGCCCGTCGGTAGGTGCACGCCCTGCGTGCGCGCGAACCCGGTCTCGATTTGCAGGAACAACGCCAGCATCGCCACTAGGGCCACAAGCGCCGGCCACGCCGGTCCATGCCCGGGACGCCAGTTCAGGACGGCCAGCAGCAGCACGATCAACGCGAAAGATGTGATCCCTTCCACCCCAATCCTCTGATGCCATTCCAACGCTTCTCTTGAGCCGGTCAGCGACAGGCCGGCCAGCGAAGCTTGTACGACGACGACCGCAACTTGTAGCGTCGCACCAATACGCACGACCGGGTTGATCCACCGCCAGCGATTCTTCTGCTTTGATGTTGTTTGCACATCAGCTCCCATCGGTTGACCTCATTCTACGGATGCTGAGGCAGTGACTCGCGCGTCATGGGGGAACCGGCCCACCTCGGGAACCGACGTTCCAGCGAGCAGATCGGTCGAGGCCACGCTGAACTACCGCTTCCATCGCGGGCCAGTCCGGCTCGGCTTGCGTCGGGTCTTCGGGCCACTTCGCCGTCACATCGGTTGCCCACTCCCCCCAACGGTCGACCATCTCGAGGAAATCGTCGATGAACGTGCCGACGAGCTGGTTGATCGCAGACCGTTGCGGAAAAGGCCCCTCCCCCTTCATGTACGCACGTCCGACCTGAATGTTCACCTCTGTGAACTCTTGGCCACAGTCCCGAAGCTCCACGATCCTCTTGCGCAGCTCCGCGGTTGAAGTGCTGTCGGCGAAGAAGATCTTGAGGAGCAGCTCGCACTCCAGTACCGGTCCCTCGCCGGGGCGAGCGAGCCATTCCGCCAGCGCCCGCCGCCCTGCGAGGGTGATGGAATAGGTCGTACGTTGCCGCCTGCCGACCGTCCCTTTGCTCGAACGGGCCAGTCCGAGCGCCTCGAGCTTCTTGGGTTCTTCGTACAATTTGCTTCTCGCCCGCGGCCAGAAGCGGCTGAGAGTGCGATCCATCTGCTGGGCGAGCTCGTAGGCGGTCCAGGGCTTGATCGCGAGGAGGCCGAGAAGGGCGTAAGAAGTGGCGGTGGGCTGGGGTGGTCTTGACATCATAGTCCCTTCAGGAGTATTACTTAGTCCATATGGGACTATATAGCAGGTCCCAGTGGAGGGAGGACCCGTGACCGCAACCATAGCCAACGCCGAGATGGCTCGCGCCTGGGACGGGGCCGAGGGCGAGGACTGGGCACGAGACTGGGAGTACTACGATCGCTCCGCCCGCGACTATCAGACCTACCTGGACGCTGCGGCGGCGATCGACTCCTTCAATCGGGTCCTGGACATAGGGTGCGGCAACGGAGAATCCACGAGGATCGCGGCTCGAACCGCCGGTCGAGGCTCGGCTCTCGGCATAGACCTTTCGACGCAGATGCTTGAGCGCGCCCGGACCTTGGCGGCCGCCGAGGGGATCACGAACGCAACCTTCGTGAGAGGCGATGCACAGGTTCATCTGTTCGAGAGGAATGCGTTCGACGTCGCTATCAGCCGATTCGGGGCGATGTTCTTCGCCGATCGCGCCGCAGCCATGAGCAACATCGCTCGCGCCATCAAGCCCGGAGGACGCCTCGTCATGATCGGTTGGCAGGAGCTCGGAAAGAACGAGTGGTTGCAGGAGATTCGGGCCGCGCTCTCCTTGGGCCGGGACCTGCCCGCTCCCCCGGTCGGGGCTCCGGGGCCGTTCGGGTCTGCCGATGCCGACGGGATGCGTAACGTGCTGGCCTCCGCGGGGCTTGAGGACATCAAGTTTGAGAGCCTTGAAGTCCCCTTCTGGGCCGGAAAGGACGGCGAAGACGCGTTTCGGTTCATGAGCAGCACGGGAGCGGTCAGGGGCATGTTGCAAGGGTTGGACGAACTATCTTCCGCCTCGGCGCGGAGCGCTCTCCAAGAGACAATGTTTGCGCACGACACGGGGGATGGTGTCATCTTCGGATCGGCAGCTTGGCTGATCACGGCGACCCGAACAGTGTAGAGGCCGCCCCCCGCCGAGGTAGTGAATCGCACGTAACGCGCCTGGGAGTACGGAATCGGTACTCCAAAGTGCTTTGAGCGCGTTTGAGTACCTCGGTGGCCGCCGCCGCTCCCCCTAGAGCGCGGCGAAGCCCGGCCGCAGCTTGGCGGCGGTGTCGGCCAGCATCTCGGGCAGCACCTTTGTCTCCCCCACCACCGGCATGAAGTTCGTGTCCCCACCCCAGCGCGGGACGACGTGGACGTGAACGTGTCCGGGAACGCCGGCCCCCGCCACCCCGCCGAGGTTGACCCCCACATTGAAGCCCTCGGGGCTCATGGCCTTGCGGACGATCTCGATTGCGTCGGTGGTTAGATCCATGAGCTCATGGCGCTCTTCAACCGAGAGCTCGTGAAGATCGGCGGCATGTCTGAGAGGGACGACCATGAGATGGCCTGAGTTATAGGGAAAGGCGTTGAGGATTACGAACGCGCGCTGCCCCCGACAAATGATGTTGGCGGACTCGTCATCGTTCTCTGCGAGGTGGTCGCAGAAGATGCAGCCCGAGGAGCCCCCGGAACCCTCAGAGCTCTGAGTCATGTATTCCATTCGCCAGGGGCTCCACAGCCGCTCCACTAAAGCGAAGGCTCGAGTACCCGCTCGGCGATCTCGTTGCTGAGGCCCGAGGAGAAGTCCTCGAACAGGACACCGCGCCGCTCCGCTCCAGAACGCGGCCTGACCGCAACCGTTCCCGAGGCCACCTCGTCGTCCCCGACCACCAGCATGTAGGGGACCTTTTTGAGCTGATGGCGCCTGATCTTGGCGCCGAGCGTGTCCGATGAGTCGTCGACGTCGGCACGGGCCCCGGTTGCCCGCAGCCGCTCCGCGAGCATGCGGGCGTGGCCTGCGTGGCGATCTGCGATCGGGATCAGCACCGCCTGCACCGGCGCCAGCCAGGTCGGAAAGGCTCCGGCGAAGTGCTCGACGAGAACGCCTACGAAGCGCTCGATGGCGCCGAACAGGGCGCGATGGATCATCACCGGGCGCACCCGCTCGCCGCTATCTGAAACATAGGAGAGGTCGAAGCGATCGGGGGTCTGAAAGTCGACCTGGATCGTGCACATCTGCCACAACCGTCCGATCGCGTCGCGCACATGGACATCGATCTTGGGACCGTAGAAGGCGCCCTCGCCCTCGGCCACTTTGTAATCGAGCCCAGCCTTGTCGAGTGCCTGGGCGATGGCGTCCTGCGCCTGGTCCCACTGCTCCTGCGAGCCGACTGCCTTGTCCGGCTGGGTCGAGAAATGGACCTCGTCCGGCCCCAGGCCCACGGCTTGATAGAGCGCCTTCAGGAAGTCGATGACGCCCAACACCTCGTCGATCACCTGGTCCTGGCGGCAGAAGATGTGGGCGTCGTCCTGAGTGAGCCCCCGCACGCGCAGGAGGCCGTGGACCGCACCCGAGCGCTCGTAGCGATAGACGGTACCGAGCTCCGAGAGACGCACCGGCAGCTCGCGATAAGAGCGGGTCCGCGAGCGATAAATGAGCACGTGGAAGGGGCAGTTCATGGGCTTGGCGAAGTACTCGGCCCCCTCGAGCGTCATGGGCGGGAACATGTTCTCCCTGAAGAAGTCGAGGTGACCCGAGGTCGACCACAACGTGGACTTGCCGATGTGGGGCGTGTAGACCGGCTCGTAGCCGCGCTCGACGTGCATCCTGCGGGAGAGGTCCTCGAGCTCTGAGCGGACGATCGCGCCGTTCGGGTGCCACAGCGCGAGTCCGGGCCCGACCTCGTCCTCCCATGAGTACAGCTCGAGCTCGCGTCCCAGGCGTCGATGGTCGCGCCGCTCCGCCTCCTCGAGACGATGGAGGTGAGCGGCGAGGGCGTCCTTCGACTCCCACGCGGTTCCGTAGATGCGCTGCAGCATCGGCCTGCTCTCGTCACCGCGCCAGTAGGCGCCGGCCGAGCGCATGAGCTTGAACGCCTTGATGCGTCCAGTCCCGGGCAGATGGGGGCCGCGGCACAGGTCGGTGAACGAGACCTCTCCGCTGGGGTCGAGGTTTCGGTAGATCGAGATGATCTTGCCCTCGGCCCCCTGCTGCTCGAGCGCGTCGGCACCCTCGGCCACGCCCACGATGATCTCGAGCTTGTAAGGCTGGTCCGAGAACGCCTCGAGGGCCTCTTCCCGGCTCACCTCTGAGCGCTCGAAGCGCTGGTTTTCCTTGACGATCGCCCGCATCTCGGCCTCGATCGCCTCGAGGTCCTCGGGCGTGAAGGGCCGTTCGACCTCGAAGTCGTAGTAGAAGCCCTCCGCGATGGGGGGGCCAATGGCGTACTTGGCCTCCGGGTGGAGGCGCTGCACGGCCTGGGCGAGAACGTGTGCCGCCGAGTGGCGCACGATCTCGCGGCCGCGCTCCTCCGTGGCGGTGATGACCTCTGCTTGAGCCTCGGCAGGCGGGACGAAGGCGAGATCGCGCGCCACGCCCTCGACGACGAGCGCGACCGCGCCCTGGGCCTGCGCCTCTTTGGCGAGGGCGAAGCCGTCCTTGCTGCCGTCCGGTCGTAGAGCACTCATGTCAGTCGATGATGCTATCCGCCCACGCCCGCTCGAAGTTGTCGTAGTCGCTCCCCACGGTTGCCTCGAGCGCCCGGCCCACGTGGTAGGCGGAGGTTCCGGGGGCGAACTCGACCCGTCCGAGGCGGAGGTAGAAGCGGGCGAGGCGCCGCTCGCCGAAGCGCTCGGCGAAGAAGTCGGCAGCGGCCAGCCCCTCCTGATAGCTGCGATAGATGTCGGTGCCGTCCCCGGTCAGGAACTCGAAATCGCGCGGCAGCTCGCCGTCGAAACGCCCGGCCGCGATCTCATCCTCGAGAAACGACAGCCGGGCCGAGTTCTCGGCCTGAGCCACGTGCTCGGCAAGTCCCTCCTCGACGAAGGTCGGCACAAAGGGGCCCGTCACCGGCCGGGTGGCGATGTGGAGCAGCTCGTGGGCGAGGACCGAGCTCAGGTAGGCGTCTTCGCGTCCCTGGATCTGCTCCCAGTTCAACATGATGCGATACCCGGTGAGATCGTAGCCCTCGCCGGCCCCGTAGGTGGAGTAGGCGAAGGCGACGAAGTTGTCCAGGGGGAAAGTCGCCTGGATCATGCGGGCGAGCTCGTCGGCCGAGGCCGGCACATAAATCAGCACCCGGTGGCGCCACGGGACGATCCATCCCCGATCCACTTGCGCTAGTGCCTGCTCGGCGATCGCCAGCAGGTTCGAGGGCAGCTCGACGCAGGTGAGCCCCACCCCACAGGGATGGCGCAGCAGCGAAAAGTGATCGCCCTCTTGCAGCTCGATGGGCCCGAAATCCCACAAGTGGCGCACCGAGAAGAGGCCGAGCTCGTCGAGGTCCGAGTCCTCGGCTATGCGCCACTCTCCCGAGCGTTTCAAGAAAGTCAGGTAGTACTCCTCTACTGCCGGGCGTTCGTCGAAGCCCTCGATCCGGTAGCGTTCCTCGACCAGCGCGATGACCACGTCCTCCGCCCCCCGATAGTGAGCACGATCCGGGGGCCGGGCGAGGTCGCCTGCGCGCTCCCAATCGGCTTCGAGCTCGTAGGAGGCGAACGGCACGCCCTGGCTCCAGGCGAAGAAGTCACGCTGTCGCGCCCTGAACGCAGACGAGTCCCTCGAGAGCCCGCCCAAAAAGGCCTCTTCGTCGCCCTCGAGGTAGGCGGCGGCGCGCTCGTCGAGCAGCTCTTGAATGGCGGCGCGCTCAACGGAAGTCTGGGCCGCGAGCGTGGCCGGCGCCGCACCTATCAGCGCCAGGGCCAGGAGGGCCGGGAGAAGCCTGTTGAAGCTCAGCTCTGGTACGTCGCGATGAAGCGCCGGTAGTTGGTGGAGATCTGCGCGGAGGCGTCTTCTCGGGAGAGGTCTCCGGAGAGGTAGCCCTCGAGCGCGTCCCACCAGATCGTGCGCCCGATGGCAAAACCGACGTAGCCGGGGACGCCCGCCCCCTGCCGGAGCCAGTGGTCCACTGCGGCATCGTTTGCTCCCCTGCCCAGCACAACGCAGACCACGCCCGAGCGACCGTCCGAACGCACGAGCTCCGAGATAGCCTCACAGTCCTCGCGCTTATCGAGGCCTTCGATCTTCCAGATATCGGGCTCGATTCCCTGAGCCAGCAGCTCCCGAATGGCGGCGAGCATGAGCTTGGGCCGGACCTCCTGGTCGTAGCGGACCGAGTCTCCCCCCACTTGCTGCATCTGGTCTTCAGTCCCCGGCACCAGCAGCTCGAACAGGAACTTGCGGCCGTTGTCGTGAAGCCAGTCCGAAAGCCGCTTGAGGCGCTCCGACTGACGCCGGTTCATCTCCTGGTCGTCCTCGGGGTTGTAGCGGACGAGCACCTTCGAGAAGGCCGGGTCGAACTCCTCGATATGAGCCCCGAAGTCGTCGCCGTGGTCGAAGTCGAACTCGTCCTGCCCGCTTTTCTCGACCGGCATCGCCAGAAGCAGGCCGTCCTTGTGGGCCTCCTTGGCGACGTCGGCGCCGAACTGCTCGTCGACCAAGAGCCCGCCGGCATCGCGCGGCGCGCCCTCGCCGAGAGCGGTGAGAAAGCCTTCGAAGATCACCCGCTTGGCGTCCGCGATGGTCTCGGTCTGCTCGGCGGTGGGCTCTCCTTTTATGCCGAACATCTTCTTCTGAAACGAGCCCCGGTGGTCGAAGGCGAGGATGTAGAGGTCTCCCGAGTAGCCGAGCGTCATGGCGCCACTCCCTTACTGGTAGTCGGTCACGAATTGTCGATTGCGTGGCTAGAGGATAGGCCCCGCGGCCCGGACAGTCCCCCCTCGGTGGTCAAACGTCCTCGGTCCGCTTTCCACCACCTTTTTTGGGGGTCAAGAGTCCTCGGTCCGCCTTTAACCACGCCCTGCCCCCGGGCCTCGGGTGTGGTTGCATGATCAGCATGGAGCCTCAGGACATTGTCAGGAAGTTCCAGCGGGGGCAGAACTTGGAACAGATCGGCGACCCCGAAGGGGCTTGCACCCTCTACGAGGAGGCGGTGGTGGCCGGGTTCGACGCCACCGGGCCGTACGACCGGCTGATCGCGCTCTACGGGGATCGCGCCCGGCACCGGGACGTCGTGAGGGTGAGCGAGGCAGCACTCGAAAACGTCCATACCTACGCCGACAAACGGGCGTGGTACGAGCAGATGCGGGCCGCGGCGCTGAAGGCTCAGGCCAAGGTGCCCAAGGCGGCTCCCAGGAAGGGGGCCTAGCTTGCGATTGTGGTTCCAGACGCGCTCTGGGGTTCCAAGTTTGGTACGAAACGCGGGCTATGGGCGCGTTCTATCCCAAAGTTGCGCAGGGGGCCAGGGGGCGGGAGTTGTCGACCCACCCGTCTGAGTCTCGTCGCGGAGCGTCGCAACTCGAGAACGTCCTCAAGCAGCTGATAGCAGAGGCCGGCCCCCTGAGCTTTCGGGACTTGATGGAGCTCGCCCTCTATCATCCCGAGCACGGTTACTACTCTTCGGGCGCAGTCCGCACGGGCCGGGCAGGCCACTTCATAACCTCGGCGGAGCTCGACCCCTCTTTCGGAGAGCTGTGGGTACAGGGCCTTGAGCAGGTGTGGGAGTCGTGCGGGCGCCCCGACCCCTTTACCATCGTCGAGATCGGGGGCGGCGAGGGCGGCTTTGCTGCCGCGGTCCTTGAGGCGGCAACTGTTCCCTTGTCGTACCGGCTGGTGGAACGAGTCGAAGAGGTCGAGCAGCGGCAACGACAACGGCTCTCCAACTTCTCGTGCGTGAGCTGGGGCCGGACGATCGACGATGTCGTTGCCGGTTCGGCTCACTTCGTTATCGCCATCGAGGTGCTCGACAACTTGCCGGTACACGTGATCGAGCGCGTCGGGGGAGATCTGTGCGAGATCTACGTCGATGAGAGCTTGGAGGAAGTCTCAGACGCTCTGTCGAGGCCCGAGCTTGAGTCCTTTGGCAGCGGGCTTGAAGAGGGTGAACGCTGCGAGGTGGGTCTCGATGCGATCGGGATGGCAATCAAGATGGCGCGCTTGGTGGGTCGCGGCGTGGCGTGCTTAATCGACTACGGCTACGAGGGGCCGGGACGGCAAACGCTGGTCTCCTACTCAGGGGGCGGGCCGAGCAGCGATCTGCTGGCCGCTCCCGGCGAGCGCGACATCACCGCCCACGTCAACTGGGACACGCTCGGCTCGGCCCTCCGGGGGGAAGGACTAGAGGTCGCCGGGCCCGCGCTGCAGGCAGGCGTTCTCAAAGCTCTGGGGGCCGCCGAGCTCGACCGGCGCTTGCGTGACTCTCACGCAAAGGGTCTGGCAGAAAGGAAGGGGGCCGAGGCGGTGCGAGCACTGTCCCGCCGTCATGCGCTGCGGGCGATGCTCGACGAAGGGGGCCTTGGAGGGCTTCAAGTAGTGACCGGCTATCGCGGGATAACAATGCCTCATTGGCTGTGAGCCTTAATAACTCACGCGATAATGCGACTCCCGTGCTACGAACGAAGTTCATGTGATCTTAGCGGCGTTTGCCGTCCTCGCGGCATGCGTGCCGGTCGGCCCGGAACGGTCGGAGGGCGTTTCCATACCCGGCACGGAGGAAACCGCCCACACCTCCAAGAAGGTCGTGGCCGCGTTCACGGTTGCCGGTTTGGAAGCGAGGAAGCCGCGCCCGATGACTCGCGAGGACTTCGGTGCCGCGCCCATGCTGACGAAAGACGCTCTGAGTTCCACCGGTCGATGCAACACCGGACATGGTTCAGTGTCGATCGGGAGGTGGGGCGTTGGCGCAAATGGGAAGGCCGGGGTTAACGGCCGAGCAGAAACGGGAGTTGTGGTCGCGGTGGAAGCGGGGCGCTGGGCCTCAGCCGATCTCACCTTCAGATCGCGCGGGACTTAGCAGCGGGCGATGAGGCGGGCGGCCAAGACGTGGTCCGGATAAAAGGTGTAGTCGGCGTCGAACCCCCACGCAAGTGCATGGGCCAATGCCCATCCGCGCGCTCGATCTCGGTCCACGTCTAACCTCGTACAGAGCCAGTGCAGCCTCTTGCGAACAACGCTTACGGCGCCCGGATCCGATGCAAGTTCGTCCCGGCGGTCGCGCACATAGGACGTCACATCGAACGCACGCTCGCCCACGAGAGGCTTCGGGTCGATCGCCACCCAGTCGTCGCGCCGTCGTAAGACGTTGCCTCCATGAAGATCCTGATGCAGGATCACGTCGTCGCTTCGAGGCGGGCGCGCCGTTGCCATGAACGCGATCGCCTCCTCGAATATCTCCTGCTCAAACGGATGTCCCGCTCGTTCGTACCCCGCGCTCAGATCTTCGGACCAGATCCGAGCCGCTTCAGATAGAGCTTGGAAGGGCGACCTTGGTCCTGGTGTCTCCCACAGCCCCTCCAGCACTCCGGCGATCGCTTCGATGGCAACATTCTCGGGCTCCTCCCATAGATTGCTTCCGGGAGTGCATCGCTCGAGCAGCAGAGCCCGCCGTTCCGGGTCGTAGTCGATCATCCGCACGGCTCCCCGACCGTCCCACTGCTCGAGCGCGCCTGCTTCGTGCTCGGAGTCCGGGTGGGGGAAGCCGATCTTGAGTATCACTTCTGAACCGCCCGCGGTGATCGCACGCGCGACGAAGGAGACGTTTCCTTGGAGGGGGTTTCCGATGTGAAGCTGCCAGCGCGCCAAGCATTCGGATACAAGAGATGGTAAGGCCTCCAGCCACTGCCGACCGCCTCGCTCGTCCACGAGCCACGTCAGCGTGGGAGGTACCTCGATCCGGGGCTTCGCGGGTTGCATGGATTCCCACTCAGCCTCTGCGGCGATGCCATGGTGGCGAGGCGAACCGGGTTCCCGAAAAGTTCGAAATCAATTCTTGTCCGGCCCCTTTCAGAGGCAAGAGTGTCGTAGCCTCGTGCCATAGTTACAACCATGGTATTCGAGCACGTGGCAGAAGCCAGAGTCTTGCTGGAGAAGGCCAACGCAGGTCTTCAAGCCGAGCTCATGAGCGTGGACCAGGCCACGGAGCTGCTGGCCGTGTACGCCCGCGCGGAGAAGCTGGCTTCATACGGCA
>Ga0136633_1003272_pt1 | contig 10731 bp, 11 predicted proteins | sample AntDrymeUQ832206_2_FD_105494 | JGI IMG/M metagenome (GOLD analysis project Ga0136633, IMG submission 105494) | Polar desert sand microbial communities from Dry Valleys, Antarctica - metaG UQ83 (22.06) | ecosystem: Environmental > Terrestrial > Soil > Desert | place: Antarctica: Dry Valley...
GCCTGCCGCTCGGCGCTCACCTTCCTGCGTTGCTCCCCGACCCGCTTGGTCAGCCAGACGAAGAGCGGCAGGAGGACGAGCGCGAACGCGGCGAGCCGCCAGTCGAGCAATAGCATCGCGGCGACGGTGGCGAGCACGGTCGTAACGTTCGCGAGCACAGAGGTTGCAGTGGAGGTGACGACGTTCTCGATGCCACCGATGTCGTTCGCGATCCGGCTCTGCACCTCACCCGTGCGGGTGCGCGTGAAGAACGCGAGCGAGAGCCGCTGCAGATGCTTGTAGACCTGAGTGCGCAGGTCGTGCATGACGCTCTGGCCGACCTGGTTCGACAGCAGCGTCTGCCAAACGCCGAGAACGCCGGTCACGATCGGGATGGCGACCATGCCGCCGACCAGAGCGCTCAAGAGTCCGACGTTCTGCTCGGGAATCGCGACGTCGAGCACCTCGCGGAGCAGGAACGGCGAGATGACGCCGAGGCTCGCCGAGACGAGGATCAGGCCAGAGACCGCTCCCAGCCGGGCGCGGTACGAGCGGAAGAGGCGGACGATGCGGCGGAAGTTCGCGCGCCGCACGGCAGGATCGGCCGGCCGCTCGGGCGGCTTGTCTGGAGTGAAGGAGTCGAAGCGACGCCCTGGCATGTCCTAAGCCTGCCTGTCGGCGGTCAGTCGAGGCCGAGCGCGATTCGAAGCGCGTCGTCGAGCAGCGCAACCTGCACAGGATCGAGCGAGCCTCGGTATCGGCCAAGTGCGGCCTTCGGGAGGGTGAAGAGGTTGTCGCAGTTAACGACGCTCTCGTGACCGAGCCCCTCGTCTCGGCCGACGGAAACCTCGGTCGCGACGCCGCGGATGGTGCTCGTGATCCCGGCGATCGTTACGTTGCGAAGCATCGGGATGGCCTGGTCTCGCGTAACGATTACCGCGGGATGTCGGCCGCCCGGGAGGGTGACATCGTGAATGTCTCCTCGGTTCAGAGGGGCTCCTTCCCGTGCTGCTCCGACTCGACCCACGCTGCAAACAGAGCCAAGCCAACTTCGCCGATCCAATCCTCCTGCGGGTGCTTCTCATAGCCGCGCCTATACGACTCCACGATCTGTTGCTCGCGCTCCTCCTCGAGGAGCATCGCGAGACCTTCGCGAAGAGCTTCGCTTCGAGTGGCAAAGCGACCGCGAGCGACCGCTTCGTCAAGCTTTCGTGCATCCTCGTCTGGGATACGAACTGGGATCTGAACTGTCATACGATCAGGGTACGCCGATCGTCCAGCCTCCGCAAGTGTCCGCGTGGGACATGTCCCCGCAGAGGCGAGCCGGTGGGAAGCGCGAATACGTCACCTGTGAACACCGCTACGGCCATCGACCGCTTCCTCGCGCACGGCGGGTTGTCGGAAGCCTCGCGCGTGGCGTACGCCTCGGACCTGAGCGAGCTCGCCTGCTGGCTCGAACATCGTGGGCTCGGCCTCGACGACGTGGATGCGCGGACACTGTCGAACTGGGTCGGCGATCTCGGTCGAGGGAGTCGTCGACTCGCGCCCGCGACGATCTCGCGCCGTCTGGCAGCTGTCCGCTCCTGCCTTCGGTTCACATTCGGCCCCGCCCGCGTCCCGGACACGTCGTTCGCCCCGCGCCGGGCGAGACGGCTCCCAGATGCGCCGAAGGAGGTCGAGATCGACGCTCTTCTGGAGCTTGCAGAGGGCAAGTCCGCGCTCGCGCTCCGGAACCGCGCGCTGCTCGAGCTCCTCTACTCCGGCGGCCTGCGGAGTGCGGAGGCGGTCGGTCTCGATCTGGGCGACGTCGACTTCGAGCGCGAGGCCGTGCACGTGCGCGGGAAGGGTGGCAAGGAACGCCTCGTGCCGCTCGGCGAGGAAGCCGCGCACCAGCTCTCTCGCTACCTCCGCGACGGCAGACCGGCGCTTGCACGCGGAGCGAACGACGCACTCTTCGTCTCGGTGAGGGGCCGCCGTCTCGACACGAGCACGGTTCGCAGGCTCGTCCGCCATCCGCATCGGCTGCGCCACGCGTTCGCGACCCACCTCCTCGAAGGAGGAGCCGATCTGCGGACGATCCAGGAGCTCCTGGGCCACGCTTCGCTTTCGACGACGCAGATCTACAGCCACGTCGACGCCAAGCGCCTGCGTCGCGTCTACGACCGCTCGCACCCACGCTCGTAACTGAGCGCTTCCCGCCGTACCCGGCGGCCGGACACGGCAGGAGCGCGCCGGGCTTCGCCGAATCGGACGTGGCCCATGACCGCCGCCTCCGCCCCGCAACCCGATCTCGACGTCGAGCGCTACCTGCTTCTCCTCGCCGCCAGACGCTCACCGCGGACTGTCGACGCCTACCGACGCGACCTTGCCTCGTTCGCCGCCTTCCGCGGCGGAGCGGTCGGCGAGGCGACGGTCGACGAGCTCGAAGGCTGGCTGGCCGGAATGCGCGCGAACGGCCTCGCCCCTTCGACGCTGGCGCGGCGAGTCTCGGCCGTGCGCACGTACTTTCGGCATCTGACCTTGATCGGCGCGCGAGGAGACAACCCCGCTGCGGCGATTCGGCTGCCCCGCCGCGGACGGCGGCTTCCCAGGGTTCTCTCCCCCGCCGAGACCGAGCGGCTCATCGACGCGGCCACGGGGACGACGCCCCGCGCGCTTCGGGACCGCACGCTCGTCGAGCTCCTCTACGGCGCGGGGTTGCGCGTCTCTGAGGCCGTCGGTCTCGAGAAGGGCGCGGTCGACCTCGAGGATCGCATCGTCCGCGTCCTCGGCAAAGGCGGAAAGGAACGGCTGGTTCCGCTCGGGCGCCCGGCCGCGGAAGCGGCGCGCCGCTACCTCGCGCTCGGCCGTCCTCATCTCGACCGCCGCTTCCGGCCCGAGCTCTTCCTGAACGCCCGCGGCGGACCGCTCACCCGCGCGGGCGCCTTTCTCATCCTGCGCCGGCTCGCGGAGAAGGCAGGCCTCGAGCCGGCGCGCGTCCATCCTCATCTCCTGCGGCACTCGTTCGCCACACACCTGCTCGAGGGCGGCGCGGACCTCCGCTCAGTGCAGGAGATGCTCGGGCACGCGGACCTGGGGACGACCGAGCGCTACACGCACATCTCGGATCGTCGCCGCCGCGAGGTGTACTTCGAAGCCCATCCGCACGCACGTCGCAAGAGTCCGCGCTCCGACGTCTCAGGCTAGAAGCGTTATGTGAAAGGAGCGCCGCGGCCGCGAAGCGGACGCCTTTAGGGCTGTTCGCGCGACTGGAATCCGCTCGAGCGGATTCCAGTCTTGCGCAGTGCCGGGTAACAGTTCTGCAACGAGTACCGAGGTCGTTCGACGGGCCACCTATACTCGCGCGCCTGAGCGACCTCGAGACTCCGCTTCGCGACTACTTCGGCTTCCAGGCGTTTCGCCCTGGACAGGAGCAGGTCGTGCGCGCCGCGATCGAGGGACGCGACACGCTGGCGCTGATGCCGACCGGGTCGGGAAAGTCCCTCACGTACCAGCTCGCGGCGATGCTGCGTCCGGAGCCGACGCTCGTCCTCTCCCCGCTCATCGCGTTGATGAAGGACCAGGTCGACAAGCTGCCGCCGGCGATCGCTCCGACCGCGACGTTCGTGAACTCGTCGCTCTCCTCGGAAGAGACCGGCGTGCGCCTCGCCGCCGTGGCGGCGGGCGAGACACGCCTCGTCTACGCCGCCCCCGAGCGGCTGCGCCAGGCGGCCTTCGTGGAGACGCTGCGCACGATCGGAATCGGCCTCGTCGTGGTCGACGAGGTGCACTGCGTGAGCATGTGGGGACACGACTTCCGGCCCGACTACCTCTTCATTCGCCGCGCGCTCGCTGAGCTCGGCGACCCGACTCTCCTAGGAATGACTGCCACGGCGACGCCCGAGACGGCGCTCGAGATCGGCCTGGCGCTCGGCCGGAAGCCCGAGGTCGTGCACACCTCGGTCGTCCGACCAAACCTTCGCTACGACGTCGAGAAGGTCGTGAACGCGGAGGATCGGCTGCAAATCCTCGTCGAACGACTGCGCGCCCTGCACGAGGGGTCTGCGATCGTCTACGCGCGCTCGCGCCGTTCGACCGAGGAGCTCGCCCGGGTGCTGCGCGGCCATGGGCTCGGCGCCGAGCATTACCACGCGGGACTCGCGCCGGACGAGCGCACGCGGATTCAGGACGCCTTCATCTCCGGCCGAACGCAAACCGTCGTCGCCACGACGGCATTCGGGATGGGCATCGACAAGGCCAACGTGCGCCTCGTCTGCCTCGTCAACTACCCGGATTCCCTGGAGAGCTACGTCCAGATGGTCGGTCGGGCAGGACGTGATGGCGTTCCGAGCGACACGCTTCTGCTTGCAAGCGCGAGCGATGCGACGGCGGTGCGACGCTTCGCGGTCTCGGACGTCCCGGCGGCGTCCGACCTCCGCGCCGTCTATCGCGCGGTACGCGAAGCAGGCGGCCGAGTGGACCCGGACGAGCTCGCCACCCTCGTTCCAGGCCGTGACGCGCGTGTCCTGGTCGGGATGCTCGAGCAGGCGGGTCTCGTGGAACGCGGGTTCGACGAAGGTCGACGCATGCGGGTGGACGTGCCGACGGCCCCCGCTGACTCGGCGGAGCGGGTCGTAGCGCTCCTCGAACGCGCCGCGCTCGTGGCCGAGTCTCGCGCCGACCGCATCGTCTCGTTCGCGGAGCTCGATTCGTGTCGACACGCTCAGGTCGCAGCGCACTTCGGCGAGGTTTTCGACGGGCCTTGCGGAGCATGCGACGTGTGCGTCCCCCGTCCGAGGTCGGCAGCCTCCAGCGCCGCCGCGCCTCCTCCGTTGCCCGAAGACGTGGCCGAGGCGATCGTCGAGGCCGTTGCTTCGCTGAAGTGGCCCCTCGGCCGACGCAGCCTCGTCGCAACGCTGCGCGGATCGTTGAAGGCACCGCCCTCGGCGCGCCGCTCGCTCGCGTACCGCCTGCTGGCGGCAGCGTCGGAAGCCGAGGTCAAGCGCTGGGTTCAGCTGCTCGAGGTCTCTGGGTCACTGGTCGAGAAAACCACTGAGGACGGCTTCACGGTCCTCATTGCCATGAGCGACGCTCCCCGCCCGCGCATCAGACCGGCAGGTGCAGTGGAGGCCGACGAGGACGTCGAGGAGCTCCTGCGCCGCTGGCGGCTCGAGCGCTCGCGCACGGACGGCGTCCCCGCATTCGTCGTGTTCCCGGACACGACGCTCCGCGAGCTTGCCGCCATCAAGCCGCGCACGCATCACGAGCTCGCGGGCATCAACGGCTTCGGGCCCGTCAAGGTCGAGCGCTACGGCGACGATCTCCTCGCCGCGATCGAAGCGGCGTCGTAAGGCCGGCAGCCCGGCGCCTACACCGACGGGTCGGGCTCGTCCAGGATCTTCTGAGCCTGCTCTTTCCGAAAGCGCCTGAGCCGCGACTCGATCCCCGCGTCGGAGCGGGCGAGGATCGCGGTCGCCAGGAGCGCGGCGTTGACAGCCCCCGCGCGACCGATCGCGAGCGTCCCGACGGGGATTCCGGCCGGCATCTGAACCGTCGAGAGCAAGGAGTCGAGCCCGCCGAGCTGCGTGCCCATGGGAATCCCGAGCACAGGCCGCAGTGTCTGTGACGCGACGACGCCGGCGAGATGCGCCGCCCCCCCGGCGGCGGCCACGAAGACCTGCGCGCCGCGGGACTCCACATCCGCGACGTACTTCTCGAGCGCGTCCGGCGTGCGGTGTGCCGAGAGCACGCGCACCTCGTAGGGGATCTCGAGCTTCTGCAGCGTCTGGACGCAGTGCTGCATGGTGTCCCAGTCGGAGGCGGAGCCCATGATCACCGCAACCGCTGGGCCGGGGTCAGACCCCACGGGTCTGACCCCTTCTATGGCGCTCATCGAGCGGCGGCCTTCTTCTTCAGGGCGGCATGAACCACACGGGCGGTCTTTCGGAGCTCCGCCTCGGTCTCGTCCGACTCGGCGATCCCTTCGAGGAGCTGGATGGTGTCGCGCGCCGCTGTGCCGTTCTTCAGGCAGATGACCGCTAGCCGACGCACGGCGAGGTTGGGATCGCGGTCTGCGAGGCCGTGGAGAAGCGGGCGAAAGGAATTGACATCGCCTGGGTGATCGCGGGAGAACGCCTCGAGCGCGATCAGCGCCGAGCCGCGTGCCGCCGGGCTCTCGTCCTCGAGGCCGCGTCGCAAGAGCTGGAGCTTCTGACGGAAGCGGAAGTGGGCGATCGAGCGATAGGCCAGGGCGCGGACGCGATAGTCGGCATCGCGCGCAGCGGCCTCGATCTCCTCGTCCCACTGGACACGAAGCGTCGCGAGGGAGCGCTCGTCACCGGACTGCGCGAGGGCGTCCGCCCGGGCCGCAGCCTCGGCAAGGCTCATGGGCCGACTGGCCCATGAGCGGGGAAGGGTGTGGGGAACCGGGAGGTTCCCCACGCTCTCAGGAGGAAGGCACGCGGGGGAAACACCGTTTCCGCTACTTCTCTCCTGGCGACCGTTTGCCGAAGGCGAACGGTGCTCATGAGGGGGAGGGCAGCGAGCGTGGCTCGGGCCCGACGTACCGGGCGGACGGCCTGAACAGCCGCCCCGTCTTCTTCTGCTCGAGAATGTGCGCCGACCAGCCCGCTACACGCGAGCAGGCGAACATCGCCGGCGCAAGAGCGGGCGGAATCTCCGCGGTGTCGAGAACGACCGCCGAGTAGTACTCGACGTTGGTTGCCAGCACCCGGTCTGGATAACGCTCTTGCAGCGCCGCCAGGGCGGCTTCCTCCAGCGCTTCCGCGACCTCGACGTTCGGCGAACCCAGCTCCTTCGCGGTTCGTTTGAGAATCCGCGAGCGAGGATCTTCCGCCCGGTAGACACGGTGCCCGAAACCCATGATCCGCTTCCCGCTCGCGAGCGCCTCCTTCACCCAGCGCTCGGCGTCCCCCATCGCCGCGACCTCCTCGAGCATCGGCAGCACGTAGGCGGGTGCTCCCCCGTGGAGCGGACCGGAGAGCGCTCCTACCGCCGCCGAGAGCGAGGCTCCGCAATCGGCTCCCGTCGAGGCGACGATCCGTGCGGTGAAGGTGGATGCGTTCAACCCGTGCTCGGCAGTGCAGATCCAGTAAGTATCGATGGCGGTGACGTGAGCGGGATCGGCTTCCCCGCGCCAGCGCAGGAGAAACGTCTCGGCGGCGGTCTTACCCCGAGCCACGACATCGTCCGAAACCGAATCGGAGTGACCGTCGGCGACGCGTGCCGAGCGCCCGACGATCGTCATCATCTGCGCCGAGAGGCGGCCGAGATCCTCGCGCGCCTGCTCGTCGGAGATCTCGTTGAGCTTGCCGAGCCCCCAGTCGCCGGCGATCCGTGCGGTCTCCGCCTGGAGATCTGCAGGAGCGTCCCCCGTCAGCCGAGCAGGCTCGTAGGGCTCCGGGTCGGGCATCCGCGACGAGACGTCGTCGTCGACCAGCAGCCCCCACACGTTCTCGTACGGCACGTGGCCGACGAGGTCCTCGATGTCGACGCCTCGATACCGGAGCGAGCCGCCCTCACGGTCGGGCTCGGCGATCTCGGTCTCGACCGCGACTACACCTTCGAGCCCCTGCTTGAAGTCGGCGGTCTCGCTCATCCGCGCGGACGCTACCTGACAAGGATTCCGTATGGACGCAGGTACGATCGGCCGCGCGGATGGGCCATCGCGTCACCCTCATTCCTGGAGACGGAACCGGCCCCGAGCTCACCGAGGCGACGCGACGCGTCCTCGATGCGACCGGAGTCGACTTCGACTGGGACGTGCGCGAGGCGGGCGTCGAGGTCCTGGAGGAAGCGGGGACGCCTCTGCCCGAGGAAACCCTGGACTCCGTGAGGCAGAACGGCGTCGCGCTGAAGGGGCCGATCACAACGCCGATCGGAACGGGCTTCCGCTCGGTCAACGTGGCACTCCGCCACGAGCTCGAGCTGTACGCATGTCTCCGCCCCTGCAAGACCTACCCGGGCGTGCGCACGCGTTACGAGAACGTCGACATCGTCGTCGTCCGCGAGAACACAGAGGACCTCTATGCAGGAATCGAGTACGAGGCCGGAAGCGACTCTGCCGAGAAGGTGATCGAGATGCTGAACTCCCTCCAGCCGAAGCAGATCGCGGCCGGATCGGGGATCTCGGTCAAGCCGATGAGCCGAGAGGCGTCGGAGCGCATCGTCCGCTTCGCATTCGAGTACGCGCGTGCGAACCACCGGCGCGAGGTCGCTGGGATCACGAAGGCGAACATCATGAAGTTCACCGACGGGCTCTTTCTCTCCGTCTTCCGCGAGGTAGCAGCCGACTACCCGGACATCGGCTCGCGCGAGGTCCTCGTCGACGCGCTCTGCATGCAGCTCGTGCAGCGCCCCGAGGAGTTCGACGTGCTCGTGCTGCCGAATCTCTACGGGGACATCGTGAGCGACGTAACCGCCGGTCTCGTCGGTGGCCTCGGGGTCGCTCCGGGCGCGAACATCGGCATCGACGCCGCGGTCTTCGAAGCGACTCACGGATCGGCGCCGAGATACAAGGGCCTGAACAAGGTCAACCCGACCGCGATGATCCTCTCCGGGAAGCTCATGCTCGACCATCTCGGCGAACGAGACGCCGCCCGTCGGCTCGAGGGCGCGGTCGCAGCCGTCATCGCCGAGGGCGAACGAGTGACCTACGACTTGAAGCCCAGCCGCGACGACCCGACCGCCGTCGGCACTCGGGAGTACGCCGACGCGATCATCGAGAAGCTGTGTGATGAGTAAGACTCGACGCGGGCGCGAAGCGGACGTCTTTAAAGGCCTTTGCCCGACTGGGATCTGCGCGAGCGAATTCCAGTCTTGCGTAATAAACCGACGCAGCGGCCGCGAAGCGGACGCCTTTAGGGGTCTTCGCGCGACTGGGATTCGCCCTAGCGAATCCCAGTCTTGCGCACTACTCAGCCTAGGAGAGTCAACGTGAGACAGAAAGTCACCGTCGTCGGCGCCGGACTGACCGGGCGGACAATCGCTCAGGAGGTCGCGCGACGCGATTACGCAGACGTCGTCCTCGTCGACATCGTCGAGAACCTTCCGCAGGGGCTGGCACTCGACCTGAACGAGGCCGGCCCGGTGCTCGGGTACGAGCCTTCGGTCACCGGGTCGAACTCGTACGAGGAGACGGTCGGCTCCGACATCGTCGCGATCACGGCAGGCGTTCCGCGCAAGCCCGGCATGAGCCGCGACGACCTCGTGACCACGAACGAGAAGATCGTCGGTTCGGTCACCGAGCAGGCGCTCAGACACTCGCCCGACGCAATCGTGATCATCCTCTCGAATCCGCTCGATGCGATGTGTCACGTCGCGAGGAACGTCTCCGGCCTACCCAAGGAGCGCGTCTTCGGACAGGCGGGGATCCTCGACACCGCACGCTTCCGCACCTTCATCGCGTGGGAGACGGGGGCGTCGGCAAAGGACGTCAACGCCCTCGTTTTGGGCGGCCACGGCGACCAGATGGTTCCCGTGGTGTCGGCGACCACCGTCGGAGGCGTCCCACTGACGAAGCTCGTCTCGGCGGAACGGCTGGACGCGATGGTCGAGCGGACACGCAAGGGAGGCGGAGAGGTCGTCGAGCTGCTCGGGACGTCCGCGTGGTACGCGCCGGCGGCAGCCGTGGCGGAGATGATCGATGCCGTCCTGCTCGACCAGAAGCGCGTCCTCCCCTGCACTGCGTTCCTCGAGGGCGAATATGGAATCGACGATCTCTACATGGGCGTCCCCGTCAAGCTCGGCGCCGGGGGCATCGAGGAAATCGTCGAGCTCGACCTCTCACCGCAGGAGAAGACTTGGCTCGAGGAGTCGGCCGCCGCGGTGCGCGACGTGGTCAGCGTACTCTCGCCGTAATGGACCTCCATCTCGAAGGCCGGACTGCCATCGTCTGCGGCGCGTCCGCGGGCATCGGCCTCGGCGTCGCGGAGGCCCTCGCGGAGGAGGGCGCGAACGTAGTCATGTTCGCGCGCAGCCCGGAAGCGCTCGAGCGCGAGGCCGAGCGGCTCGGGGGAGTCGCCGTGCCGGGCGACGTCACGAGCGCCGACGACCTCGAGCGGCTTGTACAGACGGCCGTGGACATGTTCGGCGGCATCGACATCCTCCTCAACAACTCCGGCGGCCCGCCGCGCACGCCCGCGGTCGGGCTCGACGCCGAGCAGATCGAGTCCGCTGTTCGCCTCCTCCTGGTCTCGGTGGTTCGCCTGACAGGCCTCTGTCTCCCGTATCTCGAGCGAAGCGAGGCCGGTCGCATCGTCAACATCACCTCGAGCACGGTGAAGGAGCCGACCGACTTCCTTGCGCTCTCGAACGCGGTGCGGCCTGGTGTCATCGGCTGGGCGAAGTCGCTGTCCCGCGAGCTCGGCCCGAAGGGAATCACGGTGAACTCGATCGCGCCCGGTCGGATCGACACGGCACGGATCAGAGAGGTGTATCCGGACGGCCCGACCGAGGATGATCTCCTGTCGATTCCGCTCCGTCGGCTCGGGACGCCGCGCGAGATCGGCGACGTCGTCGCCTTTCTCTGCTCCGACCGGGCCGCTTACGTCACGGGCACGGTCGTCGCCGTGGACGGCGGACTCGTGCGCGGGCTTCTCTAAGTGGTTCTCGCCTGGGCATGAAGCGCTTCGCGGGCGTCTCCGTCGCGCTCGGGGTGGTCGGGCTGGTGGCGGCCTTCGCGCTCTGGGCCCTTCCCGCCGAGGAGTTCATCTTCACCCCGGGACGAGCGAAGCCGCTTACGGAACGCGTCCA
>Ga0136633_1003273_pt1 | contig 10730 bp, 5 predicted proteins | sample AntDrymeUQ832206_2_FD_105494 | JGI IMG/M metagenome (GOLD analysis project Ga0136633, IMG submission 105494) | Polar desert sand microbial communities from Dry Valleys, Antarctica - metaG UQ83 (22.06) | ecosystem: Environmental > Terrestrial > Soil > Desert | place: Antarctica: Dry Valley...
AGGCGGTCGGGCACCACCGCCACCGTGGCGATGTTGGCGGTGACGTCTTCGCCCACGACGCCGTTGCCCCGGGTGGCGGCCCGCACGTAACGACCCTTCTCGTAAAGCAGCGAGATGGCCACGCCGTCGATCTTGAGCTCGCAGGCGAAGTCGACCTGGCCCGACACGTAGCGCTCCATGCGCTTGCCCCAGGCCTGCAGGTCTTCCAGAGAGAAGGCGTTGTCGAGCGACATCATCGGCGCCACATGGGTGACGGCCGAGAACTGCTCGGCCGGCGCTCCCCCCACCTTCTGGGTGGGTGAGTCGGGGGTGATCAGGTCGGGGTGCTCGGCCTCCAGGGCGAGCAGCTCGCGCATGAGCTCGTCGTAATCGGCGTCGGCGATCTCCGGCTCGTCGAGGCCGTAATAGCGCTCGTCGTGGTGGGCGATCTCGCTGCGGAGGGCGTCGATGCGCTCCGCCGGATTCTCAACCGGCACGGCTGGGGCGTTCCTCCCGGCCGAGGGCCAAACGAACTTCCTTCACCGATTCCTCCAGGACCTCCAAGAGCGTTTCGGCATCGGCCCATTCCTGGCGGGTGGCCAGGCTGTAGCGGCGGATCACGGGCAGCGATGTCAATCGGACTTGTGGCACATGTCAAGTATCGCCGCCGCTGGTGACCATTAATTGTCCGATTCGGCGGCCCGATCCGAGTCCCCCTGCCGCCAGCCCGCGCTGGTGGGATATTGCACCCGGGCGGTGCGAACGCCCGCCCGCCAGGGGCTCGGGGGGCGGCCAGACTGCCCGGGTGAGGAGACTGCCGGGGATGACCCGCCTGGTGGTGCTCATCTGGGCGGCCCGGATCGGATGGACGGGCTTGGCCTTCGCCTGCGGACCCGCCTTCGGCGCCGCGCTCGAAGGCGAACCCGGCCTGGTGACCGCCGTGGGGGCGGTGCTGCTGTGGTCGTCCTGGCTGGTCGGCCTGGTGGCCACCTTGCTGCCTTCGCCGCTGTCGCTGACCCTGCTGCGGGCCGGCGCCCCCGGGGCGGCCGCCGCGGTGGCCGCGGTGGCTATTGGTGCAGGGGTGGACGCGCCCTTCGGGCTGGCCTGGGCGATTGGGGTGACCGCGGTGATGTTCGCCCCTGGGCTGGCGAGATGGCACGTGAACGGTCCGGCCTACCCCAACGAAACCCGCTACCCATTGAGGCCGCCGGGGGCCGTGCTCCTCGGGCCCCTCTATCTGGCTTGGGCTGTGGCCCTCCCTCTGCCCGTCGCCGGGATACTCGTGGCCGCGGAGGGCTCCGTAGCAGGGATCCCCCTCCTGCTTGCCGGGGGGGCCGGAGTTGTTATCGGCGGCAAGGCCATGCTCCGCCTCGCCAAACGGTGGCTCGTCTTTGTCCCCGCCGGCGTCGTGCTGCACGACCATCTGGCGCTATCCGATCCCGTGCTGTTCCCCAAGCAGACCATCCGGAGCATCGGGCCCGAGGCCGAGGTCACCGCCGCCTGGGATCTGAGGCTTGGCGCACCGGGCCTGCCGTTGCAGATCACTCTCTCCGAGGAAACCAACCTGGGAAAATCCCGTCGAGGCCGAGGCTTAGGCGAAGTGGTGACAGCCGACGCCATCCTCATCAGCCCAGCCCGCCCCGGCGAAGTAGTAAAGGAGGCAGCGGCGCGCGGACTCACAATTTCCTAAATCATCCCGAGGCGACTTCGCTCACCTGCGACGTCAGCGGCAAAATCCAAGCTCACCAACAGTTTCGCGGTTTGTTAGTCGTACCACGCGACGCCGATAGGTGCGGGCTCCGCGGGTTTCTTGTGAGATCGCCCGGCGTGTCCAGCGAGCCCTGGGAAACGCATAGATCGCCCCGCTGCGGGTTCAGACTGGCCTCCCTTGTGCTCGCTTAGCGGCGTTGAGGGCAGCCCCCGAAAAGCCGATGTGGCAGCATCGATAGGCGGAGTGCTTGACGTGGGCCGGACACATAGCCGGGGAGGAACCCGTGAGTCAGGGGCGCCGACGACCGCCGGACAGAGGGATTCACGATTAGCGGGACACTCGCCAAGATTGAGCTGGGATTCTCTGATCCGGCGGTTCGCTGCGGCGCGGGTTTCAGCCTGTCGAAGCCGTCGCCGGTGGACTGGGAACTCACGACAGCCAACCAGGCGACCGTGGTCCTCAGAAAGGACGCTCGTTCAGGAGTGGTCCGCATGCGCGTCGCACTCACTGCACCAGACGACATCCTCAATGCGGGGCATACGGCGATTCAAGAAGCGCTGGACGTACTGGGTATGCGAGCAATGCATTTCCTAGCCACTCCGAATGCTCAGTATGACCACCTGCTCTGGTGGCGGGCTGGCGCCGAGATCATCGTCCGCTGGTGTGACGTAGCGCGTCTGAACATTCGGGTCGAAGCCTCGTGGGAGAAGCGATCCGTCGACGGCACCGTGGAATCGAGTGCAGACACTCCGCTACCCGCATGGCATGAGGCGATGCGCTACTTCCGTTACTCGCAACTGCGGGATGACCTCTACGCCGCCTACCGGGATGCCTACTTGGCTCTCGAGTCCACCTTGAGCGAGGTGGCCCTTCCCAAGAGCGGCGAAGGGGATCGCGCATGGCACATCCGAGCGTGCGCCTTCCTCCAGGGCCAAGGCCTCGACTTCGCCTCGCTCGTCAACGGCGCTGGTGCTGGCCCCAATCCAGTTGCAGAGTTCGTCGACGACCAGTTCAACGCCAATCGCTGCGCACTGTTCCATGCCAAAGTAAATAGGCACCATCTGGTCCCTGGCGTCCTCGCTGACCGCCGACTCGTCGCCGCTGCGCTGGAACGCGTCGGTCGGTTCCTCACCCAGGCAGCGAACATCGTGCTCGGCGCGAGCAACCTCATTGGCGTCGTCACCCTTCAGGGAATGGAGCTTCACGCTGATCTCATCGCCGCAGACCTCGAACTGGCTGTCTCAGACGACCGGTCTGAGGCTGACGCCGCCGACACTGAAATAAATCCAGCTGGCGGAGCCATCACCGTGCTGCCAACCGCGTATCAAGGCGTCGTTGATGGCATCGGCTACGACTTCGGGTTCGAGGGAGAAATCGCTGTCCCCAGCCTGGCGAGCACTGAGATCAACTCGACAGCCAGCCGCGTACCTGACGCCGTGATGACGCGAGGCAACGTCGAGGAACTTGTCGTGGATGGAGCCCACCGGTTCCAGTATTTCATGGTGCTGTCGTTCGACAGCCGGGCCGGATTGCGGGGGGGATTCGATCTTTAGTACCGCCCAACGCTGATGGAGCTTCCTGCGACTCTCCAAGATAGGCCAGGCCCGACCGCCGGAGCCCACCTCCGAAGTGCGCGACCTCAGCTTCTAGCGAGCCAGTGCTGAGCGCAGTACGCAGCGCACTCGTCCTCCGGCAGGGCGCGGGTCGAGTTGCTCATCCGCACGAAGAACACTCGGTCGACCTTGCTTGTCCTGGCCCACACCGGCTGAGGTGAGGTGGCCACGTCGAGACGGCAGATCTCGTGGCCCGCGTGGAGCACGATCCGAGCGCGCGTGCGCGTGACCGGCGCGTGACCGAGCGCGTTGATCAGATGGGTTGTGAGCCAGTTGACGAAGCCATCACCGTTGGCGGGCTTCACGCGGGCGTAGTCATGGGTGAGGCCCACGACCTCGCCGTCAGGTCCGATGCCGATCAGGAGGGTGCCGCCGTCGGTGTTGAGGAATCCGCCGACGGTCTTGACGACGGCGTCCTCCATCGCCTTGCTCGGCTGCCCCTCACGTAGGTCCCAGCGCGCGGTTGACTTGAACTCGACGGCGTAGTCCTCGTCGTTCTCAATCAGCTCGTCGATGGTGCGCAGCTCGGGCTTCCCGACGAAACCGAGTTTCTCGGCGACGAGGGCGACGAACTCGGCATCATGACGGAGCTGGTCGACGACCTCCTCCGTGAGGGTCGCCGTGCTGACCGGTCCGGCGGCCAGGGCGGCGACGCCCGCGCCACCCGACGAGATCTCGACAGCATCACCTTCGTAGACGCTGCTGCCGTCATCGCCGTAGGCGGTGGCGACGTGGTCGAAGACGGCCTGGACCTTGGCATCGAACAGCTCGCCGGGATACGGGTCGGGCGGTAGGTCATCGTCAAGGACCCGCCGAATCGTGGCCCTGACATCCGCCGTGGTCGCAGCCTTGCGTCGCCAGTCGAGCACGAGCTTGTCGTGGACATATGCGAGGAGTCGCTTTGCGCTCGCCTTTACGGCAACCCGCTCGCCGTCGGTGAGGACCGGATCGGGCTTCGTGAGCAGGTCGAAGATCGCTAACTCCTCCTCCGTAAGGCCCTCGGCGACCGACCGCTGCTCCTCGTCAGTCAGGGTCCGCGACAGCTCGACGAGCCGGCGCAGGTACTCGTCAATGTTGAGGCTGCCAGCGTTGTAGTCGGCGATCAGCTCCTCGATCCGCTCCACGAGATCGAAGCGCGTCGGGTTCCGGGTGGCCGCACCGATCGCCCGTTGCTTGAGAAGCGCGGCGAGGCGGTCGGTCTCCGCGCGCTTTCGACCCGCAAACTGCGCTGCGAGAGCGTCGAAATCGATCTGCGACAGGTCGACCAGCGGGTCGGGCCCGCTGCCCTCGGCGGCGGCGCGGATCACGTACTCCTCGGCCCCCACCGAACGGTCGAGGAGCTCGTCGACGGCGTCGGCGATCTTGTCCAAGTCGGCCATCGGCGGGCGGGACACATCGGCGATCCGCTCGGCCAGCACGCGGATAGCGGCCACCGTCTGCTGCTGGGCCGCAGCCGCCGGGTCCGGTAGCAGCGCCTTGAACAGCTTGCGCACCTGGCGCGCTGCTGCCTGGAACGACGTCCGCCGCTCCTCATCGGCCAGGAGCGCCTCGACGGCTGCGTCACGTAGGGCGATGTGGGCGAACCCGGACGCATCCCGCAGCGCGACGAGATCGACCCCGCTGGCGCTGCACAGAGACACAACATCGTCTATCGCCTCGCTGAGGGCGTCGACCAGGGCCTCGACGTCCTGGATCGGCGCGTCCACCCCGGCTTCGGCGTTGGCCGCTCCGTAGATGGCGAGGGCCTTCTCGAGGTTCCGGAACACGCCGATGTGGTCGACGATCAGACCGTTGTCCTTGTCGGGGAACACTCGGTTAGCCCGTGCGATCGTCTGCATGAGCGTGTGGTTGCGCATGGGGCGGTCGAGGTAGATCGTCGAGACGCTGGGTGCGTCGAAGCCGGTCATCCACATCGCGCAGACGAAAACCAGGCGCAGCGGATCATCGGGATCCTTGAACCGCTCGGCGAGGTCCTCCTCGTTGAAGCGGCGGCGGTGGGGCCGGACGTCTAAACCCTGTCGTTCGAGGTGGGCGATCTCGTTCTGCGACTGCGAGACGACCACGGCCATGTCGGTGGAGGCCATCAGCGCCAGGCGACTCGCCAACCACGGTCGCTCCAGCTCCGGCAGGGCGTCGTGCTGTGCCTGCAGCTCCGCCTGGTACTCGGTCCACGCCTCCTGCACGCAGTCGAACATGTGCACCGCCGCGGCCTTGTCGATCCCGACGTACATTGCCTTGCCGACAAATCCGCGGCCGACGAAGTGCCGCACGAGATCTCGGGCAATGGTGCGCAGCCGCTCAGGCCGAGTGAGCAGCGTGTACTCCCGACCGAAGCGGCGGGCGAGCTGGCCTTCGGCGTCCTCGTCGAGCTCGGCCTCCTCCAGGAGCTCGGTGAGCTCGTCGGAGAACTGCTCATTGACGAGCTGGAGCTCGGGGATGCGGTTCTCGTAGTAGAGCGGGACGGTCGAGCCGTCCTCGATGGCGTCCCGGAAGTTATAGATCGACACGTAGTCGCCGAACTGCTGGCGGGTGAGCTCCTCGCCCTCAATCAGAGGCGTTCCGGTGAAGCCCATGAACGCCGCATTGGGCAAAGCCTGGCGCATGTTCAGCGCGAGGGTGTCGTACTGGCTGCGGTGCGCCTCGTCGGTGATGACGATCACGTCGGAGCGGTCAGACAGAACCGGCATGGTGGTCTCGCCCGCCGCCTTGTCGATCCGAAACTTGTGGATCAGGGTGAACACATAGCGGTGGTCGGCACCGAGCAGCTCGCGCAAGTGGTCGGCGGACTTGGCGTGTACCTGTGCCTCGCGGGAGATGGCGCCGGCGTCCGCGAACCCGCCGTGGAGCTGCTCGTCGAGCTCCGTTCGGTCGGTCACCATCACGAACGTCCACGAGCCCGGTATGCGGCGCAGCACCTTCTGGGTGAACCACAGCATCGAAAGGCTCTTGCCGGACCCCTGGGTATGCCAGAACACGCCGAGGCGCTTTTCGCCGGCCGATCGGACGCGATGCAGGTTGTCGATCGCAGCGTTGACGCCGAGGTACTGGTGGTTGCGCGCCACGACCTTGATCAGGCCGCCCGGTCGCTCGAGGAACGCTGTGAAGTTCTCGACGAGGTCGAGGAGCCGGTCGTGCGTGCAGGTGCCGCGGATCGCGGTCTCGAGAGCGATGACCCCTCGGGTGCCGTGGGCGTCGATCGCCTTCCAGTCGCCGAAGAACTCCCAAGGCGCGTAAGTCGATCCGACCTTCGCGTCCGAGCCGTTGGAGCAGATCACGAACCCGTTCGGCACGAACAGCTCCTGAATCGTGTCGCGGTAGTCGGTGACGTTCTCGTCAAACGCCGCCCTCGCCGGCCGGTTCGGCTGCTTGAACTCGGCGAGCACCAACGGAATCCCGTTGACGAACAGCACGACGTCGGTTCGCCGCCGGTGCAATTCACCGGCCACCCAAACCTGCGACGCTGCCAGCCAGTCGTTCTTCGTCGAGTCAGTGAAGTCGATATAACGGACCGTCGCGAACTGGCGATCACCGCGGTCATCGGACCACTCGGCGCTGTGGCCATCGCGCAGCAGGCCGTGGACCTCACGGTTGGCGCGCACCCGGTCCATTACCGACCGGTCCTTGGCCAGCTCCGCCAGCGCCTCTTCCCGTATGGCGCCCGGTACCTCGGGGTTCAGGAATCGGATGGCGTCCCGCAGCCGGTGAACGAGGACGACCTCATGCATGGAGTCGCGCCCGAGCGTGCCGCCGGGCCCGAACGTCTCGCTGAACGCGTTGACGACTTCCCACCCGAGCTCCTCGAGCAGCTCAAGCGCAGGGCGCTCGACGAGCCCGTCCTCGGAGTAGGGCCCGCGAGGATTCACGCGACCGAGCTCTCCACGAGAGGGTCGAAATCCAGCGACGACACGTCGATCGCTCCGGTCACCAACTTTGGGAGCAAGTGGTCGCGAAGGAGCAGCACATCGCGAGACTGGCTCCGTAGCGTTCGGGCAAGCGCGAGCATCGGACGGGTGATCTCCGTAAGCCGCTCGACCAACTCCAGCGGAGGACACACCACCCTGAGACGGATGAAGTCCGTGGGCTTGGCCCGTTGGTGACTCGTCGACGTGCCACCGCTGAGCTCCCGCAGCCTTCCCTGGAACGGCTCTGAACACGAGGCCAGATAGAGGTGTTCGAGGGTTGAGCGGGGACGCGGGCGAAGGATGAGGAACTCCGTCGAGGTCACGGCGCGGCGCTCCTGTGCAGGCTCAACGAACCACGTTCGCTCGATACGCGGGTTGAGCTTGGACACCAGCACCGCAGGAGTCGAGAGCACGTACTTCCCGCTCTTGATCGAGGAGCCCTCGGCGATGGCGGGCAATGCGCCTTCGTCGAAGGCCGGGATGCTGTAGTGGTCGAAGCGCTCGTCAGCGAACTTGCTCGGCTGAATCCCAGTGCGATCAAGCTCGGCAACGTCGCCCAAAGTGCCGAGCGACCATCCGTTCGGGATCGGCCCGACCTCTGAGTCAACGAGAGAGTCGCGCTCGTGGCCGGGGTGCCGGAAGTGGACGAACCACTCCCGGTAGATCGCACGTGCCATCTTTTCAAGGATCTCGAAGCGGCGCCGGTTGTGCTCGATCAAGTCATCAAGACGGCTAAGTACGGCAGAGATGGCTTGCTGTGTCCGCTTGTCAGGCACTCTCACGGTGATGTGGGAGAAGCTCGTCTTGTTGATGAGTGGGGTGGCCGCACCGCCAGCCGTGCTGGCGATCCTCGGCGCCTCATGCCGGAGCAGGTAGTAGAGGAACCGTCCGTCATTCGAGTCGTTAGAAACGACGGAGTTGATCTGCTGATTGGTTACCGACTCGATATCGGTCAGACACAACTTGCCGATGGTGGCCCCGATGCACACAAAGCACACGGAACCTGGTGGCAACAGCCGCCGTTGCAGGGCAATCCGTCCATCCTCTGAGAGTGAACGATCAGGCCGAGCACGGCGATCCGGGGGAGCGATATCAGAAGGCGTAATGAAGGGCAGCGAGTCGCCGAACCACTCAGGGCGTTCTGCCGGGGGTGTCGTACCAGTCACAACCGCGCCGAGATCGCCGAGCTCCACTTCCCGCCACTCGCTCATTCGTTCAGAATTCCCGCGACGGCCGAATCAACCTTCGCTCGCAACTCCTCCGCCTCATTACTGAGCCGAGTGAACTCCTCATACAGGCCCCCGAGCCTCTGCTTGAAGTCCTCGCCATCGTCTTCGACCGCAGCGGTTCCCGTGTAGCGGCCGGGGTTGAGGCTCCACCCCTGCGCCGCGACCTCGGCTCGGGTGGCGACCTTGCAGAGGCCGGGGACGTCGACGTACGTGCCCGCCGGGAAAAGCTCCTTCATGGCGGTGTCGCCGCCGTCGACAGTCTCGGGCTCATCGCCGCGGTAGAGCCGCACAATGTTGGCGAGCAGCTCGATCTGGTCGGGCCGGAAGTCGCGGTGGGCGCGGTCGAGTTGCCGGAACTGGTGTCGGGCGTCAATGAAAAGCACCGTGTCCTCGCGCTCGGAGCCGACCTTCCGCTTGTCGAGGAACCAGAGCGTCACCGGAAGCGTCACGGTGTAGAAGAAGTTCGTCCCGATCGCGGCCATCACGTCGACCGCGCCGGACTCAATGAGCTTGCGGCGGATCTCTCGCTCGGAGTGCCCGGCGTCGCCCGCTGAGTTCGCCATCACGAAGCCAGCGCGGCCGCCGCGGTTCAGAGCCGAGTGGAACTGCTGGATCCACAGGTAGTTGGCGTTGTCGGTGTTCGGCAGCCCGTAGGGGAAGCGCTGGTCGCCGGCCAGCTTGTCCTTGTCAACGCCGTTCACGTTGAACGGTGGGTTGGCCATCACGAAGTCAAAGCGATCGACGGCCTGGTGGAGGTCGTCGTAGTAGCTGTTGCCGAGACGAATGTCGCCTGAAAGTCCGTGGAGCGCCAGGTTCATCTTGGCGAGCGGGACCGTGACCTCCTTCTGCTCCTGCCCATAAACCGACAGCTCGCGCGTGGCCGAGCCCGCGTGGCGCTCCAGGAACTTCGCGCACTGCACGAACATGCCGCCGGAGCCGCACGCGGGGTCGAACACCTTGCCGTGGAACGGCTCGATGATCTCCACGATCAGCCGGACGATCGAGTACGGGGTGAAGAACTCGCCGCCCAGTCGCCCTTCCGCCATAGCAAAGTTGGACAGGAAGTCCTCGTAGATAAGCCCGAACGCGTCGCCCGACAGCTTGCGTGGCAGGGGTGCAAAAAGCCGCAGCAGCTCGGTAAGCGTCGACTTATCCAGCCGCTGGTACCCACGTGGGAGTACGTCTCGCAGCTCGGGGTTGTCTGCCTCGACGGCCTTCATGGCGGCGTCGATTGCGGCGCCGAGGTCGTCGCTTTCGGGTAGGGCAACCAGTCCCGAGAGGCGGGCCTCGTCGGGCACGAAAAGGACAGACTTCGCCTGGTAGTCGTCTGGCGTCACTGGGCGACGCGAGGTGGCGCCGGCCTCGAGACCGGGCCGGACCGCCTCGAAGCGGTGTTCGGCGTAGGCGAGGAAGATCAGACCGAGAACGGGTCCCCGGTAGTCGGCCGGCGTGAGGGTGGAATTGGCCCTCAGCTCGTCGGCTGCCTTCCACAGCGTTCGCCGAACCTCGGCCAGGTCCTCACTCTTCACGACAAGTACTCCTCCGACTCTTCGGTCCAGCGCACATGAGCCCTGAGGTCTGTGGCTTCTCGATCGTACGTGGCGGTTGTGACGTCGATGGCGCTTCGCGCACTCAATTCGTGAGTGAGAAGGTCAGCCGCAGGAGCTCACGGCGCCTTCGCCCCGCCACGGGAGGGATGGAGGCAAACCCGTGCGCCTCAGATCGCGTCGGACTCGGGCGTCGCTGCCGACGTCGATGCCAGCGCTGCACAGCTTGACGCGGTGCGACGCTGAGCCGATTTCAGCCGGCGGCTTAAGGAACCGTTCGACGAGAACGGTCAGTCGCGTTGTCGCTGACCCCGTCGGGTCCGTCACATCCCCGCCGTAGCCTCATCTCAGTGTCGTAAAGTACGACAACGACCGACCTCGATCCTCGGCGGTGACTCAGATGCCTGAAGCGAAGATCCCCTATGTGACTGCCTCCGGGAATGTCACAAAGGTTCTCCAGAAGATCCAGCCGGCCCAGACCCCCGATCGGTTCACGGGCGACTTCCTTGTAACCAAGCTTGGAATGAGCGGTGGAAGTGCACGCCCAGTGATCCCGTTTTTGAAGCGCATTGGGTTTCTGGGTACTGATGGGGTGCCGACAGAGCGCTACAAGCGTTTTCGGACCACGGCGGGGCGGGGAACGGCAGCCTCCGAAGGCGTTCGGCAGGGCTACCGGGCCTTGTATGAGATCAACGAGTACGCGCATGACCTCAACGACAAGGATCTCAAGGATCTAGTGCTCCGGGTCA
>Ga0136633_1003275_pt1 | contig 10719 bp, 9 predicted proteins | sample AntDrymeUQ832206_2_FD_105494 | JGI IMG/M metagenome (GOLD analysis project Ga0136633, IMG submission 105494) | Polar desert sand microbial communities from Dry Valleys, Antarctica - metaG UQ83 (22.06) | ecosystem: Environmental > Terrestrial > Soil > Desert | place: Antarctica: Dry Valley...
AACGTTCGTGCCCGCCGCCCGCTGAAGATGAGACGCCAAATCGACCACATTGGTTCCTACCGCAGTGCCGATGTTGAAAGCACGTGCATCAAGGCCCGGGTCATCCGGCAGCGCTACTGTGGCTCCGAGCCATGCAGCCTCAACAACATCGGCCACATGTATATAGTCCCGGGTTTGGAGCCCGTCGCCGAAGACTGTCAATTGGCGACCGTCCAAAAGGCGGTTGCAAAAAATCGCGACCACGCCGGCCTCACCGTGCGGATCTTGTCGAGGACCGTAGACGTTTCCAAACCGGAGGACCGCCGATTCCAACCCATATAGTCGGAAGTAGTACGCCAGGTAGTACTCGACAGAAAGCTTGGAAATTGCATACGGCGACTCCGGTTCTTTCGAGTGCGTCTCGACCGTTGGTGGACTCGCGAAATTGCCATAGACGGCACCACCAGTCGATGTAAATACAACTCGCGATCGTGCCGTCGCGTCGCGCGCGGCCTCCAGCAGACCAAGCGTAGCCAGAATGTTGACTGTAGCGTCATACGCGGGGTCTGCGACGCTCTTGCGAACGTCCATCTGCGCTGCAAGATGAAGGATTACGTCGAAAGAACCACGCCGGACAATATCGGCGGCTTCGGAAGAGCCAATATCGATTTCGTGAAAGACCGCCGACTTGGGGACGTTCTCCCTCCGGCCGGATGAAAGATTGTCGATTACTGCGACCTCGTACCCGGCCGACAAGAAACGATCGGCCACATGCGATCCAATGAACCCGGCACCACCGGTAACCAGCGCACGCGGCATTATTTGCGTTCCTCGGTCAATTGATCCCCGTTCGTCGTTAGGGCGTCGGCAGGCGCCATGGTCGATTTTTCACTGAGAGCGAACAGGTACCGCGCGGCGTCGATGATCCCGAGCCCAACGCCGTTCCCCGCCGCAGCCCGGAGCCTGACGGTCGGCTCGTGCAGAAACTTGTTCATGAGCGCCCGCGAAAAATGATCGACCGCCGCGGCCTGTTCGGGGCTCAGGCTACCGAGCCGCTTGCTCGCCGCCGCCAACTCCGCGCGCCGCACGCGATCCATCGCGTCGCGAAACTCGGTCAGCACGGGAACGGTGGCCAGCCCTGTTAGCCACTGCCAGTACTTCTCCCCCTCGGCTTCGATAATCCGTTCGGCAGCGGGCAGATCCTCGCCCCGGCGGTCCAGCGCGGCGGCCGCGGCTGCCTTGAGATCGTCAAGGTCGTAGAGAAAAACGTTGTCCATCGAGCCTACGCCGGGCTCGACGTCCCGCGGAAGAGCGATGTCGAGCACGCACAGCGGTCTCCCGCCGCGCGCCGCGAGCGTCGGCGCAATGTGGGCCTCACTGACGACCGGATGGGGCGACGCAGTCGAGGTGAGGAGCACATCGACGTCGTGCAGCCGGGACCAGGCCTCCTCGTATCGCAACGCCTGCGCGCCATACCGCGCGCCGAGCTCGGCCGCCTTGTCGTACGTCCGGTTCGCCACGATGGCGACCTTCACACCTTCGCTGGCGAAGCAGGCGAGCGCGAGCTCGGCCATTTCACCGGCGCCGAGCACCATGGCGTGCCTGCCGTTCAGCGACCCGAATATCTTCTTCGAGAGCTGCACTGCCGCCGAGCTTACCGACGCTGCTCCCCGGCCGATCCCTGTCTCGGTTCGAACTCTCGACGCGACAAGCAGCGAAGTCTGGAAGAGCCGGTTCAGCACGACGCCAGCGTGCTCCCGGCAGGACTCCCATGCGTCACGCACCTGGCCGTGGATCTGCGCTTCGCCCAGGATCATCGAATCCATTCCGGCAGAGACGCGGAAAAGGTGCGTGACGGCTTCGCGGTCCCGTCGCACCGACAGGTACTGGCTCGCGTCGCTCCCGAGATGGCGGGAGAGAACGTTCGAAATAGCGCCCGCGCATTCCCGCTCGTCCTCGACGACATAGACCTCCGTCCGATTGCACGTCGAGAGGAGCGCGGCCTCGCGCGCGCCGCAGGCCGCCTTGATCTCGTCCAGAAGCGAGACCGTCGCGACGGATGGAATGGCGAGCTTCTCGCGCACCACGAGCGGCGCCGTATGGTGGCTCGCACCCACGACGGTCACCGCCACGGCGTGGCCTTCTCGTCGAATCCACCGCGCTCGACGAGATCGCAGAAGTCGGGCGACACAAGATCGTCAGCCAGAGCGCGCCAGCCGTCGGGCTGTCCGCGGGCGAGCAGCGCGGTCCGCGCCGTCACGAGAAATTCGAGCGCGTCCGCGTAACGCTGGTCGAATTGCCTGGCGATGACATCCCGCACACGTGTGGCGGCAACGGGAACACCGGCGACTACCCCTACCGTCAGATCGCCCGCGCGGTGCACCGCCATCGTAGAGAAGGTTCCGCCGGACGGCAGGTCCGCCCGGTTCACGAGCTTTCCCATCGCTCGCGCATCAGCGACGACTCTCTCGTTCACGCTGGCATCGTCAGTCGCGGCCACCGCCAGCGTCGAGCCATCGAGGTCACCCGTTTCGTATGGTCGCGCTTCCAGCTGCAGGCGATCGCTCATGTCCGCCCTCTCCCGCAGCTCGCCCGAGATCGCAGGCGCTATCACGCGAACGCTGGCGCCCGCGGCGAGAAAGGCGACCGCCTTCCGGGTAGCGACCCTGCCCCCTCCAATAACGACGACCGTGACATCCGCGGCGTGGAGCGCGATCGGAAGCACGCTCACAGGAATTGCCCGCGGTTCTCCGCGGTGAGCCGGAACACGACGTACAGGACCAGGACAAGACCGAACGTGACCGAGGACAGCTCTGCCGCGCGCTTCGGCGGGAGCCTGCCGGCGAGCCGCCCGAGCGCCAGAACGGCGATTCCGAGCCACGCCGCGAAACCCCATACGAGCTGAGTCATCACCACGGATCGGTAAGCGATCGAGTACGCCGCGGCCAGGCCGATACCGAGTGTCAGAACAAGGAACCCGCCCATTGCCGCGACATGGTTCACCCGATCCAGCGTCGAGAGCGGCGGAAACGAACGAAACACCGCGCCGAACCGGCGGGACTTGAGATCCCGGTGAGCGACGAGGTACATCGTGCCGGCCGCAGCAGCGGTCGCGTACGCCGCGAGCCCGACGAACGCGAGCACGATATGGAGGAACAACCAGACCGCCCGCGCTCCGCCTGGATCCATCACGGGTTGCATTCCCGCGATGTTGCCGGCGGTCGCCGCGACGGCGGCGAGCGGTGCCGCGAGCAGCGTGAGACTGACCTCGCGGGCCGCGGCTTCAACCAATAGCAGCGCGAGCGCGACAGTGAAGCCGGCAAAGGAGAGCGAAGGGCCGAGCCCGCTCAACGCGCCGGCGCCGGCGGCGCGCGAGAGCAGTACGATTGCCGCACCGTGGGCAATTACTCCCGCCGCGAGCACGCCGAGCACGCCGCTAACTGGAGCGCGCATGGGGCGGGCAAGCGGTGCGGCGGCGAGAGCCGCGGCGGCCGCATAGCACGAGATGGCAATGAAGTGGGCGACATGAATCATCGGCGCCCAAATCTAACCCCTAAAAGCGGTCCTCAGTCCTGATTCCCCTGCGAGCCATCACTGACTTCATGGCACCCGCGCCGAAAGCCGTGCTCGCATTCCGATCGATATGGTCGGCAGTTGTTGATCAACGACGATCGCTGTCGCCGCGTACGGCGTCACGCGAACGACCTGTGCCAACGCAGCCGGCTCGGGAGGCCTCGTCGAATCTGCGGCGCCGCGTCTTGTCTGGTCCATCAAAGTGAATCTGTCGCCGACCCGCGCGGTCCCCGGCGCGACGTCGAGGAAGACATAGTGCTGCAGCGACGGCAGCACCGGGTCATTGTGAATCCAGGCGATCCTCCCTTCAACCGCGTCCATCGACGCAAGAGCCGTCCTCTCGCTCGCCGGCAATGCCGGCGTATACGCCAGGATCGCCTGCCCGATCATGATCGTTCCGAACTGCCGGATGATGCGAGCCGCCACCGGTAGCCCGGGTCGCGCTTCCACGATCCGGAGGATCGCCGTGGGAATCGCGAGGCGAGCGCTGTCCATCACAGCCGGGCCGAGCGCGAGCGAGGTAAACCGAGCGCCGACAACCGCCGCTCCCGATCCCGGCGGCGGCGTGATGTACACGACGTCGTTCAACTGGAAACGCCGGTCCCGCACGCTCATCGCAATACCTGGCCGCTCCGCGGTGCCGACAATCTCTCCGGCGAGCAGGGGCCCCTTGTCGCCGACGACGAACGGAGCAGCATCGATCTCGCCCGGTCGGACGCCGCCCATCCTCGCGCGCGCTTCCACCTCGAATCGTGGCCCGGCGCGCGCGACGCCGCCCGACGCGAAGATCGTCGTCGCGGAAGGTGCCGCCACAGTACGAATGGTGGTGACGACGTTCCCCGCGCGCGCTGCGTCGGCGAGCGCATCCGCTCGCACAGCGCTCGTCGCGATCCTGATGACCTCTCCGGGATAGATCCAGTGAGGGTTCTCCACGACGTCCGGGTTTCGCCGGAAGATCTCCGGCCACCTGTACGGATCGTTGAGATACTGGGCGGCGATCCCCCAGAGCGTGTCGCCGGTCTTCACGGTGTGCGTCACTTCGCTGACGGAATCGGCGGGAGCCGGCTCAGCCTGCGCAGCCGCGGGCCGGGCCGACACGAGTGCGAAAGTGATTGCCAGGAGGACGGAGAGACTGATCGGAGCTTTCACGGTCGGGAGGCTCAGAGGAAGGATCACAAAAAAGGACGAGTCAGCACGGGCAACCGTAAAACCTGCTCCTGGAATAATCCAACCGCGATGCAAGCTGTGGGTTGGACTATTCCAGGACCATGCTGGCTCAGCTATCGCCTAGAACGGCAGATCATCATCCGTGTCTTCGAGCGCCGCCGGGAAGTCCTCGAAGTCGCCACCCGCTGCGGCCCCCGCCCCCGCGCTCGCTCCAGCCTTCGCGGCAGTTGGCGCGCGCCGAGCGCCGCCTCCGGCGTCAAAATCGCCGCCGCCGCCGCGCGCACCGCCGAGCATCACGAGGTCCCGCACGTTGATCTCGGTCGTGTAGCGCGTCTGGTTTTCCTTGTCCTGCCACTGCCGGTACTCGATCTCGCCTTCGATGTACAGCCGGTCGCCCTTCTTGACGTACTTCTCGACGACGTCGACCAAGCCGCCGCCACCTTTCTTGTTCCACACCACGCACTTGTGCCACTCGGTCTTCTCCTGCTTCTCGCCGTTCTGCCCGCTCCAGCTGCGGCTGGTAGCGATCGAGAAAGTCGCCACCCGATTCCCATTGGTGGTCGACCGTATCTCGGGGTCGCTGCCCAGGTTCCCGATCAACATGGCTTTGTTCAGACTGCGGCCCACGTAGCCTCCTCGCGAAAAGTGTCAGACGGACCAGCCGTCACTGTATATGGCCTGTCATCGAAGCTCCGGCAGCTACGATCCGATGCGCCCGCAACCAGAACCATTCCGGCGAAGCCATGGAGATGTCTCACGGCTCGACCCTCTGAAGAATAAGCGCGTCTTCGACCGGCCGCTGATAGTAGCTACGGCGGCGGCCTACCTCCTCGAAGCCGTGCGATTCGTACAGGCGCCGGGCAGCTTCGTTCGATGCCCGTACCTCCAGATAAACGGTCCGAACCCCCTGCTCCGCCGCCGAATCGAGCACGTACCGGAGCAGCGCGCTCCCGAGACCCAGGCGCCGCGACCCCCCGGCGACAGCCAGGTTCAACAGCTCGGCTTCGTCGGCAGCCCTGATGAGCACCGCATAAGCCCCGAGAGACCCTTCGCCGGGGGTAGCCTCGCCAATGACGAACGTCACTCCTGGCCGGCCGATGAACGACTCGAACGATTCACGCGGCCACGGATCGCTCTTGAAGCAGGCGAGCTCCAGCGCCGCGACGGCGTCCAGATCCCGACTTTCGGCTGGTCGCACGAGGAGCCCGCCGAGGCTTACCACGCCAGCGGCCGGCCGTGCGCGGCCTCCCATTTCACCTGCGCCTCGGCCGCGCGTCCGTAGTCGGGCTCCCAATCGCTCAGATCGACAGCGCCTGCTCGAATGATCGAACCGAGCATCCGCGCCACGCTCGAGGCGCGCGGAGTGCCGTCGATGAGCGTAGCTCCAGCCGCGCGCGCATCTTCCGCGACCGCGTTTCGCGCGACGATTCTCACCGCTGAGGCCGCGCGGATCTCGCCGTCGCCGTCGATGTCGAACACAGCCGCAAATACCTCGTCACGCATGGCGTCCAATGCTGCGGCGTAACGACGGCCATTCTCCGCCGTTACCGATCCGGCGACGACCAGCGCGAGCGAAGACACCGCGAACATCGGAAGTCCTCGCGCGTGACAGATGCCTTTGGCAATTGATGCGGCTATGCGGAGGCTCGTGAAGCTTCCCGGGCCCTCCCCGCAGACGACGCGACGAATGCTCGCAATTCCACCGGGGAGGGCAGACACGCACGCCGCTACTGCCGGCATCAGTCGCTCCTCATCCCGCCCCCGCATCTCCACGTCCCGCGAGGCGACCACGTCCGCGCCGTGGATGACGGCGACGCTCCCCGCGTAAGTCGACGCCTCCAGCGCGAGCGTGTGCCCTTCCGCAAGGGAACTCATTGAATGCTCGCCGTCATCCCGGAGCGAGCGTCAACCAGCAAGGAGTATCCGGCGCGATGCATCGCCGGGCTCGTACTCGAGGGCGATCGGCACATGCGCGGGGAAGCGCACGCCCGCGCGCTCCGGCCACTCGACGATCACCAGCGCCTCCGCATTGACGATCTCGTCCCAGCCGAGATTCGTGAGCTGGGCCTCGCTCTCGAGCCGATAGAGGTCGATGTGATACACGACGGAGCGGGGAGAATCGTACTCCTGAATGAGAGAATAGGTGGGGCTCGTGATCGTGGCGGTGACACCGTAGCCGGCGCAGATGGACTGCGCGAGCGTCGTCTTCCCGGCGCCAAGCTCTCCGCTGAGCGTGACTACGAGCGGTGCAACCGCGGCCTGGCCAAACCGCACGCCCCACTGCCGCAGCTCGGCTTCATCCAGCACGAGTCGGCTTTCGGCCGCAAGCGGAGGCACGATCGGCCTGCTCATCCCGCGGCCTTGATCCCCGCGAGAGCGCCGCGCGATCTAACCGTCGTTCCGTCGGCGTGCGCGCGGATCTCGAAAAGCTCGTCACGGATGCGCGCCGCGGTCTCGAAATCCAGGCTCGCGGCAGCGGCCTTCATGTCCGCCTCCAACCGCTTCACCATCGTGTCGACGTCTTCCTTGCTGCCGTACCTGCCGGTGCCGGCTTCGGCGACCCGCCGTGCGGTGCGGTCCTCCTCGCGCGCGTCGCTCCCCTCCCTAGCATCGGCTACGCGCGTGCTGAAACGGACCTGGTCGACGCTCTTGATCACGCCAATGGGCGTGATGCCGTGCTCGATGTTGTGCGCCTGCTGCGTAGCGCGTCTGCGTCCCGTCTCGTCGAGGGCGCGCTGCATGGATCCAGTGATTCTGTCGGCGTAAAAAATCGCGCGGCCGTTCACGTGCCTCGCGGCGCGCCCGACCGTCTGGATGAGCGACCGCTCGCTCCTCAGGAATCCCTCCTGGTCGGCGTCGAGTATCGCCACGAGCGACACCTCCGGGAGATCCAGCCCTTCGCGCAGAAGGTTGATTCCGACGAGAACGTCGAAGTCGCCGAGCCGCAGCCCGCGCACGATCTCCATCCGCTCGATCGCGTCGATGTCGGAGTGCATGTAGCGAACGCGCACGCCCATCTGCTGCAGATAATCGGTGAGATCCTCGGACATGCGCTTGGTCAGCGTTGTGACCAGCACTCGCTCGCCGCGGCGCTCGCGAATGCGAATCTCGTTGAGCAGGTCATCCACCTGGCCTCGCACCGGCCGGATGTCGATCTCCGGGTCCACGAGTCCCGTCGGGCGGATGATCTGCTCGACCACAACTCCCTCCGACAGCCGGAGCTCGATGTCGCCGGGCGTCGCCGACACGTTGAGAGCCCGCGGGGTGAGGGCGAGAAACTCGTCGAACATCAGCGGCCGGTTGTCGAGTGCGCTCGGCAACCTGAAGCCGTACTCGACCAGTGTCAGCTTGCGCGCGCGGTCGCCGTTGAACATCCCGGATATCTGCGACAGAGTGACGTGCGACTCGTCCACGACGACCAGGAAATCGTCCGGGAAATAATCGAACAGACAGGCGGGCCGCTCGCCCGCGGACCGGTCGGCGAGATGCCTCGAGTAGTTCTCGATCCCCGCGCACGTGCCGATCTCCAGCATCATCTCGATGTCGAAGTTCGTGCGCGACTCGAGTCGCTGGGCCTCCAGCAGCTTGCCGGTCGCCTTGAGCTCGGCAAGCCTGTCGGCCAGCTCTGCGCGGATCGTCGCGACCGCGCGCTCGATCACCGGCCGCGAGGTGACGAAGTGCTTCGCGGGGTAGATCGCAGTCTTGTGGAGCGAGCTGATCGACGCCCCCGTCAGCGGATCGATCTTGCTGATGCGCTCGACCTCGTCGCCGAACATCTCGATGCGGACGCCCTGCTCCTCGTACGCGGGGAATATCTCAACGGTATCTCCGCGCACGCGGAAGAACCCTCGATCGAATACGACGTCGTTGCGCGAGTACTGGATCTTCACCAGCGACCGGAGAATGTCGTCGCGCGCGATTCTCTGGCCCTTCTCGATGGTCAGCATCTGCTCCCGGTACTGCACCGGGTCGCCGAGGCCGTAAATCGCCGAGACGGTCGCGACGATGATGACATCGTCCCGCTCCATTAGGCTCGACGTTGCGCGCAGCCGCAGCCGGTCGATGTCTTCGTTGATCGACGCGTCCTTCTCGATGTACGTGTCCGTCGTGGGCACGTACGCTTCCGGCTGGTAGTAGTCGTAGTACGAGATGAAGTACTCGACGGCGTTGTTGGGAAAGAACCCCTTGAGCTCGCCGTAAAGCTGGGCCGCGAGGGTCTTGTTGTGGGACATGACGAGGGTCGGCATCCCCACGTTCCGGATGACGTTCGCGACGGTCATCGTCTTCCCCGACCCCGTCACGCCCAGGAGCGTCTGAAACCGGTCCCCCCGCTCGATCCCCCTCGTCAGCTCGGCGATCGCTTTCGGCTGATCGCCCGCCGCGTTGAACGGGGCCTGGAGGTCAAACTCGGCGCGGGGCATCCCTGCAATTTATCCAATCGGCTCGCTCGCTTCCGAGGGTTTTGTGCGCGTGGCCCGCCTCCGGGCACAGGGATCGCCCTCTGCGGCTACGGGCGCGCGGTCATGCTTTTTCGCGAAGGCCGAGGAATCCGGGAGAGCGCGCCCTAAGACGCCGCTGCGGATGATCCCTGCGCACCGAGGCGGGCCACCCCGACATTGCCGGGGGAGGCTGACGATCCGGGGGGACGATTGCAGGGCCGTCTTAGCGAGCGCGGTTTGCTCGCGTAGGCCCGGCAATCGTCTCCCCGGGCGTCAGCCGACACGCGACGAACCTCGCCGTCGCCCTAACTGCCAGCCAGCTCATTCAGCGGCTTCGGAGGAAACGCGCTCGCGACGGGCGATCTCGGTGATGCCTTTAACGCGGCGCGCGGACTTGAGGATCTTCTGGAGCTGGGCGAGGTCTTCGACGTCCACCATGATCGCGCCCGTGACTTTGCCGTCTTCGGTGCGCATGTCGAAGCTGCGTATGTCGGTTCCGGTCGCGCTGACCGCCGCAGCGACATCGGCGTAAAGCCCGCGACGATCGTTTCCCTCGAGCGTCAGGCGAACGCTGAAGCGCTCGCCCTCGACGCCCTTCCAATCGATCTCGAGACGGCGCTCCGAATCAGCCGTGAGCGTGAGCAGGTTCGGGCAATCGCCGCGATGAATGCTTACACCCCGGCCCCGTGTCACGTACCCGACCACCTTGTCGCCCGGCACCGGCTGGCAGCACTGGGCGTAACGGACCATCATGCCTTCGACGCCCTGGATTCGCACGCCTTTCGGCGCGCCGCGAACCTTATCCACGAACCAATCGATGGCGCGCTGCTTTGGCGGCTCCGGCTGCTCGGCTTCTTCCGGATACAGCGCGCGAATGATCTGATTGGCGTTCAAATCTCCGTGGCCAATGGAAGCCACGAGATGCTCGGCGTCGTTCAGCCCCAGCCCGCCGGCGACCTCCTCCAGGCGCGCGTCATCGGCCTTCGCGAGCCGCCGCCTCTTGATCTCCCGGTCGAGAATCTCGCGACCCATCTTCGCGGATGTCGCGTGCTCCTCGATGCGAAGTCGCTGCCGGATCTTGTGGCGCGCCCGGCCTGTTCGCACGTGCGCGAGCCAGTCCCGGCTCGGACGGACCGACGGCGACGTGAGAATCTCCACGGTTTCCGAGTTGTGCAGCTCGCGCGAAAGCGGCGCGATGCGCCCGTTGATCTTGGCGCCCGCGGTGTGGAGCCCTACCTCCGTATGCACGGCGAACGCGAAATCGATCGGCGTAGCGCCCTTCGGGAGCTGGATGACGTCGCCGGTCGGAGTGAACACGAATATCTCGTCCTGATACAGATCGAGGCGCAAAAACTCGAGAAATTCATCCGGCGTCTTGGCGTCGAGCTGCAGCTCGAGCACCTGCCGGAACCATTGCAGCGCGCGGTCGAGATCGTCCGAGCTCTTCGCGTCCTCCTTGAACCGCCAGTGCGCCGCGATTCCGTACTCTGCGGTGCGGTGCATGTCGCGCGTGCGGATCTGGATCTCGTACAGCTGCCGGCCGGGGCCGAACACCGTCGTG
>Ga0136633_1003277_pt1 | contig 10715 bp, 14 predicted proteins | sample AntDrymeUQ832206_2_FD_105494 | JGI IMG/M metagenome (GOLD analysis project Ga0136633, IMG submission 105494) | Polar desert sand microbial communities from Dry Valleys, Antarctica - metaG UQ83 (22.06) | ecosystem: Environmental > Terrestrial > Soil > Desert | place: Antarctica: Dry Valley...
CGAAGCCGCGAGGCTCTTCCAAGAGGCGAAGGCCTATGGGAAGCAGGGAGCGGTCCTCTACAACCTGGCGGTCACCCACAGAGCCGACGGCGATTTCGCCGCCGCCGAGGACTGCCTGCGCACGGCCGGCGAGATCTCCCGTCGGCTGGGCGATCAAAACGGCCTCGCGTACGTCCTCAACGGCCGGGCTACCAATGCAGTGGCCGAGGGCCGGTACTCCGACGCTCTCGCCCTCGCGGGGGAAGGTCTCGCGATCGCGCGCGAACGCGGTGACCGGCTCTTTGTCGTTGAGCTGCTTATGACCCGGGCGAAGGCGGAGGTCGGCGCGGGCTACGCCGACGACGCGGCCGCCTCCATCACTGATGCCCTGTCCATCGAGCGAGATATCGGCTCGCGGAGGCGCTCGTCGGAAGGAATGGCGATGTTGGCCCGGCTGGCCGAATCGCGCGGGGCCTTGTTCGACGCGCGGGCCCTGGCTGAGCAGGCTCTTTCCATCGCGCGCGAGTTCGACAACCCGAGCGACATCGCGGAGGCTGCGGCCCTGCTTGAGTCCCTGACCCAACCGGCCGCGGTGTCGGTCTGACCCGCCGGTAGTCTCGGGCTCGTGGACGATCGGCTTTCGCAGGTTCTCGACCCCGCTTATGTGGCCGGCATCGAATCGATGTCCACCGACGAAGTGCGCGCCTGCCGCAGGGAGTGCACCGAGGTCGAGACCGCGCTCTCATATGTGCGGCGCCTGGCCCAGGGCCACCTCGACATCCTGGTGGCCGACCTGCAGCGCCGGGCGGTGGGTGACGCCAGTCCCGAAGTCAGCGACATGGTCAACCAGCTCAGCGAAATTCTCTCGAGCGGACCGTCGCGCTCCCCAGGGGCCGGGCGTCTCCCGACGATCCTCGCCCCCGACCTGGACGAAGCGATGATCGGTGAGCTCGAGGCCGCGTTGGCTGACCTCACCATCGGCGACCTGGCGAGCATGTCCGACGCGGAGGCCATCGCTCTCGGCGAGCGCCTGCGCGACTTCGAGCGCAAGGTCTCGCGCGATCGCCGCGCCCTCCACGAGCACATGGCGCTGTTCGAAGCCGACATCGTCCGGCGCTACAAGCATGGCGAAGCCAGCGTCGACACTCTGCTCGCCCAGTGACCTCCCCGACCGACGAGTCCGAAGACGACCCGAAAGCCGACCCGAGCGGCGCCCTCAAACCGCTACGGGAGATCTCCGACCGGGCCCGCGGGGTGGGCGAGTTCATCCGTGACCAGCGCAACACGGCCCGCCTGTCGCTGCGCAACGTCGCCAAGTCCGCGGGCATATCCAACCCCTACCTGAGCCAGATCGAGCGGGGCTTGCGTAAGCCGTCGGCCGAGATCCTGGGACAGATAGCGCGCGCCTTACGCATTTCGGCCGAGACGCTCTATGTCCAGGCGGGCATCCTGGAGGAGAGGGGCGAGGCCGACCTGGAGGACGCGATCCGGCGCACGCCCGACCTGAGCGACGAACAACGCCAGGCTCTCCTCAACGTGTACCGGTCCATGCGTTCCACCGACAAAGCCGCGGACGGGGAAGTAGAAGCCCCCAAGTAGCGTTGGCGCACTTGTGCGCCGTCTAGCCATCCTCTCGATGCACACGTCCCCGCTGGCCCAGCCGGGCTCGGGTGACGGTGGCGGAATGAACGTCTACGTGCGCGAGTTGGCCACCGCCTTGGCCCGATCCGGCGTCAGCTGCGACCTCTACACCCGGGCATCGGACCCGGCCCAACCCGCGACCGTGAGCATCGAGCCGGGCCTCGAGGTCCACCACGTCGTCGCCGGCCCGGTCACCGCGGTAGCCAAGGAGCAACTGCCCGATCTGGTCGACGCTTTCGCCGACGGCGTCATGAAGCGCATGGCGGACGGCACCGAGCTCATCCACGCCAACTACTGGCTGTCTGGCCAGGCGGGCCACAAGGTCAAGCACGCGCTGGACCTCCCGCTCGTGTCGACCTTCCACACGCTGGCCCGGGTGAAGGCGGCCGCTGACGAAGACGAGCCGGCCCGTCGCGCCATCTCCGAGGCCGACACCGTGCGATGTTCCGACGCCCTTCTGGTGTCGTCCGCGGAGGAGGCGTTCGACCTCGTACGCCTCTACCAAGCCGACGCTGACCGGATAGAGATCGTCCCGCCGGGGGTGGAGCACGCCTTCTTCGCTCCGGGCGACCAGGCCCAGGCGCGTCGGGCCGTCGGGCTTCCGCAGGACGTCCCGGTGCTGCTGTTCGCGGGCCGCATCCAACGTCTCAAGGGACTCGAGGTCGCGGTGCGGGCCATGGCCCTGCTGCCCGGATCTCCGATCCTGGTCGTGGTCGGGGGACCGTCGGGAGCGCAGGGACAAGCCGAGCTGGACGGGGCGCGGGAGCTCGCAGTGCGCCTCGGCGTGGCCGACCGGGTGCGCTTCGTCCCGCCCCAGCCCCACGAGTTGCTCTCCACCTACTACCGCGCCGCCGACGTCTCTCTCGTGCCGAGCCGCTCGGAGTCCTTCGGGCTGGTGGCCCTCGAGGCCGCGGCGTGCGGCACCCCCGTGGTGGCCAGTGCGGTCGGCGGACTGCGCAACCTGGTCGAGCACGGGCGGACCGGATTCCTGGTCGAAACTCGCGATCCGCAGGCCTTTGCCGACGCGGTGAACTTGCTACTCACCGATCGCTGGCGAGCCGCGGAGATGTCCGCCGAGGCGGCCGCGAAGGCTCGCAACTACACCTGGGGCGCGGCGGCGGTCGGCCTCCGCCACCTCTACGAGAAGCTGACGTCGCGCGCCCTCGTCGAGTGCCGCTGACCCCGGACCGGGGATCGGCCGCACCCCTCGAACTCGCAGAGCTGGAGCAGGTAGCCGTTCGCATCGACGCGTGGGCCAACGACTTGGCGGCTTCCGACGAAGGAGTGCTCGGCCTCGACCGCGATCACTCGGACCTCGCGGCCCGTCGTTGGTTCGTTCGGCTCAAAGGGGAGGACAAGGCGGTCACCACCGTCTGGCTCACTCTCCGCGAGCGGACTCTGCATGTCGAGACGCAGTTCATGCCCGCCCCGGAGGAGAACGTGGCGGCCTGCTTCGAGTACCTCCTGCGGTCCAACGCGGATCTCTACGGCCTGGCCTTCTCGATCGGATGGGAGGACGCCATCTACCTGGTCGGCCGCACCCCGGCAGAAGCGGTGGACGCCGACGCCCTCGACCGGCTGGTCGGCGGAGCACTGTCGTGGACCGAGCAGCACTTCCGCAACGCCATGACCATCGGCTATGCGTCCCGATATCGACACGTTCCGCGCGCACTTTGAGGGTTCTGCGTCCCAACTCTTGCCGCGGCGCAGGTGCGTCGGTAACGTCGCCGGAGTCGGGCCCGAGGTGCGGGACGGCAGCGTTCCTTCGGGGAAGTGGGAGCGGTGCCTGACGGTTCCTCGGGCCCCGGCGCGTCCGGCCCCAAACCCGTGGCGGTGAACACGGGCGGGCGTGGGGGTGGGGCCCCGCGCTCCGCAGGAGGCGGGGTTGGGGTGCCCCGCCGGGCAGGGACTCAGCGCCCGCCCTTCGGGCTCATCGTCTCCATCACCATCACCGGAATCGTCGGCTCGACGATTGTCAGTCCGGTGACGCCCGACATCGTGGCGGAGCTCGGCGGGGGAGACCGGGCGATCGGATTCCTGGTGGCGGCGGTCGCGGCGCCCGGGATTGTCCTCGCCCCGATAATCGGCGTGCTCGCCGATCGGTACGGCCGGCGGGAGATCCTGGTTCCCTGTCTCGCCATATTCGGTATTGCCGGCGGGCTGGCCGCGCTGGCCCCTTCGCTCGGCGTCCTGATCGTCCTCCGGCTTCTCCAAGGCATCGGATCGGCCGGTCTCATCAACTTGGCAGTCACGCTGATCGGCGATTACTGGGACGGCGTGGAGCGGGCCAAGAAGATCGGCCAGAACGCAGCGGTCCTGACCTCGGCGATTCTCTTCGCTCCGCCGCTCGGCGGTCTGTTGGGGACGGTGTTCAGCTGGCGCGCCGCCTTCGTCCCGTTGTGGCTGGCCGTCGTGACCGCGGCCATCGTGTGGCGCGTACTGCCGCCCGGAGTCCGACATGACGCCTCGATCGGTGACCAGTTGCGGGCCGCCACGCCGTTCCTCAAGACCGCCACGGTGGCCGGCGCCATCGTCGCGGGCTTCATCACCTTCCTGCTGATCTTCGGGCTCTTTCTGACGGTGATGCCGGCGTTCCTGGCGCGGGAGTTCGGGGCCTCAGCCGCGCTGCGGGGAGTGATTGCCGGCGCGCCCGCCATCCCCTCGACCATCGCCGCTCTGTCTCTCGGCCGCCTGCGCCGCCGCGTCGGGCCCAAGCCGTTGGTTGCGGGCTCCGCGCTATGTCTCGCCACCGCCTTCGGGCTCATCTCCGTCGCCCCGGCGATCTGGGTGGTGGTCGCCGCGGTCGTCATCTACGGGGTGGGTGAGGGCGTGATGATTCCGGTGCTCCAGGATGCGGTAGCCGGAGCGGCCCCGGGCCGCAGCCGAGGCTCGGTGGTGGCGATCTTTGTCGGGGCGGTCCGGCTGGGCCAGACGAGTGGACCCCTGATGGCCGCCCAGAGTTCGGCCGTCCTGGGAGCCCGCCCGACCTTCGCCATAGGGGCCGGCGTAGCCCTCGCGCTGGCCCTCCTTGCCCCGATAGGGGGTTGGCGGCTAGTCTCTAAGAGGCCCTTTGCGGGGCCGGCAGACGGTGGGGCGGTACCGATAGCTCCTGGTTGAGCTTCGGGATCTTTGTTCCCCACCATGCGGTTAACGCCCAAAACGACGTATGACGCCGACTAGGACGACAACCCCGACGAACGCCGGTCACCGGTCTCTCTCACCCTTCACTGCTGGTTCGCGCCTGGTGCGCGGCGTGGTGGCCCTGCTTGTTCTGCTGTTGGTCGGCGGGATGGTGCCCGCCGACGGCGCGGCGGCCGACTCCCTGGCCGCCCAGCGCCAGCGTCGCAACGCCCTGCGGGCCCAGAGGGCTCGCCTCGCCTCCCAGCTCGACACCCTCAAGGCTTCCGACCGGGAGCTCGAAAATGCGGTCTCCGCGCTCGGAGCGCAGGTCAAGGCCACGCAGGCCCAGGCCACGGCCGCCCGCCGGGCCGTCGAGTCCGCCCGCCAGGCCGTCACCGAGGCCGAGGCACAGCTGACCCGCACGGAGGGCGAGATCACGGCCATGGCCGCCGAGGTCAAGGCCCGGGCTGTCGCGTCCTATGTGCGTCCCCAGGGCGACTTGATCAGCTCCCTGGCCACCGCGTCGGACCTCAATGAAGCGACCCGCCGGACCGCGTACCTCACCCAGGTCGCCAATCGCGGCCGCGATGTGGTGGACCGTCTCGGGGCGGCCCGGGAGGACCAGCAGATCCAGCAGGAGGCGACCCGCAAGGCGCGTGAAGCCGCGGATGCCCGCAAAGCCTCGGCCGACGCCAAGGCCAAGAGCGCGGCGGATGCGTTGTTCGAGCAGGCCCGGGCCAAGGCGGCGCTCGACGGTCGCATCCGGGAGTTCCAGTCCCAGATGGCGGCCATGGCGGCCAGTGACGCCGGCCTGTCGAATCTGATCCGCCAGCGCGAAGGGGCGGCCGGCCGGGCCTCGCGAGGCGGTGCCGTCACCGGCGGGCCCGTCACCGGCGGGGTCTCGGCCCGTGGCTTGAGCTGGCCGACCTCCGGGCGCGTCACCAGCGAATACGGATACCGCTGGGGCCGGATGCACCAGGGCATCGACATCGGCGCCGGTTCCGGCACGCCCATCCGCGCCGCGCAGGCCGGAGAGGTGATCTTCGCCGGGACCCAGGGTGGATACGGCCGCACGGTCGTGGTCTCCCATGGTGGCGGCTTCTCGACGCTCTACGCCCACCAGTCCTCGATCGCCGCATCCGACGGTCAGTCCGTGGAGCGGGGTCAGGTCATCGGCTACGTGGGCAACACCGGTAACTCCACCGGCCCGCACCTGCACTTCGAGACCCGCGTCAACGGGTCCGCCCAGAACCCCCGCGCCTACCTCCCCTAGCCTCCGCTTCTGAAGGCAATTACCGCCGAATCTGGCGGTCGGGGCCTTCGGTTCGGGCTATCGCCCGGAAATGTCACTGCCCCTAGGCATTCTCGCGGTCGTGAAAATGACCGAGGCTGTCCGGGACCTGGCGCAGAGCCAAGACGGAGTCGTCTCGCGGGCGCAGCTAATTGGTTGCGGCGTACCGCGACGGACCGTCGACCGACTGCCGGACAGCAACTGGACCCAGCTGCACCCCGCCGTTTTCGTAGCTGCCGGAGTCCCCGAGACCTGGGAGCGGCGACTCTGGGCGGCTCGACTGGCCGTCGGTGACCCAACCGCGGTCTCGCACGAAGCCGCAGGTCGCATTCTCGGTTTCCGAACCTTCGATCGCAGCGACGTTGTCGCGCTGAGCGCCCCTCGGGGCGACCACCACCGGATCGAGGGCGCGGTCGTCCATCAGATCGGCGACCTGTTTGCGTTTCCGGACCAGATCGTCGCAATGTCGTCTGGGCTGCCGGTGACATCGCCGGCGCGGACCTTTGTGGATCTCAGCGCGGTCCTCCGACCCGGTCGCTTGGCGTACACGCTCGAGGATGCAATCACAGCCAAGAAGGTAAGCGTCGAGGCGGTCTCCGAGACCCTCTTCAGGGTGGCAAGGAAAGGGAAGCCAGGGGTGAGGAAGCTCCTCCGCGCCCTAAGCGCGTACACCCCGGGCGAACCCATCCCGGGCAGTCACCTCGAGCGGAGGCTGCTCGCATTGCTGCGCGCGGCCGGTGAGCCGCTTCCGGCTCTCCAGGTTCCACTGCCGGGGCGGGGCGGGGCGGCGGGACTAGTTGACTTCTGTTATCTCGCCTCCAAGGTCATCTTGGAGGTCGACGGCCGGCGCTGGCACGCTCGCGTCAGCCAGCTGAAGAAGGACCACGACCGCGACGCCCAGGCCGCAGCCGCGGGCTACGTGACGCTGCGGCTGATGCACGAGCATGTGGTGGGGGACCCCACAGGCACGGTGCGGCTAGTCCGTACTACGAGGATGACCCGCGAGGCGCAGCTAGCGGCCTGAGCGCATTCCGGAGGACGGAGCCGCCGAAGTTGGCGGCTATTGCCTTCGGTTACTCGGCGCCGAGCGCTCGCGAGCGGGCGGCGGCGGCCTGCACCGCGGCGATTACCGCTTCCCGCAGGCCCAGCTCTCGTAGGACCTCCAAGCCGGCCGCCGTTGTCCCGCCAGGCGAGGTGACTGCCTCCCGTAGGTCCTCCGGGCTGTCACGCGAAGTCTCGAGCAGTCGGCCCGCGCCGATCACCGTTTGTCGGGCCAGCCGCGCCGCGACCTGGGAGTCCAGGCCGGCCGACACCCCGCCGGCCACCAGGGCCTCGACGAGCAGGAAGACGTAAGCCGGGCCCGAACCGGACAGTCCGGTTACGGCGTCTAGGTCCGATTCGGCGACCCGCACCACCGTCCCTACCGCTCCGAGGATGGACTCTGCCCAGTCGAGGTCGGCGTCGCCGGCTGCGGATCCGGGCGCGATCGCAGCGGCCCCTGCGCCCACCTGAGCCGGAGTGTTGGGCATGGCCCGCACCACGGGCGTTCCTTCGCGCAGCTGGCTCTCGAGCTTCCTCGTCGGGACGCCGGCCGCGATCGACAGCACCCGTGTGCAACCGACAGCGGCCGCCCCGCGGGCCGCGGCTTCGACGTGCTGGGGCTTCACCGCAATGACGACTCCTTCGGCCTCTGCCGGCCGGTCGTAGACGGCGACGCCGGCGAACCGCGTCGCCAAGTCCCGGCGGCGAACCGCATCGAGCTCGACAAGGCCTAGGTCGCCCGGCGCCCAGCCAGCCTTCAGGAGTCCGGCAGCCAGCGCCTCGCCCATCCGTCCGCCCCCCACGATCAGCAACCGCACCGGTGTCATAGGGAGATCTTCGCACCAGCCCCAGATTCATCACACGTCCCAGTGGCAAGCGGAGCCACACAGGGGTACAGTCGCAATCAAGCGGAGAGGGGGTGTCCGAGCTGGAACCCAAAACTTATTCAGCGGCCCGGTTCTTTACGGTCGCGGAGGTCGCGGACCTTGTACGGGTCTCGAACATGACCGTGTACCGGTTGATCCAGCAGGGCGAACTCCCTGCGATCCGGGTCGGCAGGTCGTACCGGATCAGATCAGAGGACGTCGACCACTTCCTCGCCGCCCAGTACCAGTCCGCCGGTTAACCCCGCGCCGCGTTCCGCGGCTTAGCGACACTGAGAGACTGCAGGCGTGGGCCGTCACTACGACACGATCTCGTTCCTGTCCGACTACGGCGCCGATGACGAGTTCGTCGGCGTCGTTCATTCCGTCGTCCGGTCGATCGCGCCTCACGCCGCGATCATCGACATCACGCACGGAGTCGCGCCGCACGACGTGCGCGCTGGCGCCCTCGCGCTGGTGCGGGCCTGTCAGTACATGGTCCCCGGCGTGGTCCTGGCCGTCGTGGACCCGGGAGTGGGGACAGAGCGGCGTGCGATTGCGGTCGAGGTCGGTGACGGCGAGTCGATCCTCGTCGGTCCGGACAACGGGCTGTTGGCGCCGGCCGTCGCCATGACGGGCGGAGCCGGACGGTGTGTTTCGTTGACCGCAGAGAAGTACCGGCTCGAGTCGCCTGGTGCGACGTTCGCGGGACGCGACATCCTCGGCCCGGCGGCGGCGCACATCTGCAACGGCATCGACATCGCCGAACTCGGGGAGCTCGTGGACCCGATAAGCCTGCTGCCCGGCGTCGTGCCGCTGGCCCAGCTCGACGAGGAGAACGCCACGCTGCGCGCCGAGGTGTTGTGGGTGGACCGTTATGGCAACGCGCAGCTCAACGTCGGACCCGATGACATCGAGGGTTGGGACGAGCGCATCAGCGTGAAGTGGTCCGACCAGACCCGCACCGCGAAACGTTCGACGTCGTACGCCCAGCTCGGGCAAGGCCAGTTGGGCCTGGTTCTCGACTCGTACGGCCTGTACGCGCTGGCCTTCGACCGCACCTCGGCGGCCGATCAACTGCGGTTGCGTCCGGGCGACGGCGTCACGCTCGCGGAGGCGCGCTGATGCGCCGGGGCACCACGATCGTGCTCGGTCTGTTGCTGCTGGCGATCTTCGCCGCCGCATTGATCCAGGTTTTGCTGGCGCGATGAGCCCCCGTTTCATCGGACGCGACGAAGTACGCGCTCTTCTGGACGCCGGCGCGCAACTCGCGGAGGTGTTGCCGGAGGAGGAGTACGCCGACGAGCACCTGCCGGGCGCCATCCACCTTCCGCTCAAGTCCCTGACCGCCGACGCGGTCGCGAGTCTCGACCGCACCCGTCCGGTGATCGTCTACTGCTGGGATGGCCTCTGAGACATGAGCCCACGAGCCGCGTGGCGGCTCGAGCGAATGGGGTTCGACACGCATGACTACACCGCGGGTAAAGCCGACTGGATCGCCGAAGGCTGGGAAACCGAGCGCGCCGCGGACTCGCCGCGCCAAGCGCGCGACGAGCTCGACCGTGACGTGCAGACGTGCGCGCCCACCGACACCGTTGCCGAAGTTACGGCGATGGTGGAGTCGAGCGGTCTCGTCGTTGTGGTCAACACCGACCGGATAGTCCTAGGCGCGATCAGATCGCGCCACCTCCAGGATGCGCCCGAGGGGTCGACGGCGGAAGAAGTGATGCAACCTGGCCCGGCGACCGTGCGTCCATTCGAAGTGCTCGCCCCGCTGCTGGAGCGCATGGCGAAGGCGCACGTGACGGAGATGATCGTCTCGACATCCGAAGGCCGCCTCCTCGGCGTGGTTCGTCTCCCCGCCTCCTAGGACGGTCTGTCACCAACGCCCCCTACGGTTGGCGTTGATCCTCATAACTCCCCCGAGTTGCACGGCGAACGAGGAGGGACCACCATGACTATCGATGAGGCAGCCCGGCTGCGGCTATTCGAGGCGGCACGCCATTCCTGGGGCGAGGACCAGGCGAGCACGCTGATGGCGGGGCTCGCACCTCCTTCGATCGATTGGACGCAGCTGGCGACCAAGGCTGACCTGGCGGACCTAGAAGCAAGGATGGACCTGAAGATCGAAGCGCGAATCAGCGCGCTGGAGACCCGAATGCTCGAGCGAATCACCGCGCAGACCAGGGCGATCATGCTGAGCATGGTGGCGAGCAACGCCACCCTCGTCGGTTTGGTGTTCGCCACCGTCCGCCTCGGCTCCTGACTCGGCTCGCCACTGGTTCCGGCGCTCTAGTGGACTCCGTGGTACTGTGCAATGCGTGGTAGCGACTTCACCAGCCCTGGACACCTCGCAACTCCTCAAGGGCGTCCTCGACATCGCGGTTCTCGCGGTGGTACGGGACGAAGACGGATACGGATACGACGTCGTCCGGCGGTTGCGCGCCAGCGGCTTGACCGAGGTCGGGGATGCATCGGTCTACGGGACGCTGCGCCGGCTCTACAACAACGGCGCGCTGACCTCCTACGTCGTGCCCAGCGAGTCCGGTCCGCACCGCAAGTACTACGCCATCAACCGCGCCGGTCGCGATCTGCTCGCTGCATCGACCAAAACCTGGCGCGAATTCGCCGAGACCATCGACACGGTCCTCGCATCTGAGAAGGAGGCAGCATGACCCCTACCACCACGACCAGCCAAGCCGAGGCCTACCTCGAGGCGGTCCGGCAGAATCTGGCGGATCTGTCCGAGGAGGAGCGCTCGGATTTGCTCGAGGACCTCG
>Ga0136633_1003278_pt1 | contig 10713 bp, 6 predicted proteins | sample AntDrymeUQ832206_2_FD_105494 | JGI IMG/M metagenome (GOLD analysis project Ga0136633, IMG submission 105494) | Polar desert sand microbial communities from Dry Valleys, Antarctica - metaG UQ83 (22.06) | ecosystem: Environmental > Terrestrial > Soil > Desert | place: Antarctica: Dry Valley...
CCGATCTCGTCGATGCGGTCGACCCGTCCGACGAGCTCGACGCCTTCGAGCTCGGGCGGCGCGATCGACAGTTCGACCTCGCCTTGCGACCAGCGTGCGCCAGACGCCTCGCGGGCCGCCAGCCAGTCGACATAGCGCGGCGCGAATGCAGCGAACGAGGCGGCGAACGGCAGGAAGTCGGCGGCGGCGATGCCGGCCCGCGATCGACCGGCCTCGCCGAGCGCGAGCAGGCGGGCGATCCGGGCCTCGCGGCTCGTCGCCGCGGCGTCGCCGAAGCCGGCATGGAATTCGTACAGCACATCGTGCAACCAGCTTCCGTAGTCGCGCTTGTCGACCTCGAGGTCGAGCTCGTCGTCCTCGCGCAGGCGGAGCACGCTGCGCGCGAAGAAGCGGTAGGGGCAGGCGCGCAACGCCTCGTAGGCACTCGCCGACAGCCGCGTCGGCAGCCGTGATGCGTCGACCACCGGCGCCGATCGGCGCACCGCCGCCACCGGCACCTGCAGCGTGATCCGCGGGTCGTGCCAATCGCGCAGGGCGGCGCCCCGCTCGGCGAGGGCGAGGCGGAGCTGCTCGACGAGCGGGCTGTCGGCCAGGGGCTCGGCACCGTCGGCGCGCCGCCGCAGCAAGGTCGTGCGCGGCAGGCGCAGCACCTGGGCGAAGGCCAGGCGCTCGGCGTGTCGAAGGCCGGCCGGGGTCGGCAGGCCCAGCCGCTCGGCGACCTCGAGTCCGACCAGGGAGTCGACGAACGCCGTGGCACCGAGGTGCTGCGCGTCAGCGCCGGGCAGGACGACCGCCGCGAACGGCCGAAGCATCGCCCGCACCAGCGGCGTGACGACGACATCGATCGGCAGCGAGTCGCGATCGAAGTCGCGATCGGAGTCGCGGGCTGCGTCGGGTCGTGAATCGGGCGGCAGGTAGGTCTGGCGGTCGAGCACTTCGTCGACCCAGCGGCTGAACTCGGCGAAGCCCATCGGCTCGAGATCGGCCTCGAGCAGCAGATGTCGCGCCGGCGCCATCGGCGGTTCGATCGCCAGCGCTGCAAGCGCCTGGCTGCCGGCCGGATCGGCGCGCAGCGCAGCGAGAACGCCGGTCCGGTACAGCGCCTGCGTCGTGACCTGGAGCCAGGCCGGCAAGGCGCGTCGCGGCGCCGCCGTCAGCGACGACAACTCGCGCAGCGCGGCGTCGCGCAGCGCCGCCGGCTCCGGCTCGAGGTCCAGGCCGGCAAGCCCGGCGACGCCGCTGACCTGCCACCGTCGACAGGCCGCCTCGAGTCGGCCGAGCGGGCCCGGCCGCTCGCCGCCGAGACGGGTCGCCTTCAGCCAGTCGAGCACGCTGTCGGTCGTCGCGCCCGGCCGCGCGGCGACGAGCAGCGACATGAGGCTTGCGCCGGCCCGTGTCGTCGAGAGCTTCCAGCCGGTCTCGTCGCGAAGCACGACCCCCTCGCGATCGAGCAGGGCACGGATGCGGCGAATCAGGCTGCGATCCTGCGCGATCAACGCCACCGGTCGCTCGCCGCGGCCGAGGTGATCGAGGACCTGCGCCGCGGCCGCCGCCGCCTCGTCCTCGAAGCTGTCGCACTCGGCGAAGGCCGGGGGCGGCGACGCAATGTCGGCGAACGGCTCGGCGGGGTCGGGATCGGCGACGAGGACGAGCGCCGGCGCCGCCGTCTCTCCCAGCAGCGAGGCCAGCAGCGGATCCTCGCCGCCCGCCTCGACGACGACCCATCCCGCCGGCGCGAGGTCGAACAGCCGATCGGTCGGCGGCGGCGGCGCGCGGCGCGCCCACTCGACGGCGACCCGCGCCAGCAGGCGCTCGCGCGCCCCCGGCCCGGCTGGCACCGGCAGGGCCTCGCCGGCGCGTTGAAGCCAGGCGGCACGCTCGGCCGGCGCGACGCCTGCGGCGGCGCGGACCAGCGCATGGGTCGTGGTGACGACGCGCTCGGCGGCCCGCTCGAAGCCCCGACGATCGCGGCGCGCCCATTCGGCAGCCCAGGCCTGCCGGACGAGCGTCTGCCGGGCCACCAGGGTGTCGAGCGGGACGTCGAAACTGATCTGTCCGGACGCCAGGGGAGATGGCGGTCCGAGCGAAGCCGCCAGCGTCTGCGTCGTCTCGACCCGGGGCATCCAGCCGCCCGACGCGGCGAAGGCACGTCGCGCCAGCGGCAGCAGCTGCGCGAACGGCAGGATCATCACGCAGTCGCGCAGCGACACGTTCTCCCGGACCGCCCACGCGGCGACGAGGCGGGCCATGCGGGGCCACGGTTCGTCGGGAGCCCCGGCTTCTGCCCCGACCCCGGGAGCTGCTGCGTGGCGCATGCGCGCTATGGTCGCCATAGGGCTCGGGAAGAGTTCACGCCGGGGCCGCCGGGTGCGTTTATGTCAGAATGATTGTGCCTCTCGAGCCTGCGCATGTCGGCTCGACAGACCGACGGCCCACCGGGCCCACCGAGGAAGCGACCCATGAGCAGCGAGCTGATCACCCACACCTCCGACCAGTCCTTCAACGCCGACGTGCTGGAGGCGGGGACGCCGGTGCTCGTCGACTACTGGGCCGAGTGGTGCGGTCCCTGCAAGATGATCGCGCCCCTCCTCGATGAAGTCTCCAGGGACTACGACGGCAAGCTGCGAGTGGCCAAGATGAACGTCGACGAGAACCGCGACATCCCGGCCAAGTACGGCATCCGCGGCATCCCGACACTGATGCTGTTCAAAGACGGCCAACTCGCCGCCACCAAGGTGGGCGCGCTCTCGAAGGCTCAGTTGACCGCGTTCATCGACACTCACCTATAATCGCCGGACGACAGATCACCCGATCCAGGCGCATCGCCGGTTCGGGGCAGAAGTCGGCTCCAGCCCGGTCCTGACCCGTCCGTATCGGGTCCGGACCACCGAACCACCGGCCGATCCCGGCGGTAGACCCAAGAATCAGGCGACGACGGCCCCGCGTCGTGCCGACCCGCAACGTTCTTCATCCCCTGTCGGACCGCAGCGAATCCACGCCGCCGTCTGCTGTCCTGAGCGCCCGCCCTCGCCCCCCTAAAAGTCTCCCCTCGCGCCACGGCGCAACCGCCCCATGCACCTGTCAGAACTGAAGCTGAACCACGTCTCCGAGCTCATCAAGATGGGCGAGGAACTGGAGATCGAGAACGTCGCCCGCATGCGCAAGCAGGAGCTGATGTTCGCGATCATGAAGAAGCGCGCCAAGGCCGGCGAGCAGGTCTTCGGCGACGGCGTGCTCGAGGTGCTGCCCGACGGCTTCGGCTTCCTGCGCTCGCCCGACGCCAGCTACATGGCGTCGACCGACGACATCTATCTCTCGCCGAGCCAGGTCCGCCGCTTCAACCTGCACACCGGAGACATGGTCGAAGGCGAGGTTCGCGTCCCCAAGGACGGCGAGCGCTACTTCGCGCTGGTCAAGGTCGACAAGATCAACAACCTCTCGCCCGAGGAGAGCAAGCACAAGATCATGTTCGAGAACTTGACGCCGCTCTTTCCGAAGGAGCAGTTCAAGCTCGAGCGCGACATCAAGACCGAGGAGAACATCACCAGCCGCATCGTCGACCTGATCGCGCCGATCGGAAAGGGTCAGCGAGCCCTGCTCGTCTCAGCGCCGAAGAGTGGCAAGACGGTGATGATGCAGAACCTGGCGCACGCGCTCATCGCCAACTATCCCGAGGTCTACCTCATCGTGCTGCTGGTCGACGAGCGGCCCGAGGAGGTGACCGAGATGCAGCGCACGGTGCGCGGCGAGGTCATCAGCTCGACCTTCGACGAGCCCGCCGCCCGCCACGTCCAGGTCGCCGAGATGGTCATCGAGCGCGCCAAGCGGCTGGTCGAGCTGAAGATGGACGTGGTGATCCTGCTCGACTCGATCACCCGTCTGGCCCGGGCCTACAACAACGTCCTGCCCTCGTCGGGCAAGGTGCTGACCGGCGGCGTCGACGCCAACGCCCTGCAACGGCCGAAGCGCTTCTTCGGCGCGGCTCGCAACATCGAGGAGGGCGGCTCGCTGACCATCATCGGCACGGCGCTGGTCGAGACCGGCAGCCGCATGGACGAGGTGATCTACGAGGAGTTCAAGGGGACGGGCAACTGCGAGATCCACCTCGATCGCCGGATGTCCGAAAAGCGCGTCTACCCGTCGATCCTCCTCAACAAGTCCGGGACGCGGCGCGAGGAACTTCTCCTCAAGCCCGAGATCCTGCAGAAGACCTGGATCCTCCGCAAGCTCCTCTACTCGATGGACGAGATCGAGGCGATGGAATTCATCCTCGAGAAGATGAAGGCCACCAAGAACAACCTCGACTTCTTCGACATGATGCGCCGGGGCGGATAGAATCATCGGCTCCGCGGAAAGTGCGTCGGCTCATGAGACGTGGCTTCCGGTCACCCAGCAAGGACACCCCGTGAAAGAAGGCATCCATCCCGAGTATCGCGACGTCTGTTTCGTCGATCTTTCCAACGGCTTCAAGTTCGTCACGCGCTCGTGCGCGCAGGCCCGTGAAACGGTCAAGATGGACGACGGCCGCGAACTGCCGCTCTACAAGCTCGAGTCGACCAGCGAGTCGCACCCGTTCTACACCGGCACCCAGAAGAGCATCGACTCCCTGGGTGGCCGTGTCGAGAAGTTCCGCAACAAGTTTGCCCACCTCACGGCGAAGAAGTAACGACAGCCACCGCGTCAGGCGGCTTCGTTCGACAAGGCGGCCCCGGCCGCCTTTTTCGTTGCCGCCGCCACGCCGAGGCCCGCCGCGCTTGTTGCATCATTGCGCGTGCCCATGAACCCGCCCGCAGCCGCGACCACCCGTCCGCAGTCCCTGTCGTCCCCCAATCCGGCCCTCGTCAGCCAGCGCGACGTGGCGCCACTGCCGCGATGGGCGCTGCTCCTCTTCTGCGCCGCCTACGTGCTGCCGGGCGTGTTCAGCCGCGATCCGTGGAAGAGCGCCGACATCACGTCGTTCGGCTACATCCTCAACATCGCCCAGGGGCGAACGTCCTGGTGGGCACCGACCGTTGGCGGCCTGCCGGCCGACGGCGCGCTCCTCCCCTACTGGATCGGCGCGGTCTTCGTGAAGCTGCTGGGGCCCTGGGTCGACCCGGTGGTGGCGGCGCGCATCCCGTTCGCCCTGCTGCTCGTTCTCGTCCTCGTGCTCACCTGGTATGCCACCTACCATCTGGCGCGCTCGGATGCGGCCCAGCCCCTTCCCTTTGCCTTCGGCGGCGAGGCGACGCCGGCCGACTACGCGCGGGCCATCGCCGATGGCGGCCTGCTCGCCCTCATCGCCTCGCTCGGACTGCTCCAGCTCGGCCACGAGACCACCCCCGAACTGGTCCAGTTGGCCGCCGTGTCGCTCTACCTCTACGGACTCGCCGCCAGCCGGTGGCGACCGCGGGCGGGCGGCCTGGCGACCCTCGTCGCCTTGACCGTCCTGGCCGCCAGCGGCGCGCCCAGCATCGCGATGGTGCTGTCCGCGGTGGCGCTGGTCATCGCCATCGTTTCCGACAATGCCGGTACGCGACGCCTTCTCTTCTTCGTCGGAGTCGGCGCCCTGGCGGCGGTGGCGGTCGCAACGGCGCTGGACGCGTGGGCCTACCGCCTCGGCCGCTTCTCGTCGGTGGCCGACATCGTCGGCCTGGCCCGCGCCATCGCCTGGTTCGCCTGGCCGGCCTGGCTGCTCGCCGTCTGGACGCTGTGGCGGTGGCGGCGCCGCCTCGGCAGGCATCACATCGTCGTGCCGCTCGCCAGCACGGCAGCGCTGCTCGTCGTGTGGATCGCGATGGCCGGCTCCGACCGCGCCCTGATGCTCGCCCTGCCGCCCCTGGCCGTGCTGGCGGCCTTCGCGCTCCCGACCCTGCAGCGCAGCACGGCGGCAGCGATCGACTGGTTTTCGGTCTGCTTCTTCACGATCGCCGCAGCGACCGGCTGGGTGATCTACATATCGATGCAGACCGGCGTCCCGGCCGGGCCCGCCGCCAACATGGCCAAGCTGTCGCCGGGCTACGTCAACAGCTTCTCGGCGATCGCGCTCGGCTTTGCCGTCGCTGGCACCGTCGCCTGGCTGTGGCTGGTGCGCTGGAGAGCCGGGCGACATCACCACCCGCTCTGGAAAAGCATGGTCCTGCCGGCCGGCGGCGTCAACCTGTGCTGGCTGATCGTCATGACGCTGCTGCTGCCGCCGCTCGACAACGCCCGCGGCTACCGCTCGCTCGTCCAGCGCATCGCGCGCCAGGTGCCGACCGACGCCTGCATCGCGGCGCCGGGCATGCCGCGCGCCCAGGTCGTCGCGCTGGAGTATCTGGGCCACTACCGGGTCGATGCGGCCACCCCGGCGACCGCCTCTCCCTGCGAGTTCCTGCTGGTCACCGACGCGTGGCGGCGACCGGAGCCACGCGAGCGCTGGCAGTTGCTGGCCAGCGAGCGGCGCAACCGCAACGACGACGAGGTGACCTACGTCTACCGGCGTGGATCGCCTGCCCGGTGAGCCCCGCATCGCGAGGGCACCCGGGCAGCTTCGTCACACGGCTGTCGCCCACGAGTCCTATGCTTCTGCGATGACGAAGCCCGACGCTGCACCCGGCCGCATCGCACCCCCGCCGCTGCTCAATCGCGAGCGGGCCATCCTCGAGTTCAACCACCGCGTCCTGGCGCAGGCCCGGCGTCGCGACGTGCCGCTGCTCGAGCGGCTGCGCTACGTCTGCATCGTCTCGTCCAACCTCGACGAGTTCTTCGAGGTTCGCTTCGCCGAGGCCATGGAGGCGACGCGACGGCCGAGCTCGGTCGGCGGCGCGGCCGAGATCGAGGCGCTCGCGGCGGCCGCGCACACCCTGATCGACGACCAGTACGCCGTCTTCAACGACGAGGTCATGCCGGCGCTGGCCGGCGAAGGACTGCGCATCGTCAACCACACCGATCGCGACGAGGGCCAGCGTCAGTGGGTGGCTCGCTTCTTCGAGACCCACGTGCGGCCGCTGCTCGTTCCGGTCGGCCTCGACCCGGCCCACCCGTTTCCCCAGGTCGCCAACAAGTCGCTCAACTTCATCGCCAAGCTCGCCGGCAAGGATGCCTTCGGGCGGCGCAACACGGTGGCCATCGTCAAAGTGCCACGGGTCCTGCCGCGGGTCGTCAGGCTGCCCCGCAGCAAGGGCTCGAGGCACCAGGACTTCGCGCTCCTCACCAGCATCATCCGCGCCCACCTGGGCGAACTCTTCCCCGGGCGGGAGGTCGAGGCCTTCTCGCAGTTCCGCATCACCCGCGACTCCGATCTCGAGGTCGACGACGACGTCAGCAACCTGCGCCAGGCGCTTCGCTCCGGCCTGACGACGCGCCACTATGGCGAAGCGGTGCGCCTGGAGGTCGTCAGCAGCTGTCCGATCGAGCTGTCGCAGTTCCTGCTGAAGCAGTTCGCGCTGCCCGAGACGGCGCTCTACCGGGTCAACGGGCCGGTCAACCTCGTGCGCATGAACGAGATGATCGACCTCGCCGTCGCGCCGTCGCTGCGCTTCGCGCCGTTCACGCCGGCGTGGCCTTCGAGCCTGCCGCGCCAGCGGGCGATGTTCGACCGCCTGCGCGAACGCGACCTGCTCATCCACCAGCCCTTCGAGTCGTTCGAGCCGGTGGTGCAGTTCCTGCGCGAGGCGGTGCACGACCCGGCCGTCCTGGCCATCAAGCTGACGATCTACCGCGCCGGCAGCGAATCGCCGCTCATGGATCTTCTCATCGAGGCGGCCCGGCGCGGCAAGGAGGTGATGGCGGTGGTCGAGCTGAAGGCCCGCTTCGACGAAGAGGCCAACATCAACTGGGCCGAACAGCTCGAGGCGGTCGGCGCACAGGTGGTGTACGGCGTCGTCGGCCTGAAGACGCACGGCAAGCTCATGCTCGTCACCCGCCGCGAGGACGGCCGGCTGCGGCGCTACGCGCACCTGTCGACCGGCAACTACAACGAGAAGACGGCGCGGCTGTACACCGACATCGGTCACTTCACCGCCGATCCCGACCTGACGGCCGATGCCGATGCCGTGTTCCAGCAACTCGCGAGCCTCGGTCGCATGCGACCGCTCCGGGCCATGCTGCAGGCGCCGTTCACGCTGCACAAGCAGACGGTCGCGCTGGTCGCCCGCGTCGCCGGCGCCGCCGCGGCCGGCCGGCCGGCGCGCATCGTCGCCAAGATGAATGCGCTGACCGACGCGACGCTCATCGATGCCTTGATCGGGGCGGCCGGGGCCGGAGCCGAGATCGACCTCATCATCCGCGGCGCCTGCTTGCTGCCGCCCGGCATCGCCGGCGCGACCGACCGGATCCGTGTCCGCTCGGTCGTCGGCCGCTTCCTCGAGCACACCCGCCTGGCCTACTTCCGCTGGGGCGAGAGTGACGCCGACGAGGCCCTCTATCTGTCGAGCGCCGACTGGATGGGACGCAACATGTTCGGCCGCGTCGAGATCGCCTGGCCGGTGCGCGACGCCGCGCAACGCCAGCGCGTCGTCGACGAGTGTCTCGTGCCCTATCTGCACGACAGCAAGGACGCCTGGGTGCAACAGCCCGACGGCCACTACAGCCGACTCGACGGCGACGGGCCGTCGGCCCAGGCGGCGCTCCTGCAGCGCTACGCTCGACGTCCCTGATGGACCTTTTTCTCTGGCGCCACGCCGAGGCCGGGGCCGACGAAGCCGGCGGCAACGACCTCGCACGGGCCCTGACGCCGCGCGGCGAGAAGCAGGCCGAGCGGATGGCGGCCTGGCTCGATCAACGGCTGCCGCACTCGACGCGCATCCTCGTCAGCCCGGCGCGTCGCTGTCAGCAGACCGCGGCGGCGCTGGGCCGCAGGTTCAAGACCCTCGACGAGCTCGGCACCGGTGCGGCGCCGGCGGCGCTCCTGCTGGCGGCGCGCTGGCCGGACGGATCGGACCCGGTGCTCCTGGTCGGCCACCAGCCGACGCTGGGCCTTGCCGCGGCGCTGGCGTTCACCGGCAAGGCGCAGCCGTGGCCGGTGAAGAAAGGCTCTGTCTGGTGGCTGCGCCAGCGCCGACGCGGCGACGTCGCCCAGGTGATCCTGCAGGGCGTGCAGGCGGCCGACGGCCTGTGATGAGCGGCGCTGCTCCTATTCGCTGACAAGCACTGGCGCGAGGACGCCGACGCGACCCCAGGCGGCCATCTCCTCGCGCAGCAGGTGCACGGCGCGTGGCCGCGCCGCTGCCCACGGGGGTGCCAGACGGATCTGCGGGTTGCCGCCATCGCCGTGCGCGCTGATGGCACCCGGTTCGACCTCGTCGCGTGCATGGCAGACGATGACCGCCAGCCGAAGGCAGAGCACGTGGCGTGCGAAAGCCGGATCGCGCAAGTTCGCCTCGAGCTTGCGCAGGCCGCCGCGCTGGCCGAGCACGAGGTCGCCGATCCGTCGCAACTGGCTCTGCGAGAAACCGGCCGCGTCGACATGGGCCAGCACGTAGGCGCTGTGCCGATGGTGATCGTGGTGCGAGATCATCATGCCGGCTTCGTGCAGGGCCGCGGCCCAGTGCAGTTCGCGCCTGGCCTCGCCGCTGGCGTCGGGATCGACGCCGTCGAGCAGGGTCGCGACGACGCTGGCAACGCGCTCGGCCTGCGCGACGTCGACGGCGAAGCGGCGCTGGAGCTCGACAACCGACCCTTCGCGCACGTCGAGACCCGGGTCGGCCGTCCGCTGGGCGGCGGCCAGGCGGTCGGCCAGATCGAAGATCACCCCCTGGCGCAAGGCGCCGCGCGCCGGCCGCAGCTCGTCGATGCCGAACTGCATCGCCAGGGTGTAGAGAATCGCGAGGCCGCCGCCGATCACGGCCCGCCGGTCCTCGCGCAGGCCGGGCAGGTCGAGCGATTCGATGCGGCCCGCGACCAGGCAGCGCTCGATCAGCCAGCGCAAGCCGGTCGGCGTGATGACGCCGTCGCTGACCTGGCTGGCGGCCAGCAGCTGCGAGACGGCGCCGACCGTCCCCGAGGAGCCGAGCGCCTCGCGCCACAGCGCAGGCGCGAACGGCTCGATCGCCTCCTCGAGTTCGGCGCCGACGGCCACCTGGGCCTCACGGAAGGCCCGCTCGGTGAAGCGGCCATCGGCGAAGTACTTCATCGAGGCGCTGACGCTGCCGACCTGGAACGACTCGGCGCGCTGCGCGCGGCCACCCCGGCCGAGGATCATCTCGGTCGATCGACCGCCGATGTCGATCACCAGCCGCACCTCGTCGGATGGCTGCAGGCGGGCCACCCCGCCGTAGATGAGGCGCGCTTCCTCGCGCCCCGATATCACCTCGATCGGCTGGCCGAGCGCCGCTTCGGCGCGGCGGAGGAAGGCGTCGCGGTTCTTCGCCTCGCGCAGGGTCTGGGTGGCCACCGCCCGGACCTGCGCGGACCCGAAGCCGTCGAGGCGGCGCGCGAAGCGGGCCAGGCAGGCGAGGCCGCGATCCTGGGCCTCGTCGCCGAGCAGGCCGGCGTCGTCGAGGCCGGCGCCGAGCCGCACGGTTTCCTTGAGCGAGTCGACACGTCGGTAGCGGTCGTCGTGGAGCTGGCCGATCTCGAGCCGGAAGCTGTTCGAGCCGAGGTCGACGGCAGCCAGCTGGCCGCGCGTGCGGGATGCGGCGCTCGCGATCGCGGTGGGTGGGGTCACCCCGCCATTGTCGGGCCGGCGCTGCGCGCAGCCGCTGCGGCGCGCGTCCGTGCAGCCGGCAGACGGATGCGGAAGGTCGATCCCCG
>Ga0136633_1003280_pt1 | contig 10706 bp, 12 predicted proteins | sample AntDrymeUQ832206_2_FD_105494 | JGI IMG/M metagenome (GOLD analysis project Ga0136633, IMG submission 105494) | Polar desert sand microbial communities from Dry Valleys, Antarctica - metaG UQ83 (22.06) | ecosystem: Environmental > Terrestrial > Soil > Desert | place: Antarctica: Dry Valley...
CTCTCCTGGCCGGGGAGTCGACATCGCACTGAGCGATCTCTCTCTGGGCCGACCATGAATCATCTGGAGGCGATGGAGCGGGCGGTCGAACTCGCGTGGGGCGCCCGGCGCATTTCTCCGCCGAATCCCTGGGTGGGCTGCGTCGTGCTGGCGCCGGATGGGACAGTCCTCGGCGAGGGGGCGACGGCCGCGCCAGGCGGTCCGCATGCCGAGATCTCCGCACTTGATCAAGCGGGCAATCGCAGCCGCGGGTCGACGCTCGTCACCACCTTGGAGCCCTGTGCGCATTACGGACGTACGCCGCCCTGCACTGACTCGATCGCGGCGGCCGGCGTTGCCCACGTGGTCGCCGCGGTCGAGGACCCCGACGATCAGGTCAGCGGACGGGGGCATGCGGCGCTGACCGAGGCGGGCATCTCGGTGTCTGTCGGCTGCGGGGCAGAGATGGTGACGGCGCAACTGCAGTCCTACCTGCACCACCGGCGCACGGGCCGGCCCTTCGTTGTCCTGAAGCTGGCGGTCACGCTGGACGGTCGGATCGCCGCGCCGGATGGATCCAGTCACTGGATAACCGGCGCCGAGGCGCGGGCCGACGTTCATCTGCTGCGGGCCCGAAGTGACGCGGTTCTGGTCGGAGCCGGCACCGTGCGGGCCGACGATCCGGAGCTCACGGTCCGGGAGGTCGAAGGTCCCGACCCCATCCGGGTGGTTCTCGGTGAATCACCTGAAGGATCCCGGGTCGAGCCCGCCCTTCATTTCGCCGATCCGCCGGCCGAGACCCTGCAAAAGCTGGCGGCCGATGGCGTGCTGCAAGTGCTGATCGAAGGCGGGGCCGACGTGGCGGGCCGGTTCCATCGCGCCGGCCTGGTCGACCGATACGTCCTCTACCTCGCGCCGGCCCTGTTGGGGGGCGACGACGGAGTGCCCCTGTTCCGTGGCCCTGGCGCGGCAACTATCGCCGAGGCGTGGCGCGGCCGGATCGTCGGAGTGACGCAACTGGGGAACGATCTCAAAGTGGAGCTCGAGCCGACCCGACTCGCAGGCGCTCGGGCGGAATCCTGAGATGTTCACCGGGATAATCGAGGAGCTCGGCCGCGTGCGCAGCGCCGATCCGGACGGCCGCCTCGCCATCGAGGCCAGCGTCGTGTCGCCGACACTGCGTATCGGATCGTCGATCGCGGTGAACGGCTGCTGTTTGACCGCGGTGGAGGTCGGACCCGACGGGTTCGTCGTGCAGGCCGTGGCCGAGACGATGTCGCGCTCCAACCTCGGAGATCTCCATGCAGGTTCGGAGGTGAACTTGGAACGGCCTCTGGCGTTGGGTGACCGTCTCGACGGACACATTGTCCAGGGTCACGTAGATGGCACGGGCGAGGTGCTGGCGCCCGCGCCCGACCTTCGGATAGCCGCTCCCACCGAGATCCTTCGTTACGTGGTGGTCAAGGGCTCGATCACCATCGACGGCATAAGCCTCACCGTGGTGAGCGTGGACGAGGACTCGTTCACCGTCGCCGTCATTCCGCATACGGCGGAGGTCACAACGCTCGGTCATCGGACTCCCGGAGAACGAGTGAATCTCGAGGTCGACCTGATAGCCAAATACGTTGAGCGGCTGCTCGCCAAGCAGTAGTACGCCTGCTCCCTGGCTGCTTTGAGTCAGGTTCTGCGCCAAATGCGAGACTGTCGAAATGCGGTCTGACGGGTTCAGCACGATCGACGAAGCGGTGGCGGCCATTAGCCGCGGCGAGATGGTGGTGGTGGTCGACGACGAAGACCGCGAGAACGAGGGCGACCTGATCATGGCGGCCGAGTTCGCCACGCCGGAGTCGATCGCCTTCCTGATCCAGCACACCTCCGGTCTGATCTGCGTGCCTATGGAGGGCGAGCGCCTGGACGAGCTGGACCTGCCGCTCATGGTCCACGAGAACACCGAGAGCCAACGCACGGCCTTCACCGTCACCGTGGACTTCCGGCACGGCACCACCACCGGGATATCCGCCCACGACCGCGCCGCCACGGTCCGAGCGTTGATCGACCCGTCCACCCGGCCCGTCGATCTGGCCCGACCCGGCCACATCCACGTCCTCCGGGCGCGGGAGGGCGGTGTGCTGAAGCGCGCTGGTCACACCGAGGCAGCCATCGACCTGGCTCGTATGGCCGGGAAGTATCCGGCGGGCGTCCTGTGCGAACTCGTCACCGAAGACAAGCTCGAAATGGCTCGCTTGCCCGAGCTGCAGCGTTTCGCCAAGGAGCACGACCTCTGTCTCATCACCATCGCCGAGCTGGTGCGCTACCGCCGCCAGCGGGAGAAGTTGGTGAAGCGGGTGTCCGAGGCCCGCATCCCCACCGAGTGGGGAGACTTCACCGCCTATGTCTATGAGTCGCTCCTGGATGGAGAACAGCACGTGGCCTACGTACGCGGCGCGCTGCAGGGGCAGGAGCGGGTTCTGGTGCGCCTCCACAGCGAATGCCTCACCGGTGACGCGTTGGGCTCTCTCAGATGCGACTGCGGGCCGCAGCTACGAGAGGCGTTGAGTCGAGTGGCTGCCGCAGACCTCGGCGTCGTGGTTTACCTCCGCGGTCATGAAGGGCGGGGGATAGGCATAGGTCACAAGCTGCGCGCCTACGGCTTGCAGGACCAGGGCCGCGACACCGTCGACGCCAACCTGGAGCTGGGGCTGCCGATCGACAGCCGCGAATACGGCATCGGAGCGCAGATCCTGTTGGACCTCGGGATCACCACCATGCGCTTCATGACCAACAACCCCGCCAAGTACGGGGGGCTCGCGGGCTGGGCGCCGTTGGAGATCGTGGAGCGGGTTCCTCTCATGACGAAGCCGAACGCTGAGAACATCTCGTACCTGCGCACCAAACGCGAACGGATGGGCCATCACCTGGGTGACCTCGACGATGTCCTCTGACACACCGGTCGGGGGCAAACCGGTCGGGGGCAAACCGGCCGATCGCCCTCTCAAGGGTTTGGTCGGCGAGGTTCGCGGCGAGGGCGTCCACGTCGGCATCGCGGCCGCCCGATTCAACGGGCGCGTCACGCAGTTGCTGCTCGACGGAGCGTTGGAACGCTTGCGCGCCGCGGGCGTCGAGCAGTCGAACCTGACGGTCGTGTGGGCACCTGGAGCGTTCGAGCTCCCGCTGCTGGCACAGACGCTGGCGGACGGCGGCGCCGACGCGGTGATCTGCCTAGGCGCGGTCATCCGGGGGGAGACGGCGCACTTCGATTTCGTGGCGGGGGAGTGTGCCGCCGGTATACAGCGCGCCGCGCTCGACGCGGACGTGCCGGTGATCTTCGGCGTGCTCACCACCGACACGCTGGAACAGGCCTTGGCGCGGGCCGGGGGAGAGCACGGCAACAAAGGGGCCGACTCCGCTGAGGCCGCGCTGGAGATGGTCGACCTGCTTCGTCAGTTGGCCCGCGGCGCCGAGGCGCCGCCTCAAGACAGCAGCGCGGGCCCGCGCCTCTACAAGGCCTGACTTGCTGCGACTCGTTCTTCCCAAGGGCTCGCTGGAGCGCCCCACCTTGCAGCTCTTCGACGACGCCGACCTGTCAGTGTCGCGATCGTCAGACGTGGACTACCGCGGCTCCATAGATGACGACCGGATCGACGACGTTCGGATCCTTCGACCTCAGGAGATTCCCCGCTACGTGGCGGATGGCTTGTTCGACATCGGCATCACCGGTAGGGACTGGGTGGAGGAGACAGGCGTAGAGGTCGTTTCGCTGGGCGAACTGCGGTATTCGAAGGCCAGTGCGCTGCCCGTAAAGATCGTGCTGGCGGTGGCGGCCGACTCGCCGGCCGAGTCCGTGGCCGACCTGAAAGACGGGGTGCGGATCGCGACGGAGTATCCGGAGGTGACTCGCCGCTACTTCGAGAAGCACGGCGTGCGGGCCGACATCACGTTGTCGTACGGCGCGACGGAGGCGAAGGTTCCGGAGATCGCCGACGCGGTGGTCGAGATGACCGAGACGGGACGGGCTTTACGGGCCGCCGGACTGAAGATCATCGACACATTGCTCATCTCCTATACGGAGTTGATCGCCAACCCAGAGTCGTATGAAGACCCGGTGCGCCAGCACGCCATGCGGCAGATCCTGACTTTGCTCGAGGGATCACTCGAGGCGCGCGGCCGCGTTCTGCTGAAGCTGAACGTCACCTCTGACCAACTCGAAGCAGTCGTGGCCGTCCTACCCGCCATGCGGGCCCCCACGCTGTCGGAGCTCTCAGGCGGTGGCGGCTACGCGCTGGAGACCGTCGTCTCCAAGTCCGACGTCAACCGGCTCATACCCGCACTCAAAGATCAAGGCGCCAGCGACATCATCGAGCTGCCCATCTCCAAGATCGTCCATTAATTGGCGGCTGGGCACCCCAACCCAGCCGCCGGCTAGGCGTCCGGGGGGTTTTCGGCTGCGCCGCGCACCTGGACGAAGGCCAGGCGGAGCTGGGTGAGCCCGTCCTGGAGCTGGCGGGCGTGGTCGCCTAGCCGGTCTCCCAAGCCCTCCACGAGTACTCCCATGGCGTCAATGGCCAGCTGGGCTTGCTCGAAGTTCGGTGGCCTCCGGCCGAGGTGAAGAGCGGCCAGCTCGAACAGGCCGTAGGCATGATTGGCGACCACGACAGAGGCGGGCGTCTGGGCCAGCTTCTCCTCGAGCTGGCGCATCTGCTCGATCTGTTCCTCGGTGTATTCCGGCTCGTCGTCGTCGTTGCCGTCGTCTCCGACCGCGCTGAGAGGGGGCTGTCCCGGGACCGCCGTATCGCGGTCCTGCTCGTCGCCCCCGACCCGGTGCTCGCCGTCGGGCGTCCACAAAGTGCCCACGCTGTTACCCTAGGCGTCCATACAACTGAGGGAAGCGGGGCCGCAAGACCCCCACCCGGCCACCGTCCTTCGGGACGTGGGTGCGCCGGGTATTTGGCCGAGCGGCTCTTCGCGACCCACGTTATGCAGTCAGACGTGTAGTTCCGACTATGAGGAGTGATGCCGCATCGCCACAGCGCCAGTACCAAAGATCAATGACCAGATCAGGGCCCGGGAGGTCCTCGTCATCGGAGCCGATGGCGAGAAGCTAGGGATCAAACCGCTGCCCGAAGCCCTCTGGTTGGCCCGGGAATCCGATATGGATCTCGTCGAGGTCGCTCCTTCCAGGGACGAGAAGTCGCCCCCGGTTTGCAAGGTCATGGACTATGGCCGGTGGCGCTTCGAAGAGGATCAGCGGGCCAAGGAGTCGCGCCGCAAGGCGACGACGGTGACGTTGAAGGAAATGCGTTATCGGCCGAAGATCGCCGGAGGGGACTTCGAGACGAAGACCCGCAAGGTCGCGGACTTCCTCTCCCAAGGTCACAAGGTGAAGGTCACGATCATGTTCCGCTGGCGCGAGACCGCTCATCCGGAGTTCGGACGCAAGATCCTGGATCGCATCGCCGAGAAGACGGCGGACATCGCCAAGGTCGAGGCCATGCCGAAGTTGGACGGCCGCAACATGACCATGGTGCTGGCCCCAGAAAAGAAGATGCCCGAGAAGAAGGCCCCCGACCGAAAGCCGGCGAACGGCACCAAGCCCGAAGCACCCGCTCCGGCCACAGCCGCGGCGCCAGAAGTAGCGCCGGAAACAGAAGAAGTAGCGCCGCAGATCGAAGAAGTAACGACGCAAACAGAAGAAGTAGCGCCGCAAACAGAAGAAGCGTCAGAGGTACCGACTGCTGACGTGATCGAGACAGAGGATCAATAGATGCCCAAGATGAAGACCGATAAGGGAATGGCCAAGAGGTTCAAGGTGACGGGATCCGGCAAGATCCGACGCCGCCGGGCCTTCCTCAACCACATTCTCGAGAAGAAGTCGCCCTCTCGCAAGCGCCGGTTGTCCCAGGACAAGACGCTCACCAAGGGTGACGCCCGCGCCGTCCGCAAGGGCCTGGGGATCTAACCGCTCGACTGAGTCACGTTCGCAATCGAAGTAAGGAGCTGGAGAAAAAATGGCAAGGGTCAAGAGGGCGGTCAATGCCCGTAAGCGGCATCACGCGATTCTCGAGCAGGCGAAGGGCTATTACGGCAACAAGAGCCGGAGCTTCCGCTCGGCCAACGAGGCCGTCATGCACGCGGGTCAGTACGCGTTCCGGGACCGCCGGGCCCGCAAGGGAGATTTCCGGCAGCTCTGGATCCAACGGATCAACGCAGCCGCCCGTCAGCACGGCATGTCTTACAGCCGTTTCGTGAACGGCCTGCGGGTCGCCGGAGTAGATGTCGACCGCAAGGTGCTGGCTGACCTGGCCATCACTGACCCGGGCGCATTCGGCTCGCTGGTGAAGGTGGCCGAGCAGGCCCGCAGCGCTGCAGGCGACTCGCCGGCTGCCTGAGTCGCCACCTCTGGCGCTCGCCAATCCGCGGGTCCAGAGGCTCCGCCGACTCGTTCGCCGAGGGGCCGACCGCCGCGAGGAGGGCCTCGTGGTGGCGGAGGGGCAGAAGGTCATCCGCGCCGCCCATGACGGCGGCGCGGAGATCCGAGAGCTCTACCTCGGTCCGGACGCCGATCCGTCGCTGGAGGAGCTCGGCATCGCCTCGGGCGCGGTCTTGCAGAGGCTCTCGGCTGGGGTGATCGAGCGTGTGGCCTCCACGGTGTCACCGCAATCGGAGATCGCGCTGGTGCGCCGGCCCCAGGCCACGCTCGATTCATTCGCCGAGGCCAAGCTTCTGCTGGTCGCGGTGGCAGTTCAGGACCCGGGAAACGCCGGGGCGCTGGTCAGGACCGCGCTGGCCGCGGGGGCGTCGGGAATACTGTTCACCGAGGGATCCGTGGACGTGTTCAGCCCCAAAACCGTGCGGTCATCCGCGGGAGCAGTTTTCGCGCTGCCCGTCGTGGAGGCGAAGTCAGCTGCCGACGCACTGGAGGAGGTTCGCCGCATGGGACTCACCCGGCTGGCAACCGACGCCGAGCACGGTGAGGATCTCTACGACGCGGAACTCCCCGATCGCATCGCGGTGGTCGTCGGCAATGAGGCCCAAGGCCTGCCGGCCGAACTGAAGCCGCATCTGGACCGAACCGTTCGGATCCCGATGCTGGGTCCGGCCGAGTCCCTGAACGTGGCGGTGGCGAGCGCGGTCGTCTGTTTCGAGATCGTCCGGAGGGGCCGGACCGGGGCGAGCACCCGATGACCTCCGAGGCGGAGCTTCTCGACCAACTTCCCGACGGGGTCCTGCGGCTCGACCGGGCGCACCGCGTGGAGGTGGCGAACGGATCGCTCTGTGCGCTGACCGGCTTCACCCAGGACCAGCTCGTCGGGCGCTCGGTCCTCGAAACCCTGGCGCCGTGTGGCCGCGACGGCAAGCCACTCTGGACCGAGGGATGGCACGCCTCTGCGGCCCTCCGGTCAGTCCGCGGCGTTCCGGAGCAGCAGGTGAAGCTGAAGCAGGCGAATGGCGACGTGGTCGAGGCGCTCGTGACCGCGCGGTACCTGCGCGGTGAGGGCGGCGAGATCACAGGCGCGGTGCTGGTTCTGCGCGCCGCTTCCCGCCGCGCCCACCAGGCCGCCGCGGGCATCGAGATTGTGTCCACGGTGAGTCATGAGCTTCGATCGCCGCTCACATCGGTCAAGGGCTACACCAGCCTGCTCCTCAACCGTTGGGGACGGCTCCCCGACGAGCAACGCCGGATCATGATGGAGCAGATCAATCACGACGCTGACCGCGTCACCCGGTTGATCACCGAGCTGCTCGACATCACCCGGTTGGACAGTGGACGGCTGTACCTACGGCGTCAGATGGTGGCGTTGCCCGAGGTCGCCCGCCGCGTCGTCGAGAAGGTGACGATCGAGTATCCCGACCTCGAGGCGTCGATCGACTTCGATGAGGGCCTGCCCGATGTGTATGCGGACCCGGACAAGATCGAACAGGTCCTCACGAACCTGGTGGAGAACGCCTGCAAGTACGCCAGCCGCAAGGGGATAGAAGTCAGGGGCGGTTTCTCCGAGGATGACCCGAACTTCATCTCAGTCTCCGTGGCGGACAAGGGCGAGGGCATTCCCCGCGGCGACCTGACCCGGGTCTTCACGAAGTTCTTCCGTCGGGGCGAGGGACGTCCGACCGGTTCGGGCCTCGGGCTCTGGATCAGTCGCGGCCTGGTCGAGGCACACGGTGGCCGGCTGATCGCAACTTCAAATGCGGGCGAGGGTTCCGTCTTCCGCTTTACCCTGCCCGCCAATGCTTTCGACGACATCCATGGAAGTTGACCCGCGTATCGCGAAGACGTCCTCGCTTGACGAGCTCCTTCAACTCGAGGGCGAGCTGCTCGGCAAGACGTCAGAACTGACGCGACGGAAGGCATCGCTCAAAGATCTATCGCCGGAGGAACGGCGCGAAGAAGGTCGCCGGATCAACGAGGCCCGCGCCGCGATCGAGGCCGCCATCGCGGCTCGACGGGCCGAACTGCAATCCGCCGCGAGGTCCTCTCAGCTCCAGGACGAACGGTTGGACCTCACCGAGGTGATCGGCGCGCCGGAGCGGGGCCATCTGAACCTGATCACCCAGACCCGGGACCGGCTGGAGGACGTGTTCTGCGCCATGGGTTTCATCGTCGCCGAGGGCCCTGAGGTCGAGACCGACTGGAACAACTTCACCGCCCTGAATCTGCCCCCGGCGCACCCGGCGCGCACCGAGCAGGATTCACTTTTCGTCGAATGGGGAGAGCCCGAGTCCACGCTTCTGCGGACGCATACCTCTCCGGTGCAGGTGCGGCTGATGCAGTCGCAGGAACCTCCGATCTATGCCGTCATGCCTGGTCGGGTGTACCGGCGCGACACCCCCGACGCCCGCCATCTGCCCAGCTTCAGCCAGATCGAGGGCCTGGTGGTCGATCGCGGCATCAACTTCGCCCACCTGGCCGGCACCCTCGAAGCGTTCACCGCGCAGTACTTCGGGCCCGGTATCCACTCGCGCTTGCGCCCGTATCACTTCCCGTTCACCGAGCCTTCGGCGGAGTTCGACGTCACCTGCGTCATCTGCGAGGGCGCGGGCTGCCGGACTTGCTCGAACACCGGGTGGGTCGAGTTGGGCGGGTGCGGCATGGTCCACCCCAAGGTCTTCGAGCTGTGCGGCGTTGACCCCGAGGAGTGGACGGGCTTCGCCTTCGGCTTCGGTATTGACCGTCAAGCTCAGATGCGCCACCACATCGCCGACATGCGCATCCTCGGCGACAACGACATCCGCCTGATAGGGCAGTTCTAGAGAATGCGCGTTCTTCTCTCTTGGCTGAATGACTTCGCGCCTGTAGGCACCGACCCCGCGCCCGTCGTCGCGGCATTGGATGAGCTCGGCCTCGCCGTCGACTCGCTCGACAAGGTGGGCGAGGGACTGCAGGACATCGTTGTGGCGCGGGTACTCGCGACGCGAGCCCACCCGGATGCCGATCGCATCCAGCTGGTCGATGTTGATCCGGGGGACGGCGAGTCGATCCAAGTGGCCTGTGGCGCCTTCAACTTCGGCGCGGGTGACCTAGTTCCCCTGGCGCCGGTGGGATCCAAGTTGCCCGGGGGCATGGAGATCGGCCGACGCAAGTTGCGGGGTGAGTGGTCGAACGGGATGTTGTGCTCCGCGGCCGAGCTGCAAATGGGTGATGACGGCGCCGGGATCATGGTGTTGGGTGCCGACCTCGAGGCTGGCACTCCTCTGACCGAAGCCCTGGGTCTGGAGCCGGATGTGGTGTTCGATCTCGACGTCACCGCGAACCGGCCGGACGCGATGTCCGTCGCGGGTGTGGCTCGCGACCTCGCCGCGAAGTTGAGGTTGCCCTTCACGCTCTCCTATCCGGAGGTAGCTGAGGCCGCCTATCGGGTCGAGAACCTGGCCTCGGTTCTGGTTGAGAGCCCGGACTTGTGCCCCCGCTTCACCGCACGGGTGCTCGAGGGCGTGCCCTACGTCGAGTCCCCGAAATGGATGCAGCGACGGCTCACCCTCGCCGGGATGCGTCCCATCACTCTGGCGGTCGACGTATCCAACTACGTGATGCTCGAGCTGGGACAGCCCACCCACCCGTACGACCTGGATCGTCTGCCAGACGAAGGTCTGCTTGTACGGGCCGCCAAGCCGGGCGAGACCCTCACCACCCTCGACGGGATCGAGCGCCGCGTGGGGGATGTGCCCTCGGGCACGACCGGCGACTGCCTGATCTGCGACACCCGTGGCGTTCCGGTGGGAGTTGCCGGGATCATGGGAGGAGCCGGCTCGGGCATCACTGAATCGACGACACGCGTGCTTCTCGAGACCGCGTACTTCCTGCCGATGGCCATCGCGCGCACATCCAAGCGGCTGCGCCTCCGGAGTGAAGCCTCGGCCCGCTTCGAGCGCGGCGTCGACATCGAAGGGATCGAGCGCGCTGCGGCGCGCTACTGCGCGCTGGTCGGAGCGGAAGTGGCAGCCGGAATCATCGACGAGCGGGCGGGGCCCCCCGAGGAACGACGGGCGCGCGTTCGGGTCTTGAGGGTCAACCACGTCCTGGGTTCCGAGCTCGATGCCGCAACGATCAGGGGCTATCTCGACCCCATCGGGTTTACCGCCACGCCGGCGCTCGCCCCGCGCCAGGAGCAGGAACTCGAAGTGCTGCTGCCCTCGTGGCGGCCCGACGCAACGAGTGAGATCGATGTGATCGAGGAGGTGGCCCGCCACCACGGATATGCACGCCTGGGGGCGCGGCCGCTCACTGGTTC
>Ga0136633_1003281_pt1 | contig 10705 bp, 12 predicted proteins | sample AntDrymeUQ832206_2_FD_105494 | JGI IMG/M metagenome (GOLD analysis project Ga0136633, IMG submission 105494) | Polar desert sand microbial communities from Dry Valleys, Antarctica - metaG UQ83 (22.06) | ecosystem: Environmental > Terrestrial > Soil > Desert | place: Antarctica: Dry Valley...
CTTGTGATCTGCGGGGATCACGTGCCACGGAGCGACGTCCGTGCTGGTGGCCCCGATGGCGTCGGAGAACGCCTTGTTGTACTCCTTCCACCGCGCTCGCTCAGGGAGGTCGGCTGCGGAGAACTTCCAGCGCTCGTCGGACGAGTCGATGCGGTCCTGGAGGCGCTGGCGCTGCTCCTCCTTGGATATGTGGAGGAAGACCTTCAGGATGGTCGTCCCCTCGTGGGCCAGGTGCTCCTCGAAGGCGGTTATCTGGCCGAAGCGGCGCTTGCAGGTCTTGTCGTCGATGAGGTCGTGGACGCGCACGACGAGCACATCCTCGTAGTGCGACCTGTTGAAGATGCCGATCTGGCCCTTCCCCGGCGTGCGGGCGTGGATGCGCCAGAGGAAGTCGTGAGCCAGCTCCTCGTCGGTAGGCTTCTTGAACGAGGTGACGGCCAGGCCGGCGGGGTTGACGCCGGAGAACACGCGTCGGATGGTGCCGTCCTTGCCGCCGGCATCGATGGCCTGGAAGACGATCAAGACAGCATGGCGGTGCTCGGCCCAAAGGCGGGCCTGGAGCTCGACCAGCTCAGCGTTGAGGGTCGCGGTGACCGCCTCGGTGACATCTCGGTCCCCAGGCGCGCCCTTGGTGGAGCCTGCGCTGCGATCGGTGAGATGGACGGATGCTCCCGGCTTGACCAGCCACCGCTTGCCCGGGCGCTCGGCGCTGGCCACCTTCAGGCGTAGTAGCGGTAGACGGCCTGGGCCACGCAGGCGGGCTTGGGCGCGCCCTGGACCTGAAAGGTGAGGTCGATGGTGACCTGCGCGCCTCCGGGGATCTCGTCCGCGCCGGCGAGGAAGGCTGAGAGCACGATCTTGCCACCTACGGGCACGGGGCTCGGGAAGCGGAGCTTGTTCAGCCCGTAGTTCACGCCCATGGCGACGCCCTCGACCCGGAGGATCTGGGCCAGGAGCACCGGCGCCAAGCTGATGGTGAAGTATCCGTGGGCGATCGGTCCGCCGAACGGCCCCGTCTTCGCCCTCTCAGGGTCGACGTGGATCCACTGGTGGTCGCCCGTGGCGTCGGCGAAGAGGTTGACAAGCTCCTGGGTCACCTCGAGGGGCTCACTCTCGCCGAGCTGCTTGCCCACCCACTCCTGGAGGCCCTCGAGGCCCTGCACGGTAGTTGCCATGCCGGACGGTCTAGCGCAGTCAGGTGAACCAGATGCGCTGGTGCTCGCGGCTCTGAGGGTGGAGGAGGAGGGCGAAGAGAGCGGCGTCGAAGAGGAGACGGATGAGGTCCAGGTCGAAGAAGCCGATCCGCTGCGGGTAGCCGGCAACGAGGACGACGACGGTGGCCACGAGGGGTGCGGCTGCCACGACGACGCCGAGCCTCCAGCCGACCCTGCGCTCGTTGCTGATGAGGTAGCCGGCGGCGACGGAGCCGATGATGTGGGCCACGGCGAGGAGGTTCCCTATGTTGCGGGCTGCGCCGGCGGCTCCGTCACTGCGCAGGAACGAGAACACCATCACCGAGAAGAGCCCGCCGTTGCCGCTCCGGAAGAGGAGCGCTGTGACCACGTTGGCGTAGAGGAGAAACGAGGCGATCAGGAGGGTCTGGGGCAGTGACGGGTTCCAAAGTCGGCGCTCCACAACCCCAGTCTGTCAGCGGGCGCGCAGGGCTACGGGTACCCCCGCCGTCGAGGCCCTCAGCTGCCCGCACGCGGCATCGATGTCGGTCCCCCGGTTCTGGCGGATGGTGGCGTTGACACCGGCCGCCACGAGTCGGTCACGAAACGCTCTCACCCGCGCGGGTGACGAGCCCGGAGTGGGGTGGCCGGGCGTGGGGTTCAACGGAATCAGGTTCACATGGGCCCGCAGCTCACGGGCGATGGGCGCGAGCTTGTCCGCCTGGTCGTCCGTGTCGTTGTCACCGGCGATCAGCGCCCACTCGAAGCTCAGGCGACGCCCGCTGGCGCTGACGTACTCCGCGCATGCCTCTAGCAGCACGGCCAGGGGGTAGCGCCGGTTGATGGGCACCAGTCGATCGCGGAGCTCGTCGTCGGCGGCGTGCAGAGAGACCGCCAGGTTCACCGGCAGGGCTTCTGAGGCCAGGCGGCGAATTCCGGGGACCAGGCCCACTGTGGAGAGCGTGAGGTGGCGCGCGGACAGATGGAGGTCGCGGTGGATGACCTCCACGGCGGCCCAGACCCGGTCGTAGCTGGCAAAGGGCTCGCCCATGCCCATGAACACGACGTTGCCGAGGCGGCGGCCGCCCTCGGCCGCTCTGGCCCGCGCCCTCACGACCTGCTCGATGATCTCGCCGGGCGTCAGGTGTCGCTCGAAGCCGAGCTGGCCGGTGGCGCAGAATCCGCAGCCCATGGCACAGCCGGCCTGGCTCGAGACGCACACGGTGGTACGGCCCGGGTAGTGCATGAGGACGGTCTCGACCCTGTGGCCACCCTCGATCTCCCACAGCCACCTGACGGTCGATCCGTCCCGGCTCACGACCTCGAGGACAGGTTGCAACCCCGGACGCAGATTGGGTTCGACGGCCAGCCGGCCCCTTAACGCCTTGGGCAGAACGGTGATGTCCTCAGGCTCAGCACCCGAGAACAGGCCGTCGTGCAGCTGTCGGGTCCGGTAATGCGGTTCGCCGTCCAGCAACGCTGCAATGTCGGCCTCGTCGAGGTCGAAGCGAGTGGGCACGGTTAGCCAGCGTACGGCCCTACGCTCCTGGTCCGTGGGTGTCACCGAGCTCTTCCAACGTCCGAAGCACGTGGGTGAGGATCACGACGATCACCACCATCGCGATGTGAACGGCGGCGCCGCCCGTGCTGCGGTGTTCGGCGTCAGCGACGGCCTCGTCTCCAACGTCAGCCTCATCCTCGGTGTTGCCGGTGCCTCGCCTGCGCCCGGAGTCGTGCGTCTGGCCGGGCTGGCCGGTCTTCTCAGCGGCGCCTGCTCCATGGCTGCGGGCGAGTACATCTCCGTAAAGGCGCAGCGCGAGCTGTTGGAGAGCGAGATCGAGTCGGAACGACGCGAGCTTGAGCGCCGACCTGACAAGGAGCAGCGCGAGCTAGCCGGAAACTTCCGACGGAAGGGCGTCGACGCGAGGGTCGCCGACGAGATGGCCGAACAGCTCTCACGCGACCCGCAGACCGCACTCGAGGCCCACGCCAGGGAGGAGCTCGGCATCGACCCGAACCAGCTCGGCTCGCCGGTGAAGGTCGCGGCCTCCTCGTTCGTATCCTTCGCCCTCGGCGCAGTCGTTCCGCTCATCCCATGGCTGGTGTCCCGAGGGACCGGTGCCACGGTCGCATCGATCGTCCTCGGCGCGCTGGCGGCACTCGCCGTCGGGGGCGCCCTCGCCCGCTTCACCGGTCGATCCTGGGTGCTCTCGGCCCTCCGCCAGCTGGCCGTGGCTGCAGCCGCCGCCGCTGTCACCTTCGGGCTGGGCGCGGCTATCGGGGTGAGCGGCTAGGCCCCTCCGGCGGTGGCCACGTCGGCGGTGTAGGCGCGGTCCACGTGATCGAGTTGGAAGCCGACGTCGAAGTAGAGCTTCACGGCCGCCCGGTTGGCCCCGTCCACGTACAGCATCCCGGTGCGCAGGCTGCGCCCGGCCATGTGCTCAAGGCCGGCGAGGACGAGGCGGCGACCGAGCCCTTGGCCCTGGGCCCACGGGGCGACGGCGATCACGTAGATCTCGCCCAGGGGGGGCTCGTGGTCGTCGTGGACCTTCGTCCAGCAGAACCCGTCCACTCGACCGTCCTCCCCCTCGTGCAGCAGGAAGCCGGCGGCGTCGAACCAGGGGAGGGTCTGGCGCTCCTCGAGCAGCTCCAGGGTCCATCCCCCCTGTTCGGGGTGCGAGGCGAAGGCAGCGTTGTTGACGGCGAGCCACGCCTCCTCGTCCCGCCCGATCTCGAAGGGCCGCCACTCGAGCTCGTAGGGGAGACCGGTGGGCAGGGGGCAGCGCATCTGGAACAGCTCGCGGCCCTTGCTCATGCCGTGCGCTCTCGTGATGGCGTCGTGCCAGGGTTGAGGCTTCGGCACCCACAGGTGGACGTGGCCACCGCCGGCCTCGGCGACCATCTCGAGGGCGCACCCGACCAGCTCGTCGCCGATGGAGACGTCCTCCCTGTGATGAGGAGCAATGACCAGCTCCAGCGCCCAGTCACGCGGTCGCTGCTCGGACCGGCTCACCTGCGCGTAGCCCACTGGATGCTCGTGTCCGGGCTCGACGGCCAGCAGCCCGGCGAAGCCGTCACGGCCCCCTTGGACCAGGTCCAGCCACTGGTGCTCGCCGAGCGCCTGATGGCCGTCATGAGCCGTGGCCCGGTCCAGGAGACCCTGCACGGACGCGATGTCGTCGTCGTCGAGCTGACGCTTCACCTGGAGCTGCACGCCCCGTAGGCTGCCACGCCCATGACCAGGCCCCGCACCCCGGCCGGGCGCGCCCGTGAAGCCCACGCCCGTCTCGGAGTGCTGCATCCCGGCACGGCCCGCGCTCTGTGCGAGCTCTCTCACCACAACCCCTTCGAGCTGCTCGCAGCCACGATCCTCTCGGCCCAGTGCACCGACAAGATGGTGAACCAGGTCACACCCGGTCTGTTCGCCCGCTTCCCCGGTGCGTCGGCCCTGGCAAATGCTGACGAGCTGGAGGTGCGGGAGCTGATCCGCCCGACAGGCTTCTACCAGGCCAAGACACGCAGTCTCCTCGGTATGGCGCAGGCCTTGGTCGAGCGCTTCGACGGGCAGGTCCCGAGTCGAATGGAGGACCTGGTCACCCTTCCCGGCGTCGGTCGCAAGACGGCAAATGTCGTGCTCTCGGTGGCTTTCGACAGGCCGGGCCTACCCGTCGACACCCACGTGCTGCGCCTTTCGCGTCGACTCGGGCTCACGGAGGAGGAGGACCCGGTCAAGGTCGAGGCAGCGCTGAACGGAATGATCCCCGCTGCTGAGAGGGGCATGTTCAGCCTCCGGTTCATCCTGCACGGCCGGCGGGTGTGCGCGGCCCGCAAGCCCGACTGCCCGAGCTGTGCCATGAACGACTTCTGCCCGTCGTCGCTCGTGATGACCACCTCTCGCCGGCGTCGCTCAGCCCCGGTCTAAGCGGTCTCAGCGCCGGCTGGCCACGATCTTGTTGAGTCGACGCGCCGCGGTGTGAAGGCTGCGCTCCACCTCGAAGATCTCGCCCGCGGTGTGATCGTCACCGGAGTCTGAGAGGGCCTCGGCCGCAGCACCAACCCTGGTCCTCAGGTCGTCCAGGTTCGTGGCCAGGGCGGCCAGCACGGCGATGGACGGGGATTCGGGGGGCTTGGCCACCGCAGGATTCTGGCCGAGGCGGACAGGGTGCGCCGGTAGGCTGCGCTTCCTGCCATGTTGAAACGACTGGATCTGCGCAGCGCCACGGGCGACTTGAGGGGCATGTTGCCCCGACCCCAGGTTGGTGGCCCGGCGCCCGTCGAGGCGGTGAGGGCGATCCTGGCGGAGGTCCGGAGCCGTGGTGACGCCGCCGTCCTCGATCTCGCTGAGCGCTTCGACGGAGTGCGCCCCGATCCGATGCGTGTTCCTGCCTCGGAAATGGCCGAGGCGCTGGCCGCTGTGCCTCGCGACCTGCGGGACGCGCTGGAGGCTGCGCACGGCAACATCGTCGACCACCACCGACACCAGCTCCGTGAGCAAGCGTCCAGCACCGACCGTGGTCTGCGGCTGCGCGAGCTGCGGCGTCCGGTCCGCCGTGCGGGCTGCTACGTGCCCGGCGGCCGGGCCAAGTACCCGAGCACCGTCCTCATGACCGCCGGTCCGGCTCGGGTGGCCGGTGTGGATGAGGTCGTGGTCGTCGTGCCTCCCGGATCCGACGGACACATCGCCATCGAGACGCTCGCGGCCTGTGCCGTGGCCGGGGTCGACGAGGTGTACCGGATCGGCGGTGCCCACGCGATCGGAGCCCTGGCCTACGGCACGGAGTCGATCGAGCCGGTCGACGTCATCGTCGGTCCCGGCAACGTCTATGTGGCCGTGGCCAAGCGGGAGGTCGCGGGCGAAGGGGTGGTGGGCGTCCCCTCCGCCTTCGCGGGCCCGAGCGAGGTCGTGGTCATAGCCGATGCCACCACTCCTGCGGAGTGGGCGGCTATCGACGTGCTGGTCCAAGCCGAGCACGGCCCCGATGGTCTGGCCTGGCTGGTCACGTGGTCCGTGGAGGCTGGCGACAGGATCGCCGATGCCGTGGACAAGCTCCTGGCCCGCCAGGAGCGTAGGGTCGAGATCGAGAGCACCCTGGCTGAGGGCGGCTACATGGTCCTCGTCGACGGGCCCGAGCAGGCGATGGCCGTCTCGAACGCCATCGCCCCGGAGCACCTCGAGCTCCTTGTCGCTGATCCTGAGGCGCTGCTGCCGCTCGTGCGCAACGCGGGTGCCGTCTTCACTGGCATGTACGGCGCGGCGAGCATCGGTGACTACGTGGCCGGACCGTCGCACGTCCTGCCCACGTACGGGTCGGCTCGCTTCGCCAGCGCGCTCCGGGTCGACGACTTCGTGCGCACGGTCCATGTGGTCAGCGTTGACGGCACGGCCTTCGCCCGACTTGCCCCTCACGTGCTCGCGCTGGCGACTGCGGAGGGCCTCGCCGCCCACGCCGAGTCCGTCTCACTCCGCGGGCCCCTGTGATGGCCGTGTTCCCTCCACTGCGCGAAGACCTCGGCGTCATGGCGGGCTACCACTCGCCCCAGCTGGACGTCGAGGTGCGCCTCAACACCAACGAGTCGCCGCTTCCACCTCCCCGTGCGTTCCTCGCCGAGCTGGCCGAGGCAGTTGCCTCTATCCCGTTGCACCGCTACCCCGACCGACAGGCCTGGGATCTGCGCGTCGATCTGGCCCACCGGCACGGCGTGCAGCCGGAGCAGGTCTTCGTGGCCAACGGCTCCAATGAGGTGCTCCAGAGTCTGCTGCTCGCATACGGGGGGCCTGGTCGGACCGCGGCCGTCTTCGAGCCGACCTACGCCATGCACGCCACGACGGCCCGCATGACCGGCACCGCGGTTGCTGTGGGCGAGCGGGCGGCCGACTTCACGATCGACCTCGCTGAGGTGCAACGGGTCTTCGAAGAGGCCAGACCGAGCGTCACCTTCGTCTGCTCGCCGAACAACCCAACCGGCACTGCGGAGCGCAAGGACGTGGTGGAGACCTTGATCGCAAGAGCACCGGGGCTGGTTATCGTCGATGAGGCGTACGGGCAGTTCGCGTCCTGGTCGGCGCTCGACCTGGTCGGCGACGAGGTGCCCGTCGTGGTGACCCGCACCTACTCCAAGACGTGGTCGATGGCCGGAGCCCGGCTCGGCTACCTGATCGGTCCCTCTAAGGTGGTGAGCGCCCTGTGGGAGAAGGCGGCGCTGCCCTACCACCTCGACTCCTTGAAGCAGGTCGCCGGCCGGCTCGCACTTCACTACGTGGAGGACATGGAGGCGAGGGTGGCGTTGCTCGTCGCCGAGCGTGAGCGCATCCAGGCGGCTCTCTCAGCACTCCCGGTCGACACCTGGCCTTCCGAGGCCAACTTCGTCCTGTTCCGGCCCCGATCTCGGGCTGGTCGCGACGTCTGGCAGGGCCTGGTCGAGTGCTCGGTCCTGGTGCGGGACTGCTCGTCGTGGCCGCGGCTGGAGGGATGCTTGCGGGTCACCGTGGGCACGCCGGAGGAGAACGGCCGTTTCCTGTCGGCCCTCAAGGAGGCACTGTGAACCGTCGCGCCGAGCTGTCCAGGACGACAAAGGAGACCGCGGTCGAGGTGAGCATCGACCTCGACGGGGGCTCGGTCGAGGTGAGCACCGGCCTGCCCTTCTTCGACCACATGCTGGACCAGCTCGGGCGTCACGGTGGCTTCGGTCTCACGGTGAAGACCGAAGGCGACCTCCACGTCGACGGGCACCACACGGTCGAGGACACGGCGCTCACGATCGGGGCCGCCTTTGCCTCAGCCGTGGGCGACAAGGTGGGATGCAACCGCTTCGCGAGCGGACTCTTCCCGCTCGACGAGGCCCTGATCGAGGTCGCGCTCGATCTCTCTGGGCGTCCCTTCGTGACCTGGGACGTGCCCTTCGGTGAGGTCCTCGCTCTCGGCGACCCGCCGTTCAACCCGGAGATGGCCGGTCACTTCTGGGGCAGCTTTGCCACCTCCGCGGGCATGACGCTCCACGTCACGCGCCGGGCCGGCTCGAACACCCACCACGTGGTGGAGGCGGTCTTCAAGGGTGTGGCCCGGTGTCTGCGCCACGCCGTTCGCCAGGACGGCGGGCCCGGTGTCCCTTCGACCAAGGGATCGTTGTGAAGGTCGCCGTCCTCGACTACGGGATCGGCAACCTCCACAGCGCAGTCAAGGCTCTCCAGAAGGTGGGGGCTGATGCCCGGCTCGTCATCGATCCCGGCGAGGTCGAAGCGGCCGACGGCGTGGTCCTGCCCGGCGTCGGGAGCTTCGGCCGCTGTGCCGGGGCGCTGAGGGAGAGCGGGCTCGACAAGCCCGCGCTCGCAGCCATCGATGCCGGCATCCCCTTCCTCGGGGTCTGCGTGGGAATGCAGCTTCTCTACAGCGGGAGCGACGAAGCGGGCGACGCCGACGGGCTTGCGGTCTTCCCAGGGCGCATAGTCCTTCTGTCGGACACGGTGAAGCGGCCGCAGATCCAGTGGAACCGCCTTGTGCGAACGGGAGCGCAGCCATGCCCGCTGCTCGACGGCCTTGTGGAGCCCTGGGCCTACTTCGTGCACTCGTTCGCCGCGCAACCAGGTCCTGAGGTGGTGGCCACCTGCGACTACGGCGGCCCCGTGACGGCTCTCGTGCAGAAGGATCGACTCTGGGCCACCCAGTTCCACCCCGAGAAGTCAGGCCGGACGGGCCTAGCTCTGCTCAGCCGCTTCGTTCAGGCGTGTGGCTGATGGACCTGTACCCGGCTATCGACCTGCGTGGCGGTCATGTCGTTCGCCTCAGGCAGGGCGACTACGACAAGGAGACGATCTACGGGGACGATCCTGTGGCCGTCGCGCGCGCCTTCGAGGAGGCGGGCGTGCAGTGGGTCCACGTCGTCGATCTCGACGCAGCCCGCCAGCAGGGATCGAACCGGCCGATCGTGCGCGAGGTGGTGGCGGCTCTCGGTGTGCCCGTCCAGACCGGAGGCGGGGTGCGCACGGCCGAGGACGCGGCGGAGCTGCTCGAAGGCGGAGTGGGGCGCATCGTCGTCGGCACGGCCGCCTTCCGCACGCCCGGGTTCGTGGCGCAGCTGTGCGCGGCCCACCCCGGGCGGATCGCCGTCGACATCGCCGTCGGCGACGACGGACGAGTGGCAGTTCAGGGCTGGCAGGAGGGGACGGGTGAGCACCTGGTCGACGCCCTGTTGCGCTTCCGCGGCGACGGCGTAGCCGCCTTCGTAGTCACCGCCGTCTCCCGCGACGGGCTGCTTGCTGGTCCTGATCTGGAGATCCTGCGCACCGCCATCGCCTCATCCGACGTCCCCGTGATCGCGAGCGGCGGAGTGGCTGCATTGGACGATCTGCGTGACCTGGCCGAGCTCGGCGCGGTCGGCGTGATCGTGGGCAAGGCCCTCTACGACGGTCGCTTCACCATCGCCGAAGCGGTGGAGGTCGTGGCGTCGTGCGGGTGATCCGAGTCATCCCCTGTCTCGACGTGAAGGACGGCCGTGTCGTCAAGGGAGTCAACTTCGTCGGCCTGCGCGACGCCGGGGATCCCGCCGAGCTCGCGGCCCGCTATGACGAGCAGGGCGCGGACGAGGTCATCTTCTTGGACATCACAGCGTCGTCGGACGCGAGGGACACCCTGCTCGACGTCGTCCAACGGACCGCTGAGCAGGTGTTCATCCCCCTGACCGTGGGCGGCGGCGTTCGCACCGTCAACGACGCCCGCCGGCTGCTGCGCGCCGGAGCCGACAAGGTGAGCGTCAACACCAGCGCCGTCGGCAACCCGGATCTTGTGGCGGCCGTGTCGGCCGAGTTCGGCACGCAGTGCACGGTGGTCGCCATCGACGCCCGGCGGGGCCCGAATGGGTTCGAGGTGTACACCCACGGAGGCCGGCGGCCCACGGGCCTCGACGCGGTGGCGTGGGCCGTGGACGTGGTAGCCCTCGGGGCCGGTGAGATCCTGCTCACGTCAATGGACCGCGACGGCACTCGCGACGGCTTCGACCTCGGGCTGACCAAAGCCGTCACAGACGCTGTGAGAGTTCCCGTGATCGCCAGTGGGGGCGTCGGCACACTCGACCACCTTGTGGAGGGCGTCACGGTCGGCGGCGCCGACGCCGTGCTCGCAGCGTCGATCTTCCACTTCGGGGAGCACACGATCGCCGAGGCCAAGACGGTTCTCAGCAGGGCTGGACTCGTCACTCGGCCCTGAGCCCGTATCGTCGGGGGTCGTGCCTGACGATGATGCCGACGACAAGCTCGCCGTGCGGATGCTGGCAGACCGCCTCCTCGTGCAGATCCCGGTGTCCGAGGGGGAGCGGCGCTCCCGGACCGGCCTCCTCATCCCGGCGACGGCCGAGGTCTCGAAGCGGCTGGTCTGGGCAGAGGTCGTTGCCGTGGGACCCAACGTGCGCACGGTCCAGGCCGGCGACCGAGTCCTCTTCAGCCCGGAGGACCGCCACGAGGTCGAGGTGAAGGGCGACGACTACATCATCTTGCGCGAGCGCGACGTGCACGCGGTGGCCGACTCCCGAAGCGACGGATC
>Ga0136633_1003282_pt1 | contig 10705 bp, 10 predicted proteins | sample AntDrymeUQ832206_2_FD_105494 | JGI IMG/M metagenome (GOLD analysis project Ga0136633, IMG submission 105494) | Polar desert sand microbial communities from Dry Valleys, Antarctica - metaG UQ83 (22.06) | ecosystem: Environmental > Terrestrial > Soil > Desert | place: Antarctica: Dry Valley...
CCTCGAGCCCCTGGTCGGAGGTGCCCGTGACCTGCCCGTGCGACAGCAGACGATGCGAGCCACGATGGACTGGAGTTACGCGCTGCTGGGCGCCGCCGAGATGCGGCTGTTCCGCAGCCTGGCCGCCTTTCGTGGCGGTTTCGGGAAGGATGCCGCCGCCGCCATGGTCCAGTCCTCGAACTCCCTGGACCCAGCCGACGTGATGCCGCCCCTGAGCGCACTGGTCGATGCCAGCCTGGTGATGTTGGCTCGGGAGCCGTCGGAGGAAGGTCGCTACCGCATGCTCGACGTGACCCGCGACTACAGCGTCGAGCGATCGGTGGCGGCCCGCGAGTTTGACGGCCTGCGGCGCCGCCACGCCGATTTCTTCCTCTCACTCGCCGAACGCGCGGAGCCGGAGCTGCGCGGGGCGCGGCAGCGAGAATGGTTCGCCCGCCTCCTCGCTGACGAGGGGAATTTTCGTGCGGCGATGACGTGGGCTCTCGAGCTCGGTGAGTTCGACCTCGGGCTGCGGTTGGCCGGGGCGCTGTGGATGTTCTGGCGTTGGGCCGGCCTGTTCGCGGAGGGTCGGGCGTGGCTGGATACGGCCCTCGCCGGCGGAACCGGCTCCACGCTCGAGGTCCGCTGCCAGGGCCTGTGGGGCGCCGGATGGCTCGCCTACCACCAGGGCGACTACCGGCGCACCGGCGAGGTGGGCGCGCAGATGCTCAGCGAGCTCGGTGAAGGCGGCCACGAGCTGCAACGCCGCAACGCGCACACCCTCCTCGGGAATGCAGCCCTCGGCGAGGGTCGTGATCAGGACGCCATCGAAGCGCTGAGCGAAGCCGTCGCTCTCACGCAGTCGCCGGACAGCACATGGCACCAGGCGACGTCGTTGCTGAACCTGGGCACAGCGCAGATGCATGCTGGCCAGGTGGCGGCGGCGAAAGAGCTCTTCGAGCGTGCGCTGACTATCTACCAGGAGCTGGGTGACCGCCACTTCCTGGCCCGCACGCTGATCCAGATCGGCTACGCCGAGCTCCTGACCTCAGGGGCCCTCGCCGCGGCACCCGCAATCGCGCGCGCAATGGAGATCGTTGTTGACATCGGTGATGGCTGGGGGATCGCCGAGGGTCTGGAGGCTGTCGCTACCCTACGGTCTCTCAGCCAACCACGATCAACCGTGCTGTTGGCAGCAGCGGCCGCACACCTGCGGGAGCGGATCTCGATGCGTCAGCACGCCGCCGATGCCGTCATCAACCGGCTCTACCTGGATCGGGCCCGTGTAAGCATGACCGCCGAAGCCTTTGCGGACGCCTGGCGGGAGGGACGTGCGCTAACGCTGGCTGAGGCCCTCACCAGGGCCCACGCGATCGACTAACTACGCTGCGGGCTGTCCAAGCTCTGTTCCGCCGGTGTAGGGCGCGAGATGAATGGGATCGGTCCTAGACCGCCCGCCGCTCGGCGACCAAGAGGGCCTGGATACGGGGCCCTCCGTGCGCGATCGGTACCCTAGGTGCCACACGATCTCATCGGCGAATGCGTCGGCGACCGCATCTCCCCGCCGCTCGCGATCTCGTACAGGGCGCGAACCCGCACCGCGTTAGGATGTTCGATCATGACCCGTATCTCTTCGCGAGCTTGACCATCGAAGTATGCGCTCGCTCTCCCGCCGAGCGAACGCCAGTGGATCGGCTGGAGAAGCCCGTCGCGCAGGTGCCGGTCAGCGGTTCAGGCTTCGCCTTCGAGCGAGGACCAGAGCGGCCCGAATCGGGGCAGGCATGAGGAGGAAGGGGAGAGCGAATCCGGCGCCAAGCGCGAGGGCAAGCGGAGTCGTCGCCAGCCCCAGCGTGGCTCCCCGTTTTCGGCCCTGCCAGAGCCACGCACCGGCGACTACGTCGAGCACGCACACCCCGGTGAGGGCCCAGCCAAGAGCAGCAAGATGCTGGTGGCTCAGTCGCTCGCCACTGAAGGCTCTGAACCCCCACCGCGTCATTGGTAGCTCACCGTGACGGGCGAGATGCGACAAGGCAATGGGCATGGCGACTGCGAACCCGCCGTCCGCAATGAATGAGAGGCCCGCGATCCTGATGGCGGCCGATGGTGCCACGCCGCGACGCTTCACGATTTCCTCCATACGCTCGCATCCTAGCCGTTCCCAGACGAGCCTCAACTCGTTGGCGGACACCCCACCGCGATCCGGGTGAGCGTTCGTCCGCTGGCAGTAGTCCATCTGACGCACGCCCTGGGTCAATCGCCGGGAGTGTTGCGAACGATGAGGATCGAGGCGCCACTGCCCACAAGCACGTTCCGGGCGACACTGCCGAGAAGGATTCGGGTCAGCCCGGTGCGACCGCGAGACCCCAGCACCACGAGATCAGCCTGCCGCTCATCGGCGACCGCGATGATCTCGGCGGCCGCATCCCCATGCCGCACCTCCGTCTCAGTCGGACGGCCCGCATCGCGAAGCCGGGTCGCCGATTCCCGCGCGGTGCGGTCGGACAGCCCCAGCGCCGCATCGAGGTCTTCCGTGTAGGCGTCCAGGACCTGCCGAAGCATCATTGGAGCGATCCCGCTCCTCAACGGACGAACCACATCGGCGACGCTCACGACCAGAATGGGCAGGCGGTCGAAGATGGGCCAATCGATGACGAGATCCTCGGCGGCACGCGCCGACCGTGAGCCGTCCGTGGCAAGCAGCAGCTGGCTCAGAGTCGCGCGACGCGCCACGAGCACCGGACACGAGGCGTGATCCACAACCTCGGCCGAACGGACCCCAGCACGAGAGAGGCGATCGGTCCGTGTCCGCGTGAGCCAACGACCAACATATCGGCGCTGAACGCGATTGCATCCTCGATGATCGCGGTTGCGGGTCCCCCACGGAGGACGGCCGTTTCAGCCTGGCGGTCCCGGTCAGCCAGACGATCCACCATCTCGACCTGCTGCATCTCAAGGTAGGTCACCAGTTCCGCCTCAAGCGCCGAACCCGTGCCCACCGCCAGAGGCCGGGGAAGCGACTCGACCCACACCTGCTGCTCCACGACGCTGACGATGCGCAGCGTCGTGTGTGGCGGCCACGCGATCGACTCCGCGAGCTCCACGGCTTGCGTCGCTCCGGGCGATCCATCGAATGCGAGCAGGACACGCATCAGTACCTACCTCTAGACGCCACGTCGCTCCCAGCGGCTCAACTTAGAGCGAGAGTCCCGACCACGACGGCGGGTCGGTGGCCGGAAAGTGATGCCCCATTCGGCGATGAGGCCCACTGGTCGTGGGAGATTGTATCGTGGTGGCCGGTGCCGTCCACGTCGGGTCGGAGGCTTGAGGCTCGAGCCTGCCGTAGATTGGTACCGGCAATACTGGAGTCGCCGCGCTGGTCCGGCGGGCGAACGGCATCTCCAACTGTGTATTCGGAAGTACGTGCGTTCCGAGTATAGAACATTTGTTCGCCCCGCCCCGGATCCACGCGGGCACTTCTCATCATCTGCGCCTGGGAGACGACGCTAACGTAGGCCATGAGGTAAGTGGGACCAGGCACGTGGAAGCGGCGGGCTAGTTGTCGGGCTTCGCAACCTCGCGCAGAGCTCCCGTTTCCGGGTCGAAGATGAAACCTCGCATGTGGTCGCGGGCAGGCAGCTCTGGGCTCGAGCCCAAGCGGACGAGACCGTGGCCTAGCGTCGCCTCGATGTCGTCAAAGGCACCGAGCCGCCGGTCGGCAGCACGCCGTCGGCGGCGAGCGCTTGCGCGAACTCATTCTCAGACGCCCCGTGCAGGCCGCATCCGTCGTGCATGACGACGACGATCTCCTCGGTGCCGAGCAGCCGTTGGGATGCGCTCAGCGACCGGATCACGTCGTCGGTGACCAGTCCGCCGGCATTGCGGATGATGTGCGCATCGCCGCGTTGCAGGCCGAGCATCGCGAAAAGGTCGATCCGCGTGTCCATGCAGGACAAGACGGCCACCTTTCGGCGCGGCCGCGGGCTGAGCCCGGGCGCCGCAAGCTCCTCGGCGCGGGAGGCCGCTGCCGCCAGCATCTCATCGGCGTTGGGCATTGAGATGCCGAATTGTAGGCGCTCGGGATTCCAACCGACTCGTCTGCTCGTTTCCGGTTCGGACTGACTCCTCCGCGGCGGAGTTGACGGCACGGCAGGGATGCGAAACGATGGCGACCAGCCTGCTCCACGCAGGACGATCGCCTGCGGAGGAGATGCACGCTGATGCTCGACGTGACCGGCATCACCTGGGCCGTGACCATCGGCCTTGTCCTCGTGCTGCTCACCGTCGACCTCGCCTTCGCCATCGCGCGCCCCCACCAGGTGGGCTTCGGTGAGGCGACGATCACGTCCATCTTCTACATCGCTGTCGCCATCGGCTTCGGCGTGGTCTTCGGCTCAATCGCGGGCTGGGAGTTCGGCGGGCAGTACTTCGCGGGCTACATCGTCGAGAAGAGCCTATCGGTCGACAACCTCTTCGTCTTCGTGATCATCATGAGCTCCTTCGCCGTGCCCCGCGAGCACCAGCAGAAGGTGCTCATCATCGGCATCCTCCTCGCGCTCGTGCTGCGGGTGATCTTCATCATCCTGGGTGCCGCGCTGCTTGCGGCCTTCTCCTTCATGTTCCTGGTCTTCGGGCTGCTGCTCATCGCCACGGCTGTCCAGCTCTTCCGCCACCGCGACCAGGACCCGGCGGTGAATGACAACATTCTCGTGAGCTTCGCCAAGCGACGGCTGCCCATCACCGACCAGTACGACGGCGGCAAGCTCGTCACGCACGTCGCGGGGCGACGCATGCTCACGCCGCTCTTTCTCGTGCTCGTGGCCATCGGCAGCACGGACATCCTCTTCGCGCTGGACTCGATTCCCGCCGTGTTCGGCGTCACCGAGGAGGTGTACATCGTCTTCACGGCCAATGCGTTCGCCCTGCTCGGCCTGCGCCCGCTGTTCTTCCTCGTCACCGGCCTGCTCGACCGGCTCGTTTACCTCTCGACCGGCCTGGCGCTGATCCTCGCCTTCATCGGCCTCAAGCTGGCCCTGCACTGGGGCCACCTGCAGAGCGACAGCGTGCCTGAGATCTCCACGACCACCTCGCTCGTCGTCATCGCCGTGGTGCTCACCATCACGACGATCGCGAGCCTGGTGAAGGTGCGCCGCGACCCGTCAGCGCGAGCGCACGCGGGCTCCCTGCGCGCGCACCCGCCCGACGACGGTGCGCGCCGTGAGCCACCCGCTTCTGAGACCTCGTGAGACCCACTGTCCCAGCCACCGTAGGCGCGACGGGCGGCGGTCACCGCGTGCCGTCGCGATGACCCCGCTGCCCGCTGCGGCGACGTTGAGGCGGTTCCAGACGTTGATCGTGGCGATGGCGATGATCACCGCCGCAAGCGCCGGCTCACCGTAGTGGCAGGCGACCTCGACCCAGATCTCGTCGGGTACCGGGTCCGTCGATCACTGAGCGGGAGTGGCGGCCTCAGCGTGACGACGGGCGATCAGGGTGACTGAATCAGTCCGATGACGTTTCCATCTCCGTCTTTCACCGATGCGATCAGCTTGCCGCCACCGACATCTCTGACCGCTTGCTGCGCCTCTGCGCCAGCGTCGAGGAGCAGCTCGAGACTCTCATTGATGTCGTCAACATGCCAGTAGCCGACGGGCCCCGTCATGCCCTGGCTATGGCCGTGAGGATCTAGACCTACGTCTTGGCCTCCGACACTGAATCCGACGTAATAGGCCTCATCCATATCGGGCACGACTCCCAAGAGCTTGCCGTACAGCTTCTTCGCTTGAGCTAGGTCCTTGACGGGATAAATGACTGTTCTCATGCCTGACGTCATGCAGAGCTCCTCGCCTTCGTTGTGTCAAAGCGATCACCTCGCTGAAGACGCTACGAGGCCTAGAAGGGGCTCCCGCGAGAGTGGACTCCATCATATGGCTGGCGCAGAATCGGCCGAGCCGCCTGAGATGCCCAAAGCGATGGTGCCGAGCGACCACATCCGCCGAATGGGCGAGACACCTCCCCGCCACCACCAGCAGGCGGAGCGTCAGGCCCGATGGACCTCCTGCCCATCCACGAGGGTCAGCTCCGAGCGCACGGTCGCGAGCGCCTCATCGGCGCGATGGAGGGTCTCCAGGCTCACCGACAGCACAGCAAGGTCGGCGCGTGCGCCGATGCGGAGATGGCCTTCATCAGCCGCTTCGATGGCCCGCGCCGGGCCTAGCGTATAGGCCGAGAGCGCCTCGGTGATCGTAAGCGCCTGGGCGGGCCGCCAGTCGCCTCGCGCGTCGGCCGGAAATCGCCGATGGACGGCGGCGAAAAGGCCCAGCCACGGATTGGCCGATTCGACCGGCGCGTCCGAGCCGGCCGCCAGCAGCGCACCGGCGCGCGCCAACGAGCGCCAGGCATACGCATCATCCTGTCGCCCGGGCCAGCCGGCTTCGACGAGCTCCCGATCAGCGGCCGCGTGGATCGGCTGGATGCTGGCGACGACTCCGAGCGGAGCGAAGCGGCCGGTGTCCGACGAGCGCAGCAGCTGCGCGTGCTCGATGCGGTCGCGCGGAACGCCTGGCGCACGCGGCACGGCCCGCTCGACGGCGTCGAGCGCCGAGGCGATGGCCCGGTCGCCGATCGCATGCAGCGCCAGACCGATTCCGGCGGCCCGTCCGGCCGTGAGATCTGCATCGAGGCGCTCCGGAGAGACGCGCATGATGCCGAGGTCGCCATCCGGCGAAAAGAGGGCGGCCGTCCCGGAGCCGAGCGCGCCGTCGGTGTAGTGCTTGGCCCAGCCGAAGCGCATCGTGCGCCGGCCGTCCAGAGCGGCACCGGTCCGGAGCCCGCGGGCCGTTGCGGCAGCGACCGCGTCGGCGGGGATGCCGAGTGTCAGGCGCATATGGCCGTCGATGAGGTCGCCGAGATCGGTCAGCGAGGAATACGAGTCGCCCAGGGCCTTATCGGTCCCGATGCCGTTCGCGTCGGTGTAGTCCCCCGCCTCGGATGCGCCGGTGATCCCCATCGACGCGAGCTCACGGATGGTGGCCTCGAGCGGCTCGCGCAGCTCCTCGCCCTGGAGGCGGGTCACGAACGGGGCGACCAGGTCGAGCGCCCGCTCGCGGAGGATGCCGGTCGCATCGCCATGCCCGTCGCGTTCGATGCGCCCGCCATCAGGATCGGTCGTAACACCATCCAGGCCGGCCAAGCGTCGCGCAGCGGCCGATGCCCAGGCCGAGTGGCCGTCGTGGCTCATCAGGAAGGCGGGCCGGCCACCGACGACGCCCTCCAACAGTTCCAGCCCGCTTGCGACGTGCGCCTCGTTCCAGCCGCGGCCGGTGATCCAGCCGTCGGCCGGCATGCCGGCCGCCGCGGCGGACAGGCGCGAGGCGATCCCGCCGGCGCCCGCGGCATCATCCAGGTGCACCGCCCGTCTCGAGCGTGCCAGGCCGACGAGGTGGATGTGGAAGTCGTGCAGGCCCGGAATGACGGCGGCATCGCCCGCGTCCAACAGCCGTGTGCCGGTCGAAATCGGCACCTCGTCGCGGCGACCGACCGACGCCACCCGCCCGTCGGCGATCCCGATCGCCTCCGCGACCTCCAGGCCATCGGGGTTCGCGCCCGTGACGATGGATCCCCGGATGACGAGGTCGAGATGCAGACGACTCACGAGCCCGGTCGGCGGGCCGCCCGAGGCGTCTGCACGAAGCCGCCGCGCTCGGGTCCGAACGCAATCCGCACCAATGCCACCGGAACCACGACGAGCCAGTGCGAAAGGAAGAGCGCGCCGCGCATGGCGCGCACCACGAGCGTCATGCCGCGCTCCCCCACCGCCCCCAGGCCGCCCAGCCCCAGCAGAAAGACGCCCAGCCCGTAGCCGATGAAGAGCGAGAGCGGCACCGTCCAGTCCACCGGCCGCGGCAGCGGGATCGTGACGAGCGAAGCGACGATGGTCGCCACGAACAGCGGCGGGATGAGGAACTCGCCGGTGAATGCCAGGAAGTCAGCCTTGCGGCTGATGGACTGGGAGCCGGCCAGCAGGCCCGGACCGTGCTCGAGCAGCCGCCGCAGGCTGCCCTCCGCCCAGCGCAGTCGCTGCCACCAGAGCGCGCCGAGCGTCTCGACCGCCTCCTCGCCGACCTCCGCCTCCGGCGCCAGGGTCACGTGCCGCCCATACGCCGAGAGCCGCGTCGAGAGCTCGAGATCCTCGGTCAGCGCCCGCTCGCTCCAGCCGCCGGAAGCCTCGAGCGCTGCTCGCCGCACGAACATCCCATTTCCGCGCAGCTCTGCCGTGCCGTCCGTCACCCAGCGCCCGCACTGGCTGGCCATGTCCATCAGCTGCTCTTCCGCCTGTGCTCGCGTCAGCCACGAATCCGACGCGTTGCGCGGCACGCGCGCCACCTGGAGCGCATCCGCACTCGGGTCTCGGAGCCAGGCGCGCATGGCTCGCTCGAGGAACGCGGGCCCGACGCGCGTGTCGGCGTCGATGACACCGACGACGTCGCCGGACAGGAACGGCATTGCGAAGGCCAGGACGGCACCTTTGGTGGCGGGCCCCGAACCCGGCTCGCGCCGGCGGACCTGGATCGGCGCTGCCTCGGATGCCGAGGCCTCGCGTGCGACATCTCCTGTCGCGTCATGGGAACCGTCGTCGACCACGAGGACCTCGTACTGCGGCGCCGGCCCGCGGTGATAACTAAGGGCGACCAGTGAGCGCACGGTGTCGTCGATGACGCTCGCCTCGTTCCGCGCCGGCACGATGAGCGAGACGAAGGGAAGGTCGCCGGCGAGCCCGGTCGGCTCCCCGGATCCGCTGCGGGCGTCCTCCAAGGCTCGACGCAGGACGCTGCTGCCTCGCCACGCCAGCCAGGCGACATACGCCATCGACAGGGCGATGCCGAGCTGGAGCGCACGCGCGGCCAGCGGCATCGTGATGGTCACCCAGGCGACGACGGCGGATGCGAGGAGGAACGCGGCGGCGGCGAGCCTAGTCGCCATCAGCGGCCGGGTTGGCGTCGGCCGCCTGATCGTGCTCATGAAGACCGGCGCGCGCGTTTCGCCGCCACGAGGCGATCCCCGCGCACAGCGCGCCCAGGCCGAGCACCGCCATCACGACCGGGATGCCGGCGCCCGGGAAAAGGATGTTGAGCAGATCAGCGGCCGCGGGGGCGGCGACGACCGGGAGGAACGAAGCCACCGACAGGAGCGTGTTCAGGATCCCGAAGATCCGTCCGCGCACTTCGCTTGGCAGCTCCTCCTGGAGCGCCGTCTGCGACGGGATCGCGACGAAAGCGTACTCGAGCCCGGCGAACACCGCGATGACGACGACCACCGCGATGAGGCTGATGAACGGCGCGATCGAAGGGATGACGTCCTCGATCGGCGAAAAGGCCGGAGCGAAGAGCGACGTGATCGGCCGCACGAGCGCCAGGGCGATCAGGGTGATGCCCATGGCGACCAGGCCGATGTCGATGACAAGCCGCTTCGGCAGGCCCTTGCCGTACGAGTTGAGAAAGAGGATGCCGACGACCGCCCCGAGGCCGGCGGGGCCCATGATGAAGAAGAAGTCCTCCGCCCTCAGCAGGAGGATGTCGGTCGCAAATCCCGGACCGATGGCGCCCAGAACGCCGATCAGGCTGGCCGCGACGCCCAGGTAGGTCAGGCTCCAAGCGATCCGCCGATTGGCCCGGATGAACCCGATCCCCTCCGCCAGCTGCCCGTATAGCTCGCGCGCCGCTCGGCCGGCGGCGGCTCGAACGGCGCTCGCCTCGTGATCGGGCTTGACGGACGGAAGCGGGATGATCGCCGCCGCGGAGAGGGCGAACATGATCGCCACGATGACGTACACAGCGGTCGCGCCGAGCACGTTGAGGACCAGCGGGCCGAGAAAGCCGAAGCCGATGGCGAAGGTGGCGTTGATCGTGAGGATGAAGATCGAGTTGGCGACCATCAGATGGCGCCGCCCGACGATCCGCGGGATCGAGGTGAGCTCGGCCGGCGCGAACACGGCGGTCGCCGTGGCGACGACGAAGTTGATGAGGTAGACGAGCGGCACGATCGCCGTGCTGGTGGTCGGCGCCACCAAGATGAACAGGATGGTGCCGACAGCCCGCACCACGTTCGTGGCGAGCATGATCACCTTCGCGTCGCCACGCTCGACGAGCACGCCGCCCAGCGTGCTGAAGAGCACCGCCGGAACCAGGAAGGTCAGGATCAGGACCGCGTTGGCGGTGAGCGAGCCGGTCGTGGTCACCACGGTCGCGATGAGCGCGGCAAGCACCATGTTGCTCGCCAGCTGGCTCAATGCCTGGGCAGACCACAGGTAGACGAAGCTGCGGTTCTTGAACACCGATCCGGCATCGGAGAGATCTGGCCGGGAGGTCGCGTCGGGTGGCAGCTCGACGTGCGCCATCGGTCTAGGCGTCCTCGGGGCCGCGCGCCAGGTACTCCGTGAAGCGCCGCTCCACGTCGAGGCGATCCATCAGGATCCGATGACCGCAGCCGTCGCAGACGAGCCCGATATCGGCGCCGAGCCGGACGACGGCCCAGTCACGGCTCCCGCAGGGATGCTCCTTGCGGAGGCGGAGCCGGTCGCCGATGCGGAGATCGAGCCGGGCCGCCACCGTCACTCGCCGCCCTCCGCGGCGGTCACCCCGGTGAAGTTGAACGACCCCAGGTGCAGCGCCGGCACGCGAGAGGCGCCGAAGAATTCGCCGGGGAGGAGCTTCGTCTCGCGGCTTGCGGC
>Ga0136633_1003283_pt1 | contig 10704 bp, 9 predicted proteins | sample AntDrymeUQ832206_2_FD_105494 | JGI IMG/M metagenome (GOLD analysis project Ga0136633, IMG submission 105494) | Polar desert sand microbial communities from Dry Valleys, Antarctica - metaG UQ83 (22.06) | ecosystem: Environmental > Terrestrial > Soil > Desert | place: Antarctica: Dry Valley...
GTAGCCGCTCAGCCAGCTGAGCGCGACCCGCCACTGCATGGGCAAGATGTCGTGGCGCCAGTCGAAACGAGGACCGTCTCCCGGCGCGGCCAGGATGTCGCGAAAGAAGGGCGCGAAACGACGCCCCAGGGTGAGCGCGGCCACGGCGAGCGCCACGGCGCCCATGATCGGCGCGACCCAGAGGCCGGCGCCCAGGAAGATCGCCAGCCATGCCGCCGAGCTGACAGCGATCGACTGCAACAACCGGAATGCGTAGACGCGCGAGACCTGGTTGCATCCTTCGAGGAGCGCCCAGAACGGAATGAAGCACAGGTTGGCGCCGGTGATGACGCACAGCGCCGCCCATGGCGCCCCCCAGACATCGACGACGGCCCAGCCGGTCGAGCCGAAGAAGACGAAGCCGCCGACGGCCAGGCAGACGATCACCAGCACGCCCGCCGCCAGGTACCACTTCAGTGCGAAGCCGGCGAGGCTGCGCAGTCGGGAGAGGGCGTCGGCGTCGCCGACGACACGACCGGCCGCGTCGAAGCCGAGCTTCGACCACTCGTGGCTCGCGTAGGACGTGATCACGACGCCCAGCCCGAGCTCGGCGAAGACCTGCAGTGCGAGGATGGCCAGGAAGGTGTAGTAGTAGCCCTGGAGCTCGGGCTGGAAGTGCGTGGCGACGAGCAGCGTGGTGACGAGCCCGGAGGCCATGCTCCAGATCTTTCCGCCCACTGCGAGCACGACCGCCCGGTCGACGCCGAGATGGCGAAAGGTCCGGCGACCGAACGACTCGGGAGCGTCGGACGAGTCAGACGTTGGCACGAGGCTCGTTTCAGCCATCGGCACGGCATTGACTCGGGAGGGCGCCCGAAGATCGCATCAGGCGCGCTCGCCGCCCGTCGTCCTGCGCGTCGCCTCGTCGGCGGCGAACTTGGCGAGCGCCAGGGGGTATTCGTGCTGCGCCGCCTCGAAGCTCTCCAGCGTGCCGATGTCCCGGTGGTAGATGTCGTTCTCGAAGGTACCGATGCGGCCGAGGAAGGCCGGAATCACTTCGGTGCTGAAGTCGACCACCTCCTTGCCGAGGCCGGCCATGAAGTCGACCACCCGGCGCGACACGATGTAGACGGCGGCGTTGGCGAGATTGCCGGGCGGGGCGGCGACCTTCTCGTGGAAGGCCTGCACGCGTCCGCGAGCGTCGACCTCGACGATGCCGCACGACTGCGGCGCATCGGTGCGAAACGTCATCATCGTCATCTCGATCCCCTCGTCTCTTCGCTCGTAGGCGCCCATGAAGGCCGCCATGTCGAACACCGAGACGTTGTCGGCATGGATCATCATGACCGCATCGCCGGCGAAGAACGGCCGGTTGCGCAGCAGCGTGCCGCCGGTCCCGAGAAGCTTCGGCTCGAGCACGGTGTGCACGCGCAGGCCGGCCCGGGGAGGGCGGGTCGACAGGTGGTCGCTGACGACCCCGGGCAGGTAGTGCAGGTTGACGAGGACATCGTCGATGCCGGCGCGGTCGAGCTGTTCGAGCCAGAGGTCGAGCAGGGGTCGACCACCCACCGGGACGAGGCACTTCGGGACCGTGTCGGTCAGCGGGCGCAAGCGGGTGCCGAGTCCCGCGGCCAGCAGCAGCGCACGCATCAGGCCAGTTCCTGGAGCAGCTCTGCGGTCTGGATCGGGCTGTTGCCGACCCGCCCGACCTGGACGGCGGCGGCGAGCGATCCCAGACAGGCGGCCTCCCAGATGGTTCCACCGGCGGCGAGGGTCAACGCGCTGGTGATGAGGAGCGAATCGCCGGCCCCTGCGACGTCCTTGGGCGCCGCATTCAGCGCCTTCACCCTGTCCGTCAGCCAGCCGTCGGTCTGGCCGTTGCCGGCGTGGATCAGGAGGCCTTCTTCGCCGAGCTTGAGCAGGACGTTGCTCGCCGCCGATTGCAGGCGCAGGGTCTCGGCGAGCACGACCAGCCCGTCCTCGTGGTTGCGCGTGCTGATGCGGGCCTCCCGCTCGGTCGGCGTCAGCAGATCCATCTGCCGGAAACGGCTGATGTCGCCGACCTGCGACGACGACTGGCTGTCCGCAGCGAGCAGGACACCGTGGCTGCGGGCAAGCGGGACGATCTGGTCGACGAGCGGCTGCGGCAGGCAACCGTAGTTGAAATCCGAGAACACGAGCACGTCGACATCGGCGATGACCTTCTCGACCTCGGCCAGCACCAGCGCCTGGAGGGCGACCGAGATCGCCCCCTGATGAAGGTGGCTGACCCGCAGCAGGCTCTTGCCCTTGCAGCGGAAGCGCTGCTTGAGGGTGGTCGGCCGGCTGTCGTCGAGCAGCAGATGGGCGTCCACGCTCGAGCTCGAGAGCGCCTGCTCGGCGAACTGGCGGGTCGCGTCGGCGCCGGTGACCGACACGAAATGCACCGAGGCGCCGACGCCGGCCGCATGCGCCGCGACGATTCCCGCGCCACCGACGAACCGGGTCGAATCGATCGGCATGACGACGATGGTCGGGTCTTCCTGCGACATGCCCAGCGGCTGGCAGGTGATGTACTCGTCGACGATGAGGTCGCCGACCACGCAGACCCTGAGCGTCGCGAACTGTCCGACGAGATGGGCCAGGCGCTTGCGATCGATCTCGTGGCGGGACAGAAAGTCGTGCGGGAGGCTGATCGAGCGCGAGTCGAATTCCTGGAACTCCTTGCGGATGAGATCCATCGAGGAAAAGACGGTCTCGCCCGAGCTGAAGAGCAGCTTGCCGCCGTACTTCTCCAGCGCTGCCAACTCCGGATTGGCGTGCGACTCGTGTTCCTTGCCCTTGACGACGATCGCCGGCCGCAGGCGGGCGATCGCATCAGCGACCGGCTCGTCGACGATGAAGGCTTCGTCCACCCAGCTGTTGCTCTGCACGCCTTCCAGGCGAAGCTGCTCGGGCACGTGGGCGGCCGGCCCGGCCAGGCGATCGCTCTCGACGCCCACGACGAGGCGGTCGCCGTACTCCCTCGCGAACCGAAGCAGGCGCAGATGGCCTGGATGCAGGACGTTGAAGTGGCCGGAAACGAAGACGGTTCGATCGTTCATCGCAGTCCTTCAGTCATCCGAGCGTCGTGTCGATCTCGATCAAGGGCCGCGCCACGCGCTTGGCCTCGAGGTCGCTCAAGGCCTCGTTGATCGACCCGAGCGGGTAGCGTTTGCTGAGGAGTCTTTCGAGAGGGAGTCGGCCGTCGCGATACAGGGCGGCGAAGATCGGCGTGTCCCGGTCGGGATGGCTGCTGCCGCCCCAGCTGCCGCGGATCTGCTTGCCGCAGATCAGTTCGTAGGGATCGATCGAGATGCGTTCGCCCTGTCCGGGATGCGATGCAAAGACGCACGTCCCGCCGCCCCGGCGCACCGACTCGAAGGCCTGTTCGATCACCCGAGCCTGGCCCGAAGCCTCGACGGCGAAGTCGGCACCGCGACCGTCGGTGAGGGTGCGGATCATGGCGACCGGATCGGTGAGCGACGCGTCGATCACGTGGGTGGCTCCGAAGGCGCGCGCGAGGTCGAGTTTCTCGGCGGAGACGTCGACGGCGATCACGAGGCTGCAATCGAACAGCAGGGTGGCCATCAGCGCGCTCAGGCCGATGCCGCCCAGGCCGAAGATGGCGACGCTGCTGCCCGGCGGCGGACGCAGGTCGTTGGTGAGGATGCCGGCGCCGGTCGGCAGTGCGCAGCCGAACAGGACCCCGATGTCGAGCGGAACGCCGTCGGGCAGCGGGACGATGCGGTTCTCCGAGACGAGGGCGTACTCGTTGAAGGTCGTCACGCCGCCGCCGTTAATGGGCTGCGTCATGCAATCGCACTGGTAGCGCGCGCCGCCGCCGTCGAGCCCGGCACCCTTGATCCAGCCGAGGATCACGAGGTCGTCGGACTTCACCTTGGTGACCCCTTCGCCCACCTCGACGACCTTGCCGGTGCCTTCGTGCCCGAGCAGGTGAGGAAGATAGGGGTCCGCGCCGCGTTGGCCGCGCGCCTCCATGAGCTGGCTGTGGCAGACGCCGCTGTAGGCAAGCTTCACCAGCACCTGGCCTCGGCCCGGAGACGTCAGCCGGATTCCCGACACGATGTCGAGGGGCGCGTCCAGCCGTGACAGCACGGCGGCCCGCATTTCCAGCCCGGCCGAGGACGCCTTCACCAAGGCATCTCCGCCTTGGCGCTGACAAAGACGCCGCCTTCCTTGTAGCTGGTCGGCATGTCGTCGATGGAACGGACGGCAGCCCAGCCGCGCTTCTGAGCAAAGACATTCACGCCCGAACCTTCGAAACGGTCGAACACGGCGCGGGCATTGTCGGGCGTGCCGATCTCGACGAAGGCGTCGACCTTGCGCCAGGCCTCGTCGCCGATGGCCGCGAGCAGGACCGCTTCGTGCCCTTCGGCATCGATCTTGAAGAGGTCGACGCGCTCGGCGATCGGCCGGATATCGCGCACTTCGACGTCGAAGCGCTCCAGGTCGCCGTACGGGTGGGCCTTGGCGCCGGCGAGGTGGCTGCTGGTGGTGTTGCCGAGGACGCGGACGAACTGCATGGTGCCGTCCTTCTCGGACACGGCCGCCTGGTGGACCTCGCAATTCGTGACGCCGTTCAGTTGCAGGTTGCGTTCGAGCTTCTCGCGATGGGCCGGATCGGGCTCGTAGGCCTCGACGGCGATGCCGCATTTCGCGAGAACGATGGAATGCAGACCCAGGTTGGCGCCGATATCGGCCGCCTTGGCGTACCGTGTCCGGTTGCGGAAATAGAAAGCGAACATCAGCAGCTCGTCCAGCCCGAACAGGTCGATCGAATCGATCGCACCCATGCGCTCGTACGGCAGCACGAGGGCACCGACCTCTCCCAGGGGCACTGCCTGGGCCTGCTCGAACGCGGGCTTCGCTTCGTGAAACGCCGCCTTCGCCAGGTCCTCGGCGAAGCGATAGAAGGGCGTGCCCCTGGCGTGAAGCTGCGGGTAGGCAGCCAGGTAGCCGAACAGGCTTGCGAAATGATCGAGCAACATGCAGCGGTCCTTGGGTCGGTTCAGAGTGTGCGCAGCGCCTGGAGGCGCTCGGCGGATAGAAAGGGCATCTGGTTGTCGAGCGGATCGCCGGATTTCAGGACCGGATGGAGCTTCTGATCCGGATTGATCTCGACGTTGCAGAACACGGGGCCTGACGTCGCGTAGACCTCGGCCAGCTTGGCGTCGATCTCCGAGCTGCTCGCGATGGTCACGACCGGCAGCCCCATGGCCCGCGCCACGGCGGGGAAGTCCGACAAGCCGAGCCCCGAGGCCGGGTCAACACCGGCGAACTCGCCGCCGAGCCATGTCTCCAGGGTCTGCTTCTGGATGCCGTGGGAATGGTTGTTGAACAGCACGATCTTCAAGGGCAGCTGGTGCCGGACGACCGTCGCCAGCTCACCCAGGCACAACTGCAGACCGCCGTCACCGATGATGCAGGTGATCGGCCGCTCCGGGGCGGCGGCAGCGCCGCCGATGGCCGCCGGTACGGCGTAGCCCATCGGCGTGAAATTCCACGCGGACAGCACTCTCTGGCCGCGCTTGACCCGAAGGCTGTTGCAGGTCCAGGTCAGGTTGCCGCCGGTGTCGACGAAGACGATCTCGTCTTCCGCCAGTACGTCCGACAGTCGACGCACGAAGTGATGGGCGTCGACGAACCCCGCGTCATCGGGCGGCGCGCGCGGATGGTCGTCGGGCAGTTCGGCACGCCAGCGATCGATGGTGGCGAGCCAAGGCCCGATCCGCGGCGGCGCCGTCGGCTTGCCGCCGTCCCTGGCGGCCCGCAGGAAGTCCGACATCAGGCACTGGACGCGGTCCGACACCTCGATGCCGTAGCCGTCGAATTTGTCCATTTCGCCCGGGTCGACGTCGACCATGACGATCCGTGCCTTTGGCGCGAAGGTGCCCAGCACGCCGCCGGTGAGGTTCTGCGACAGGCGGGTGCCCAGGCAGACGATGAGATCGGCGTTCTGGACGACGAAGTTGCCCAGACGTGAACCGTAGACGCCGAACGTGCCGATGCGGTGAGGCCAGTCGAAGGGAAGCAGATCGAGCCCGGCCCAGGTCTGCAGCACGGGCACGGGAAGGTCGGCGAGGAAGTCGCGCAGCTCGTCGGCCAGGCGCGGCGTGCTCAGGCCGCCACCGATGACGATCGCGGGCCGCGCTGCCGAGCGAATGCGACCCAGCAAGGTTTCCACCTGCTGCGCCAGACCGTCGGGAGGCGGCGCACGAGGCGGCGCGGTGGCCCGATCCAGCCGCGCCGGCTCGATCTCGGCGCGTTGCAGATCGTCCGGGATGTCGACGAGAACGGGGCCGGGTCGCCCGGCGTTGGCCTCGGCGTAGGCGCAGTCCAGCAGCGCGCCGATGTCGTCCGGCCGCTTCAGCTGCTGGGCGTACTTCGTCACGCTCGCATAGATCGATGTCGAATCGGTTTCCTGGAAACCGACCTGGCGGACCTTGCGCGCGCCCCGCAAGCGGTGCGTGGCGACCTGCCCGGTCAGCATCAATGCCGGCACCGAGTCGTAGTACGAGCAGCAGACGCCGGTGAGGAGGTTCGTCACGCCGGGACCGCTCGTCACGACGCAGGCGCCCAGCTGGCCGCCGACCCGGTAGTAACCGTCCGCGGCCATGGCGGCCGCCTGCTCGTGCGTGACGAACGTGGTCTTGACACCCGGATGCTTCTTTGCGGAATCGAAGAGATGAACCGCCGCGCCTCCGGACATGCCGAAGACGTGGCCGGTGCCGCGCGAATGGAGGTAGTCGATGACGTAGTCGCTGAGCTTCATGGCTGCCGATGTCGATGCGTCAGACCCGGCGCCTGAGCTTGTGGCTGCCGGGGTCGGATTGCAGGCGCGCGACGAAAGCCGGGTCGGCCCAGTCGTCGTGCACGAGCGAAAAGTTTCTGCCCCCCACCGCATCGCGGGGCGCGGCGAGGCACCAGTCGACGCACTCGGCGACCCGCTCCAGCGAAGCGCCGCCGACGTCGTCGGACATGAACTGCCTCGTCTTGTCGAAATTGATGCCAGCAGCCTCTCCGGCCGCCACCGTCTGCCGATGAATCTTGGTGTTGACCCATCCGGTACCGATGATCGAGACCTGAAGATCCGGGTACTCGCTGTCGAGCAGCTCCGTCGCCTTGATGAGCGAGAGCTTGCCCAGGCAGTACGCGGAGTAGCAGTCGAACGCGCTGTTGGTTCCGCCGCCGGCAAAGAACACGACCTTGGCGATGCGGTCGCTGGCGCGCTGCGGATAGAGCGCATGCAGCACGCGCAGCTGGGCGAGGGAATTGACCACGACGCTGTCCTGCCAGGCATCGAAGTCGAGCGAGAAGAACGGACCGATCGGCGCCAGCACGCCGACCGCACTGATCATGACGTCCCAGGCGAAGTCGCCCCGCCCGAGCTCGTCGGCAAACACGCCCACGTCGGCTGGCGAGCCGACGTCGACACCGAAGAGCCGCGCACCCGCCTGCTCGAGGCTGGCGACCTCGGCGGTGCGCTCCCGGTAGGTCCCGACCACTTCGGCGCCTCGATCGAGATGGTGACGGGCGAGGTGCGCGCCGATGTCGCTGCTCGCCGCCAGGACGATGACTTTCGAAGACGGCATGCTCGTCTCAGAACGGCCCGGCGAACCAGTCGCCCGGAACGTCGTGCGGATGGGTGCGCTGCTTCTGGAGCGACGCCGATTCGAGCGGGCGGCCCAGCAGCGCGCCGACCTTGTCGACGATGTGCTCGGCACGCACGTGATAGCCGCGGGTCAGCGACGGCGAGGTCGCCTCGGGATACTCCGGCATGGCGAGCCGTTGCGGCGCGGCACGCAACTCCGTCCAGCAGTCGGAGGCGACGCGGGCGACGATCTCGCCGGAAACCGAACCGGTGAGGTTGCCGGAGTCGAGAACCAGCAGCCTGCCCGTGCGCCGTACCGAAGCGGTGACGGCCGGCCAGTCGAGCGGACGAATGCTGCGCAGGTCGATCAGATCGCAGGTGACGCCCTGCTCTTCGAGGTGGGAGACCGCGTGGATCGCCTCGATGGTCATGTACGACATCGCGACGATCGTGACGTCCGAGCCTTCCCGGACCTTGCGGGAGGTCCCGAGTGGAATGCGGCAGTCGCCTTCGGGGACCTCGCCGCGCAGATTGTGCAACCAACGATGCTCGAGAAAGATCACCGGATCCGGGTCGAAGATCGACGACAGGAGCAGCCCCTTGGCGTCTTCCGCAGTGGAAGGCATGACCACCTTCAGGCCGGGCACATGAGCGAACCAGGCTTGCAGGTTCTGCGAATGGGTCGGACCCTGGCCCCAACCTCGTCCGAGAATCATCCGCACGGTGATCGGCACGCCGCGTCGGCCACCGAACATGAATCGCCATTTGGCCGCGTTGTTGACGAGTTGGTCCATCGACAGGAGGGCGAAGTCCAGCCGCTGATGCGTCATGACGGGGCGCATGCCGTAGAGGGCCGCGCCGATCCCGATGCCGGTCATGGCGTTCTCGGAGGTCGGCATGTCGAACACGCGGTCTTCGCCGAACCTTTCCTGCAGGCCGAGCGTGGTGCCGAAGACGCCCTTCGGATCGTCGACGCCGAGCCCGTAGCAGAGGACGCCGGGGTCGAGTTCCATCGCGAGCGAGAGCGCGTCGTTGATGGCCTGTGCGAAGGTCTTGACGGGCATCTCAGGCCTCCGCCGGGGCTGCGACGCTGGCATCGTGCAGGTCGGTATAGGCGTCACTCGGGTCGGGGAAAGGGGAGGCTTCGGCAAACTCGAATGCCTCATCGACCTCGCGACGGATCCGCTCGTCCATCTGCGCCACCTCCTGCGAGGTGACCCGGCCATCGGCGATCAGTGCCGACGCCAGCCGGCCGATGGGCTCGAGCGATTTCCAGTCCTGGTACTCCGACTCGGAGCGATAGCCGATGTCGTTGTCGAAGTTCGGTCCGCAGTGCTCCAGCCACCGGTAGGTCGAGAACTCCAGCAATCGGGGCCCGTGCCCGGCCCGGATCGCGGCGATCGCGGCCGTCGTCTGCGCATGCACCCCGAGGGCGTCGTTGCCGTCGCCGCTGGCGGTCGACATGCCCAGTGCGCCCGCCATGGCGGCGATGCTGCGTCCTTCGGGCTGTCTCACCCGCAGCGGCGAGTAGACCGAATAGAGGTTGTTCTCGCAGACGAAGAGGACCGGCAGCTTCTTGACGACGGCGAAATTGACCGATTCGAAGAACACGCCGGTTTCGACGGCGGCGTCGCCGTGGAAGACGCAGCTGACCTGATCGGTGCGCTTGCACTTCATCCCGTAGGCGAGCCCCACCCCGACCGGGATCGTCCCGCCGACGATCGCCGTGCTGCCCATGAAACCCGCGGCCTCGTCGATCAGGTGCATCGAGCCGCCCTTGCCGCGCGAGCAGCCGTCCACCTTGCCGTAGATCTCGGCCAGCATGGCGCGCAGGCTGCCACCCTTTGCCAGGTAGTGCGCGTGGGCGCGGTGGCCGCTGACGGCCAGGTCCGACGGCAACAGGGCGAGCCCGACGGCCGCGGCCACGCCTTCCTGCCCCACCGACAGGTGGGTCGGGCATCTCATCTTTCCCTCGCCGTAGCGGCGGGCGATCTCCTGCTCGACGTGGCGGATCCGGCGCATCTGGAAGAGCAGCTGGCTGCCAACCTCGGACGTCATGGAATGAACCAGTAGTAGTCGCCCGTGTAGCCGACCTCCGCGAAGAAGGCCTTCCATTCGTCGACGTGCATGATGGTCTGCGCCGTCAGGTTCCACGCGAACATGCGCTGCCGCTCCTCTTCGTTGCGGTAGGCGTCGACCGTGATGTAGGACTTGCCCCTGGCGACGCGTTCGATCTCGCGAAGCGCCCGGCCGCATTCCTCGCGGACCAGGTTGTGGACCGTATTGATCGAGATGACCACGTCGAACGAGTCGTCGGCAAACGGAAGTTCGCGGGCATCGGCGACGCGGACGTGGTCTCGCATGTCGTCCATGGCCTGGGCGATCGCGTACTCGGAGACGTCGATTCCCTCGACCGTGATGCCCGGAATCGCTTCGGCGAGGTCGTGCAGCATGAAGCCCTTGGCGCAGCCCACGTCGAGCACCGAGCTTTGCGCGGTCAGGCCGAAATGCTGCTGCAGCGTCGGGATCACCGGCTGCCAGAAGCGCGGCATGTAGCTGAAGCCTCCGTAGCCCTGGCTGCGGTCGCCGTCGAAGAATTCCTTGCCGAAGCGGCGCGCGATGCTGCGGTCATGCTCCGTCTTGCTCTGACCCCGGTCTTCGACGTTGCGCTTGCTCTTCGGGTAGTTGACGAGCAGATCTATCTCGATTCCCATGATCGATTCCTTCAGAGTGCCCGCCCGCGGGTGCGAGCGAGTCCCGGGTGGTGGCCGTGCCTCAAAGCTTGAGGTGCTTCATCCAGCGCACCGTGTAGCACTGATCGTTGTCGACGATCTCGCCGCTGGCGAACTTGCGGGCGACATCGTCGATGGCCTCGGCGACCGACGCGCCGCGAATGAATCCGGTCGCGAGAAGCTTGTCGGAGTTCTGCCGATAAGAGCGCGGGTCGTTCGACTCGGTGACGACGATCTCCGCCGGGATCCGGGCAGCGACCTGCTGGGCGATGTCGAGGATCGAGATGTTCTCGAATCCGGCGTTGTAGCAGCCCGATGGGAGCTCCGGATGGGCGAGGAAGTGGCGATACACCTCGACCA
>Ga0136633_1003284_pt1 | contig 10703 bp, 8 predicted proteins | sample AntDrymeUQ832206_2_FD_105494 | JGI IMG/M metagenome (GOLD analysis project Ga0136633, IMG submission 105494) | Polar desert sand microbial communities from Dry Valleys, Antarctica - metaG UQ83 (22.06) | ecosystem: Environmental > Terrestrial > Soil > Desert | place: Antarctica: Dry Valley...
CCGACCACCCCGGTCGAGGTTGGCGAACAACACGGCGATGGCGGCGGCGAACACCAGGCCGTTCAGGCCGATGAGGATCATCGTGTGCGACGGGGTGAACAGCTCGTCGTCGCGGCCGAGGTCAATGTGCCAGGCCACGTCCCAGTACAGACCGACCGCGGCGATGCCGGCGGCCGTCAGCCCAGTAAGCGCGCCGGCCATCGACCAGCCAGGCAGGCCGGTCAGCCGGCGCAGGCTCCACGAGATGGCCCGGAAGAACCCGGCGACCGGATGGCCCCGGCCGGCCCCCTCCCCCCAGCCCCAGGCGGCGAGGCCGAGCGACGCCAGCCCGTAGGCGAAGAGCGGCGCCGCCACGTACAGCCACTGGTCCGATGAGCTGCTGGACATGCGCCCCCCTCCGATGCGAGAACCTCATCATGCCATCGCCCAATGGCACAATGCAACAGGTAAGATCAAAGGCCGGTGGCCGACCCCGCGCCCGACGACCGAAGTGGCGACCCTGGCCGGGCAGCGTGGTCGATCGATGAGCTGGCCCTCGAGGCCGGGACGACGGTGCGCAACCTGCGCCTCTACCAGGAGCGGGGGCTCCTCCCCCCGCCCCGACGGGAGGGTCGCCGGGGCGTCTACGGCACCGACCACCTCCAGCGCCTGCGCCTGGTGCTGGCCCTCCTGCGCCGCAGCTACCCGCTGACGGCCATCCGTGAGCTGCTCGACGCCTGGGACGCCCGCCGCAGCCTGGCGGACGTCCTCGGCTTCGAGGAGGCGCTGGCCGTCCCGTTCGCCACCGAGCCGGCCCGCGAGGTGTCGCTGGCCGAGCTGGCCGGCCTGTTCCCCGCCGGCGACCCCACCGCCCTGCTGCGGGCCGTCGAACTCGGGCTGGTGCGGCCCGAAGAGGACCACTTCAGCGCCCCGAGCCCAGGGCTTTTCGACGCCGGCACCCAGCTGGCCGCCGACGGTGTGCCGCTCGACGCCGTCCTCGACGCCGCCGCCGCCGTGCTGGCCGCCACCGACGACCTGGCCGAGCGCTTCGTCGCCCTGTTCCGCACTCACCTCTGGCAGCCCTTCGTCGAGGCCGACATGCCCCCCGGCGAGCTGGCCCGGATCACCGAGATCCTTCAACGCCAGCGCCCCCTGGCCACCCAGGCCGTGGCCGCCGCCCTGGCCGAGGCCCTCCAACGCCACACCGACGCCGCCGCGGCGACCGAGTGGTCGGCCGCCCTCCAGGCGATCGAGCATCAGGCCCCGCCCGGTTCGGGGACCGCCTGAGACCTGTCGGTGCAGGCGCGACGCGTCCGGGGTCTTCGGGGGCCGGACGCCGCGAGCCGAGCTCCGGTATCAGCAGGTCGGCTGCTGGTCGGGTGCGCAGTTGGAGGAGCGGAGTACGACGATGCGCGAGGTGGCCGTCTGCGTCCGGTCGGCGCTGGTGGCAATGAGCAGGTGGTCGCCCGGGAGCGCCGGGCCGGGCACCAGGAAGCGCTGGCTGGCCGAGCCGGCGCCGTCGGTAGCGAGATCGAACGTGAGCGCCACGTCGTAGGGCTGCTGGCGGACCAGTTGGACCACGACGCTCGACCGGGGCCGGAACCTGGAGACACTGGCGACGATCTCCTGGCCGGGCTCGGCTGCGGTGGGCGACGCCGCCAGCGCCGGCGGGCTTTCGGGCCTGGGGCCGCACGACCCGCCGGGCGGGGCCGTGCAGGTCGTGACCGGCGGGGCCGGCTTTGGGCCGCCCCCTGCTCCGAGGTGGGCGCGGTAGCTGCTGCAGGTGACCGGTCGGTCGAGGACGATGCCCTCGCCCGAGAACACGCTGATGAGCTTGCCGGCTAGAGCGAAGCGGACCCCGGTGACGCTGTCGAACTGGTCGAGGGTGCAGGTGACCTGGGCCAGGCGCAGGGTCATCCCGAGGGTTCCGCCCCCCGACTCGAAGGTCCGGGAGAGGTCCACGGTCGCCGTGCCCCGCTCGATGACGAGGCCGAGCAGCTTGGTGCCGGCGGGGATGGCGGTGCCGAGCCCCGCCGTCGCCTCGATTCGGGATGGCCCGCCCAGAAGGGAGCTCACCGCCTCCTCACCGATGGCCGGGACCTTGGGCACCCGACGTCGCACCCGCTCCAGGGTCTCCCCCTTCAGGAGGTAGACCTCAACGTCGGTCGTGGCCGCGGGGGCGGGGCCCGGCGCCGTTGCCACGGTCCCGGTTCCGGACGGCGCCTCCAAGACCGGCTCTGCGGTCGAGGTGTCCGGCGTGGCCGCCTCGGTGGGCTCGGTGCGGGTCGGGGCGGCGCCGACGTCGGCCGGCCCGCTGTTGGAGCAGGCGGCCAACCCCATGATGGCCACGACGACCGTCCCGATCCATCGACTGCTCCTGGATGTCACTGCGCTCTCCTCGGTCACCGTCGCTGATCGACGTTGGGGTAAGCATCGGCCCCTTGAGTAACCGGTACTTCTCCGGCGTGTAACGACTGGGCAACGGTCGTCCCAGCTTCGGCCTCGTCGGGGGGTGCTTGTCGTCGGGGCAGCATCAAGGTGAACCTCGCGCCGCCGGCTCCGCTGGAGACGGTGAGATCGCCGCCGTGCAGGCGGGCGTTCTCCCGGGCGATGGCCAGGCCCAGGCCGCTGCCGTCGCGGCGCGACCGGGCGGGATCGGCCTTGTAGAACCGGTCGAAGACGTGCGGCAGGTGCTCCTCGGCGATGCCGCCGCCGGTGTCGGCGACCTCGATGGCAAGGTGGTGGGCGTCGGCGGACGCGCTCACCACGACCGGTGGGCGACCGTGCTCCAGGGCGTTGCCGACCAGGTTGGCAAGGATGGCGTCGAGGCGGCGAGGGTCGGCCCAGGTGGTGACCGCCTCGAGCACGCGAACCTCGACCTGGCGGTCCCAACCGCGCACCTCGAGGGCGAGCGTGAGAGCGTCCGCGACATCCACCAGCGACCAGAACATGACCGCAGCGCCGGCATCGAGGCGGGAGATCTCCATGAGGTCCTCGACCAGCGTGCGGAGCCGCCTGGTCTCGATCAGCAGCAGCTGCGCGGCCCGGCGACCGGTGTCGTTGAGCCCGTCGGCGTTGGCCTCGAGCACGTCGGCGGCGGTTGTCAGCGCGGTCAGCGGGGTGCGCAGCTCGTGAGACACGTCGGCCACGAACCGGCGGTGGCTCGATTCCAGGTCCTGCAGCTGCCCCACCGTTCGCTGCAGCGTCTCGGCCATGCGGTTGAACGACCGGGCCAGTTCGGCCAGCTCGTCGCCGCCGTCCTCGGGGAGGCGGGCGTCCAGATGACCCGCCTCGACGCTCTGGACGGCGGCGCGGGTCCGGCGGATGGGCCGGAGCAGGCTGCTGGCGGCGAGCGCACCGACGCCGGCCGAGAGGGCGACCAGGGTGCCACTGGCCCCCGCCAGCACGTTGCGGACCAGGGTCAGCTCGGCCAGGTCGTCGGCCAGGGGGAAGAAGAAGAAGAGGCTGGGCCCGTCGGGCAGCACCCGGCCCCCCACCACCACCGAGGGGCTGCCGCTCACGGTGGTGCGCACCGACGCCACCCGACCCGCGGCCACCGGATCCCGCAGGGTGGCCGGGACCGAGGCGGCGGAAAGCGAGAACGATGTGGTGGCGAACGAGCCGTCGCCGAGCAGCGCCACCACGTCAAAGGCACCTCGCTGCTGGAGCCTGGCGTTGAGCGCCTCGACCTCGGGGGTGGTGGGCGACGGGGGGAGGCGCTCGGCGGCCTCGTCCAGGTCGAGGAGGCTCTCGCGCACTGCGGCGTCGGTGGCCCGCTGCAGCGTGACCTGACGGACCAGGAGGTAGGACGTCAGGGCCACCCCGACGGAGGCCGCGGCGGCGACCAGGGCAAAGGTGATGACGAGTCGGCGGCGCAGGCCCCCAGTGGAGCGGCGCTCGCCACGACCACGCCGGCCCTTCACGGCGCGATCGGGCTCGGTGGCACCAGCTTGTAGCCCACCCCTCGCATGGTCTGGATGAGCCGGGGCTGGGTGGGGTCGACCTCGACCTTGGCCCGGACCCGCTGAACGCAGACGTCGACCAGGCGGGAGTCGCCCAGGTAGCTGTAGTCCCAGACCCGTTCCAGCAGCACGGTCCGCGTCAGCACCTGGCCAGGGTGTCGAGCGAGCTCGAGCAGCAGCCGCATCTCGGTGGCGGTGAGGCGCAGGGGCACGCCGTCCTTGGACACCTCCATGGCCCGCGGGTCGATGACCAGCTCGCCGAGGGTGATCACCCGGTCGTCGGCGCTGCGGTCGTGGCGACGCAGGACGGCCTTCACCCGCGCCAGCAGGACCCGGGTCTCGAACGGCTTGGTGATGTAGTCGTCGGCCCCCGACTCCAGGCCCAGCACCACGTCGATGGCGTCGGTCCTGGCCGTGAGCATGACGATGGGGACGCTGTCCTCGGCGCGGACGGCCCGACACACCTCGAGGCCGTCGGTGCCCGGGAGCATCACGTCGAGCAGGAGCAGGTCGGGGCGCGAGCGCCGCCACCGGTCCAGCGCCTCCTCACCGGACACGGCCGTGCGCACCTGGTGCCCGTCGCCCTCGAGGGCCATGGTCACCGCCTCGCGCACGGAGGCATCGTCCTCGACGAGCAGGATGCAGGCCATCGACGCCTCCAGTATCGCCCGCAGACGACCACCAAAGGTGAGATCGATCACCGGGGCGCAGTCAGGGTCGTTCAGCCACCTGGACCTTCCGGAGCATGCGAGCCTTGTTGGCCGTCGGCGGCACCGGGGGTCTAGCTGCTCCGAGCGAGAGCTGGTCGCTGGGCCTGGCGGCTGGCCTCGGCGGCCAGCAGCCCGAAGCCCACGCTGAGGACGGCCCAGAGCACGGCGTTGCCGCCGAGCGAGGACAGCCGGAAGCGCCAGATCAGCGTGGCCGGGACGGTCACCGGATCGGGGGTGGCCGGGACGGTCACCGGATCGGGGGCGGCCGGCAGCACGGCCAGGGCGATCCCGACGGCGAGGGCGCCGGTGACGGCCAGCACCGCCACCCGCCGCGGCTCGGGCCAGCCGGCCCGGCGCAGCCGGCCCGCCAGCGCCACCCCGACCAGGCCGAGGGCCAGGCTGAGGGCGATCAGCGAGACGTACAGGGCCTGGCGGCGGACGATGGTGTCGGGGTCGCCAACCGCCGGCGGATTGGGGGGGTACTTCAGCCACGGGAGCAGGGTTATCGAGCCAAAGAGGAGCACCCCGGCCCACAACGACCGGCGGAACGGGTCGGGTTGGGCCCGGCGCAGGCCCCAGAAGGTCAGGGCCAGCAGCACCCCGAACGCGGCGCCGACCAGGCCGAGGCCGGCGAAGAGCCCCGGGCCGCTCTGGGCGGCGCGGGACACCAGCTCGGGCTCGGCCGCTGCTGAAGCGGTGGACCGGGCCGCCTCGATGGCGATGGCCTGGCGCACCAGCGGCTCACCGGTGACGCTGAGCAGCAGCGCGCTCGCCAGCCCGGCCCCGACACCGACGAGGGCGGCCACGCCGACCATCGAGCGCAGGCGCGCGGGATCGAACCGTCGCAGCATCGTCAGTAGCGCGTGTCGACGCCGGTTAGTGGCAGGGGACGCCGATGAGGTGGCGCCCGTCGTGGAACAGCTCGTGGAGGAAGGGCCCGGTCTGGCCCACCGCGGTCGAGACCACGCCACCCTCCATCAGTACCGTCCAGAACAGGGCCAGGGCCAGGGCGGCGGCGAGCCACGCCCAGGCTGGCCGCTCGACGGCGGTTCGGGAACCGGGATCCTGCGTGAGCTCCATGTGGCGAGGGAATCTAGCGCGCCGCGGCGAGCGCAGCCCGGTTCACCTTCTCCACCCGCCGGAGACTTATCCAGCCCCAGGCGCCCTGGGCGGCGAAGGCCAGGACGACGCCGACCACGGCCAGGTGCAGCCGCGAGGCGATCACCAGCGAGATGACCACTCCGGGCACGAACAGCACCCAGAAGAGTCGGTACCAGGGCTGGCTGCGCTGGTAGCGGGCGAAGGCGACGGCCATGCGGGCCTCCGCCGGGCTGTGCAGCGGACGACCCATGCGGACCGTGCGCCGCAGCACCTTCTGGTCGACCCGGGGCAGGGCGTTGTAAGCGACAGCGTCGGGATCAGCGGCGGGGGCCGGCCGACGGCCGACCCCCTGCGCTGCTGCCACTACGCCGGGGGAGGCGTCTCGGGCGCCCCTGTCGGCCCGCCGACGCCGACGGGCACCGCCGTCGGAGCCGCCGGCTTGGCCACGTGTCCGTTGACCGGGGTGACGGTGTCGAAGGGAGCGAACTCGGGGTAGGCGAGAACACCCATCTCCGGCAGGTCGAGCCCGGCGATCTCATCCGCCTCGTCGCTGCGGATGCCGCCCTTGGTCAGGGCGTTCTGGATCTTGAAGAAGGCGAAGGCCAGCCCGAACATGAAGGTGCAGATGACCACGGCACCGATGAGCTGGGCGATGAACTGCCCGGTCTCGCCGTAGATCAGGCCCTTCGGGGCGATGCCCAGCGGCTCGGCCAGCGCGTTGCCCGTGCCGTTCCACCCGGCGCCGTAGCGGCCATCGGCGAAGATCCCTACAGCCAGCACCCCGAAGATGCCGTGGACGCCGTGGACCGAGAAGGCCCCGACCGGGTCGTCGATCTTCAGCTTCTTCTCGACGAAGCCGATAGCCACCACCACGGTGACGCCGGAGATGGCACCGATGAGGGCGGCGGCCCACGGCTGCACGAAGGCGCAGGGGGCGGTGATGGCGACCAGGCCGGCCAGCATGCCGTTGGCCATCATCCCCGGGTCGGGCTTGCCCGTCTTCATCATGATGTAGAGGATCGAGGTGACGGCACCGAAGGCGGCAGCCAGGGCTGTGTTCACGGCCACCACACTGAAGCGTGGGTCAGTGGCGGCGAAGGTGGATGCGGCGTTGAAGCCGAACCAGCCGAAGAGCAGGATGAACGTTCCCAGCATGGCCATTGGGATGTGGTGGCCGGGCAGGGTGTTCACCTCGCCGTTCGGGCCGTACTTGCCCTTGCGGGGCCCGATCACGATGGCTCCGGCCAGGGCGGCCATGCCACCCACGGCGTGGACCACCCCCGAGCCGGCGAAGTCGACGTAGCCGTTGCCCAGGTTGAAGTTGTTGCCCAGCTGGTTCAGCCAGCCGCCGCCCCAGGTCCAGCAAGCGAAGATCGGGAAGTAGATGGCACCGCAGAACACGCCCCAGCCCATGAACGACTTCCACTTCCACCGCTCCGCCATCGACCCGGTGGGGATGGTGGCGACGGTGTCCATGAAGGCGGCCAGGTAGAGGAAGAAGGCGACGACGGCCACGTCGTAGCCCCGGGAGCCGAGGGCCGGCGGGGCGAAGGAGAAGAGCCCACCGAAGTCGGGGATGTTGATGACGCTCTCGCCGATGGCGGTGGTGAAGTTGCTCACCGAGCCGTCGGCCAGCCCGCCGAATATGGGCACCGCGTCAGCTCCGATGGTGTGGGTGTAGCCGCCGAAGGCGATGCCGAAGCCGACCAGGAAGAAGGCCGCGAACCCGATTCCGAAGATGGCGAAGTTCGTCGACACCACATGGGCGGCGTGCTTGGCCCGGCAGAACCCCGTCTCAACCAGGGCGAAGCCGGCCTGCATGAAGATGACCAGGGCGGCGCCGATGACGACCCAGAGGATGTTGATGGAGATCTCGGCCGGCGTGACGTCCTTGCCGAAGCTGCCGACGCCCTCGCCGATCGACGGGTCGGCCGCAGCCGTCCCCATCGTCAGCAAAAGGGCGCCGGCGCTGGCGACGAGCGTCGTCGCCGCCAAGCGTCGAAGTGGGTACTGCATGAATGGGCCTCCTCGGTCAGGCAGCTGATGGCGAGGGCCAGAGCTCAGCCTCGCACGAAGCGACGGTAGGGACCGGTTGTTTCGTCCCTGTGCGCCGACTGTTTCGATGTCGTGTCGATGTCGTGCGCGTGAACTCACCGGGGGTGGCGCGTCACACTGGGTTCACAAAGCGGAGACGAGCCAGCAACCGAGCCTGCCTACCGTCGCCGTGATGTTCACCCCCCTGCTGGCCAGCGCCGCCGAGGCTGCGGGCGGGGTCGACGTGCGCCGCGTCCTGCTCGAGATCCTGGTCATCCTCATCGCCGCCAAGGTGGCGGCCGAGCTGGCCGAGCGGGTGAAGGTGCCGGCCGTGCTGGGCGAGATCGTGGCCGGGGTGCTCATCGGGCCGTCGGTCCTCGGCCTGGTCGAGGCGACCGGACCGGGCAGCGGCGCCCTGCGGGTGCTGGCCGAGATCGGCGTCATACTCCTGCTGCTCGAGGTGGGCATGGCCATGGACCTGGGCGAGCTGGGGGCGGTGGGCCGGGCCAGCCTTCTGGTGGCCGTGGCCGGCATCGTGTTCCCCTTTGCGCTCGGCGCCGGTGCGGCGGTGGCCCTCGGTGAGCCGGGCCGAACGGCGATCTTCCTCGGTGCCGCCCTCACCGCCACCAGCGTCGGCATCACCGCCCGGGTCTTCGGCGACCTGAAGGCGCTGTCGAGCGTCGAGTCGCGCACCGTCCTTGGCGCGGCGGTGGCCGACGACGTGCTCGGGCTGGTGATCCTCACGGTCGTCGTCCGCCTCGTCACCGAGGGTTCGGTCAGCGTCGGCCTGATCGTCGAGACCGTCGGCCTGGCCGTGGCCTTCCTCGCCGTGGCCACCGTGGCCGGCCTGAGTCTGGCCCCCCGGCTGTTCGCGCTCGTCCGCCGCATCAGCCGGTCGCCGGGCACCCTCGTCGCCGCCGCCCTGGCCTTCACCCTGGCCTTCGCCGAGCTGGCCCAGGTGGCCAAGCTGGCCCCGATCATCGGTGCCTTCGTCGCCGGCCTGGCCCTCGGCAGGGGCCGCGACGGCGAACGCATCGAGCGGGAGCTGCGACCGGTCGGCCACCTGTTCATCCCCGTGTTCTTCCTGCAGATCGGCATCGACGCCGACCTGGCGGCCATGGCCAAGCCCGCCGTCCTCGGCCTCGCCGCGGTCCTCCTCGTGGTCGCCGTGATCGGCAAGCTGGTGTCGGTGGTGGGCCTGTGGGGCAGCCCCGGCGACCGCTGGCTGGTGGGCCTCGGCATGCTGCCCCGCGGCGAGGTGGGGCTGATCTTCGCCGGCATCGGCCTGCGGGAGGGGGTGCTCGGCGGGAACCTCTACGCCGCCCTGATTCTGGTCGTTCTGGCCACGACCCTCATCACGCCGCCGCTGCTGCGGGCCCGTCTGCAGAGCGTGCGCAAACGCCGCGCCTCCCCGGCCGCCCGACCCATGCCGGCCGGAGGCTGGCTGGTGATCAGCGACGACACGGTCACCCTCCAGGCCGTACCCCCCGACTTCGCCGCCCTCCACGTGGCCCTCCAAGCCGCCCAGCTCGTCACCGAAGCCCGACCCGGACAGGCGCTCCTCGACTGGCTGGGGGGGCTGGGTGATGTGCCCCTGCGGTGGGACAAAGCCGCCACCGGCGAGCTGCTGGGCCTGCTGCGCACCGGCTCCACCCGCTCGTGGCGGCTGCTCGACTCGAGCGGCGTGCTCGAGCGGGCCCTGCCCGAGCTGGCCGTCATCGTCCGCCACCGCCAGGACGACCCCTTCGAGCTGGACACCAGCCGCAGCCTGCGGTGGAGCCTGGTCGAGCAACTGAACGAGCTGACCGCCTCCGGCGGCGACCCCGTGGCCGCCGCCGAGCACGAGCGGCTGGCCCACCCCGACTGGCTGCTCTTGGCCGCCCTGCTCGTCGACACCGCCGGCGACGGCCCCGACGAACCCGTCGCCGCCGCCCGTCGACTGGTCATGCGGCTCGACCTTGGGGCCGGTGCCGAGGAGGAGGTGGCGCTGCTGGTCGGCGAGCACCAGCTCCTGCAGGCCGCCGTCCGCCGGGCCGACGGGCTGGCCGAGGAGCATGTGCTGCGGATCGCCACCCATCTCGACCGGCCGGAGCGGGCCCGGGCCCTTTACCTTTTGTCGATCGCCCTCGGCGGCCTGGAGCCGTGGGAGCGTGAGCGCCTCGACGACCTGGCCCGGCTCATCCAGGTGGCACTGGCCCGCCCCGACCTCACCGGGCTCGAGGCCCGGAACCTGGTGGAGGCCAGGCGCCAGGCCGCCCTGCGCCTGCTGAGCGATCCGTCCCGGCGACCGGCGGGCGCCGGGCCCGGTGTGGGGGCCGCCGATCCCGCCATCGTCGTCACCCTGGCCCCCCGCAGCTGGGTGATCGCCAACGAGCCGGCCGCCCTGGCCCGCCAGGCCGAGCTGCTGGCCAGCCGAGTCGGCGCCGGCGACGTCCGGATCCTGATCGACAATGCCGGGCCCGAGCGGCCCCACGGAGCGGGAGACGGAGGGCCGGGCCGCTACCGGCTCGAGGTGGGCGCGACCGACGCCCCGGGGCTCCTGGCCCGGTCGGCCGCGGCGCTGGCCGAGGCGGGGTTCGACGTGGTGGAGGCCGGTGCTTCCCTGTGGGGCAGCCAGCGGGCCGTGCAGTCTTTCCTCCTGCACAGCGAGGCGCCGCCCGACCCAGTCCAGCTGCAGGACCGACTGCGGCGGGCGCTCGGCCAGCCCGCCCCCGCCGCCCCCGCCGTCGACGCCACCCTGACCTGGGACGACGAGTCGTCGCCGTGGAGCACCGTCTGCTCGATCGAGGCGCCCGACCGGGCCGGGCTCCTGGCCGCATTCACCTCCGCCTTCGCCGCGGCCGGGGCTCAGGTGCAGAGCGCCCGCGTCACCACGCTCCCGGGCGGCATCGCTCGTGACGTGTTCGAGGTGACCAAC
>Ga0136633_1003285_pt1 | contig 10701 bp, 7 predicted proteins | sample AntDrymeUQ832206_2_FD_105494 | JGI IMG/M metagenome (GOLD analysis project Ga0136633, IMG submission 105494) | Polar desert sand microbial communities from Dry Valleys, Antarctica - metaG UQ83 (22.06) | ecosystem: Environmental > Terrestrial > Soil > Desert | place: Antarctica: Dry Valley...
CTACCCACAATTTAAAATTGATTGTGACAATTATTTTGTGAATACTCACCGTAATAATGAAAGGCGTGGGATTGGCGGAATTTTTTATGATCATAAACGACCATCAGAAAAGTATAATGCTGACTTTTGGATAAAACTGGCAAAAGGTTGCGGATATGGGTTTATTGATTCCTATCTTCCAATTGTACAAAAAAGAAAAGAAACTGAATATAACGATAAACATAAGCATTGGCAGGAAATAAGAAGAGGAAGGTATGTTGAGTTTAATCTAATTCATGATCGAGGTACATTGTTTGGATTAAAAACAAATGGCAGAACTGAAAGCATTTTGATGAGTCTGCCACCAACGGTAAAGTTTGAATATAATTATCAACCCGAGCCCGGCAGTGAAGAAGATAAATTGTTACGGGTTTGTTTGCATCCGAGGGAATGGATTTAATTTCATTGCCACAAAGTCACTAAGACACCAAGTTGCACAAGTCATTTGTGTTTCTTTGAGCCTTTCTGTCTTAGTGGCTAAAAATAAAAATAATGTATTTACAAAGACGAAACAGAATACTACGTCAATCTCCTGCAATAAGGAGTTTGGTTGCTGAAACTATTTTAACTCCTGATGATTTTATTGCACCGCTTTTTATCATAGAAGGAGAAGATCAGCTTTCAGAAATTGTATCAATGCCAAATTATTTTCGTCGTTCTATTGATCTTACAATTACAGAAGTAAAGGAATTACTGAGCCTGGGCATTAAAAGTGTTTTACTTTTTGTAAAATCAAAAGATGAATTAAAAGATAACAAAGGAACAGAAGCTTTAAATCCTGATGGTTTAATGCAAAGGAGTATAAGAGCAATAAAAAAAGCTTGTCCCGAAATGGTTATTATGACTGATGTTGCACTTGATCCATATTCCTCTTACGGCCATGATGGGATTGTTGAAAATAATGAAATTGTAAATGATACAACAGTTGAAGTTTTAGCCCAAATGAGTGTTAGCCATGCACAGGCAGGTGCTGATTTTGTTGCACCAAGCGACATGATGGATGGAAGGATTGCCGCCATAAGACAAGCTCTTGAACAAACAGGTTATATTAAAACCGGTATTATGGCATACAGTGCTAAATATGCTTCTTGCTTTTACGGGCCATTTCGTGATGCATTAGATTCTGCTCCGGGATTTGGTGATAAAAAAACTTATCAAATGGATTATGCTAATCGTATTGAAGCAGTAAAAGAAGCTGTGATAGATGTTGAAGAAGGTGCTGATATCGTAATGGTAAAGCCGGCCTTAAGTTATTTAGATATCATTCGTGAAGTTAAGGAGGCTGTTGATGTACCGGTAAGTTGTTATAACATAAGTGGTGAATATGCAATGATAAAAGCGGCAGCAAAAATGGGCTGGATTGATGAGAACAAAGCAATCATAGAAACGCTCACCTCCATGAAAAGAGCGGGAGCAGATCTGATCGCAACTTATTTTGCAAAAGATGCAGTTAGATTATTAAATAAATAAACCGCAAAGGGTACAAAGAAAGAAACGCAAAGTTTCGCTAAGAATCTTTGGGATACTTTGAGATCAACTTTGCGTTAAAAATTGTTTATGAATAATGATAAAAGCTTAGAGTTATTCCGAAGAGCAAAACAATCAATTCCCGGCGGAGTAAATTCTCCTGTTCGTGCATTTAAAAGTGTGGGCGGTAAACCCATCTTTATAAAATCGGCAAAGGGTGCTTATTTGTTTGATGAGGATGGAAATAAATATATAGACTACATCAATTCGTGGGGGCCTATGATATTAGGTCATGCTTATGAACCGGTAGTAAAAGCAATACAGGACAAAGCATTAGCGTCAACTTCATTTGGCGCACCTACCTTACTGGAAATTGAAATGGCTGAACTGATTAAAAATATAGTACCCAATGTTGACCTTATAAGAATGGTAAGCAGCGGAACTGAAGCCTGTATGAGTGCAGTAAGATTAGCCAGAGGTTATACAGGTAAGAATAAGATCATAAAGTTTGAAGGTTGTTATCATGGGCATGCTGATTCATTTTTAGTAAAAGCAGGAAGTGGTGTGGCAACATTAAATATTCAAACAGTTCCCGGTGTTACAGCAGGTGTTTCTGTTGATACATTAACAGCACCTTACAATGATTTAGATGCTGTAAAAAAATTAGTTGAAGTAAATAAAAATGAGATAGCTGCCATTATTATTGAACCTGTTGCAGGCAATATGGGTTGTATTCTTCCTCAAAAAAACTACCTGGAAGGGTTAAGAAAAATTTGTAATGAAGAGAATATTATTTTCATTTTTGATGAAGTGATGACAGGCTTTAGATTAGCCTTAGGAGGAGCACAGGAAAAATTAAATATTGATGCTGACCTTGTAACTTATGGAAAAGTAATAGGCGGCGGATTACCTGTTGGCGCTTTTGGCGGAAAGCAAAAAATAATGGAACACATTGCTCCACTTGGTAATGTTTACCAGGCCGGTACATTAAGCGGTAATCCTATAGAAATGATTGCCGGTTTTACAATGCTTACAGAATTAAAAAATAATTCGGGTATTTATAAAGATTTGGATGAAAAATGCAGTTACCTCGAGCAGGGACTGGCAAAAGTTTTTGATTCAAAAAAAATCAAATATAAAATAAATCGTTTAGGCAGTATGATAAGCATTCATTTTTGTGAGCACGAAGTAATTGATTTTGATTCTGCATCTAAAGCAGATATCACACTTTTTAATAAATTCTTTCACCATATGCTCAGCAAAGGAATTTATTTGCCTCCTTCAGCCTATGAAAGCTGGTTTTTAAGCAATACATTATCTTATGATGACTTGGATTATACTCTTTTAAAAGCTGAAACCTTTTTTGAATTGGATTAAATTTTTTGAATATTTTTTTATTAAATTTTATAACTTAGCTGCCCCTTACAATCCTGCCCCTGTAAACAAACTGCACTGAAAAATACTGAGAATTAATTTTTCACTTTTAAACTCAACAACCATGTCACAACAAATTCTTCAATTGAACTTTAAGTTCAACGTAAGTAGGAAGGAGTACGAAAATGTTTGTGCTTCCCTTGCTCAAAGTTTTGCAGAGGTTCCCGGCTGTAATGGAAAGTTTGGCTAATGAATGAAGCCAATAACGAGGCCGGTGGTATTTATTTATTTAATGATGAAGCAGCTTTAGAAAAATTTAAGTCCAGTGAATTAGCCGCAGGCGTGCTCAATCATCCGGCATTAAGTGATTTTAGTATTAAAAAATTTGATGTTTTATCTGAACCAAGTTCAATTACCCGAGCACCCATAGCAGAAGCAGCAATGGCTTAACCAAGCAAGGAATGTAAAAGCCTCCCGATAACTCAGGAGGCTTTTTCTTATATGTGTAGTACGAATTTGAAAAAATGAACGGAGATAGGAGTATCTCCGTTCTTGCCCTAATAAAACCCTAAACCAGCAAAAAAAATTTAAAGAGTTATTTTCCTATCACCTCTTTTCAAGCTTACTTTATTCTTAGTGTTTTTCATTAGCAACGGCCACAGTACCATTTCACTTTGCCATACTGCGTTGTTGTTAGTACAATGCTTTTGCCCAACATTATGCCAAAAGGTTATAATTGTGGAAAAGTCCGGACGGTTAAGGTATTTAATCAAGTTCATTTTCGAATTGGCCGATGAAAATGCTTATTTTGATCACATTAGTGGGGTATTAATTCCTTACCTTCGCATCCTTTTTTCCACAAAGATTTTGTTATAGTAAAACATGGGGTATAGGGAATATCAACAACTTAATTTACCTGCAATTGCAGACGAACTTCTCAAGACCTGGGAAGAAGATAAAGTTTTTGAAAAAAGTATTGAATTAAGAGAAGGAAAAACTCCATTTATTTTTTATGAAGGCCCTCCCAGTGCTAATGGAATGCCGGGCATCCATCATGTTATATCCCGTACACTAAAAGATCTTGTATGCAGATATAAAACTATGCAGGGTTTTCAGGTTAAACGTAAAGGCGGATGGGATACACACGGATTACCTGTAGAGCTTGGGGTTGAAAAATTATTGGGAATAACAAAAGAAGATATAGGTAAAAAAATAAGTATTGAAGAATATAATGCTACATGCCGCCGTGAGGTTTTAAAATTTAAAGACCAATGGGATGACCTGACAAAAAAAATGGGTTATTGGGTAGATCTTGAAAAACCATATATAACTTTTGAAGTTAATTACATAGAAACTCTGTGGTGGTGTCTTAAAGAACTCTATAATAAAGGTTTTTTATACCAGGATGTCAGCATTCAGCCCTATTCACCCGGGGCAGGTACAGGTTTGAGCTCTCACGAACTAAACCAGCCCGGCACTTATAAAGATGTTAAGGATACAAGTGTTGTAGCAATGTTTCAGCTCCTCCCAACCTCCTCCCATGGAGGAGGAGATAAAAACTCTTTTGCTGACGAATTAATTGAAATCACTTCAAAGTCATGGAGCGATTCAAAAGTCTCCCCTATCGGGGGAGATTTAGAGGGGGCCGTTTTCTTTTTAGCCTGGACAACAACACCGTGGACCTTACCCTCCAATTTGGGCTTGACCGTTGGACCTAACATTGATTACGTGTTGGTGAAAACCTTTAACCCATACACTCATCTTCCGCAAAATGTAATTCTTGCTAAAGCCTTACTTCATAAATATTTTAAACCGGAAGACGAAAACGGGGATTTTGAAAACTACAATGAAAAAGAAAAGATTCTTCCATGGAAAATCCTTTCGGAGTTTAAAGGAAAAGATTTAGAAGGAATAGAATACGAACAACTGCTGCCAACAGAAGCAAACACAATAAAAAAAATTCAGGAGATAACTCCCGGCGCTAAGCCGTTTAAAATAATTACAGGAGATTTTGTTACCACAGAAGATGGTACCGGTATAGTTCATACTTCTCCGGCATTTGGTGCTGATGACTTTAAAGCAGGAAAAAAAAATAACTTGGGCATTTTAACTCTTGTTGATAAAGAAGGAAAATTTGTTGATGGAGTTGGTGAATTCAGCGGCAGATATGTTAAAGATTACCGAAACGAAAAAGATTATACCGATGTAAATATTGATATAGCTGTAAAATTAAAAAAAGAGAACAGGGCTTTTAAAGTTGAAAAGTACGAGCATAATTATCCTCATTGCTGGCGAACTGATAAGCCTATAATTTACTATCCTTTAGATGCATGGTTTATTAAAACCACAGCTGTAAAAGACAGGATGGTAGAATTAAACAAAACCATTAATTGGAAACCTGCCTCAACAGGTACAGGCCGTTTTGGTAACTGGCTCGAAAACATGGTTGACTGGAACCTGAGCCGGAGCCGTTATTGGGGAACACCTTTGCCAATCTGGAGAACGGAAGATCGCACTGAAGAAAAATGCATCGGTTCCATAGAAGAATTAAATAAGGAAATAAAAAAAGCCAATGAAGTTTTAGGCGGAGATGTAAACAAGCATTACCTGCACGAAGGAATTCTTGATCTGCATAAACCGTATGTAGATGAAATCATTTTAGTAAGTGAATCAGGTCAGCCAATGAATAGAGTTCCTGATTTGGTAGATGTTTGGTTTGATAGCGGTGCTATGCCTTACGCCCAGTGGGGATTGCCAAAAGAAAGAAAAGATATTAACCCAACAAAAGAGGAATGTATTAACTATTGGAATAAACTTCAAGGCTCCTCCCCCACCGGGGGAGGCTGGGAGGGGGCAGATTTTATAGCCGAAGGTGTTGATCAAACAAGAGGCTGGTTTTATACTTTACATGTATTAGGTGTTTTACTTTTTGATAGTGTGGCGTACAAAACTGTAGTGAGTAATGGTTTAGTGCTTGACAAGAACGGGAACAAAATGAGTAAGCGGCTTGGTAATGCTGTTGACCCGTTTGAAACCTTAAGCATTTTTGGCCCCGATGCAACAAGATGGTACCTGATAACAAATGCTTCTCCCTGGGATAGTTTAAAATTTGATATGGAAGGCATCAAAGAAATACAACGTAAATTTTTCGGAACACTTTATAATACCTACCAGTTTTTTGCCTTATATGCTAATGTTGATGGCTTTGCTTTTAAAGAAAAATATATTTCATTAAATGACAGGCCTGAAATAGATAGATGGATATTATCATCATTGAACAGTACAGTTGAAGCGGTTCAGCAAAACCTTGATAATTATGAACCTACGGCAGCGGGCAGGGCAATTGAAAATTTTGTTGATGAGCATTTAAGTAATTGGTATGTAAGGTTATGCCGTCGCCGGTTTTGGAAAGGCGAATATGAGCAGGACAAAATATCCTCTTACCAAACATTATATGAATGTTTACAAACTGTAAGCGGTTTAATAGCACCAATTGCTCCGTTCTTTGCAGATTGGCTGTTCAAAAATCTCAATTCTGTAACTAAGATGAGTGATCATTCATCAGTTCATCATACTGATTTTCCAAAATCTGACAGTACGGTTATTAACAGATCACTGGAGAAAAGGATGCAATTAGCACAAGATCTATCGTCATTGATATTATCACTTCGTAAAAAAGTAAATATTAAGGTTAGGCAACCATTACAAAAGGTTTTAATACCTGCTATAGAAGCTGATCTGTCAGAAAATGTGAGATCAATAGAAGATATCATCAAAACAGAAACAAATATCAAAGAGATAGAAATTTTATCAGCCAATAATGATTTTATAAGAAAGAAGGCCAAAGCAAATTTTAAAACACTTGGTAAAAAGCTGGGACCCAAAATGAAATGGGCAGCTGAACAAATTCAAAAATTTGACAATATTCAAATTGATTCAGTTCAAAATGGAGAATTTCTTTTAAACCCTGATTTTGAATCAAGTAAAGAAGAGCCGGTATATATTAATAAGGAAGATCTTGAAATTTCCACTGACGAAATCCCGGGCTATGAGATCACTTCAAAAGGACCACTCACAGTTGCACTTGATATTACCATTACTGATAATTTACGAAAGGAAGGTGAGGCAAGAGAATTTGTGAATCGTATTCAAAATATAAGAAAAGATCAAAAACTTGAATTGACAGACAAAATATTGGTTAAAGTAGCGGAAAATGAAGAACTTATGCCATCAATTACCCAATTTAATGATTATATTTGCGCCGAAATTTTGGCAGAAAATATTGAATTTCTGACTGAGATTAAGGATGGCATTCCCATCGAGGTTAATAATTATCAACTGATTGTGAACGTTAAAAAAGCAGATTAGTATGGCAACCAACAAAAAAACGGCAAAACCCGTTGCAAAAAAAGGAGCATCTAAATCACCTTCAAAAAAAGCTCCGGCAAAGCCGGCTCCTAAAAAACCTGTTAAGGCATCCAAGCCCATTGCTAAAAAGCCTGTCCCAAAATCCAAACCTATCCAAAAAAAATCGGCTAAACCTATTCAAAAAAAATCTACCCCGGTAAAAAAAGCTGCTAGACCGGCACCTAAAAAAGCAGCACCTAAAAAAGTGGCACCTGTAAAAAAATCTGTTCCCGTAAGAAAACCTGCTACACCGGTAATTAAAGCAGCAGTTAAAAAATTGGCAGCCCCTATTAATAAAGTGGCCGCTAAAGTTGCTAAACCGGGTAAAGTTGCTAAAAAGGCTAAAGCTGAAGCTAAAAAGGCTGACTTAAAGCCAGTACCAAAAGCAAAAGACATTAAAGTTCCGGCACCAAAACCGGTAGTGATACCTAAAATTACGGCTACTAAAGCCCGTAAATACGAACCCGAGTTCACAAAATCAGTATTAGACAGTGCGCCGATTGAAAATAGCGGTCCAACAATGCGTTATAGTGATAGTGAATTAAACGAGTTCAGGGAGTTGATACAACGTAAACTTGAAACAGCTAAAAAAGAATTGGGATACCTGCAGGGATTAATAACCAGGAAAGATGAAATGGGTGGTGATGATACTGATAACCGTTATATGACCATGGAAGACGGTAGTCTTAGCATGGAAAGAGAGCAGCTAAGCCAAATGGCAAGTCGTCAGATTACTTTTATTGATCATTTGGAAAAAGCCATGATGCGGATTGAAAATAAAACATATGGTATATGCAGGGTAACCGGTAAATTAATTGATAAAGCCCGTTTACGTGCCGTACCTCATGCTACGCTTTCAATAGAGGCTAAGATGGGTATAGCTAAATAGATTTAAGTTATCAGCATAAATACATTGCATTTTAATTTATCCGTTATTACATTTGTTATAATCTCTTTCTCCAATATTTATTTGTAAAGGCAACTGATAACATGTTATAGTACATGTTCGCCGTAAAGACCATTTGTCTTTTTTAAACAAATAAATAATGTACACCTGCAAACCTTTTAAAAAAATTTTAATACCGGTATTAACTGTATGCCTTTTTTTTATTGCAGGTAATGTACAATCTCAATTTCGTAATTATAATATTGTTTATACCGATAATGCCCGGGGCAATATTGCCATGTTTGGAAATACCTTAATGGCCATTTATGAAAATGGAGAGGTGAATATTGTTAAGATGAATGATAATGCTGCAGATGGAAACAGTATTTATGGTAATGATTTTTCAAACATGCAATATGTAGATGTTGATGGAAATACTTTTATAGGGATTGAAACACGAAATTCATCTACAGCTGACTTTACTTTACCGGCAGGCACCAATACCATTAAATTAGCCCGGTTATATTGGGGAGGCAGGGTAAAGGATGCTGAATTTGATCTTTCGCAATCTCCAAATACAAAAATAAAAATAAGGAAAGGAACTTTCCTCCCGTACACAGAATTTACAGCAACGCAAATAGATAAGAACAATTTTATCCAAAATAATGAACCGTATACACGGTACCAGGCCTTTGCCGATATCACAACATTTTTGCAATCAAACGGAACCGGTATTTACTCAGTGGGTAACGCTGCACTTTCCGTTGGGGCTATAGATAATGGAGGAAACTATGGAGGTTGGTGTATAGTTGTGGTTTATGAAAACCCTTCATTCAATTTTAACAGCATCAGGTTATATGACGGGTTTCAACAGGTATTTGACAATGGAAATCCGCAAAGCACTTCAGTAACATTAACAGGCTTAAATGTTCCCTCAACACCTTTAACCGCAAGTGATGCAAAAATGGGGGCCGTTACCTGGGAAGGTGATGCAAATCTTACCGGAGATTTTTTAAAGATAAACGGAAATGTTTTTTCAAACGGCATTAATGCAGCAACCAATCCATGGAACGGTACTATTAGTGATAATGGTTTTCACATCACAACAAAAAACCCAAATTATACCAACCAGTTAGGTATTGATATAGATCAGTTTGAAGTTGGAACAGGTTATGGCATAATGCCAAATGCAACATCAGCGGAACTTGAATTTGGTACAGAAGCCGACCAATATTTTCCCGGCATATTCAGTTTTGTAATTAAAATGAAGGAGCCAAGCATTACAATTGATAAGTTTGTACAGGATGCTAACAATAATGGTAAAGCAGAAGTTGCCGAAGTGCTCACCTATACCCTTAAAGGTAAAAATGTAGGGGCAGGCAATGCAAATAATGTTATAATCAATGATACACTTCCAAATACGGTTACTTACTTGCCTAATTCATTAAGAGTTATAACATCGCCGGGTATTACGCCGGGGTTTAAAACCGATATTTCTTTAGATGATGAAGCAGAATTTATTTTAAACGGCTCTGTTCAAACTGTACGCTTCAGATTAGGCCAAGGTGCTACATCAACTGCCGGAGGTATTTTAAAACCAAATGAAGATTATGAAGTTGAATTTAAAGTAACGGTTAATAATCCCGGTGACGCTAAACCAATACCTGTTATAATTAATACAGCAAGAATAACAGCAATGAGTGATGCAAATGTTGAATTCTACGATGATGGAACCGCAATTCTTAACTCTGAAGCCGGTGCTTTGCCTGTAGTGCTTACCTATTTCAATACTGTTCTTCAGCCAAACAATAAAGTTTATGTAACCTGGAGTACATCAATGGAATTAAATTCAAAACATTTTGAAGTTGAAAGAAGTATTGATGGTAATTTATTTACAACTGTTTCAACTGTTGCAGCATCCGGTACAAGTTCTTTGTCCCACAATTATTCTATAACTGATGAAGTTGCATCGGTTCAATCTTCAATTATTTATTACAGGTTAAAACAAGTTGATATTGATGGAAAGAAAAACTATTCGCACATAAATGCAGTAAGGCTTAAAAAAGATAACAGGCAACTTATCGTTTCTCCTAATCCATTTACCGGCCAACTAAATATTAATGCTGAGTGGCATCAAAATGAAGCCGGCATTATAAGATTGTTAGATGCTTCCGGTAAACAGGTAACTAAAAAGAATATTTCTTTAATAAGAGGTACAAATTTTATCAGGCTTGATGATCTTGCAAAATTACAAGCAGGTAATTATTATATTGAAATAGTTTCAGCAACAAAAAGTATCAAACAAAACTTATTAAAGCAATAAGTTATTTCACCTCCTGCATATCTACAAGCCTTTTATAAAAACCATTTTTTTCTATAAGAGAACTATGTGTTCCTCTTTCTACAATTTTACCCTGGTGTAAAACAATTATTTCATCAGCATGCCTGATGGTGCTGAGCCTGTGAGCAATTACAATACTGGTGCGGTTCTCCATTAAATTATAAATGGCTTCCTGCACCAATCTTTC
>Ga0136633_1003286_pt1 | contig 10701 bp, 6 predicted proteins | sample AntDrymeUQ832206_2_FD_105494 | JGI IMG/M metagenome (GOLD analysis project Ga0136633, IMG submission 105494) | Polar desert sand microbial communities from Dry Valleys, Antarctica - metaG UQ83 (22.06) | ecosystem: Environmental > Terrestrial > Soil > Desert | place: Antarctica: Dry Valley...
AAGACTTAGCCGACGCTACGGCAGCTGAGTGATCGCTGAAGTAGTCACCGGGGAAGCACCAAACCTACCGACCTCCGCCCGCTTGTTATTCGGCCGGCTTGGCGGGCACGGCCGTTGCCACTCATGACAAAAGAGTGAAAATGTCATGAGTTACAGCCGGAGTGCCAGACTCTTAATGCAACTATTTCATAGCCTTTTTCTAGCGCCCTTGCATGTCGTACCCGATCGCGCACAAGTTTCACCACTACCGGTCTGACCCTTTGCGCGACCGTAGGCTAACTGCGTTGTACTGCTTCGCAAATGTGCAGCGCGACCGGACAGGACAGACGGGACAAAGTGGATCACGCGCGCGGCAAATCTTAGCTGCAAAATCGAGCACAGCCAAGTTGATTGCCCGAGGATCCCCGCGTTTGATGAGCCAGGCAGAAGCTTCCTGCAAAAACGGATCAGCGCGGATGTCAGTAAGGCTCCGAGGGCCAACAAAACGCTCAATGACCCGCGCCATGTTCGTGTCAAGCAGTGGTCTTCGCGAGCTGTGCTGAAATAACGCAATCGCGTTCGAAACATATTGGCCAACGCCGGGTATTGGCGCGTGCTGGGCCTGATCTGCCGGGAACTGCCCCTGATTATCGGACGCAAAGCGAGCTAACCCCCGCAGCGCTATCGCGCGCCTGCGCCAAAGGCCAAGGGGGCGCCCGCAACCTTTGCACCGGTGACGCATTGCTTTTTGGGATGAAAAGAAGCTCGATCCTGAATGCCCCACTGGCCGCGCCGGTCATGCGACTGCGCTGAGGCGAGGTGGCGGGGCCTTCGATAAGGCCGTCCCCGAGGCGGCTCCTATTGTTCGCTTTCGGCGACTTCGCTTTCAACCTTTTCTGGCAGAGCATCATGCTCTTCCTCTTGTTCTATTACACCGACGCGCTGAGCCTGCCGATGGCGGTCGCTGCGACGACATTCATGGTCGCATCGATCTGGGATGGACTGGCGAATTTCGCAGCCGGCGTGATCGTCGACCAGCACCAGCCGAGGCGGGGCTATGGGGCGGTGTTGATAGTCGGAGCGATCCCGCTCGCGCTCGCCTTCGTCCTTGCCTATTTGCCGCCGCTCGCCGCGGGCTATTGGGGGATCGCGACGATCTTCGTCGGCCATCTCCTGTTCCGGACCGCTTATGCTGCGGTGAACGTCCCCTATCTCGCGATGACGGCACGGATCAGCTCGGACAGCCGCGATCGCGCGTTTGTCGCCGGAATGCGCATGCTGTTCGGCACGCTTGCAGCGATCGCGGTGGCGGTCGGCACGGTGCCGCTTGGCGAATGGCTGACGGGGCGCCGCGATCCCCCACAGGCCTATCTTGGTGCTGCAATGCTGTTCGCGGTCATCGGCGCCGCGATCCTGCTGCTGGTCGGGCGCACCTACAAGGAAGCGCTCACCCCGGCCCGCACCGAACTTGTCTCGATGCGGGCCGCCCTCGCCAGCCTGGCGTCCAACCGCGCGTTCGTGACCTTGAACCTGGCGATGATGGCGATGATTGTTGCGATTACGATCCTTAACAAATCCGTGCTCTATTATTTCAAATATCTGCTCGGCGATCCCGAGGCGGGTCAGCTCGCACTGGCCTCGATGGGGCTGGTCAGCGCAATAGCCGTGCCCGGGTGGATGCTGCTTTCCAGGGCGGTCGGCTTGCGCGCATTGTGGTTCATCGCGGCGGGCCTGGGGATTGCCGGCCTGGCGGTGTTCGCCGCCACCGACATCCACCGCGCCGGAATCATGCAATTGTTCCTGGTCGGCATGCAGGCGATGATCGTTGGATTGAATTTCGTCTTCTGGGCGATGCTGCCGAACACCATCGAGTTCGGAGAACGGCAAACCGGCGTCCACGTCGAAGGCGTGGTGTTCGGGCTCGCCGCGCTGCTGCAGCGCCTCGCCATCGGCGTCGCGATCGCGATCCTCGGCTGGAGCTTCGCATCGGCCGGCTACGTCGCCAACGTCGAGCAGAGCCCATCGACCCTGGCCGCGATGCGATGGACGGTTGCGCTATGGCCGCTGCTGTTCCTGATGCTGTCTTGCGCGGCAATGCTCCGCAATCCCCTCGGCAAGGGCACGCACCGCCGAATCGTCCGCGAGCTCGAGAGCGCGGCGGCTTAGGCGAGAAGCTCGAAGCTGCCGGTGACGCCGGGTGATTCAGCCGACGGCGCGATCCACACATCGAACTTGCCCGGCTCGACCGTGGGCTTGAGGTCCTGTCCAAGGAACAGCAAGTCGCCGCGCCGAAGCCGGAAGCTGACCGTTTCCGACGCGCCCGGCGCAAGCGCGATCTTGCGAAACGCCTTGAGCACGCGCACCGGCTGGGTGATGCTCGCCGCGCGGTCGTGGATGTAGAACTGGACGACCTCCTCCGCGGCGCGGCGGCCGCGGTTGGTGACGCGCGCGCCGACCGTCAGCTCGCCGTTCGCGGGCAATCTGCCGGTGCTGAGCGTGAGCGCGCCATATTCGATCCGGCCGTAAGTCAGGCCGTGGCCGAACGGGTAGAGCGCGCTGTGCGGAATGCCGCGATAGTGAGTCTTATATTCGGCGAGTGGGCCCGGCGGGTTCGGACGGCCGCCCGACTTGCGCGAATAATAATAGGGCTGCTGCCCGGGCGAGCGCGGGAAGCTGACCGGCAGGCGCCCCGACGGCCCGTGAGCGCCGAACAGGATGTCCGCGATCGCATTGCCCGTCTCGGTGCCGAGGAACCAGGTGACGAGGATTGCCTGGGCGTTGGCGACCGCGCCCTCGAGCGCCAGCGCGCGGCCGTTCTTGAGGACGACCACGGTCGGCTTGCCGAGCGCGGCGACGGCTTCGGCGAGGCGCTGCTGGGGCTCGGGAACGACGATCTCGGCGCGCGACTGGGCCTCGCCCGACATGCCCTGCGATTCGCCGATGGCGAGAACGACGATGTCGGCCTGCCGCGCCGCCGCGACCGCCGCTTCGATTCCGCCCGCGAGCGGCTCCTCGACTCCGGAGCCTTCGGCGATGATCAGCGAATTACGGTCGCGGATCGCGGCTCGAACGCCGGTCGCAAGATCCACAGCCTTGGAGTCGTCGCCGTACACGCACCATGGCCCGATCAGGTCGTGCTGGCCGCTCGCGAACGGCCCGATCAGCGCGATTCGCTTGCCCGAGCGCGGCAGCGGCAGAAGGTCGCCGTCGTTCTTGATCATCACGATCGACTTGCGCGCTGCATCGCGCGACAAAGCGATGGTCTTCGGGTTCATCGAACGCGTCTGCTCACGGCGCTCGTCGATCCGGCGGAACGGGCCGTCGAACAGCCCGAGCAATGCCTTAGCCGCGAGCACCCGCCGAACCGATTGATCGACCCGCGCCATCGGCACCTCGCCGGTCCTCACGAGATCAGGCAAATGCTTGCGGTAGAAGCCGCTCTGCATGCTCATGTCGACGCCGGCGAGGAAGGCCAGCTTGGTCGCTTCGCGGGCGTCGGCGGCGAAACCGTGCGGGATCAGCTCCTCGTCGCCGGTGTAGTCGGAGACGACAAAGCCCTTAAAGCCCCATTCGCCGTGCAACAGCCGGGTCAGCAGCCATTCGTTACCCGTCGCTGGAATTCCGGAAATCTCGTTGAACGAAGCCATTGTCGACAGCGCTCCGGCGTCGAACGCCGCCTTGAACGGCGGCAGATAGACCTCGCGCAGCGTCCGTTCGGATACGTCGACGGTGTTGTAGTCGAGCCCCGCCTCGGCCGCGCCATAGGCCGCAAAATGCTTGGCCGTGGCAAGCATATGGTCAATCGAGCGCAGGCTCTCGCCCTGGAACCCCCGCACCCGGGCGGCCGCGAAAAGCCGGCCGATCAGCACGTCCTCGCCCGAACCTTCCATGGTTCGGCCCCAGCGTTGGTCGCGCGCGATATCGACCATCGGCGCGAAGTTCCAGTCGATGCCGGCGCCCGCTGCCTCATACGCCGCAGCTTCGGCGGTCCGCCGCGCAAGCTCCGGCTCGAAACTCGCAGCCTCGGCCACGGGCACCGGAAAAATCGTTCGGTGTCCGTGAATGATGTCCGCCGCGAAAACCAAGGGAATCTTGAGCCGCGACCCGTTCATGACCGCGGTCTGCATGATCCGCGCCATGCGCGCGCCGTTGCCGTTGAACACTCCAGTCAATTGCCCAAGCCGAGCTTCCTCGACCTGCTGATCGAAATTGGAACCCTCGCTCGGCGGGTTGAGCGATGCCGCCTTGCCGCCGCCCCAGGCCGACGCCATCAGGCTCAGCTGGCCGGCCTTCTCTTCGACCGTCATTCGGGCCAGCAGCGAGTCGACGAAGGCCGGGATCTCGCGCTGGCCGGCCACCTGGAGCAGCGCACGCGCGGGGCTGGCGATCCAGGCCACGACCGCCCCTGCGCCCATGAGCGCCGAGCGCCGCGAGATGCGAGTGTCGAACATCGATTCCCCTTTCTCGTCCGCCTCGCGGCGTTGTCCTCAGTGCGCCGAGCTTCGCCTCACAGCTGACTTGCGAGCCTGCCGCGTAACCGGTTACATGACCGCCAAAAGCGGCAAAAGCAATCGCCGATGGCGGGCATCTTACCCGGTCCGGCGAACCTTGCGAGGGTGGATGGCCGAAGCGACGATCCGCGATGTTGCGCGCCGCGCACAGGTGTCCGTCGCGTCGGTGTCGCGCGCTCTCAACGGCCTCGACAATGTCAGCGAGAAGACCCGCTCGCGGGTGATCGCCGCGGCCACCGCGCTGGGCTACGTGCCCCACGCCGGCGCCAGGAGCCTCAGCCTCGCACGGACCAACGCGATTGGAGTGGTTCTGCCCGACGTGCACGGGGAATTCTTTTCGGAGATCGTACGCGGCATGGACCTGGCGGCGAACGAGTGCGGGTACCTGCTGCTGTTGTCGAACATGCACGAGCCAAGCCCCCAGGCGGAGTCGGCGCTGCGCGCAATGCGCGGCCGGGTCGATGGCCTCATCGTAATGGCGCCGCATCTCGACCGGGCGACCCTGGAGCGGGCGCTTCCGGCGGCAACTCCGGCGGTGCTGATCAATGCGCCGGCCGACGTCCGCGATTACTCCAACCTCCGGGTAGACAATGAGGCCGGGGTGGATGCGGTCGTCTCCCACCTGGCCGCGCTTGGCCGCAGGCATATCGTCCACGTCGCCGGGCCGGACGACAATCTCGACGCCCAGGAGCGTGCCGCCGCGTTCCGCCGCGCGATGGCGCGTCATGCTTCGGTCGAAGAGGCGACCATCCTGCCGGGCGACTTCACCGAGGAAGCTGGGGCGGCCGCGATTGGCCGGCTGCTGGCCCAAGGCGCACGGTTCGATGCGCTGTTCGCCGCCAACGACATGATGGCGGTCGGGGCGCTGCAGGCATTGCAAGCGGCGGGGCTGCGAGTTCCGGCGGACGTCGCGGTGGCGGGCTTCGACGACGTGCCGCTGGCCCGCCACCTCGGCCTGACCACGGTGCGCGCGCGCGTTGCCGAGCTCGGAGCGCGCGCGGTCGAGCGCCTTGTGACCATGCTGAACGGCGGCGATGACGAGCCGGCGCAGGAATTCCATGCGACCGAGCTGGTGGTACGCCGGACGACCGATCTCGAAGCCTTGGAAGCCCGCTTTCAGTGACCCCTCCAGTTTTTGCCTGCGACCGTCGGTCGGTGATCCGGAGCGCGGCGGCGCTGGCCGGAGTGACTTCGCTTGGCGGCTGCACAGTGGCGTTGGGACCGGCCGCGAGATTGCCGCTTCCGGAATCTTACGAAGACATCGAGAAGCGCACATTCCGCTTTTTTTGGGAGACGGTGAATCGATCGAACGGGCTGGTCCCCGACCGCTGGCCGACGCCGTCCTTCTCGAGTATCGCTGCGGTCGGGTTCGCGCTGACCGCCTACCCGATCGGAGTCGAGCGCGGCTGGTGCAGCCGAGCCGACGCGCGCGACCTGACGCTGACCACGTTGCGCTTTTTCTGGAATGCGCCGCAGGGGCCGGGCGAGTCCCGCGTCGCCGGCCACCGCGGTTTCTTCTACCATTTTCTCGACATGCAGACCGGCCACCGTTTCGAGCATGTCGAGCTGTCGAGCGTCGACACCACGATCCTGCTCATGGGCGTCCTCTTCGCCGGACAATATTACGACGGCGCGGACGCGGCTGAAGCCGAGATCCGGCGGCTCGCCAGTGCGATCTATGCGCGCGCCGACTGGAACTTCTTCCGCAACGACGGCCGAGCGGCGATCTCGATGGGCTGGCATCCCGAGGGCGGCCTGATCCCCGCCAACTGGGTCGGCTACAATGAAGGGATGTTCGTCTCCATCCTGGCGCTCGGCGCACCCTTGCATCCGGTGCCGGCGAATAGCTGGGAGCAGTGGACGGCGCCCTACGACCGCTTCTGGCGCGGGACCGGCGACACGCGCCACCTCGCCTTCGCGCCGCTGGTCGGCCACCAGTACAGCCATATCTGGATCGATTTCAGAGGCATCCGCGATGCGCCGATGCGCGCCGCCGGTTTCGATTATTTCGAGAACAGCCGGCGCGGGACCTACGCCAACCGCGCTTATTGCGCGGCGAACCCGATGCGCTGGGAAGGCTATTCCGATCGCATTTGGGGCCTCACCGCGTGCGATGGTCCGGGCAATTTCAAGCTTCCGTACAAAGGCGAGACACGGACCTTTTTTGGCTATGCCGCGCGCGGTCCGCTCGGCCAGCCCGATGAGCGCGACGACGGGACATTGGCGCCGACCGCCGCCCTGGGATCCTTGCCGTTCGCGCCCGAGATCGTCATTCCCTGCGCCCAAGCCATGCTGCGGGAGCACGGGCCGCGCATCTTCGGCCGGTACGGCTTTCTCGACAGCTTCAATCCCAGCTTCCGCTACTCCGGCCTCAAGCTCGAGAGCGGCTCTGTCGATCCCCGCCACGGCTGGGTAGCGCGCGACTATCTCGGCATCGACCAGGGGCCGATCCTGCTCCAGGCCGCCAACCACCGCGACGAATTCGTCTGGCGGCACATGCGCCGGGTGCCGGCCATTCGCCTCGGCCTGCAGCGCGCCGGCTTTACCGGCGGCTGGCTCGGCAACTAGCGCACCGGCACGGCCCGGCTGACCTTCGATACGCCGGTCTCGTTGAACGCCTCGACCGCGGCATAATAAGGGACGCCGACATTGAGCGAGCGCAGTTCCTTTGCAGCGGTCGCCGCGGCGCCGAGTTCGTCGGCGAACAGCTGATAGGTGAGCGTCAAGCGATCCGGACGGATCCCCCAGCGGATGTTGTAACCCACCGCGCCCGGCACTTTGGCCCAGCGGATCGTCGCGTCGCGCTGGTCCTTGTGCCGCGCCGCCGTCACTCGCGCGGGGCCAGCCGGCGCGCGGCCGTCCGCATTGCCGAATACGCGCAGGTCGCTGATCGCCAGATGGGCGGCGCCGACGTGACCGTGGACATAGCGGACGAAGCGCGTGCGGACCGGCGCGGGAAGCTCGAAATAGGCGTTCGTCCGGTCGCGCCGCGGCGGCTCGGTGCGCGCCAGATGCGACCAGCTTCGCCCGTCCAGTGAATGCTGCAGCTCGAACTCGGTATAGATGTTGGGCGCGTCGGCGAACCGCCCGGACTTGTAGTCGGCGAAATTGACCTGCACCGCGCGCACCGTCTTGGGCGCTCCGAGGTCCATAGTCAGGGTCTGGCCAGCCTGTCTATTTACGGCCACCCAGAAGGTACGCGGATCCTCGTCAGCAGCGCGGTTCGCGGCGAACTCGCCGAGCGTCGAGGAGACACTGACCGGCTTTCGATAGGACAGCAACATCCAGCCGGTGAACAGGCTTTCGATGTCGTCGACCTTCCGGGCCGGCATGAAGTGCGGGAAATCGCCGAACCGCGAGGAAGCCCGGAACTGCCCGTCGGCCTCGAACTTGGCGGGGAACATGTTGATCCGCCGTTCGAACGTCCAATTGTAGCCGATCCACGGCGTTCCCGTATTCCACCAATTGCCATGGGCGTCCTGGAAGGTCGATCCGTGCCCGGCGCCCTCGACGAACCCGCCCGGCCTGTAGGCGACCGGGTTGTAGGCGGCGTATGTGTACGGGCCGAGCGGCTTGTCGGCGATGTAGGTGCCGTTGGCATAAGCGTTATATTCGGTGCCCGGCGCGCCATATTGCAGATAATATTTGCCGCGCACCTTGTTGACCCAGGCGCCTTCGACAAACGGCTTGATCCGGGTGCCGTCGGGGAGGCAGCCGCAATGGTCCTGACCGAACCGTTCCCAACCGTGCTGCTCAGGGTGGAGATAAAGGAGCTTGGTCGCCTCGCCCTTGTAGACGAGCTTGCCGTCGTCAAAGGCGATCTCGATCCCGTAGATCGGGAAGACGTTCGAGCTGTTCCAATAGAGGTACCAGCGGCCGTCATCGTCCTTCAGCAGGCCCGGGTCCCAGGGGCCTGGCGGTACCTGGTTGCCGGTGATCGTGGCCTCGAGATGCCCCGGCACGGCGCCCGGGAGGTCGGGCGTTCGCCGGACGAGATAGTCGAGCCTGCCGCTCGCCGGGTCGGTGGTCACGTAGATCGGCCCCGGCCGATTCATCGACGGCCACAGGATGAGCCGCTCGCCGTCCGAGTAAGCGGCCGGCGCGACGACCCCGTCGTTGGGCCATTTGGTCGGGGAGATGAAGGTCCAGTCGATGAGGTCGGTCGACCGCCAATAGCCGTCGGCCAGCGTCTGGAAGAGGTAGAAAGCATCCTTGTGGCGGACGATCACCGGGTCGGCGCCGGTGCGATAGCTGATGCCGCGGTCGGTCTGCTCCCAATTGTAGCGGTAATCGATGTCGATCGGGTTGATGTAGGTGCGCTTCTGCGCCTCCGCCGGCTTGGCAGCGAGGGACAGCATGACCGCTGATAGCAGCACCGGCTTGATCGACATTGTGCTTTGTCCTCCCTAATGCCCGCGCACGAAGATATTGGCGGTAAGCCGCCCTTCGCGCGGGTTGGTGCTGCGGTTCATATCGGTCGGGATAATTCCGGAATGCAGCAGGCTTCCCGGATAGATGATCAACCGATCCGGCACCGCGTCGACGGAGCCGATCTCCTTGAAGTGGGCGTTGCTCCCGAGAATATAACCTGAACCGGGTGGCAGGCTCGCCGCTTCGTGCTGCGCGGTTCGGACGAAGGCTGCGACATTCTCTTCGGTCACGCGCTCAACCCCCGTGGAGCGCTGCCGATAAAAAGCGGTGCCCGTGCCTCGTGCAACGTTCAAATAGTGCAGCACCGCATAATGCTTGGGATCGGTCGTGTCGAAGTGCGGCGCGCGCTGCGCCGGAGTCAGCTCGGCGGGGTTGGTCGTGACCATCGAAAAGCTCGCTTCGAGCAGGTCAAAGCCGTCGACGTCGAACGCGCCGGCGATGAACTGCGCCGCATCCGTGAGCATTTGCTCGACAAAAAAGTAGGCCTCCGAATCCGCTTCGGTGATGACGCGGCGGAGGCCGGGGTAATAATTGCCATGGTGGTACGGGAACGGCGCCAGCGCAGCGGCGATATCAATGAGCTCGGCGGTCCTTCCGCTGAAATCGTCGATGACGACGACGGGAGTTCCGCTTTCGCCGACCCGGCGCAATTCAGGCTTCACCGCTCATTCCACCAGTTTCGAGTCGATCCGGTCCCGGGCTAAAACAAAGGGAGGGAGGCCGCAGCCCCCCTCCCCAATTTCACCTGACGCGTGCAAATCAGAAGCTGTACTTGAGCCCCGCCTGGAAGCTGCGGGCGTTTCCGTTCGTGCCGTTCTCCTTAAACGTCGGATTGTCGCCGAAGCCCGCGCCCCAAGCGCTGTAGTTCCGGTTGACCCAGTCGAACACGTTGAACACCGCGAAATCGGCAGTCAGCTCATGCCCCCAGGGCGTCTTGAATTGCTTGGCAACGCGCAGATCGAGATTTTTGTAAGCGATGGCCTTCTTTGGATAAAAGATGCCGGCGGTGTTGACGCGGCAGCACGCATTATCGGGCGCAATGACCGACGAATTCCACGGCGCGAGGACCTGGCCGAACGCCGGGCCGGAGGCAAGCGTCACGGTGCCGGACAGGATGAGGCCAAGCGGCGCCCGAACGATTCCAGTGCCGACAAAACGGTATTTGTCGATGCCCTGCACGTAATTCCAGCCAAATTGATTCTGGTCTGGCCCTTGGAAAAACTCGTCCGCACCTAGCTCGGTGCCGACGTTGGTGCGCGGCCGCTGGATCGTCAGCGAGGAGGTGAAGCCCCACATCGAATCCCTGACGAAGGGCTTCTCCGCCGTCAGATAGATGGCGTAGTAATTCGCCTTGCCCTCGTTCCTCCCCATGTTGAGCTTGCCACGGAAGCCGGCAAGATGGCCCTGCGTTGCCGGGCAAGCCGGATAGTCGGTGGTCGGGAAGTCGTCGATGACCCACAGCGGCCCGCCATCCGTGCAGCCAATGACATTTCCGGCCCCATCACGCTGCAGAATGCGGGTGTACCAGCCGTTTGAGAAGCGGTTGCCACGAACATATTGGAAGATATTGCGCGAGCGGATGTGGCTCAGGGTGACAGATGTCTGGATGTCCCCGAAGCGCTTCCGCACGCCGATATTGAACTGATCCGAATAAGGCAGCTTGGTCTTGTTGTTGAGCACCCATATCGATCCGCGTTGATCGCAACCGGCAAGCGCAGCTCGCAGGGCCTCCGGATCGAGCAGCGCGGGCGTGAAGGTCGGCGAGCAGGGCGTTCCGCCG
>Ga0136633_1003287_pt1 | contig 10700 bp, 10 predicted proteins | sample AntDrymeUQ832206_2_FD_105494 | JGI IMG/M metagenome (GOLD analysis project Ga0136633, IMG submission 105494) | Polar desert sand microbial communities from Dry Valleys, Antarctica - metaG UQ83 (22.06) | ecosystem: Environmental > Terrestrial > Soil > Desert | place: Antarctica: Dry Valley...
CGCTAGGCGCGAGGAGTGAGCGTACCCGGAGGGTACGTGAGCGACAGATTGAATCCCAATTCCGACCTCGGCGGAGCCGTGGAACGACGCGAGCGGGGATGCAGGGGCGCTCGAATGCGAGCGAATTTAGGGGGAGGTGCACTTAGGGGCCGCCGCCGGTGGAGTTGATTACCTGCCCGGTGATCCAGCGAGCATCGTCCGAGCACAGCCACGCGATCAGCCGGGCGGCGTCCTCGGGCATCCCCCAGCGGCCCTGGGGCTCGAGGGCGAGCACCTTTTGCCTCAGATTCTCGTCGGCGTAACCCGTGTCGGTGGCTCCCGGGTTGATGCTGTTAACGGTGATGCCGCGCGGCGCCAGGTGGGCCGCGAGGCTCGCAGTGAGCTGGTGGATCGCGCCCTTGGATGCGACGTAGGGAAGCTCCTCGGGCATGGCTGAGAGATGCTGGCCGGAGGTCATCATGAGCACGCGGCCCCCGCTTCGCCCGTCGTGCCGGCGGGCGAGCTCCTTGATCAGCAGCAGAGTTGCGCGTGTGTTGACCTGGAAGGTGAGGTCGAGCTCGGTGGCCGTTAGCTCCTCCAGTGAGAGATGACTCGAACGAGCGTGGTTGCAGACGAGGATGTCGACGTGACCCAGCTGAGACTCGGTCGAGGCCATCACCAGCTCGGGAGCGGCGGGGTCGGCGAAGTCGGCCTCGACGTGGCCGATCGGGCCTCCGCAGGAGCGGAGCTCCTCTACCAGGGACTCCACGCCCGCCGCATCCGCGCCCCACGGCTGCTCTGCGTCGTGGGGCGACCACGAGTGCAGCGCGACCGCGGCCCCCTCCGACAACAGCCTGTGGGCGACCGCGAAGCCGATGCCTACCCGGCGACTCACGCCGGTCACCACCGCCACCCGTCCCTGAAGAGTGCTCACGGTATCGAGTTTAGGATCACCGCCCACGAATCGATGAGGGAGGCAGCATGGAGAAGAGACGGCTGGGACGAAACGGGCACATGAGCTCGGTGCTCATCTACGGTGGTGCGGCTCTGTCCGAGGTAGACCAAGAAACCGCCGACGAGTCGATCGCCCTGGCGCTCGATGCGGGGATCAATCACTTCGATGTGGCGGCCTCCTACGGCGACGCCGAGCTGCGCTATGGCCCGTGGATGAAGGACATTCGTGACCGCATCTTCTTGTCGACCAAGACGGAGGAGCGCACCAGACAGGGGGCCGAGCGCGAGATCCACAGCTCTCTCGAGCGCCTGCAGGTATCAAACGTCGACCTCCTGCAGCTCCACGCCGTCAACAACATCTCGGAGCTCGACATGGCGACCGCACCGGGCGGGGCCCTGGAGGCCGCCATCGAGGCGAAGGAACAGGGCCTGGTCAAGGCCGTCGGGATCACCGGTCACTCTCACGCGGCCCCAGCCGCCCATCGCGAGGCGCTTCGGCGCTATCCCTTCGAAACCGTGCTCACTCCGCTCAATTACCTGCTCTATTCGAACGACGACTACCGGCGCGACTACGAGGGCCTGGTCGAGGAGGTTCAGAGCCAGGACACCGGCCTCATGGTCATCAAGGCGATTGCCAGGAATCTGTGGCGAGAGGGCGAGCAACGCTACGCCACCTGGTACGAGCCGTTCGAGCAGCAGGAGCACATCGACGCCGCCATCGACTTCGTGCTGTCGCGGCCCGAGATCGTCGGACTGTGCGTGGCCGGTGACGTGCGCCTGCTCCCCAAGACCATCGCCGCCGAGAAGGAGCGCCGGGCCGGTGACCCCGCCGAGGTGCTGGAGGGCGTCGAGGAGTACGCAACGACCTTTGCTCCGGCCCCCGGCCGGGTCGGCCCGCTCTAAAGAGTGGAGCAGTATCTGACCGCCAATCGTGCGCTGTGGGACGAGTGGACGGCCATCCACGAGCACTCACGCTTCTACGATGTCGAGGGCTTCAAGCAGGGCGGCATCCGTTTGCGTGACTACGAGCTCGCCGAGATCGGCGACGTCTCCGGCAAGGACCTGCTCCACCTCCAATGCCACTTCGGGCTCGACACGCTCTCGTTTGCCCGGCTCGGCGCGCACCCGACCGGCGCCGACTTCTCCGCCGAGGCGATCTCGCTGGCGCGCTCGCTGGCCACAGAGCTCGATCTGCAGGCTCGCTTCGTTTGTTCCGATCTCTACGAGCTGCCCCGCGAGCTCTCGGGTGACTTCGACATCGTCTACACCTCGCGCGGAGTACTCGGGTGGCTCCCGGACATCTGCGCATGGGCGGAGGTGGTCACGCACTTTCTGCGTCCGGGCGGCGTCTTCTACATCACCGAGAAACATCCCTTCGGGGATGTCTTCGACGACGAGATCCCGCTCAAGGTGAACTACGACTACTTCGGCGGTGAGCAGCCACAACGGTTCGAGACCCAGGGCAGCTACGCCGACCCCGACGCCCACGTCGAGCAGCCCTACGAGTACGGGTGGTGGCATCCGCTCTCGAACATCATCAGCGCGCTGACTTCGCAGGGTCTGCGGATCGATTTCCTCCACGAGTGGCCGTTCTGCGAATGGGAGCTGGCGGGGCTCGAGCACCGCCCCGAGGACGGCACCTGGCGGCAGCCGGAGGGGGAGCCCAAGCTGCCGCTGTTCTTCTCGCTGCGAGCGACCAAGCCCTGATCGGCCAACCCCAGCGGCTAACATTGGGGGATGAGAAGACTCGTCGTGGTTCTCGTCATCTTCGTCGGTCTCGCCCCCGCCCCCCTCGGGGCCGCCACCAAGGGCATCCAGGTTAAGGACAACTTCTTCAAGCCGGGCAAGGTTGCCGTGAGAGTGGGGGACTCCGTGCGCTGGACGGCGGCCGCCGACTCCTTCGAAACTCACAACGTCCGCGAGGAACGCAAGCTGTTCTACTCAGGGGCTCTGCAAGCCAACATCGATTTCAAGTCGCGCTTCTCGGCGGGCACCTTCCGCTACTACTGCGAGCTACACGTCTCCACCGACGGCATGAGAGGCGTGGTCAATGTGCCTGTGACGGTGAGCGCCGCCCCGCAAGGCCTGCCCTTCACCGTGCGCTGGGCGACCGCCACGACCAAGACCGGGGGCAAGTACGACGTCCAGTTCCGGATTGGCACCAAGAGGTGGCGCACGTGGAAGACGAACGCGACGACCGGTTCCGGCGTCTTCGGCAAGGGCAAGAAGCCCGTCGCGGTGGTCAACGGCAAGAAGTACTCGTTCAGAGCACGCTCGGAGAACAAGAAGGGGGGGAGCCGCTGGTCGCCGCCCCGCAGCTTCCGAGCCTAGCTCGCCGAAATCTCGCCGAAATCTCGCCGAGTGGTCGCAGGATGTCACATAGCGACACTTGACGACCACTCGGCAGTCGGTCCTAAGTCAGTGGCCGCCGTGGGAGGGGGAGTGGTGGCGCCAGGCCTCCAGGGCGGCGCGTGCCGGCGCGGTGAGCCGGCCTGCGGGGTCACGTACCACGAACAGGCCCGTCATGCCGAGGTCCGAGTGCCCCTGCACGTGACAGTGGTACATCCACGCCCCCGGCCCCACACCCTCCCCGGCGATGACCTGGAAGCCGAACGAGTCCGCGGGCCCGCTCGTGCGATTGTCGATCACCTGCACCGGATCGTCGGGCGATGCCGGGATGCCGGTGCGGTTGTCGGCCCAGCGGTGGCCGTGAAGGTGGAAGGTGTGGAAGAGGTCGCCGTGGGTGATGACGACGAACTCCACTCGTTCGCCCTCGTTCGCCCTGAACACCGGGGTGCGAGGCGCCGACCTCAGGTTGATCTTCACGCCCGGCCCCATCACGATCACGAAGGGTTTGCGATCGGGCTCGGGATCGCCCGGGCGCCGGACGATGAGGGCACCGAACAATCCGGCGTTTATGCCGCCGGTGCCATGGGGCGAGCCGCTGCAGTGATCATGGTAGTGCCAGTAGCCGGCGCTGCCCGCCTCGACGGTGCCGTCGCCGCGCGTCGAGGCTCCGTGCGTGCTGAAGAGGTAGGTACGAGAGCCGCCGGGCTTGGTGCAGCTCCTATTCAGCCGAGTCCCGTCGGATGCGACCGTGTAGTCGACGCCGTGGGAGTGAACGCTCACGCGCTTGTTGGTTCGGTTCACGAGCCTTACCGCGAGACACTCGCCCTCTTCCATCTCGAGGGTCGGGCCGGGAATGCTCGCCGTCGAGGGAGTCAAGCCGTAGCCCACGCGCCGAGGCGCGATCCGTTTCGCGTAGAGGGTCACCGAGCGGTCGGGGTTGTCGCACGCCTGCGGCGCCGCTCCCTGCTGCGCTCCGGTGGGCACCGAGCCCAGCAGCGCGGCAACCAACACCGAAGCGCCGAGCGCAGCGCCACCGCGCCGCATGAGCTCACCTCGCAACGGCGACGGCCCCCTCGGGGGCCGTCGCCTGAAACTCATCAACGCCACGCTAGCCTCGCGCCCTCACCGACACCTTGCCCTTCATGAAGGGGTGGAGCATGCAGAGGTACTTGAAGCCTTCACGGTTCTTGCGCGTGAACTTGAGCACATAGGGCGCGGACCCCACATTGGCGCCTTGGAGCCCCGAGTTGCTGTAGTCGCCTCCGCGGTAACGCTTGTCTCCTCGCCTGTACGCAAACCTGGGCTTGATGTCGAGCTCGAGGTCGTCCGGGTTGGTGCAGAACGGAGGGCCTTGAATCTGGGGTGGCTCGTCCGGTCCCGATCCGGTGTCACAGAACGGAGCGAAGCCGTTCTGTGCAACCGCGGCAGCTTTGCGTTGGGGGAAAGTCACCGTGTGGTCCTCGTAGCGCAACGACGAGAAATGCCAATTGACCTTCTGACCCTTGCGGATGTGCGCCTTCCTCGGATACATGCCGAAGAGCACGTAGCCCTTGCCGTCGTAGCCGGCAAGGGCGTGCCTGACCAGTGTCCCCGACGAGTCTCGCGTGACGCGGTCGTAATTGAGCAACTGCTGGTGTCGAGCTAGAGCGCGCGCCGCGTCACGCCTGAGGTGACGCCTCTTGTAGCGATCGATAGCGCTCTGCTTGGTGGCAGTCGCCCCGTTGGCGACCACCTCGATGCGCAAGCGGGCGCGCGGCTGGATCAGGTTGAGTGCCCAGAAGACGTCGCCCACGTCGGCGTTGACCTTGACAACGAATTTCGGCCGGCCGAAGAAAGCGCCGTTGGCCACCACTCGCGACCCATCGTAGGCACACGGCTTGGCACCGTAGCCACAGCCCCGCTGGGCGTTGAAGACGACCCGGTTGTTGAGCTTGAGGTGCTGCCTGGGCTCGTCTCTGTCGCGGCTCGCAATCGACCACTTCTTGCCGATTCCTCTGGTGTTGTTACGGACCCATCGCTTGATACGAACGTTGGCCGGCGCCAGTCCGGCGGAGCCTTTGAACTTGATCGTGTCGCCCTTGTGGACCCTGAGCGAGGGCGCGTAGAAGCGGGTGCCCAAAGCGGGCGCGGGAGCGGCAAGTTCGAAAAGCTTCTGGCTGCCGAGGGAAATGGTGTAGTCGGCCGGAGCCGCACCGGCCTCCAGCGGCGCCACCAGCAGGCTTCCCACCAGCCCCACGATCGCCAGAGTCGCAACAAGCCTCAAACGTCTCGCCATTGAGCCCTCCTATTCGGTTTGAGCGGTCCTGGGCATCAAATCCCGACTCGCCGGTGCGAGTCAAGCTTCGTGCCCGCTTTCCTTTGACAGCCTCCTTGGCCGGCGACTCAAGTTCGAGTCCTTAGTGCACCTCCCCGGAAATACGCTCGCATTCGAGCGGCCCTGCATCCCCGCTCGCGTCGTGTCTCGTCGCTCACGTACCCTCCGGGTACGCTCACTCCTCGCGCCTAGCGACCAGGGCGCAGTGACGCTCTCGGTGCTGACCGTCTTTCTGGTGCGGAACACTTAGCTTCCTACTCCCCGATCGTCTGGAAATCGTTACGAGACTGTTGCCGATCGAAGAACACGGATGAACTTCACACGAACCCGAACTTCTCGAAGTGGATGCGGCGGCGGGGCACGCCGAGCGCGACGAACTGATTCTCGAGCACGTCGATCATCGCCGGAGGGCCGCAGATGAGGATGTCCTTGTCGCTCAGCCCGGGGGTCAGCCCGGCGATGTCCGAGGCGCTTACGAACCCGAGCCGGTCCCTGCGGATGGGTGCCACTCGAAGCCGGGGAACGCGATCGGCGATGTCGTAGAGCTCATCGAGGAAATAGCCCTGGTGACCGTCCTCCATGCAGTAGTAGAAGTCGATCTCGTGATCGCCGGGCGTCAGGCTGCGAGCCATGCTCAGAAACGGCGTCAAACCTATCCCCCCGGCGATCCACACCTGGCGAGGGTTGTTCACTGTGAGATAGGAGAAGCTGCCGTAGGGTCCTTCGACGCGGACCCCCGCCCCGGGCTCGAGGTTCGCCATCGCCCGCGTGTAGTCGCCTACCGCCTTTACCACGACCCTGAGCTCGCGCTCGGTGGGACCCGACGTGATCGAGAAGGGATGGTATTGATTCGCGACCTCGCCGGGCCGCACCGACACGACCCCGAAGTCGCCCTCGGCGGCGATTCGGAAGGGCCGGAAGCTCTGCCTCATTGCCTCGGACTCGAACGTGACGTAGACGAACTGCCCTGGGGTGAACGAGAGCGAGCCGTTTCCTTTTTGTCGCGATCGCCGAGCCGATCGCTCGTTTCCTTTTTGTCGCGATCGCCGAGCCGATCGCTCGTCGCGTGGCGCCATTGACACCTCGATGACATCGTGGCCGACCGCCGTCACAGAGTCGATTACGTAGGAGCGCCGGGGTACTAGGCGCTCGCCCAACAACGAGCGGTAGACCCAGGCCCCCACGCCTAGAGCGAAGAGTGCCGAGAGGTAGAGGGTCAGCGATCTCGAGATTGCCTTGGTACCCGGCACGAGGAAGGTGTGCAGGGCGGCGACACAAAACACGATCCCGAAGAAGCGCTGCACGTACACGAACGTCTCGTGGCTCAGATGCGCATAGAGAGTCAAGGAGATAGTGACCACCATGAGCACGAGCGCGATCAGCCCGAACGTCACCGTCCAGTTGCCGCCTTGGGGGAGAAGAAAACGGAGGCCCGCTGCTCCCGATGAAACGACTTGGGCCGCCGCCATCAGCAAGCCATGAGCCAGCAACAAACAAAACGCGACGCGGCCGTTGATGCGATGAACTCCGTAGAGCTTGTCGAGGCCCCCGAAGGCGCTCTCCAGAACCTTGATGCGCCCACCCAGAACCAAGTTGAGAGCGAACGAAGAAACGCCCGCCAGCGCAAGCAGAGTTGCGACGCTCATTAGGGACTGGGCGGTCCCCGCGAAGCGGGGGCCCAGCGGCGCCGCCACCACCCACATGACCAGCGGCACGATCCCCACCGCCGCCATGAGGAAGACTCCCCCGCGTCTCATGGGCTCAAGTAAAGGCGCGCAATCCGGTTAGCGCCTCGCCGAGGATGAGCGTGTGAATCTCGCTGGTGCCTTCGTAGGTGAGCACCGACTCGAGATTGTTCATGTGGCGGATCACCGGATACTCGAGCGTGATCCCCGACGCGCCGAGAATCGTGCGGGCCCTCCTCGCCACCTCGAGCGCCTCGCGGACGTTATTGAGCTTGGCGAAGCTCACTTGCTCGACTGCAAGCCGTGAATCGTCCTTCATGCGGCCCAGGTGGAGCGCGAGCAAGAGCCCCTTCTGGATCTCGAGCATCATGTCGACGAGCTTCTGCTGAGTGAGCTGGAACCCTGCGATGGGACGCTCGAACTGCGTGCGGGACTTGGCATACTCGAGCGCGCTTTCGTAGCACGAGCGCGCAGCTCCCATCGCGCCCCACACGATTCCATAGCGCGCCTCACTAAGACAGCTCAATGGGCCCTTGAGCCCGGAGACGCCAGGAAGAACGGCGTCGGCGGGAAGCCTGCAGTCGTCGAAGAGTAGCTCTGATGTCACCGATGCGCGAAGCGACAGCTTTCGCTTGATGTCGCGGGCCTCGAAGCCTGGGCTGCCGGCTGGGACCAGGAAGCCCCGTACTCCCTGCTCGGTTACCGCCCATACGACCGCGAGGCCGGCGATCGAGCCGTTGGTGATCCACATCTTGGTGCCGTTCAGCACCCAGTCCGACCCGTCCCTGCGAGCGCGCGTCCGCATGCGGGAGGGGTCGGAGCCGGCGTCGGGCTCGGTCAGCCCGAAGCAGCCGATGACCTCGCCGGAGGCCATCCTCGGAAGCCATTCTTCTTTATGCTCCTCGGAGCCGTAGGAGTGGATCGGGAACATCGCGAGGGAACCCTGGACCGAGACGAAGCTGCGGAAGCCGGAATCTGCGGCCTCGAGCTCGAGACAGGCGAGGCCGTAGCCGACCGCATTGACACCGGCGCAGCCGTAGCCCTGCAAGTGCATGCCGAGGAGGCCTAGTTGGCCCAGCTCGCCTGCGATCTCGCGCGGGAACTCGGCGTTCTCGAACCACTCCTCGATCCCGGGAAGCAGACGGTCGGCGGCGAAGCGCCGAACGGTCTCCTGGAGCATGCGCTCTTCCTCGTTGAGCAACGTACTCAGGCCGAGAAAGTCGAGCGGATCTACTCGGTGGCGGGTCACCGGCGGGTAGGGTCTGCCGCCGGGGATCGGGCAGTGTCCATGGTGTTCATGGAGTGAGGCTACCGGAGAATAAATGCATCGCTCATTGCACGACATCGAGGCAATCGTGTGCGACCTCGACGGCGTCGTCTACCGTGGCAGCAGTGCTCTCCCCGGAGCGGTCGAGGCCATCTCCCGTATACAAGCCGAGGGAATAACCGTCCTGTTCTGCACCAACAACTCCCGCGCCACGCTCGCCCAGTACGCCGCCAAGCTCGCCGGTATGGGCATCGAGATCCCCCCGGAGCTAGTCCTCACCTCAGCCGTAGTGCTCGAGGAGGTGCTACGGGGGCGCTCGCCTCGCCCCGAGAGCGCCTTCGTCATCGGAGGGGACGGCGTGCGCGAGGGGGTCGAGGGTGCCGGGCTCGAGCTCGCGGATCGTGACGACGTCGATGTCGTCGCGGTGGGCTGGGACCCGGCCTTCACCTACGACCACCTCCGCCGGGCGACATTCGCATTGCACGGGGGAGCCGAGCTCATCGCCACCAACGCCGACGCCACCTTCCCCGCCGAGGACGGGAGGTTGCTGCCGGGGGCGGGCCCGATCGTGGCCGCTCTCGAGGTCGCCGGGGGAGTGAAGGCCGAGGTGCTCGGCAAGCCGCACCGTCCCATGATGGAGGCCGCCGCGGCCCGGCTGGCCCCGGCCACTCGCATCGCCGTCGTAGGCGACCGCCCCGAGACCGATCTCGCCGGAGGCCACGCCATGGGCTGGAGAACGATCCTGGTGCTGACCGGGGTCACCTCTGCGCAGCAGGCTCGAATGCTCGAGCAAGCGCCCGACGCGATAGTGGAAAGTCTCGCCGAACTGGCCACGTGAGTGCCGAGTGGTCGCCAGAGAGCACAAGGTCATCCTGCCACCACTCGGCGCCGGATTCGCGTTCGGGGGGGGGCCGGTCCCATAGGACGCGGCCGCTGCAGCCGCGGTCTGCAGCAGGGCGGAGGCCTGGCCTCTGACCCGCCTCGTGCGCTCGGCCGCGCTTATCTTGCCGCGGCTGACGACCTTGGGACGGCCTCAGTAGCGCCACTCCGGGCGCCCCACCATCTGCGGGCGCTGCGGCCGTCCTCCGAGCAGGTAGATGATCACGACGCCGTAGGCGAAGCCGCCGACATGAGCCATCCACGCCACCGCGGTGTTGCCAGACGCCTCCTGAAGGCCGATGAAGAACTGATAGACAAACCACAGCCCCAGCACCGCGATCGCCGACATCTGGATCACCGAAAAGAAAAAGAAGATCGGCAGCAGCACGTTCACGCGCGCCTTGGGAAAGAGCACGAGATAGGCGCCCATCACCGCAGCGACCGCCCCGGAGGCGCCCACGGTCGGGAGCACCGAAGAGGCGTGGGTGAGGATGTGGGCGAACGAGGCGGCGATTCCCCCCACGAGATAGAAGATGAGAAACCGAACGCGCCCCAGGTAGTCCTCGATGTTGTTGCCGAAGACCCACAGAAACAACATGTTCCCGATGATGTGCAGGAAGCCCGCGTGCAGGAAGGTCGAGATCACTACCGCTATCAGGAACTCGACCGGGCCGCGCGGGGGGATGCGCACCGCCAGGGGCCCGAGATCGACGCCCGCCGGGCAGCTCTCGCTGAGCTGGCATGGAATGGGCGCGTTGTCGAAGAAATAGACGCTTCCCTCGATGCCTCCCCCGAACCCCGGCTCTGCCAAGAAGCTCAGCGCGTTGAGCACGATCAGCGCCACCGTCACGATCGGAAAGCGGCGGGTGGGGTTGGCGTCCGAGATCGGAATGAGGGACAACATCCTCTGAGGAGTATAGGTTCGCTCTTATGGCTCGGCGAGGGACACCGCTAGGGATGGGAGCAGACGTGCTGGAGGAGATGCGCAGGCTGGCGATATTCACCTCGGGAGTCGCCGAGTTGACCCGCAACCGAGCCGAACAGCTCGTCAAGACGCTCATGAGCGACCATCCGGAGGCGTCCGCCGCGGTCAAGCAACTGGTCGAGATCTCCAAACAGAACCGCCAAGAGCTGCTCCGGGTCATCTCTCAGGAGATGCACGACCAGGTGGAGGCCCTGGGCCTGGCGACCAAGGCCGACCTCGAACGGATCGACCGCCGCCTCGCCCGGCTCGAGGAGCGGGCGCGCTCGGATGCTGCCCCCACCTCCTCCA
>Ga0136633_1003288_pt1 | contig 10698 bp, 11 predicted proteins | sample AntDrymeUQ832206_2_FD_105494 | JGI IMG/M metagenome (GOLD analysis project Ga0136633, IMG submission 105494) | Polar desert sand microbial communities from Dry Valleys, Antarctica - metaG UQ83 (22.06) | ecosystem: Environmental > Terrestrial > Soil > Desert | place: Antarctica: Dry Valley...
GGGGTCAGCCCTGGACCAGCTCGGCGATCTCCTCGAGGAGGAACGGCGGGCCGCTGACGAGGAGCTGGGTGACGCAGCTCTCGCGCCAGGCCCCGAGGTCGTCGCGGATCTTGTCCTTGGGGCCGACGAGATAGACGTCTTCCACCATCTGGGTGGGGACGTAGCCGGCCGCCTCGTCTTTGCGGCCGGCCAGGTAGGCCTCCTGGATCTTGTCGCACTCGGCTTCGTAGCCGAGGCGGCTGAACACATCCTTGTGGAAGTTGCGATCCTTGGCGCCCATGCCGCCGATGTAGAGGGCGAGGGTGGGACGCAGCAGGTCGGCACAGGCCTCGACATCGTCCCCCACGATGGTGGGGACCACGCAGGCCACCTCGAAGGTGTCGGCCGTCTGCCGCGCGCCGGCACGAGCGAAGCCCTCCGCCAACGCCTCCCGGTAGAACCCGTCCGCCTTGGGTGAGAAGAACATCGGCAGCCACCCGTCGCAGATCTCGGCGGCGAGGGCGACGTTCTTGGGCCCCTCCGCGCCCAGATAGATGGGGATGTCGGTGCGCAGCGGGCGCACGATGGACTTCAGGGGCTTGCCGAAGCCGGTGCCACCGACCAGCGGCATCTGGTAGTGCTCCCCCACGTACTCGACCGGCTTGTCGCGGGCGACGATGGCACGGATGATGTCGATGTACTCGCGGGTGCGGGCCAGTGGCTTGGCGTAGGTCTGCGAGTACCAGCCCTCCACCACCTGCGGGCCGCTCACGCCGAGGCCGAGGATGAAGCGGCCGCCAGTGAGGTGGTCGAGGGTGATGGCCGTCATGGCGGTGGAGGCGGGCGTGCGGGCCGAGATCTGGGTGATGGCGGTGCCGAGCTGCACCCGTTCGGTCGCACTCCCCCACCAGGCCAGCGGCGTGAAGCAGTCGGATCCGTAGGCCTCTGACATCCACACGCTCTTGAAGCCGAGGCGCTCGGCGGTGGCGATCTGCGCGGCGGCGTCTGGCGGCGGTCCCGAGGACGGCCAGTACCCGATGATGAGCCCGAGATCCATGAGTTGGGAGCCTAGCTTCGGGGCTCGCTCCCAACTAGAACGTGTTCTAGTCTAATGCCATGACATTCCCCTCCGACGTGGGCGTCGTCGACCTCATGATGGGCATTCCTGAAGGCTCCAAGAAGGAGTGGTACGGCTTCCTGCGGGCCGGCCTCATGGACGACGACTCCAAGGCGATGGAGTTCCCGGCCCAGTACATGTTCAAGGATGTCCCCAAGGACATGAACCCCGATGCCGACCCCGTGGCGGTCGTGCTGGGTGAGATGGACCACTTCGGCATCGACAGGGCGATGCTCGGCGTCAGCTTCCAGCGCAACACATCCACCCGGGCTGCAATGGACCACCCCGACCGCTTCTTCACGTCCTACGAGGTGAGCCCCAACCTCGGCATGCAGGGTGTGCGCGATCTGGTGAAGGCCTACGAGACCCTCGGGATCAAAGCGGCCTCGGCCTTCCCCGCCGGCATGACCCCGCAGGTGCCCATCAACGACAAGCGCTTCTACCCGATCTACGCCAAGTGCATCGAGCTCGACATCCCCATCTGCATCACCACCGGTGTACCCGGGCCGCGGGTGCCGATGCTCTGCCAGAAGACTGAGCTTCTCGACGAGGTGTGCTGGTTCTTCCCGGAGCTGAAGATCGTGATGCGCCACGGCGCCGAGCCATGGGACGCGCTGGCCGTGAAGCTGATGCTCAAGTGGCCGAACCTCTACTACTCCACCTCCGCCTTCGCTCCCCGCTACTACCCCCAGACGATCATCGACTACGCCAACTCCCGCGGCGCCGACAAGGTGATGTACGCCGGCTACTTCCCCATGGGCCTGTCGCTCGAGCGCATCTTCTCCGAGCTCCCCAACGTCGGCCTGAAGGACAACGTGTGGCCCAAGTTCCTGCGTGACAACGCCGTGCGCGTCTTCGGGCTGGACGGCTGAACATGGCCGCGACGCTGGAGCGCTCGCCGTTCCCGGTCCCCTTCGGCTGGTTCTGCATCGGCTACCCGGAGGACTTCCCCGTCGGTGAGCCCAAGGCGATCTTCTACTTCGACCGCCATCTGGTGGCGTGGCGCGACGGAACCGACGAGCTGCACGTGCACGACCCGTTCTGCCCGCACCTCGGCGCCCACCTCGGCCATGGAGGCACGGTCAGGGACTGCCAGATCGTCTGCCCGTTCCATGGCTGGAGCTTCGATGCGGAGGGCGTCAACACCGACATCCCCTACTCCGGGCGCACCAACAAGAGGGGCACGCTGCGCACCTTCCCGGTGGCCGAGTGCAACGGGGTGTCGTTGGTCTGGTACCACCCCGACCCGGCCGAGCAGCCGCAGTGGGAGATCCGCGATCTCCCGGAGTTCAATGGGGACCCGGAGTGGTCCACCGTCATCCGCACCGAGCACACGGTCGACGCGCCGTGGCAGGAGATGGCCGAGAACGGCGTCGACTCTGCCCACTTCCGCTACGTGCACAACACCGCCGAGGTGCCGGAGATGGAGAGCTACGAGTGCGGATTCCCCGGTTCGCAGATGCGCTCCAGCCAGAAGTTCCCCACGCCGCGCGGCGTGATGGAGGGCCGCATCGACTCCGAGATGATCGGTCCCGGTGTGTCGGTCGTGCGGTTCAGCGGCATCGTCGACACGATCACCTTCGCCGTCACCACCCCGATCAGCCGAGAGCAGTGCATCACCCGCTTCAACTTCCGCTTCAAGACGATGGGCGACGAGCAGACGACGCGCAACGTGGGCCAGGCCTTCGTGCAGGAGGTCGACAAGCAGTTCAGTGAGGACCAGCCGATCTGGGAGCACAAGGCCCACCTCGTGCGGCCCGCCCTGGCCGACAACGACGGCCCCTTCATGAAGTTCCGAAAGTGGGCGGCCCAGTTCTACGCCGAGCCCATCAGCGACGAGCGCACGGTCTTCCCACCCCCATGGTGGCCCGACCGCGCCGACGAGGCCCCCGCCAAGGCCACCGCCAGCGCCCAGCACGGCGACGCCTGATCTTCGGTTGGCTCAGGGCGGGGTCGCCGCCTCGACGATCGGCGGCGCGATCGTGACGTCCGAGCGCTCACGACGCGGTCAACCGAGCGCGGCGAGCTGTAGCCCCTCGGCCGCGGCCGCCGCGTTGAGCGAGCGATCGAGCGCGGCAAAGCTCAACGGCTCAGCGAGCGCTCGCTGCGTGGCCAAGGCGCTGGCGAGCTGCACCGAGTCGTACGCGCGCAGCGGATGTACGGCCACCAGCCGGGCGGCATGGCTGATGATGTCTGACGCCACCGCCACCGTGATGAACCGACTGGAGTGCTCAGCGGTGCCGGCGCGGTCCGCCTCGAACGCTCGCACCAAGAGTGCGGCATCAGCAGGGTCGAGCTCCCCGAGGCGCTGCTTGCGCCACATGGCCCCCGCCACCTCCACAGACGCCAGCGCCGAGATGACGAGAGGCGCGGCGAGCTGTCGCACCTGCTCATGGCCTGGCTCGGCGACGTAGAGCTTCACCAACGCCGACGAGTCGGCGAATGTGATCACCGGCCTTCATGGACGAGCTCGGCCAGCGAACGGCCGGATGCGGCGCGCCCGCCGGCGGCACGGACGGCCGCCTCGCTCGGGCGTGGCTCATCGCGGGGCGCGGGATGCGCGAGCAGGCCCGCCCGCGCGAGCCGCTCGCGCACCCGCTCAGCATCGGACCCGGCGAAGTTAGCGTCCGTCGCCGCGTCGAGCACCACGGTGACGTACTCGTTCATCGATCGGCCGGCCGAGGCCGCGGCCAAGCGGACGCGGGCCACGAGATCGTCCGAAGCTCGTACGGTCAACTGCGCCATGCCTACATGCTAGCAGGCATGCAGGTAAGGTCACCTCGTTGCCGTGCATCCACGGAGGCGGAGGACGACGAAGAATGGGGGCGTGCACGTACTCCCCCGCTCGCGACGCAACCGCATCACGGCCGCCGTTCTGCTCGTCGCGCTCATCGCGGCGGTGGTGGTGAAGCGCGACCAGATCTGGTTCCTCGCCAAGCTGGCCGTTCCTGGACCGGCCTACTCGCAGGCCGCCGAACGCACGTCCGATCCCGCTGAGCTGGGGCACGACGTCGAGCTGCCGACACCCGTCGATGCTCCGGCACCAGCCGGCACAGATCCCACCATCGAGCTTGGGGCTGGGATCTCGCTGCCGGGGGCCTCCGCCGTGGCCGACGGGCCGGGCGCGGGGCCGGTGCTCGTGACGACCCTCGACGGGATGGTGCACGCGGTCGACCTCGAGGGGGCCACCACCGAGGTCGTGCTCGACATCAGCATCCGGGTCAGCACGGGCGGCGAGCGGGGGCTTCTCGGCATCGCCATCGATCCGGACGGCGAGCGCATGTACCTGGACTTCACCGACGAGGCCGGCGACACGGAGATCCGCTCCTGGCCGCTCGATGCCACCGGCCTCCCGATCGAGGGTGACGGCGTCCTCCACCTCGAGATCGGCAAGCCCTTCGCGAACCACAACGGCGGCAACCTCGTGTTCGGGCCGGACCGTGCGCTGTGGATCGGTACGGGCGACGGGGGCGGCGCCGGCGACCGGGGCGAGGTGGCCCAGGACGACCGCTACCTCCTCGGCAAGATGCTGCGGGTCGTGCCCGACCCCGACGGCGGCGTGCTCGCTCCCCCGTCGAATCCCGACTGGGAACGACCGGAGATCTGGGGAATCGGGCTGCGCAACCCCTGGCGCTACTCCTTCGACCGCGCCACCCACCGCCTCTGGATCGCGGACGTGGGGCAGAGCTCCATCGAAGAGGTGTCGGTCATCAGCGGTGACGCGGAGCAGCCCAACTTCGGCTGGGACACGGTCGAGGGCGCCAACGACTACGAGGGCGAGCCGGATCCTTCCTTCACGGCGCCGGTGGTCACCTACGACCACGGCGACGGATGCTCGATCACCGGCGGGTACGTCTACCGGGGGGCGGCCAACCCGAGCGTGTACGGCTGGTACCTCTACGGCGACTACTGCACAGGGTTCATCCGAGCCGTGCCGGCTGATGACCCCACCGCCGAGCCGGTGGAGCTGGCCAGCGACGTGGGCAACGTCATCAGCTTCGGCGAGCTCAACGACGGCGAGCTGCTGCTGCTCACCCAGGCTGGGATCCAGCGCATCCGGTAGCGGCCGGCGTTTGCGGGGGGCGCTACTGGGGAACCTGTGACACACACCGACTCAGGAGAGACAATGGACACCCGCACCATCGCCGTGATCGCCCTCATCGTCGCCGTCATCGTCCTGTTCCTCGTCCTGTAGCAGCCGCTCAGCTCTCCAGCAGGAAGCGGTCTCCTGCGGTGGCACCGCCGTCCACCGACCACTCCGCACCGGTGACGTAGCTGGCCTCGTCGGAGGCGAGGAACGTGACCACGTTGGCCACCTCGTCCACGTGGCCGAAGCGACCGATCGGCAGGCTCTTGGCGAACGTGGAGTCGTTGGGCTCCTGGCCTGGCGTGCGCGTCATCGGGGTGTCGATGCCGCCCGGGTGTAGTGAGTTCACCCGGATGCCGCGCTTGCCAAGATCCAGCGCCGCGGTCTTGGACAGGCCGCGCACGGCCCACTTGCTGGACACGTAGGCGCCCAGCGAGGGCAGGCCCCAGAGGCCGCCGTTGGAGGAGATGTTGATGATCGAGCCGCCGCCGGCCTTGCGCATCGATGGCGTCACGGTCTTCATGCCGATCAGGGTGCCGATCAGGTTCACCTCGATGACCCGACGGAAGCGGTCGATGTCCTGGTGTTCCACTGAGGCGAAGTCCAGGATCCCTGCGTTGTTCACGAGGACGGTCACCGGGCCGAACCGCTCCTCCGCCTCGTCCACCGCCGCGACCCACTCCTCCTCGGAGGACACGTCGAGGTGACGGTAGGCGGCGCGGTCGCCGAGGGAAGCAGCCACCGCGATGCCCTCTTCGTCGAGCACGTCGGTGAGCAGCACCGACGCCCCTTCAGCCACGAACCGGCGCGCCTCCGCCTCGCCCTGACCCCGGGCCGCCCCGGTGACGATGGCGACCTTCCCCTCCAACCGACCTGCCACTCAGGGCTTCTCCGAACCGACGACCCACATGGCGAAGAACTGGGAGCCACCGCCGTAGGCGTGGCCCACGGCGGTGCGGGCGCCGTCGATCTGGTGCTCGCCGGCCTGGCCTCGCACCTGCAGGGCTGCCTCGGCGAAGCGGAGCATGCCGGAGGCGCCGATGGGGTTGGACGACAGGACGCCGCCGGACATGTTCACGGGCAGATCACCGTCCATCTGGGTGACACCGTCCTCGACGTACTTCCAGCCCTCCCCCGAGGGAGCGAAGTGCAGGTTCTCCAACCACATGGGTTCGAACCAGGAAAACGGTACGTACATCTCCACGCAGTCGACTTCGCGGCGGGGGTCCGTGATGCCGGCCTGCCGGTACACGTCCGCGGCGCAGTCGGAGCCGCCGCGCGGCAGCACCGGGTCGCGGTCGGCCGACATGGTCGGCTCGGACCGCATGGCGGTGCCCTTGATCCAGGCCACCGGCCCCTCGGCCCGATCGGCCACCGCTTCGCTGGCCAGGACCATCGCGCAGGCTCCGTCGGAGCTCGGGCACGTCTCCGCGTAGCGCACCGGGTCCCAGAGCATCATCGAGTCCTTGATCGAATCGAAGCTGATCTCGTGGTCGTGCAGGTGCGCATACGGGTTCTTCAGCGCATTGGTGCGGTCCTTGAGGGCCACCAGGATGCCAATGTGGTCGGGGGCCTGCGAACGAGCCATGTAGGAGCGGATGTGGGGGGCGAAGTAGCCGCCGGCGCCGGCGTGGAGCGGCGGCTGGAACGGGATCGGCATCGAGAGCGCCCACATGGCATCGCTCTCGGACTGCTTCTCGAAGGCGACGGTGAGCACCCGCTCGTGGATCCCGGCCTGCACGAGCTGGGCGGCCACGATGGCCGTGGAGCCGCCGACGGAGCCGGCCGTGTGCACCCGGAACAGTGGCTTGCCGTTGGCTCCCAGCGCGTCGGCCAGGTAGAGCTCCGGCATCATCACGCCCTCGAAGAAGTCGGGGGCCTTGCCCACCACGACGGCGTCGATGTCGCTCCACGTCATGCCGGCATCGGTGAGGGCGCGTGACGCGGCCTCCCGCACGAGGCCGGCCATCGACACGTCGCCGCGCGTGGCCTGGTGCTTCGTCTGGCCGATGCCGACGACCGCCACCCGGTCCTTGCTCACGTCGGGTCTCCCTCGAGGACGGTGACGAGGTTCTGCTGGAGGCACGGGCCGGAGGTGGCGTGGGCCACGCCCCTCATGGCGGTGCCGTCGATGATGCGTTGCGCCACCTCGCCGATGCGGGTGAGCCCGGCCACCATCATCGGGTTGGCGGCCAGCGCTCCACCCGAGGGGTTCACGTTGTCGTGGTCGCCGAGCCCGAGGGCGTCGCGGAGGATCAGCTCCTGGGGGCTGAAGGGGGCGTGGAGCTCGGCCACGTCCATCGGAGCGCCGCCCACCCCGGCCTTCTCCCCCGCCAGGCGGGTGGAGGCGGAGACAGTGAGGTCGCGCAGCCCGAGGGCCATCGGCTCGATGCGGTGGTCGATGCCGCGGATCCAGGCCGGGCGGGCGCACAGCTCCCGGGCCCGGTCGCCCGCCGCCAGGATCACCGCGGAGGCGCCGTCGCTGATGGGCGGGCAGTCGTGCTTGCGCAGTGGGTCGACCATCGGCTCCTCGGCCAGCAGGTCAGCCTCGGCGCGGTCCCAGGCCAGCTGGGCGTTGGGGTTGTCCATGGCGTTGCGTCGGCTGCGGGCGACTACCTCCGCAAAGTCGGCCTCGGTGGCCTTGCCAGCATCGAGGAGCGACCGCGTCTGGAGGGCGGCCAGGCTGATGGCATCCGGCCAGAGCGGGGCCACGTGGTACGGATCGAGCTGGCGGGACAGCACCTCCTGCAGCGGGCCCGGAGCCGACTTGCTGTAGCAGTAGACGAGGGCGGTATCGAGGTCGCCGAGCTGCAGCTTCACCCACGCCTCGTAGAGGGCCCAGGCACCGTCCATCTCCACGTGGCTCTCCTGGATGGGCGGCCACGGACCCACGCCGTCGAGGGTGGACACGAAGCTGAAGGCCTGGCCCGAGAGGTAGTCGGTGGAGCCGGAGCAGGTGAAGCCGATCTGCTGCTGGTCGAGCCCGGCCCGCTGGCGCACGTCATGGATGACGGGCATGAGCATCTCGACCTCGTTGAGGACGGTCTCGGCCCGCACGTTGGGCATCTGGGCGAAGGCGATGACGGCGACGTCTCTCACCACGTCACCCCCGCTCCGGGCTGGGTGACGACCCCGTCGGGTTCGCCGTTGGGGCGGAAGTAGCGGATGCTCTCGAGGGTGGGGCCGAGGTCGGCCTCGTCCACCCACACCGCCTCGACCCGCAGGCCGATGTGCACGTCCTCCACGGGGCATTCCTGGATGAGGTGCATGAGGGGCAGGTCGGAGCCGTCCAGCAGGATGAGGCCCGACGTGTAGGGGATCTCCATGCCCTGGCCGTAGAAGGCCACGTTGACCACGCAGAAGCTGACCAGGGTGCCGACGTGGGGCAGATCCACCGACTCGGTGGTGGGTACCCCAAGCTGCGGGTCGGCACCGCGGGACGGCACATAGACCTTGCCACCAGGGGCTCGCTCACCGAGGATCTTGCCCTCGGCGAGGCCGTTCAGGAAGCGGGTGGTAGCAACACCGGCGGTGTAGGTGTACTCCAGGCGGGCCGGAGTGCGGACGGAGCGCACCAGCTCCACGCCCTGCAGCGCCGCGGGCAAGGTGATGTCGGCCATCAGCGGTCGGGCTCCCAGCACTCGAGGTCGTGGATGGAGCCTTCGCGCTCGGCCGCCCACCGGGGCTTAACCCGCATGCCGGTCGTCATGGCGTCGATGGACCCGGCATCCACCGGCTGCAGGAAGCCGACGTCGGCTCCGTCGGGACGCACCAGTGCCCAGGCAAAGGGCACCTGCAGCGGGTGCTTTGGCATCGGGTGGCGGACCCAGGCCCAGGTGTCCACGACCCCGCTGGGACCGACCTGCACCAGCTCGCCGAGCTCCTCGCCGGTGCCGCTGTCGTACTCCGTGGGAGGCACGATCACGCGCCCCGTTCCGTCCTTGATGCCGAGCAGGATCTGCTCGCGCAGCCCGGTGAGGAAGGCACCGATCACCGGACCGGTGGTGCGGGAGAAGGGGTATTCGATGACCAGCGGCGCACGGAGCACCCCGGAGTCGTCAGTCACGCGGACCTCTCGGGGGCTAGAAGGAGATGACCTGGCGGATGACCTCACCGCGCTGCATGGCGGCGAAGGCGTCGTTGATGTCGTCGAGCTTGATGCGGCGGGTGATCATGCCGTCGAGGTCGAGCTTGCCTTCCTTCCAGAAGCCGAGGAGCTTGTGGAAGTCGGTGCGGACGTCGGCGGAGCCGTAGTACGAGCCGATGAGGTTCTTCTCGGAGAAGAACAGCTCGAAGGCCGAGAAGCTGACGAACTCGTCCAGCTTGCCCACGCCGACGATGCAGGCGGTGCCGCCGCGGCGGATGGCGTCGTAGGACGCGCGCATGGTGCTGGGCAGGCCGATGGCCTCGAAGGAGTAGTCGAAGCCGTCGCCGCCGGTGAGGCTGGCCTTGAGGCTGTCGAGCTCCTCGGGCTTGCAGGAATGGGTGGCGCCGAAGCGCTTGGCGTCTTCGAGCTTCTGGTCGTTGAGGTCGACGGCGACGATCACCGACGCCCCTGCCACCTTGGCGCCCTGGATGCAGGAGATGCCCACGCCACCACAGCCGAAGACCACTACCGAAGAGCCAGAGGTGACCTTGGCGGTGTTGATGGCGGCGCCCACCCCGGTCATCACGCCGCAGCCGATGAGGCTGCCAATCTCCATGGGGATGTCGTCGTCGATCTTCACCACCCCCTGGTGCGGGATGATCATCTCCTCGGCGAAGGTGCCGGTGCCGGCCATGCCGAACACGGGGCTGCCGTCGAGGGTGAAGTGCGGCGTGCCGCCCATCACCATCTGGATGTTGGAGCAGAGGTTGGGCTGGTGGCGCGGCCCGCAGTAGGCGCACTCGCCGCACGGCGGGCTCCAGGCGACGATCACATGGTCGCCGACCTTCACGTCGGTGACCCCCTCCCCCACCTCGGCGATGATGCCGGCGCCCTCGTGGCCGAGGATGGCCGGGGCCGGCTGCGGGATGGTGCCGTTCAGGCAGGAGAGGTCGGAGTGGCAGACGCCGGTGGCCTCGATCTTCACCTTCACCTCGCCCGCCGCGACGGCCACCAGCTCGATGTCGTCCCGGACCTCGAGCTCGGCATCACCGATGTTGCGAAGAAGCGCAGCGCGCATGTGTCCCCCTGGAGGTTGGAGCTGTAGTGGAACACGTTCTAGTCTGACGGTCCGTCAGAAGCGAGAAGCGGGGGTGGAGCGCGCGATGTCCGGCTTCTACAAGTACGCCCAGGCCGAGCCCGGTTTCGTGGCCGTGGTCGACCCTGACGGCACCGAGCACACTGCGGGAGACCTCCTCGAACGAGCCCATCGCTACGTGCACCTGCTGCGCTCGCTCGGCCTCGAGAAGGGCGACAGCGTGGCCGCGGTGCTGCCCAACGGCGTGCTGCCGATCGAGGTCTACCTCGCCGCGCTGCAGGCGGGTTGGTACTACGTGCCCATCAACTATCGGCTCTCCGCTCCCGAGATCA
>Ga0136633_1003289_pt1 | contig 10697 bp, 14 predicted proteins | sample AntDrymeUQ832206_2_FD_105494 | JGI IMG/M metagenome (GOLD analysis project Ga0136633, IMG submission 105494) | Polar desert sand microbial communities from Dry Valleys, Antarctica - metaG UQ83 (22.06) | ecosystem: Environmental > Terrestrial > Soil > Desert | place: Antarctica: Dry Valley...
CGCCGTCGCCTGCATGCCCTGCGAGAGGCCGGAGATGATGTTCGTCGCGTGGCCGGTCTGCGACGCCTCGGCCGTCTTCTTGACCGGGCCGAAGCGCGTCGACGTGTAGTAGTCGGTGATGACGAACAGCAGTGCCGTCACGGCGAGCCCGATCAGCGAGCAGAGGTAGAGGTCGCCGACGCTCGGGACCGACACGCTGACGTCGGCCGTCTTCGTCGCGAGACCCTCCATCATCCACTTCGTGACGGGATAGAACGCGGCCGCGGCGATGACGCCGGACAGGACGAGGCCCTGGTAGAGGGCGCGCTCGACGTTGCCCGCGGCCGACTTCACCGCGAACGTGCCGATGATCGAGGCGATGATCGCCACGCCTCCGAGCACGAGCGGGTAGAGCGCGACCTGCGTCGCGTTCTCGCCCGCAAAGGTCAGGACGCCGAGCAGCATGACGGCGACGGCGGTGACCGCGTAGGTCTCGAAGAGGTCGGCGGCCATGCCGGCGCAGTCGCCGACGTTGTCGCCGACGTTGTCGGCGATGACGGCCGGGTTGCGCGGGTCGTCCTCGGGGATGCCGGCCTCGACCTTGCCGACGAGGTCGGCGCCGACATCGGCGCCCTTCGTGAAGATGCCGCCGCCGAGGCGGGCGAACACCGAGATCAGCGAGCCTCCGAAGCCGAGCCCGATGAGGGCATCGACGGCCTCCTTCTGGGACTGGTCGAAGAACGCCGTCAGCACGCCGTAGTAGCCGGCCACGCCCAGCAGCGCCAGGCCGACGACGAGCATGCCCGTGATCGCGCCGCCGCGGAAGGCGGTGTCGAGGCCGGGGCCGACGCCGCCGCGCGACGCCTCGGCGACGCGGCAGTTCGCTCGGACGGAGACGTTCATGCCGATGAATCCGGCGGCGGCCGACAGCAGGCCGCCGATTGCAAAGCCGATCGCGACGGAGATCGACTGCAGCGGGATCAACACGACGAACAGGACGACGCCGACGGCGGCGATCGTCGTGTACTGGCGGCGCAGGTACGCAGAAGCGCCTTCCTGGACTGCCTTCGAGATCTCCACCATCTTCTCGTTGCCCGGTGACAGCGCCAGCAGCGAGCGCGTCGTCAGCGCCCCGTACAGCACCGCCAGGCCTGCGCAGAACAAGGCGACCAGGACACCACGGTCCAGCAGGAAATCACTCAAGGGAAACGGCCTCCGTACAAGTCTTTGATGCCAAGGGTCCAGCCCCACCTGCGGGGCAGGCGTCTACGGTCCCCCGACCGCGAGAAAACACGTGCTGATACTAACTCGCAGGACGGACGACGCGCCTACTGCCCTCCGGACATCCCTACTGGCCAGGCACCCAGAGTCGGCTGGAGCCGCGCGGATCGCTCTTCGGCGGCGGCGGCTCCTGCGGCCCCTGCTCGGGCGCGGTGGCGCCCGGGGGCGGGGTCGCGCCCGACCGGGCGTAGGCCATCTGCAGCTGCGAGAGCGCGTCGCGCACCTGCTTGGCGTCGGGTCCCAGCGCCGGCTCGACGAGCGCCAGCAGCGCGGTCGTGCCGTCGATCGCCTGGCGCACCTGCTCGAAATCGGGCTCCTCGTCGGTGCCCGTCAGCCCGGCCTTGCGGGCGGCGAGGTTCAACAGGGACACGACGGTCTGGATGAGGACGTCCTCGACGCGGATCCGCGCGAGCTCGGCGTCGTAGGCGGCACGCAGCTCCTCCTCGGAGAGTCCCTCCAGATCGGCCGGCGAGGGCTGCGGGGCATCGGGATCGCTGCTCATGCGGGAATCTCCTGTGCGTAGGTGGTCATGGTCTCGCGCACCGTGTCAGCGTAAACCTCACGCAGATCGCCCGTCTCGAGCAGCGCCGCGCGCTGGCGTTGCGCCCCCGTCGGACCCTCGAGCGAGACGTCGATGCGGGCCTGCTCACGGGCGGGCGCAGTCCAGGCCCACAGTGACTCGAGCGCCGCTCGCGCCGGGATCTCGACCCCGCGCTGCAGGTCGATCATCCGCCCGTCCATTCCGTACCGGATCGCGCGCCACATGTTCTCCTCGATGAGCCGGTGCGGTGGATGCTCAAAGGGGACATCCTCATCGATGTCGCCCAGCGCCTGCCCGACGCAGGCCACGACGAGCCCTGTCAGGCCCTCGGACTCGGCCGCCGAGAGCTGCGCGTCGCAGATGCGCACCTCGACGGTGCCGAACGACGCGTGCGGCCGGATCGACCACCAGACCTGCGTGTACTCGACGATCGAGACGGTCCCGATGAGCAGCTCGAGGTAGTCGCGAAACGAGCGCCAGTCGCCGAACCGGTCGGGCACGCCGCAGCGCGGGAAGGACTTCGTGAACGTCTGGCTGCGCGCGGAGTGCAGCCGCGTGTCCGAGCCATCGAGAAACGGTGAGCTCGCGCTGACGGCGAGCAGCAGGGGCAGCACCGGACGCAGCCGGTCGCAGACCTGCACGGCGCGGTCGGCGCCCTGCACGCCGACGTGGACGTGCAGCGAAAACGTGTTGTTGCGACGCGCGACGTAGCCCAGGCCCTCGACGACGCGGCGGTAGTGCTCCGTGTCGATGTTGCGCTGATCGCGGTAGTCGGCCCACGGATGGGTGCCCGTCGAGCCGAGCGCGACGCCGCGCTCGGCGGCCAGCGCGAACAGGCGACGGCGACGGTCGCGCTGGCGGGCGATCGCGTCGTGCAGATCCTCGCCGCGGCCGGAGACGATCTCGATCTCCGAGGAGATCAGCTCGCCGGTGATGCCCTCCAGCAGCGCCGTGTCCTGCGCGGCGGCGCTGTCGCGCAGCTCCTCGAAGCGCGGCACGAGATCGAGCGTCTGCGGGTCGAGCACCGCGAACTCCTCCTCGATGCCCACCGTGAGGTCCGTGGACGAGGCGAAGATCTCCTCCGTCTTGTCGAGGTCGATGGGCATTGTAATGTGCGCCAGGAGGCAGCCAGGAGGCCGGGAGGCGGTGCTTCTACGTGAGGTAGAAGTACAGCGCGTAGAGCAGATCGACTGCCGGCGACGAGGTGTGGACGGTCACCTCCGGCGGCACCTGCAGCAGCGCCTCGGAGTAGTTGAAGATGATCTTCACCCCGGCCTCGACGAGGTCGTCGGCGATCGACTGGGCGGCCGCGGTCGGGATCGCGAGCACGCCGACGACGATGTCCTCCTCCTCCACGACGGCGCGCAGCTCCGAGGCGTGGCGCACCTTCGTGGGCCCGACGCTCTGACCGATCTTGCGCTTGTCGGTGTCGAAGATCGCGACGACGCGGAAGCCGTGGTCGGCGAAGATGTCCGACGACGCGATCGCCTGACCGAGATGGCCGGCGCCGAAGAGCGCGATGTTGTGCTGGCCCGAGGTACGCAGGATCTTGCGGATCTGCGAGACGAGCGCGTCGACGTTGTAGCCCACGCCGCGCTTGCCGAACTTGCCGAAGCCCGAGAAGTCACGCCGGATCTGCGTCGGGTTGACGTGCGTGTAGTCGCTGAGCTCACGCGAGGAGATCGTCTCCTTGCCCATCTTCTTGGCCTGCGTGAGGACCTGCAGGTAGCGCGACAGGCGCGCCGCGACGCCGAGCGAGAGGCGCTCGCCGCTCGTGATCGCACCATCGCGCGCCGCCGCCGGGTCCGTGGCTGTGGAAACGCGCTCGCCAGTCGTCATCGGCGGCCCACTTTACCCAGAAGGGCGCGCAGCGCGGCTTCATCCACGAAGAACTCGAAGCGCTCTTCGCCGTCGATCGTGACCACGGGGATGCGCTCCAGATATGCGGCGTGCAGCGCATCGTCGGTCGTGATGTCGATCTCCTCGAACGACACGCCGACGCGTTCGAGCACGGCGCGCGCGTCGTCGCACAGGTGACAGCCGGCCTTCCCGTAGATGGCGATGTTCACGCGAGCGCGCGCTCGCCGGAGGCGTAGGCGTCGAGCGCGAGGTAGGCGGGAAACGGCTGCGCCTCGACGAAGCGTGCCGCCGACGCGATCATCCCCGCGTTGTCGGTGCACAGCTCGCGCGGTGGTATGCCGAGCGGGACGCCGAGCCGTTGCAGCCGCGCGCGCAGCGGACCGTTGGCCGCGACTCCGCCGCCGATCGCGAGGCGCCCGAGACCCGTCTGCTCGAGCGCCTGCTCGCAGCGCAGCGCGAGCGCCTCGACGATCGCGTGCTGGAAGCTCGCGGCGAGGTCGGCCGCGCGCTCGCGCGCCGACTGCTCGCCGAGGTCGCGCACGCGGTACAGCAGCGACGTCTTGACGCCGGCGAAGGAGAAGTCCAGCCCATCCAGGCGGCGCGCGATCGGGAACGCGAACGCCTGCGGGTCGCCGTCGCGTGCGAGCCGCTCGAGCGCGGGGCCACCGGGGAACGGCAGCCCAAGCATCCGCGCACCCTTGTCGAACGCCTCGCCGGCGGCGTCGTCGAGCGTGCGGCCGAGGACGTCGAAACCGTCGTGCTCCTCGACGCGGGCCAGCAGCGTGTGCCCGCCGCTGGCGAGCAGGCAGACGAACGGCGGCTCCATGACGGCCGCCGACGCTCCGCCGATGCGCAGGAAGTTCGCGGCGACGTGGCCCTGGAGATGGTCGACGGGCGCGAGCGGCAGCCCCCGCGCGGCCGCGATCCCCTTTGCCGTCGCGACCCCCACGAGCAGCGCGCCGACGAGTCCCGGCCCTTGCGTGACGGCCACGAGGCCGACGTCGTCGAGCGTCGCCCCGGCCCGCCGCAGCGCGTCGTCGACGGCGGCGTTGGCGAGCTCGAGGTGGTGGCGCGCGGCGATCTCCGGTACGACGCCGCCGTACGCGTCGTGGATGCCCTGCGAGGAGATGACGTTCGCGCGCAGCTCGCCGTCGCTCGTGATCACCGCAGCGCATGTGTCGTCGCAGCTCGTCTCGAGCGCGAGGACGAGGGTCATGCCGGCGCGGACGGCGCGGCGTTGGGCACGTCGTCGAAGCGGCCCTGCAGCGTGGACGGCGTGCGCCACATGACGACCGCATCCTCCCCGTTGTCCTGGTAGTAGCGCCGCCGCCGGCCTGCCGCACGAAAGCCGAAGCGCTCGTACAGCGCGATCGCGCCGGCGTTGGACTCGCGCACCTCGAGCGTGAAGCGCGCGTTGTGGCCGTCGATGCGGCCCAGCAGGTCGGCGAGCATCGCCGTGGCGATCCCCTGCCGGCGCCGGTCGGGGTCGATGGCGACGTTCATGATGTGCCAGACGGTGTCATAGCGCGAGCAGATGAGGTAGCCCAGCATCTCGTCTTCGCGCAGCGCGGTCAGGCAGACGCCGGCCGGCTTGGACAGCTCGAGCACGAACATCGCGAGCGACCATGGCGTCGGGAACGCGCGCCGCTCGATCGCGATGATCTGCGGCAGGTCGGCATAGGTGAGCCGGCGGATGTCCAGTCCGTCGGTCACGAGGGAGACGTCTTCGCGGTGGGGAGCACGGCGTCGGGGGGGCGCAGGTAGTCGGGGACGACCAGGTCGCGCGCCGTCCCCGCCGGCGTGACCAGCGCGAGCCGGCAGATCGCCCGGGCGCTGACGCCGTGCTGCTCGGATCCGTCGTCGGGAACGGTGCAGCCGGCGCGTTCCAGATCCTCGCGAAATCGTAGCGCGCCGTCCCCCACCGCCAGCCACGCTCCGCCCTCGGCCGCGACGCCCTGGGCGAGCTCCGCGGGCGCGAGCGCCGCCGGCTCGAGCACGGGCCGGCCGTCGCGCCAGCCGGCGGCGAAGACCTCGCCGCGGCGCGCGTCGATCACCGCCAGCACCCCGAGATCCGTCCCCGCCTCCCCCGCGCCGGGCTCCGGCACGAGGGCGAGCGCCCGCAAGGTCGAGATTCCGACGAGCTCGGCATCGGCCGACTGGGCGAGCGCCCTGGCGGTCGCGACGCCGATCCGCAGGCCGGTGAATGTGCCGGGCCCGACGCCGACGGCGATGCGGTCGACGTCGCGGAACGTCAGGCCGGCCTCGTCCAGCAGCGCGGCGGCGAGCGCCAGCAGCTGCGCGGCGTGACCCGGGCGCTCGCCTGGCGCCGGCTCGTGGCGGCGCTCGGCGATGCCGGACGGCAGGGCGTCGTCGAATAGCGCGACCGTCGTCGCCGTGGTCGCGGTATCGAAGGCGAGGACGATCACGGCGCCACACGCACGAGCCGGCGATCACCGCCGCGGTGTTCGAGCGATACGCGCGCCACGACCCGTTCGCGGTCCAGGCCCACCGGCGTGCCGACCTCCGGCCACTCGACGAACGCGACGCGATCGCCGGCGAGCTCGTCGGCCAGCAGGGCCGGGTCCTCGTCGGCGAGGTCGCCGAGGCGGTAGAGATCGAGGTGCGAGACGGGTACGTCGCCCTCGTAGCGGCGCGCGATCGTGTAGGTCGGGCTCGTCACGGGCGAGTGTACGCCGAGCGCGCGGCAGGCGCCGCGCACGAATGTCGTCTTGCCGGCGCCGAGATCGCCGGAGACGAGCACGACGTCGCCGGGCCGCAGTCGCTGGGCCAGATCGGCGGCGATCGCCTCGGTCTCGTCCGGCGTGGTCGTCTCAGTAGTCGTCTGCATCGACGGTGCGCAGGCGCAGGCCGAAGCCGACGAGCGTCAGCGCGATACCCGCGAGAAACAGCATCCACGGGTCCGAGCCTGTGTCCGGAAGCTCGCTGGACGGTGTCTTTTCCGACTCCCCGCCCGCGAGCGGGACGGGCGGCGTCGTCGTCACGCCGGCGCCGTCCTCGGGAATCGTCGACGTCTGCGCGAAAGCGGATGCGGGCAGGCCGAGCGCCGCGGCGGCGAGGAGCGCGGCGACAACGCGACGAGGGACCGGCAGCACGCCTGCGGACTCTAGTGGTTGCAACGGCGGCGCCCCGGGAGGTTCAGGCAAGGGAGCGGCCGCCCGCCTCGCGCGCGCCCGCTGCGGTAGCGTCGCGGCGTGTTCAGCTCAGCTCAGGCCGACCGTCTGGAGGCCTGTGCACGCGTGCTCGATCCGCCGGCGCGGGTCGTCATGACGGGCAGCGTGCCGACCGAAGCGCTGGCCGCGATCCGCCGCGGCGCGAGCCCCGGTGTGGAGGTGCTCGTGGTCGGGACGGGCGAGGTCGCGGGCATCGAGGGGTCGATCGACCTGCTGTTCATCGGGCCGGCGGCGCCGTACAGCGTTGCCGCGGAGCTGTTCGGTCGCTGGCCCGGAAGGGTCGCACCGGGCGGGCTGCTGTTCGTCCACGGCGCATTCGCCACGCCGCCGCTGACGGCCGCGCTGCTACGCGCGATCGGCTCCTCGCGGGCGTGGCGCTACTACGGCCGCGACGGCGCGCTGGCGGAGTACGTGCGCGCCGATCTGACCCACGGCGAGCGCGTGTTGGACGCGATCGCCCAGCTCGCCCAGCTGGCGTACTTCGCGCGCCGCATGGCGCGCCGGCGGCTGTCGCGCCGACGCGCGTGACGCCGACGGTCCCGGCACTACATTGAAGGTATGAAGCACACCCCGATCGACGCCCCCATCAAGAAGACCGACGAGGAGTGGCGCGCCGAGCTGACGCCCGAGCAGTACGAGGTACTGCGTCAGGCGGGCACCGAGCGCGCGTTCACCGGGCAGTTCGTCGACGAGAAGGCCGACGGCATGTACGCCTGCGCCGGCTGCGACGCGGAGCTGTTCTCCTCGGACACGAAGTTCGACTCCGGCACGGGCTGGCCCTCGTTCACGGATCCGGCGATCGCCGCGGCCGTCGTCCTGCGCGACGACAAGACCCTCTTCATGCGCCGCACCGAGGTGCTGTGCAGCCAGTGCGGCGGGCACCTGGGCCACGTCTTCCCGGACGGCCCGGGTGCGAGCGGCCAGCGGTACTGCATCAACTCCGCGGCGCTGGACCTCAAACCGGCCGAATAGGCGCACGCTGGACCGCTCCAGCGGGTAGGCCGAGCCCGACCCGGCGAAAGGAACGCCCTGATGCAGTATTGGTTCGCGACGTCGACGGAGGAGTTCACGCCGTCGGAGATGCTCGAGCAGGCCAAGGCCGCCGAACGGGCCGGGTTCGACGGCCTGGGCACGTCAGATCACTTCGCGCCGTGGTTTCCCGACGGCCAGGCGGCGCAGGCCTGGGTCTATCTGGGCGCGCTCGGGCAGGCGACGCAGAGCATGATCGGCACGGGCGTCACGCCGATCGTCCACCACTACCACCCGGGCCTCGTCGCGCAGGCGTTCATGTCGCTCGAGGAGCTCTATCCCGGGCGCGTGTTCCTCGGCGCAGGCTCGGGCGAGGCGGTGAACGAGACGCCGCTGGGGATGGACTGGCCACCCTACGAGGAGCAGCGCCGGCGACTGGAGACGGGCCTGGAGGCGATCACGAGGTTGTGGAACGGCGAGACCGTGACGATGGACGCCGGCTGGTTCAGCCTCAAGGAGGCCAAGCTCTGGACGCGCGCCCGGACGCGACCGAAGCTCTACGTCTCGGCGTTCGGGCCCCAGTCGGCGCAGGTCGCGGCGCGCTACGGCGACGGCCTCTGGACGCTCGGCGATCCCGAGCGGACACCCGAGATCGTCGAGGCCTACCGCGACGCCTGCGACGAGTACAGCCGCGAGCCGGGCGAGATCATCTTCCACGCGGGCTTCGCCTGGGCGGACGACGGCCGCGCGGCGATCGACGGCGCGCGACACTGGAAGCCGACCCAGCTGCCCGAGGTCTATCTGGCGGACATCGCCGACCAGGAGGACATGCAGCGCCGGGCCGACGTCCAGATGAGCGACGAGCAGTTCGCCCGCGAGGGCTTCCTCATCTCCGCCGATCCCGAGGAGCACGTCGAGCGCATCCGCGCGATGGAGCGCGCCGGCGCGACCGTCATCTGCCTCCAGCTGATTGGCCGCGCCGATCCGTTCGGCTCGATCCGCACCTACGGCGAGCACGTGCTGCCGGCGCTGCGAGCGGTCCGGGCGTAGCCTGGATCCAGGCGTAGGGCCGGTCCACGCAGGAAGTACTACTGCGTGGAGGCTTAGAACAGGCCGAGTTGGCGGTCGTCCGCGGCGTCGGCCGCGGGCGCTGCCTGCTCCGGCTCGGCGACCGGCTCCGGCTCCGGGGTGACGGGTTCGGGCTCCGGCTCGGGGCGCACCGGCTGCTCGGGCGGCCGCAGCTCGAGCAGCCCCGGCAGCCGCGCGAAGTCCGCCCTCAGCGTCTCGAGCAGCGAGCGCGTGTAGAGCGCCGCCGCCGGATGAAAGAGCGGGTACAGCCGCACTGCGCGCTCACCGATGACACGGATCTCCGCCTGGCCGTGCAGCTTGGTGATGCCGATCGTCTCGCCGCGCAGGAGCTTCGTCGAGAAGTTGCCCAGCGTGCAGATCACGCGTGGCTGGATCAGCGCGACCGTCCGCATGAGGTATTCCGAGCAGTTCTCGATCTCGGCGGGCAGCGGATCGCGGTTGCCCGGTGGGCGGCAGCGCAGCACGTTGGTGATGAAGACATCTGCGCGCGCCAGCCCGACCTCGCCGAGCAGCTCGTCGAGCAGCTTGCCCGCGGCCCCGACGAACGGGACCCCCTGCTCGTCCTCGCGCGCGCCCGGTGCCTCGCCGACGAACATGAGGTCCGCGTCGGAGTTCCCTGCGCCGAACACGACCTGCGTGCGCGTGCTCGCAAGCTCCGCGCAGCGCGTGCACGAGCGCGCCTCCCGGTAGACCGCGGTCAGCTTCGAGCGGCGCTCCTCCGTCGTGGCCACGGCGCGATGGTAGAGCGCGCCGCCGTCAGTACACTGATGAGACGCGACGGTGCCAACCGCCGCGGCATCCATAGACCGCGACCGGTACCTCCCTGGAGGACTGGACCGATACGATGACCCAGCAAGCACCGTTCACGCTGCCTGCCCAGGCACGCACCCCTGACGCCGTTGCGATCATCGGCGCCGGTCGTATGGGCACCGCGCTCGCCGCGGCGCTGCGCGGTGCGGGCATCACCGTCGAGGGTCCGCTGCGACGTCGCGAGGCGCCCTCGGATCACGCCACCCACGTGCTGCTCTGCGTGCCCGACGCCCAGATCGAGACCGCTGCCACCACTCTTCGCTCACATCCCGGCCGTCTCGTCGGCCATACCTCCGCCGCCACGACGCTTGCGGCGCTCATCCCGCACGAGGCGTTCTCGCTGCACCCGCTCATGACCGTCACCGCCGAGGGCGCGGCCTTCGCCGGCGCGACCGCCGCGGTCGCGGGCGCCACCGAGCGTGCCACGCAGGCCGCTGGCGAGCTCGCCCGGCGCCTGGGCATGCAGCCCGTCCACATCGCCGACGCCGACCGCGCCGCCTATCACGCGGCCGCCTGCGTCGCGTCGAACTTCCTCGTCACGCTGGAGGGCTTCGCCGAGCGCCTCGCCGCGAGCGCGGGCTTGGAGCGCAAACCGCTTGCACAGCTCGTTCGCGCCACCGTCGCCAACTGGGAGCAGCTCGGCGCCGAGCTCGCCCTCACGGGCCCGATCGCGCGCGGCGACGACGCGACCGTCGCCTGCCAGCGCGCCGCGATCGCCGCGCGCCTCCCCGGCGAGCTCGAGCTGTTCGACGCGCTCACGGCCGCCACCCGCCGGCTCGCCGCAGCGACGGCGGTGCCCACATGAAGACCCTGCGCACAGTCGCCGAGCTGCGTGCGGCGCTCAACGGCCCTCGCCGTGCCGGGCGCAGCATCGGCCTCGTCCCCACGATGGGCGCCCTGCACGAGGGCCATCTGTCGCTGATGCGCCGGGCGCGCGCCGCGTGCGACGAGGTCGTCGTCTCGCTGTTCGTCAATCC
>Ga0136633_1003290_pt1 | contig 10697 bp, 5 predicted proteins | sample AntDrymeUQ832206_2_FD_105494 | JGI IMG/M metagenome (GOLD analysis project Ga0136633, IMG submission 105494) | Polar desert sand microbial communities from Dry Valleys, Antarctica - metaG UQ83 (22.06) | ecosystem: Environmental > Terrestrial > Soil > Desert | place: Antarctica: Dry Valley...
ACTCGCCGGACCAGTTCACGATGGACGCCGCGATCGAGATGGTCGAGCAGTTCGACCCGAACCTGGTTTTCGTGAACCTCGGCGACTGCGACCGCATGGGACATGCCGACCTCACGGGGACGACGCTCAAGGCCGCTCGTCGCACTGCACTTCTCACGGTAGACACGCAGGTGGGCCGGTTCGTCGACATGCTCAAAGAGACCGGCCGCTGGGAGAACTCGGTGATGGTCGTGCTTGCCGACCACTCGATGGACTGGTCCCGACTGGACCGGCTGATCTCCCTGCAGCCCGCCTTCGACGCCGACCCGATGCTTGCGGGGAAGGTGCAGATCGCGCAGAACGGTGGCGCCGACCTCCTGTACTGGACCGGGTCCCCCGACCGTCGTATCGACGCGGTGAACCGGATGCGTGCGATTGCCACCGCGACCCCCGGTGTGCTGTCTGCGCACGAACCTGAGGACCTAAAGCTCGGTGCACGCGCCGGTGACCTCGTGGCTTACTGCAAGGCGGGGTGGCGGTTCAGCGACCCGTCGTCGGGCTCCAACCCGATCCCCGGGAACCACGGCCACCCAGCAACCAAGCCGATCCCCTTCTTTATCAGCGGCGGCCACGAGAAGGTGCGCTCGTCCACGAGTTACAGCGTGCTCGCGCGCACCATCGACGTCGCTCCGACCATCGGCAAGATGTTCGGGCTGACCGAGCCCCGCGGCGGATACGACGGGCGCGCCCGCCTCTAAGGCACGGGATCTGATGCCCGTCACTCGTCCGCGCTGAGACCGTGCCGCCGGGCGAACTCGGCCGCCTCGACCCGGCTTCTCGTCCCGGTCTTGCGCAGCAGGTTCGACACGTGCACACTCACCGTCTTGTCGCTGATGTAGAGCGTCCGCGCAATTTCGACGTAGGTGCGCCCGGCGACCAGATGCCCGAGCACCTCACGCTCGCGGCGGGTCAGCACTGACAGACCGTCAGTCGGTATGCCCTGTGGGGGTACGACCGGCTGGGCGAGTGAGATCCGGGCGGAGGCGGCCAGTTCCCGCACAGCCTTGCGGAGCGGTTCCGCCTCAATACGTGCGGCGATGTCGTGCGCGGATCGCAAGGCTGCTGCGATGCGCACTCGGTCGCTCCGGTCGTTCACGAGCGCCTGCGCGAGCCGGTGCCAGGCGACCGCCTCGTGCCACCGCATCTCCTCCGCCCCGCAGGCACGGGCAGCCTTCAGCCACAGATCGGCCAGCCGCTCCTTCTGGTCCAGACACCGCGCCGTCTCCGCCTCGTAGTACGCCTGCACAGCCGGTTGGACGAGATCGTGCTCGTCGTACCGCTCGAACGGCGTGCGTGGCACCGACGCACGCAACTCGACCAGCTGCCGGAGCAGGCTCGCGGCCTCCCGTGCCCCGGCGAAGTCGCGGCCGTCGCGCGCCTTCTCGGCCAGCTCCGCAGCCGCGTGCGCACCATAGGCGAGCAGTTCGTCGGCATAGCGCGGCTCGGCCTGCCCGTGGGGCTTCATCTCTCTCAGAAGCAGCTCGAGGGCCTCTTTGGGTCGACCGACGCTGGTGAGGTACTCCGCATGCGTACTGAGCCCGTGGAGGCCGACCAGCTGCTCGAACTTGGGTGCGATCTCCCGTGCCCGCAGCAGATGGGCCTCGGCCTGCTCACGTCTTCCCTGGCGCAACGCGACCTGAGCCGCGATCTGACGTGCCTGTTGACCTGCAAGGCCGGTGGCCCGGGACGCGAGCGGCTCGCGCAGCATGTCTCGTGCGCGGGGAAGCTCCCCCAGCATCATCAGGTAGTAGGCCCCGTAGGCAGCGTGCAAGACCTCGACACCTGCCTTCCCGCCGTTTCCCGCGTGCAGGCTGTCCTGGTAGAGCTCGGCCGCCTTGCGGATCTGGCCATGCTCCTCGAAGTAGTTGGCCCGCGCGATGCAGGCGATGGCGATGTGTCCCCTGTCGCCCGACTGCACGGCGAGCTGGTAGGCCTCCTCGGCGTCCGCGACACCCGACGGCTCGTTGATGTGGGCGAACGACCGTGCCTGAAGGGCCAGGCAGCGCGCCTGTCGGTCACCGCACCGGTTGGCGGCTGCGACGGCCGCCTCGGCTGTGCCGGCCGCCGACTGATGGTCTCCCGCCCACGCTTGAGCCCCGGCCAGGGCGGCGAGGGCTTGCGCGTACTCCACGCTGTCGGGGAACTCCATCGCGAACGACACCGCTTCCTCGAAGGACTCGACCGGGTCTTCGACCAGCCGTCCGGCAAAGGTCGCCAGCTGACCCCACAGCAAGCAGACCCGACTGGCCACCAGCGGCGCAGACCGCGGCTCGATCAGCGTCCGCGCGCGATCGATAGCTGCGAAGGCCTGGTCGGCGTCACCGGCGGTCTTGGCGACGGAGGCAACGTCGGACCACAGGTTGGCCTCGGACTCGACGCCTGTGGCGGACCGCGACTCGGGCGAGACAACTCCCCACAGGTTGGCAGCCTGCAGCATCGCGTGCATCTGTTCTGGGTAGCCGTGCACCCGCTCCGCCTCGTGAGCAGCCGCGAGGTAGTGGCCCAACGCGTCGTCGAAGCGATCCGCGCGCTCACAGTGCAACGCCAGGTCCGCGAGCAGCTTGTGCTGGCGCCCACTGCCCGCGGACAGCGCATCGGCCGCCAGGGCATCGGCGAACAGGGCATGGAGAGGTTTCTCCTCACCGGGCATCAGGATGTCGCACAGGACCTCCGCGAGAAGCGGGTGGCGGAACCAGAACTCACCCGAGGCGTCGGTTTGCACGACACCGGCCTTGATCGCCTCGGACAAGGCATCCGCCGCCGCACGGTCGTCGACACCGTTCGCCCGAAGCACCTGTGTCAGGTCCGCGAAAAGCAAAGGCCGTCCACCCACGGCAAGCAGTTGGACCACGTGGCGGGTCGTTTCGCCGAGCCGATGCCAAGCGGCCAGGAGTGCCGAACGCAGTGCGTCCGGCAGACCGCGGGGCAGAAGCTTCGCGTCCGGGCTCACACCCCGGACGAGAAGCTCGGTGAGGTAGCTGTTCCCGCGTGACTTGGCCATCACGTCGTCGAGCAGGCCACGGGAGGGCGTCGTACCAGTCAGGGAGGCGATCTGCTGCTCGGTCTCGTCGTACGACATCCTCGTCAACGGCAGATCCGTGACCAGGGGGGTCCGCAGCATGTCGGCCAGCCATCCGTGAAGTGGGTGCCCGTCGCGGAGCTCCTCGTCGCGGTGCGTCGTCAGCAGTGCCAGCCGCTGCCCGCGGAAGCCCGTGATCAGGTAGGCCAACACGTCGAGCGACGTCGTGTCCGCCCACTGCACGTCGTCGATGACCAAGATCGTCGGCCAGCGCCGCGTGATCGTGTCGATCGCGGTCTCGATGATCGAGAGCGGGCGTCCCCCGCTCTCCGCCTGGGTGTCTCCCCCGAGCGAGGGAAGCAGCTCATCGAGCCCAACCACCTCGTCGAGCAGCCAGCGCCGCTTATCCTCCGGCGCGGACGCCAACCAGCGCTCCAGCGCCGAGATGATCGGGAGGTACGACGATGACGCCGCTCCGAAATGGACGCACCGTCCCCACAGCGTGGTGAGCCCACGCTCCTCGGCATCGGCACACACTTGGCTGACGAGGCGGGTCTTGCCCACCCCTGCCTCGCCGTGCACGAAGACCGCGCAAGGCGTACCGCTGGACGCTCCCTGGATCGCCTCCCCCAGCAGGCGCTGTTCAGGCCCCCTGCCCGCGATGCGGGTCGTCCACGTGTCGATGGTGGAACTCACGCTTCCACTCTGCCCTGTATAACCCGCTTCTGTCTCTGGACTGTTCGTGCCATCTAAGGGGTGCCAGCCGTCCGATCATCGGTGATCTAAGGAGAACGTCACCGGATCTGAGGGGTTGTTCCCGATGCCCCAACCACCCCTCAGAGAGGAAAGTCGTGGTTCAAGCAAATGACCACCACAACTTTCAAGGAGGAGATCACGATGGCTCGTAGATCAATCACCAGGCTCGCAGCCGGCGCCGTCGTCACCGGCATCGCCACCCTTGCGATTGCGGCACCGGCAAGTGCCGCATTCCCCAAGGATCCAACCGGAGGCTCGGTTTTCCCGACTTCACCTACCGTCGTAGATGAAGGGTGGCAGTGGTACGAGATCGCCGGAGGTGCACTAGGCGGAATCGCCCTGGCAGGCGGAGGCGTCGCCGCGGCGGCCGGTCTGCGCCGACGCAACGAACACCTCGCTCACCCCGTGTGAGCAGGACCTTCGTCAGGTCGATCCAAGGAGCGCCCCACTGATCCAGTCAGTGGGGCGCTTTCCTGTGTCGGCGGCGCTGCTCTGGGACTTGCTCTAGGGCTTGCCCTCCGCCGACTCCGACAACCGCTTCAACGCCTTGAGCACGACGCCGCGGTCCGTGGTGGGCCACATGGGTGGGAGCGAGGCGCGCAGGAAGCCGCCATACCTCGCGGTGACCAACCTGGGGTCCAGGATCGCTACCACGCCCTGGTCATCCAGTGTCCGGATCAGCCGCCCGGAACCCTGTGCGAGCAACAGCGCGGCGTGGGTCGCCGCGACGGCCATGAACCCGTTGCCGCCGGCCTTGTCCGCGGCACGCTGCCGGGCCGACATCAACGGGTCGTCGGGACGCGGAAAGGGGATCCGGTCAATGAGCACGAGCTGGCAGGTGTCGCCGGGGACATCGAGGCCCTGCCACAGGCTCAGTGTCCCGAACAGACAGGCATGCGGGTCTTCGACGAACAACCGGGCGAGCTCGGGCAGCTGTGCCTCGCCCTGGGCCAGAATCGTCAGGTGGGGCAGGCGTTCACGCGCGGCTTCGGCCGCTGCCTCGGCACCGCGTCTGCTCGAGAACAGGCCGAGTGTGCGGCCGTCTGCGGCATCGACCAGATCGACGATCTCATCGATCTGGTCCTGTCCTGGCCCGTCTCGACCTGGTGGCGGCAAGTGCTTTGCGACGTACAGAATCGCCTGCGTGCGGTAGTCGAACGGCGAGCCGACGTCGATCCCGCGCCAGGGCAACACGTCCTTTCCTGCGTCAACTTTTGCGGCAGCGGGAGCGGGGTTTATCGGAGCGGTGTCAATTGAGTGGTCCACTCGCTCGCTCGGCTTGAGCCCGATGGAGGATGCCAGGGCGCTGAAGTCACCGCCGAGCATCAGCGTCGCGCTGGTGAAGACCACCGTCTTCTCGGCGAGCAGCTTGTCCCGCAGCTGGCCCCAGACCTCCAACGGCGCGATGCACAACTGGGCGCCGCCACGGTTGCGCTCGCGTTCGGCCAACCAGATCACGTCGGTCTCGATGTGTGCAGCCATCCGCTCGGCGGTCTTGAAGATTTCCTGCACCCATCCCTTGGCCTGGGTGCGCCCCGGGTCGACCTCACCGGGTCCGGCGTCCGATGTGGACTCCTTGGGGAATGCGGAGATCAGCGCACGTGCGGAGTCGCGCACCAGGGCCAGTGCATCGGCGATGCCGACCGGCAAGGTGTCGAGGCGCCCGGCGTCGCAACTATCGTAGGCGTCGCGCAGGGCATCCGCAGCGTCGGACAGCTCGTCTGCCTCGTTGCCGGCGACGTGTTTCTGGGACCGCCTCGCGGCACGTTCGATCTCGGGCACGGACAGCTCGTCCGTGGCCGCCTGGGTCACCCGTGCGGACAGCTCGTGGGCCTCGTCGATAACCACGGCGTCATAATCGGGGATCATCGGGACGCCCTCGATCGCGTCGATGGCGAGCAGCGAGTGGTTCGTGACGATCAGCTGGGACTTGGCGGCCGTCTCCTTCGCGCGCTCGGCGAAGCACTCCACCGCGTACGGACACTTGCTCGCGCCCAGACACTCGCGGTGGTTGACCGAGACCTGCCGCCAAAGCTTGTCGGTGTGCGCCGGGGCCGAGTCCCTGTCCCCCCTGCCGGCCGCATCCGACTCCCCCTCAGCCCAGGCCCGGAGCTTGAGCACCTCGGCACCCTGCGTGCCCTCGGGAATGTCGACCAGAGTGCCCTGGTCATCAGGCACGCCCTCACGGATCCGGTGCAGGCAGGCGTAGTTCGAGCGGCCCTTGAGGACGGCGTACGTCGACTTGGTCCCGAGGACATGGTCGGCCGCCTCGAGCAGGGCGGGAATGTCTCGCTCGACGAGTTGGTGCTGCAACGCGAGGGTGGCCGTGGCGACAACGACACGCTTGTGGTGCAGGAGGGCGGGCACGAGATAGGCGAGTGACTTGCCGGTGCCGGTGCCGGCCTGGACAAGGAGGTGCTCGCCGGTCTCCATCGCACGCGACACTGCTTCGGCCATCTGGATCTGACCCGTGCGCTCTTGTCCGCCGAGCGCCTCGACGGCGCCCGCGAGCACCTCTTTGACCGTGGGCTTGGCGGGTGTGGCGGCCTTGGCGGGCGTGGCTGGCGTGGGATCGGGCACCGGAGAACCCTACCTACTCACACAGACATTGTGCGCCCGCCCATCCACAGGCGATGCCGCACAGGTGATGCCGCACAGGTGATGCGGCCCCGGGGCTACAAGACCGCGCCGGAGTCGCTCGGGTCGCGCGACGCCCGGCTGACCCGGACCTTGGCTGTGCTCGCGAGCGGCCAGCGCTTTTGCAAGATGACCGCCAGCGGGGTCGCGGTGAACACCGAGGAGTAGGTGCCGATCGCCAGCCCGAGCAGTAGGGCGATCGAGAAGTCCTGGAGGGAGTCACCACCGAGCACCGCCAGCGCCGCGAGGATGAACATGGCGCCAAGCCCGGTGTTGACCGTTCGGGGCATGGTGTCCAGAACTGCGTCGTTGGACACCGTCGCGAAGTCCTTGCCCTTGCTGCCGGTCCAGTTCTCGCGCACCCGGTCGAACACCACCACCGTGTCGTTGACGGACAGACCCACGATGGTCAGGGCTGCTGCCAGGAACACGCCGTCGATCGGTTTCCCGAGCCAGGCAAAGACACCGAGCACCAGGATCACGTCGTGGAACATCGCGGTCACCGCCGCAGCGCCGAACGTCCACTTGAATCGGACGGCGAGATAGAGCATCTGCGCCAACAGAGCGATGCCGAACGCGATCAGGGCCTTGGTGCGTAGCTCTGAGCCAAGACTGGGGCCGATCAGCTCGTCACGCTCCTTGGTCACCTCGCCACCGGGCTCCGCGAGCGACTCTCGGATGGTGACCTCGTCGTCGTTGCTGATCTGACCGGTGCGGATCGAAATCTTGTCGTTGTCCGACTCTTGTACGACGGCGCTGGGGAACCCCGCGTCGACAACTGCCTCACGTGCGCGGTCCGCGCTGAGCGGCTGGGTCGTGGAGTACTCCATCAACCGGCCACCGGTGAACTCGACACCAAGGTTCAACCCGTTCAGGACGATTCCGACGAGGGCGATCACCAGTGCTGCTGCCGATATCCCGAGCCACAGCGGACCACGGCTCATGATGTCGGGGTTCCGACGTTTCAGCGCATCTCGCACGCGTCCTGTGGCGGAAAGGCCCGTCACCCGTGGGCGACGGTCGACCCAGGGCAGCTTGACGGCCTGCTCGGTGAGCACGCGGGCGATGATCAACGCCGAGATCATCGAGGCGAGGACACCGATGGTCAGCGTCACACCGAAGCCCTTCACCGGACCGGAGGCGAGCACGAAGAGCAGTCCTGCAGCCAGCAGTGTGGTCACGTTGGAGTCGATAATCGCGCTCCACGCCTTGTTGAACCCGGTCGTCAGCGCACGGGGCATTCCGGCCGCCTCGGAGCCGGCGTACTCCTCCCGGGCTCTCTCGAAGACCAGCACGTTGGCATCGATCGCGAGTCCGATCGCCAGCACGAAACCGGCCAGTCCCGGCAAGGTCAGACTCGCCCCGAGGGCGGCGAGTACGGCGTACGAGATAAGTGCGTAACAGGTGAGGGCAAACGTCGCGAGCAGCCCCATCAGCCGGTAGGTAACGGCGATGAAAAACCCGGTCAGCATCAGGCCGATGATGCCCGCCTTGGCCGACGCCTCGATTGCCTCCGCACCGAGTGTGGGGCCGACCGTGCGCTGCTCGATGATCTCGACCGGCACCGGTAGGGCACCCCCCTCGATGAGGATCGACAGCTCCTTCGCCTCATCGACGGTGTAGTCGCCGGTGATCTGGGTCGAGCCGCCGGACATACCGGCGTCGCACACGATCTCGGGCACCACCTGCGGCGAGGAGATGATCTGCTCGTCGAGCACGATCGCGATCCGGCGCGCAGGGTCGCCGGGCTGGGCGCAGGCCGCGTCTGCGGTGAGCTGCCGCCACTTGTCGGTGCCCTCGCCCTTGAAGTCCACGGTGACGTACCAGCCGGAACCGGCCTGCGGGTCACTGCCGGGGTCGGACCCCGCGACCAGGTCACCGGGCACCGCGACCGGCCCGAGCTTGAGCAACTGACCATCCTCGTCGGGGATCACCAGGTCGCCGGGCTTGTCCGGCTTTCTCGGGTCGGCCAGGCCAACCACCGGGTGGAAGCTCAGCTGAGCGGTCTTGCCGATGACCTCCGCAGCCTCACGTGGGTCCTGAAGCCCGGGCAGTTCGACGATGATCCGGTTCTCCCCGGCCCGCGCCAGGGTCGGTTCAGCGACACCGAGTGCGTCGACCCGTCCGCGGAGGACCTCCAGCGTGCGGTCGGTTGACTCCGCGTTCGCCTTGACGGTGGCCGAGTCGCTCGTCTCGAGGACGATCTGGGTGCCACCACGCAGGTCTAGCCCGAGCTTGGGGGTGGTGGTCAGTGCAATCGCCACCGAACCACCGATGATGAGAAGGGCGAGGACGAGACGGACGACTGCGGCACGAGACATGGCCACATCGTCCACTATGCCCCGAAGTGTCGTGCCACAGAGGCACCCTCGACCTCACGAGCGACCGGGGCTAGGGTGTCGCGAGTCACATTCTCGGATGCTCGGAGTGCCATCGGATGACCCTCGAACGCCGTACCTTTCTCAAGGGCAGTGCCGCTGCCGCAGCAGTCCTCGGCGGGCCGTTCGTCGGCTTCGTCAACTCAGCCAACGGTGCAGGGCGCAGTCCGGCGGCGGTCGGGCTGGGGGCCGTCGCGGACCAGCGGGACGGCAAGGTGCGCCTGCATCTGCCGAGTGGCTTCAACTACCGGTCGTTCCACGACACCGAGTTCCCGGTGACGCTGCGTGACGGGACCGCGCTGCCCGGTCGCCATGACGGCATGGGCGCCTTTCGCGGGCCCGACGACAGCGTCGTCCTGGTCCGCAACCACGAGGTCAACGGCACCCCGGGCAAGTTCGGTCCGCGTTCGGGCTACGACGAGGCAGCCGGCGGAGGTACGACGACCATCCGGGTCACCAAGCAGGGTGAGGTGCTCGACTCTTACACGAGCCTGAGCGGCACGATGATGAACTGCAGCGGCGGGATCATGCCGTGGGGAAGCTGGATCACGTGTGAGGAGACCGTGAACGGCCCCGATGTCGAACCTGACTTCACCGGCGTCTCGAACGTGCCTCTGCAGAGGCCGCACGGCTACATCTTCGAGGTTCCTGTGAAGGGACGCTCGGACCAGAACCCGATCACCCGGGCCGGTCGGTTCGCGCATGAGGCGGTGTCGTTCGACCCTGTCGGCGGCCGGCTCTACCTGACCGAGGACAACTTCGCCTTCGCGTCCGGCTTCTACCGTTACACCCCGCGCAGAAACCCGATGGTTGCCGGGCGGCTGGACAACGATGGCGACCTCGAGATGCTCGCGGTGAAGGACAGTTGGAACGCGCACCTGGAAGGTCACCAGGGGCCGGGCACCAGGTACAAGGTCGAGTGGGTCCCGATCGCCGAGCCCGACAAGGTTTTCCCTTACACAGCAGGCGAAGTCGCAAGCACCCCGAACGACGACGCCATCGTTTTCGTCGGCAATCAGGGGCGTGAGCTCGGAGCGGCGTACTTCTCCCGCCTCGAAGGCCAGGTGTACGACGACGGTGTCGTCTACTTCACCTCCACCCAGGGCGGCGGACTTCCCGAGACTGGGTCGCACAGCGCCACGGGCTTCGGCAACGGGTCGGGCCAGGTGTGGGCCTACGACACCCGCAACGAGACGCTCACCCTGGTCTACGAGTCGCCCGACCGGGACACCCTGGACTTCCCGGACAACATCACCGTCAGCCCGCGCGGAACGCTGGTGGTCTGTGAGGACAACACCCAGGACAACTACCTGCGCGGGCTGTCGAAGGATGGCGAGCTGTGGAACATCGCCTTGAACCGGTTGCGCAGCATCAGCGACGTCGACAGGAGCGGGGACGAGTTCGCCGGGTCCACGTTCAGCACGGACGGCGAGACGCTGTTCGTGAACATCCAGTCCAGCCGCGGGATGACCTTCGCGATCTGGGGCCCCTGGCAGGACATCGGCGTCTGACCGTCGTACGTCAGCTCCGGACTGGATCGCCAGGACGAATCAGGCCGGCCTCGTAGGCGAGCACGACCAGCTGGACCCGGGACCTCAGGGCTAGCTTGGCGAGGATCCGGTTGACGTGCGTCTTCACGGTCGCTTCCGCGACGACCAGCCGCGCCGCAATCTCGTCGTTGGAGAGTCCCCGAGCGATCAGCTCGAACACCTCCAACTCCCGCTCGGTCAGCACGCGGAGGCGCGTCGGCAACCCGTCGAGCGGCGGTGGCCGGCGCACGTGCTCCTCGATCAGCCGCCGGGTCAGCGAAGGCGCGAGCAGCGACTCTCCTGCGGCCACCGTCTCGATCCCGGCCACCAGCCGGTCCG
>Ga0136633_1003294_pt1 | contig 10692 bp, 12 predicted proteins | sample AntDrymeUQ832206_2_FD_105494 | JGI IMG/M metagenome (GOLD analysis project Ga0136633, IMG submission 105494) | Polar desert sand microbial communities from Dry Valleys, Antarctica - metaG UQ83 (22.06) | ecosystem: Environmental > Terrestrial > Soil > Desert | place: Antarctica: Dry Valley...
GGGCGCAATCGAGGGCGCAATCGAGGGCGCAATCGAGGGCGCAGTCGAGGGCGCAGTCGTGAGCGCGGCCGAGGTGCCCGTCGTACCCAGTGTGACCAGTGCAGCCGTCACGAGAGCGGCCGTGAACCTACGCAGGTGCGTCGACGTGCTCAACGAGTGACCTTTCTGGCGTGCACCGGGAGTCTCCCGAGACATCCTGCGGTGGACGAACCCACTCATGCTCCCAGGGTCGCCGGTTCGTTTCAATCGAAACGAACAACCTAGGCTGGCGTACGTGAACCTGGCCTTGCTCGACGCGCACCTGCTTTCCACGCGGCTGGACTCGCTGGCGGCGGACCTTCGCGCGCGCGGGTCGGTGATGATCGCGTTCAGCGGCGGTGCCGACAGCGCATTCCTGCTGGCCGCGGCGGTTCGCGCTGTCGGCTCACAGAACGTGGTCGCGGCCACGGCCTACTCCGACTCGTTGCCACACAGTGAGCGAAGCCCCGCGCTCGACTTCGCGCGGGAGCTCGGAGTCCGGGTGTTGACGCCTGCGACCCATGAGATGGACCGCGAGGGTTACCGCGCGAACGCCGGTGACCGCTGCTACTTCTGTAAGGCAGAGCTGCTCGACGTCCTCGGCCCTCTCGCGCACGAAAACGGGGTCGCCCATGTGGCTACCGGGACCAATGCTGACGACGCCGTCGCCGGGTTCCGGCCGGGCATTCGCGCCGCAGACGAGAGGGGCGCGATCACGCCCCTTCGTGATGCAGGACTGACGAAACAACAGATCCGTTCCGCCTCGCAGCAGTGGGGCCTACCGACCTGGGACAAGCCAGCCGCCGCCTGCCTTTCGTCGCGGGTCGCCTTTGGCATCGAGGTGAGCCCGTTCCGTCTTTCTCGCATCGAGCGGGCCGAGGTAGCGGTCCGGTCTGCCCTGGACGACGCCGGGTTCGACGTACGCAACCTCCGGGTCCGCGATCTCGGCAGCAAGGCGAGCATCGAGATCGACGCCGAACTCGTCGACGCGGCGCTGCAGTCACCCGCGGTCATCGCAGCGGCCGTGGCGTCGGGCTTCGAGGAGGCCGAGATCGACCCCTTGGGTTTCCGCTCCGGCGCGATGAACGAGTTGCTTGCCGATCCTGAGCCCTATAGATAACCAATTGGTCGGCACGAGTGGTCGCCGCATATCCTTGACGTTGCGCAACCCATCAAATCGAGTAGAAGAGGTCAGCCGGTGCCTACTGGCAAGGTCAAGTGGTACGACGCCGAGAAGGGATTCGGCTTCCTGTCCCAGGAGGACGGCGCTGATGTCTATGTGCGTGCGGAGGCCCTGCCCGACGGGGTCGCGACGCTGAAGGCAGGAACTCGCGTCGAGTTCGGGATCGTGCAGGGCCGCAAGGGTGACCAGGCGTTGCAGGTTCGCGTGCTCGAGCCGACCCAGTCGATCTCCAAGTCGATCTCGAAGTCGATGCGCAAGAAGCCCGAGGACATGGTCAACATCGTTGAGGACTTGATCCGGCTGCTCGACGGAGTCGAGGACGGTTTCCGCCACGGCCGCCACCCCGATCCGAAGACGGCGAAACCTACGGCGATGCTGCTCCGCGCGTTGGCCGACGAGCTGGAGCTCTAGACCCGTTTCCGGGTCATGATCACGAGCACGACCCAGCCGACCAGTATCCCGGCGGCGACACCGAGACCCACCTGTGGGATGAGCGGCACGGCGATACCGATGAACCCGCCAATCACCCAGAACAACTGCAGCACGGTCTCGGATCGCGCGAAGACACTCGTGCGGGTCCGCTCGGGGACCTCGCGCTGGATCAACGCGTCGAGTGAGAGTTTGCCGAGCGACTGGGCAAGCCCGGCCGTCAGCCCGAGGAGTACCGCGGGCACGAGCCCGTAGAACACAGCCACGAGCACTGTCGCCACGGCATCGACGAGCAGCACCACGATCACGGTGACATCAGGGTTTACCGACTTCAGCATCGAGCCGAGGGCGATCCCGATCGTGCTCCCGACACCGGCAGCGCCGATCACTAGGCCGAGCAGCAACGCGGGCCGGTCCTCCCAGCCAGGGAAGGGCTGGTCGCGCAGCAGGAACGCCAGGAACATGGTGAGAAAGCCCGACAACAGACGGAGTCCGGCGTTGCTGCGCAGCGCAAGCACCACACTTACCGGGACGTGGGTACGTCGCTTGCTCGTCTTGCCGCCTCCGCCGGGGGTACGTGCGACCTGTTCCTCGCCCGTCGAGGAGTCCACGCGGGAGGGCAGCAGGATGGCCAGGATCGTGCCACCCACGAACACCAGGAACGCGTAGCGAAGCGACCACTCGGTTCCGGCAGTCGAGGCCAGGATCGCCAAGGGAGCCGAGATCGCCGCTCCAGCGACACCGGCCAGGGAGATCCTGGAGTTCGCCTTCACCAGGGTCAGTCGACCGGGCAGCAGTCGGGGCACCGCGGAGGCCCGCGTCACGCCGTACGCCTTCGACGCCACCAGGCAGCCGAGTGCTGCCGGGAACAGGGCGACCGAGTCGTTGAGCACCGCATCGGCCAGCACCCAGCAGAGGAACGCGCGCAGCGCCATCGTCGCCCCGATGGCCCACCGCCGACCGTGGCTGAACCGATCGAGGAACGGTCCGATCAATGGCGCGACGATGGCGAATGGCAACATCGTGACCGCCAGGAAGAGTGCCACCTGCCCGCGTGCCTCGCCGGTCGGCACCTGAAAGAACAGCGTGCCTGCCAACGAGATCGCGACGGCTGCATCGCCTGCGGCGTTGAACGCGTGCAGTTCGATAAGGCGGGCCAGCCCACTGGCACCGGCACCTTCGGCATGGGTGGCGCGGCGCGCCTGGCGAAACGTGTAGCCGGCCGCGCGTCCGGTTGTTGTGCCTGCCCGTTTGGCACCTCGGGCAGAGACGCCGGCGGCGCGTCCCGTTGCCTCACCCGCTTTTCTCGCCCCTCGAGCCGAGACTCCGGCGACCCGTCTGGTGCTCCGTGCGAACGTTCGCGCGCGGGTTGTCCGGGGCGCCTCGGTGTCGGCCGGCTCCGCGTCGTCGTACCCCATAAGTGCCATCTTGCCGGTCGTGACGCACGAATGTGGCACCCAACAAGACAAGTCGCTGTTTCATGGGGGAGAATCGCGGGCGTGATGACAACAGCACGCGCACCCAAGCCCGACGCCGTCGGGGTTCTCGCCGTCGACGCTGCCCGGGCAGGGCTCCTCGAGCTGGTTGCCGTCACGGATGTCGGCGCCCACCTTGGCCACGTGGCCGAGGACGAGCGGGTTGTCACGCACCTGTTCGAGTGCCAGCGTGCCGGCTACCGGGGATGGCGCTGGTCGGTGACCGTGGTCCGCGCACCACGCCAGAAGACGGTCACCGTCGACGAGGTCGTCTTGCTGCCCGGCGACGATGCGATCGTCTCGCCGGAGTGGCTCCCGTGGCGTCAGCGGATCCAGCCCGGAGACCTCGGTCCTGGCGACCTGCTGCCCGCCGACGAGGACGACCCGCGTCTGGTGCCCGGCTTTACCGGCGGCGACGAAGTCATCGACGATCTGTCCGTGCGCGAAGTGTCCGATGAGATCGGTCTCGGTCGCCCGCGTGTGCTGTCCCTCGAGGGCCGGGAGCTCGCCGCCCAGCGCTGGTACGACGGAAGCCACGGCCCGGAGGCCCCTATCGCACAGTCGGCGCCGGGCAACTGCGCTGGTTGCGGTTTCCTGACTCGACTCGCCGGACCGCTGTCGCAGCTTTTCGGGGTCTGCGCCAACGCCTACGCCAACGATGACGGCAGGGTGGTCTCGTTCGACCATGGTTGCGGTGCGCACTCAGAGGCTCAGCTGCACCAGCGCAACCTGCCGCAGCCGCTGCCCGAGCCCGTGCTCGACACCTTGACCTGGGACGAGCTCGAGCAGTTCTAGCTCGTTCTTAACTGGGCCTTCCGTCGTCTGCGCAGGCAGTAGTCCCAGCCGAGCACGCCGAGACCGAAGCCGGCCAAGCAGGTCCACAGCCACCAGACCCGGTCGGTCGCCTCGAGCCTGTTGTAGAAGGGCAGCAAGAGGACGAACGCGACCAACCACAATCCCGCGCCGACCGCGACCGTGCGCACGCCGTTGACGTCCAACGGATCCACGTCGGCGATGATGTAGGTGCGATTGCCGATCTCGTGGGTCCTGACCGTTTCCAGGGTCTGCTCCTCGGGGTCTTCCACGGTGTTGAATCTAGTCCACCGCGCGAGTCGCTGTAAGACGGGACGCACACGTCTGACAGGATTTCCACGCATTCCCCCGCGAGCTGCACACCCCCTGACCGACTGAACACACCTGGGACTCACGTGGACAAGTTCTTCAAGATATCCGAGCGCGGATCGACGGTGGCCCGTGAGGTTCGTGGTGGCGTCGTCACCTTCTTCACGATGGCGTACATCATCGTGCTGAACCCGCTGATCCTCGGCTTCGCACAGGACGCCGACGGACAGTTCCTCGGTGGCGGCAAGGGGCCGGATCTCGCGTTGATCGCAGCAGCGACCGCGCTGGTCGCGGGTGTGATGACGATCCTGATGGGTGTCGTGGCCAACTATCCCTTGGCCCTCGCTACCGGGCTGGGGCTCAACGCGTTCGTGGCCTTCTCGATCGCCTCGGGGATGAGCTGGGCGGACGCGATGGGCCTGGTCGTGCTCGAGGGGTTGATCATCCTGGCTCTCGTGCTGACCGGTTTCCGCACGGCGGTGTTCCACGCCGTGCCGGCGCAGCTGAAGGTGGCGATCAGCGTCGGCATCGGCCTGTTCATCGCCCTGATCGGCCTGGTCGACGCGGGGTTCGTACGACGCACCCCGGACGCCGCGGGCAGCCCCGTCCCGGTCGGCTTCGGCATCGACGGCTCGCTGCAGGGTTGGCCGGTGCTGGTGTTCGCGATCGGCCTGATCCTGATGATCATGCTCTACGTGAAGCAGGTCAAGGGCGCGATCCTGATCTCGATCATCATCACCACGGTCATCGCGATCGTCGTCGAGTCCATCGCGAAGATCGGGCCGACGTTCGGCGAGGACGGCAAGGTCAACCCGAAGGGCTGGAACCTCAACGTGCCCGAGTGGAACGGCAACCTCGTCGACATCCCCGACTTCGGGCTGCTCGGCCAGTTCTCGTTGTTCGGGTCCTTCGAGCGGGTGGGCTTCGTGACCGCGGCGCTGTTCATCTTCACGCTGATGCTGGCCGACTTCTTCGACACGATGGGCACGATGACCGCCATCGGTGCTGAGGCGGACCTCCTGGACAAGGATGGCAACCCGCCGAACACCAAGCGGATCCTCATCGTCGACTCGGTCGCCGCAGCCGCAGGTGGCGCAGCAGGTGTCTCGAGCAACACCTCCTACATCGAGTCAGCGGCAGGGGTGGGTGAGGGCGCGCGCACCGGGCTGGCCAGCGTGGTCACCGGCGTGTTGTTCCTGCTCGCAACCATCTTCGCGCCGGTCGTAGAGATCATCCCGAACGAAGCCGCAGTCCCTGCGCTTGTGCTGGTGGGCTTCCTGATGATGCAGCAGGTCAAGAACATCGACTGGGATGACGTCGAGATCGCGCTTCCGGCGTTCCTGACGATCGCGCTGATGCCGTTCACCTACTCGATCTCGGTCGGCATCGGCGCGGGCTTCATCGCCTACGTGCTGATCAAGCTCGTGCGCGGCAAGTTCGGCGACGTGCACCCGCTGATGTGGGTGGTCGCAGCCCTGTTCGTGGTCTACTTCGCGATCGACCCGATCAAGCAACTCGTCGGCGCCTGACACGGGGGAATACTTAGCAAGGCTAATGACTTATGCTAAGTACCATGCCACCTACCATCGAGCAGATCGCACGCACCGACGCCGGTCTCGCAGCCGCGCTCCGGGTCGCCGTCGCGCGGCTCACCCGGCGGCTGCGCAGTGAGCGCGACCCGGACAACGAGCTGAGCCTCGGCCAGGTGTCGGTGCTCGGCGCCCTGTTCCGCAACGGCGAGTGTTCGCTCGGTGGCCTGGCGGCCCACGAGCGGGTGCAGCCCCCGTCGATGACGCGCACCGTCAACTGCCTCGAAGAGGCGGGGTACGTCGTGCGCCGTCGGCACGAGACCGACCGCCGCCAGGTGATGATCGCGCTTGCGGACAAGGGGACCGAGACGTTGAACGCGGACCGCAGACGACGCGATGCCTGGCTCGCCCGGCAGTTGCGCGAGCTCACTGCCGAGGAGCGCGCCGTGTTGCGGCAGGCAGCCCCGCTTATCGAAAGGTTGGCTCAGTCTTGAGCCCTACTTTCCAAGCCCTCTCCAATCCTAACTACCGCCTGTACGCAGGCGGTGCCGTTGTGTCGAACGTTGGCACCTGGATGCAACGGGTCGCCCAGGATTGGCTCGTTCTACAGCTCACCAACAACAGCGGCACCGCGCTCGGCATCACGACCGGGTTGCAGTTCCTGCCCATCCTTTTGCTCTCGCCGTACGCCGGAGTGATTGCGGACCGCTTCCCCAAGCGGCGCCTGCTCCAGGTGACGCAGCTGATGATGGCCGGTCCTGCCCTGCTGCTCGGGATTCTTGCGGTGACAGGCGCGGTGCAGACCTGGCATGTGTATGCGCTGGCGCTCATCTTCGGAGTCGGCACTGCCTTTGACGCGCCGGCGCGTCAGGCATTCGTCAGCGAGATCGTCGATCACGAGGACCTGCCGAACGCGGTCGGCCTCAACTCCGCATCGTTCAACGCAGCGCGGATGATCGGCCCGGCCCTGGCCGGACTGCTGATCGCCGCACTCGGCTCGGGCGTTGAGGCCACCGGCCTGGTGATCATGATCAACGCGTTCAGCTACGGCGCGGTGATCGTCGTACTGCAACGGCTCCGGGCCAGTGAGCTCAACAGTCCCGAACTCGTGCCTCGCTCGAAGGGGGCGATCCGAGACGGCCTCCGGTACGTGAGGGGGCGACCGGACCTGATGCTGGTGCTGACGATCGTCTTCTTCGCGGGAACTTTTGGACTGAACTTCCAGATGACCTCTGCGCTGATGACCACCGAGGTCTACGGCAAGGGTGCGTCCGCCTACGGCATCCTCGGCACGATCATGGCAGTCGGCTCACTGACCGGCTCACTGATGGCCGCGCGACGTGGGCAGCCCCGTCACCGGCTGGTGATCGGCGCGGCGATCGCCTTCGGGTTGGTCGAGATCACGGCCGGTCTGATGCCGACGTACCTGACCTTTGCCCTTGCACTGCCGCTCCTCGGTTTCATGGCGCTGACGATGATCACCGCCGCCAACACGACAATGCAGCTAACCGTGGCTCCCGAACTGCGGGGCCGGGTGATGGCGCTCTACCTGATGATCTTCATGGGTGGCACCCCGATCGGCTCACCGATCGTCGGCTGGGTGGGGGAGACTTTCGGTGCGCGATGGACACTGATCGGTGGCGGCGCGATGACCATCCTGGGAACCCTGCTCGCGGTGCTGATCTTCAGCCGCTCACAGGGACTGAAGCTTCAGCGCGCGCCGTTGCGGACCTGGCGCGCGGCAAGCCAGACCTCGAAGCCACCCGCGGCCGTCCCCAGGTAGTCCAGCAACCCGGCGTCGAACGTGTCGATGACTTTGCGCAACCCGAACATCTGGTACTCGACCAAACGCTCAAGGGTGCAACAGTGCGCAACTGTGGCAAATCGTTCGAGTGACTCGCCGCAGTCTGAACAGGGCATGAATTGGGACGAAAACACGATCACGAGCCTCCTACCCCCTAAGCAGAGAATTCCCCGTTGAAGAAAGCCCAAACAACCTATTGTCGGCCGGGTGCGCTGCGCCTAGGTTGGGACGTCAGCGGGCAGGTGCCAGAGCGGAGGCTCACATGGCAGACAACGCAACCCTCGCACGCAGGCTGTACGAGGCTTTCAACGAGCGGAACTTCGACGCAGTGGCCGAGGCCATGGCGTCGGATGGACAAATCACCGTCGTCGGTACCGGCGACACCTTTCAGGGTCCCGAAGGCGCGCGTCAGTACAACAAGATGTGGGCGAATGGTTTTCCGGACGCATCGATCACCATCGACACCATCATCAGTTCGGGTGACTGCGTAGTGGTCGAGTTCACCGGGAAGGGAACCCAAACTGGTGCACTCGAAACCTCGATGGGCTCCATCCCGGCGACTGGTCGCTCCGTGACTCTGCACCTTTGTGACGTGACAGAGTTCAGCGACGGCAAGGTCCTGTCGCAGCACACGTACTTCGACAGCGGCTCTCTGATGGCACAGCTCGGGCTTGGAGCCGAGCAGAAAGCAACGACGAAGCAGTAACACCTGGAAAATGACCGGCACCTGCCCACCGCAAGTTCTCGCCGGCTGTTTCTGTCAAGTCGCGCGCGTTTTCAGCCGACGTGGTCGATGTAGTGGCGGTCGGTGTCAGCCTTCCACCAGGACCCATGACGAGCGCGGATCTCGTAGCGGGTGTCCACCTTGGGCGCAACCCGAAGTTCCAGGTTGCCGTCTCGAACGGTGACCTGACGGATCACTCGCCAGCGCCCACCAGACGGGCGTGCCCACAGGTCCGCCGACCCGGTTATCCGACGGGCGTCCTCGGCGACCCATCGCACGTGCAATAGGGCCGACGCTCCGTCGGCTATCCGGGCGTCGCCGTACAGCCGGACTCGCGTCGTGGCCTTCCGGGTCTCGACGTCGCGCACGACTGGCTCCGCCGCGGCGTACCAGGGCGACTTCGCCGACACCACCCGAAGGCTCAACTGCCGCCCGGTTCGAACCGAGGTGAGCAGTTCGCCGAACCGGTTAGTGACCCGTCGTTGCAGCGTGCGCCACCGCCCGTCCTCCCGCATCTGGACCTCGACCCACGTCCACCGAGCAGGGGTGCCGTCGACTCCCTGGAGGCCGACCGTGAGGGGTATCCGCGTCTGCAGCAGTGCCGTGTCGGGCGTCTTCACCGATAGCACGGACTGGGTCGGCTCCGAAGGCGGCGGAGGTGCGTTCGGATCCTGCATCACCCTTGACTCCGCAGTGAGTACGTCGTGCAGCCAGTCAGGGTCGTTGGTGCTGATCGCATCGGTGCCGGCCGCGATCACGTTGTCCATCGAAGCTGCATCGTCCACGACGTACGTGCTGACTGCCAGGCCCGCCGCATGCGCGTCATCCACCAGCGTCTCGGTGATTTCGAGATGAGGAACGTTGATCTGGTCCGCCCAGGACTTGTAGTCGTTCGGATCGCCGACCGAGCCGAGGGCGCCAACCACCACCTCGTCGTGCCTGACCTTGAACTCCTTGAGGAATGCGTCGTTGAACGCCTGTACGACGAGGCGGTCGTTGAGTCCGTCGGCCGCCAACCATGTCGTGCGCAGTCTGACCTCATCTACGACTTGCTCCCCGATGCCGTCCGCTCCGCCATAGCGGTTGGGGTGTTTGATCTCGAGGAAGGCCCCGGTGCTGCTCGGGCTGAGCTCATCGAGCACTTCGCCGAGCGTGGGCACCCGTTCGTTGGTGTATGCCGCCGACTTCCATGAGCCCGCATCCAGCCGCTGGATCTCAGCCAGGGTGAATTTGTTAACCAGCCATGGCGCACGGCCGGGAAAGACCTGCTCGACGTCCGTCGTACGGTCCAGGCTGGTGTCGTGCAGCACCACGACCTGGTTGTCACGCGTCCGGCGCACGTCGATGCCGACGAAGTTAGCGTGCAGTGCGATCGCCTGCTGAACCGCGGACAAGGTGTTCTCCGGCGCGCCGATGCTGGCTCCCCGGTGCGCAGTGTTCGCTATCGCCCGACCCTGCGGCAATGGCGATTCCGTGGTGCCAGATGTGTCTGCATGAGCAGGCAGGGCCGCCACGAGCGACGAGGTCACGACGATGACCACCGCCGCGATGGTTGCGCGCCAAGGTAATGACATGGAATCCCCCGTGAGTCGTTGCCTGCAGCAGGCGCGTTCTAGGCAACAAGGTTACGCACCCATTGCCTGCATTTCGACGCAAACTTGAACTTCACGGCGTCGGTATTCCTGGCACCCGCGCTCGACGCGCTGCGCGTGAACTACGCGCGGGAGGTGAACCACGGGTGGCGCAGATCCATGTAGCTGACGTCCTTCATCACCTCGTCCCACTCGTGCATCTCCTGCTGGGCCTCCTCCGGCATCTCTTTGCTCTCCCCAGCACGGGCTGAGGCCTCGTCGGTGAAGGCGACGGTCTGGGTGAACGTCCCGTCATCTTCGACCGCGAGAGTCATGCCGAGGACGTCCGGACGCGCCTCATGCATCATCTCTGTCCCCTGCTGCAGCATCGACTTCAGCCGATCTGGATCCTCGACCTTGCCCCGGATGATCTGCACGAACCCGGCGCTGTCCGAACCCCCATCAAGCATCAGCGACACGTCGTTGCAGTCGTGGAACTCGACCGGACCCTCGAACAACGCCTCCATCTCGGCCGCCCACTTGCCCTGTTCGGGGAGCGCCGAGTTGGCCATCGCCGACTCTTTCGAGTCGAACCTGACTACGCCTACGAACATGTCGTCGTCGGTGAACCCGAAAGTTCCACCGAGCCAACCAACGGCAGAAGGACCGACCTCCTGGTTCCACCTGTCGAACAGCGCGTGGAGTTCGTCTTGCCGGGTGCATTTGCCCTGAATGATCTGAATGAACACTGATGACCTCCGTACTCATAAGGCCGCGTCGCGATGAAGCGGCCTTGGGTCTAAACCGGACGCTATTCCCGACCCTCGCCCACGTCCA
>Ga0136633_1003295_pt1 | contig 10691 bp, 8 predicted proteins | sample AntDrymeUQ832206_2_FD_105494 | JGI IMG/M metagenome (GOLD analysis project Ga0136633, IMG submission 105494) | Polar desert sand microbial communities from Dry Valleys, Antarctica - metaG UQ83 (22.06) | ecosystem: Environmental > Terrestrial > Soil > Desert | place: Antarctica: Dry Valley...
GACCTCGAGCCCGGCCCGGTCGCACAGGAACGCGAGCAGCTGCGGGTCGTACGGCCGGACGTGGGTGGGGTCGCGCCAGAAGTCGTGGCCGATCACCGACAGGCACGCCGCGTTGGGCGTCGCCGCGACGAAGGTGCCACCCGGGGCGAGCACGCGGGCGGCCTCGTGCACCACCTCCTGCGCCTGCTCGGGCGTCAGGTGCTCGACGAAGTGCGCGCTGACCACGCCCTGCAGGCTGTCGTCGGCGCGGGCCCGCAGCGCGTCGAGCGCGTCGGCGAGCTCGACGTCGAGGCCCTGCGCGTGGGCGGCCGCGACCATGCCCTCGTCGAGGTCGACGCCGCTGGCCTGCACCCCCGCCTCGCGCAGCAGGCCGAGCAGCTCGCCGCGGCCGCAGGCCAGCTCGAGGACCGGGCCGCGCGGCAGCATCGGCACGTAGTGCGCCAACCCGCTGCGGGCGAGCTCCGGGTCGGCGCCGCTCCAGGCGTACCAGTCGCTCTCGAGCCGCGTCGCGGCGGGCTCGGGACGCAGGGCTGACACCGGCCCAGCCTAGGGGGCCGCCGCTAGGGTGGCGGCGTGACCTCGACGCTCGCCGCGACGGCGGCGACGCGCCCGCGGGACGCGTCCGCGACGGGGTCCGACGACGGCGCGGCGCTCACCGCGGCCGACCTGCTGGCGCTGTCCTGCCTGCTCGTCCTGGCCGTCGTGGGCTGGGTGTCGCTGGGGCTGGCCCACCTGGGCGCCCACAGCGGCGTGGCGGTCCTGCTCCTGTCGGCGGTGCTCGTCACGGTGGTGGTGACCGTCGCCCGCCGGGGGGTGCGCCTTCGGCTCGACCTGGCGGGCCTCGCCGTCGCGCTGGGCTGCGCAGCGGTGGCCGCGGCGCTCACGATGCCCGGCTTCTCCTACGGCGTCTCGGACAAGGACCCGGGCGGCTACGTCTCGCACGCGCTGTCCATCAGCCGCACCGGCGACTACGCGCTGACCGACCCGGTCCTCGCGACCGCGGCGCAGGACCCGACCTTCCCCGTGCAGCTGACCTCGCCGGGGGCGCGCTTCTCCGGCGTGTGGGTGCGCGACGCGTCGACCGGCCGGATCGTCCCGCAGTTCTTCCACCTCTGGCCGAGCCTGCTCGCGACGTCGTACGACCTCGGCGGCCGGACGGCGCTGCTCGCGACGGTGCCGCTCATGGGGGTGGTGTCGGTGCTGGCGCTGTGCGCGCTGCTGCGCCGGGTGGGCGAGGCGCTGCTCAGCCGGCGCGGCGGGCTGCTCGCGGCAGGCGCGGGCGGGCTGCTGCTGGCGACGAACATGCTGCAGGTCTGGCAGTCCCGCTACCCGACCACCGAGGTGCTGGCGCAGGCGCTCTACGTCGGCGCTCTGCTGGGGGTCGTCGTGGCGCTGCAGGTGGGCTGGCGGCCGGCGGCCGGGCTGGCCGGGCTGCTGGTCGGCGTCGGCTGGCTGAACCGCGCCGACGGGCTGCTGCTCGTCATGCTCGCCGTCGGGCTGGGGGCCGCGCTGCTGGCGCTGCGCCGCTGGGACGGCCGCGCCGGGTGGGCCGCTGCGGGGCTCGCGGTGGTCGCTCCGCACGCCGCGCTGCAGGCGTACGACCTGGCGCTGAACTACTCACTGGCCAACGACGTCCCGTCGCTGCGGCTGGTCGTCGGGCTCGTCGTCGGCTGCGTGCTGGCCGCCCTGCTGCTGCGCGCGCTGCCGCTGGAGCGGGCCGTGCAGGTCGTGCTGCGCCGGCAGGTCCTCGTCGGCGCGCTGGTGGTGGTGGCCGCAGGTGTGCTGCTGACGCTGGGCTTCCTGCGGCCGCGGCTGTTCGGCGAGGCGTTCCTCGACTACAACGGCCGGGTCGTGCGCTCCTACGACGAGCAGATCCTCGCTCGGCTGGCGTGGTTCGTGTCGCTCCCCGGCTTCGCGCTGGCGCTCGCGGGGGTCGCCGTCGCGGCGCTCCGCCGCTGGCGCGCGGTCGTCTGGACCGTGGTGCTGCCGACCCTCCTGCTGCTCCCGCTCTACGGCTACACCGCGCGCAACAGCACCCGCTTGCTGTGGTGGACCCGGCGCTACGTGCCGACCGTGCTGCCGGGGCTCGTGGTGCTCATCGCGCTGGCGCTCGCCTTCTTCCTCGTCTGGCGGTACCGCGGCCGGCTCCTGACCGCGGTGCCGGCCGCGGCCGCGCTCGCCGGTCTGCTCGTCTTCTCGCTGTCGCAGTCGGTCCCGCTGCGCGGCCACGACGAGTGGCGCGGCTCGTTCGAGGTCAGCGCGCGGATCGCGGCGGTGGCCGGTGACGAGCGGGGCACCTTCCTGTGGGAGGCCGACCAGGGCTGCTGCGCCGGCCCGACCCGGCTGTTCGCGACGCCGGTGTGGCTGCAGCACGGGCACCTGTCCGCGCTGCTGCCCAGCGACGCCGGCGTGGCCGAGGGCTACGACCGCGCGGCCTTCCTCGACCGCTACGTCGAGCGCTTCGGCTCCGGCCCGGTGCTGGTCGTGGCCGACGCCGGCGAGCTGCCGGCGGGCCTCGATGCCGGTCGCCTCGAGCAGGTGCTCGACCTGCAGACGTCGCTGCCGATGTGGGAGGAGAGCGACCTCGAGCGGCCCGACGAGGCCCGCGAGGTGCCGGTGCACGTCACCGTGTGGCGCGTGCGCGGCACGTGAGGGCGCGCCTGCTCGCGCCGCTGGCCTACCTCGCTCTCGCCGTCCTCGGGCACCTGCCGGCCTTCCGCTCGCTGACGGCGACGACCCGCTGCGCCTGCCGCGACGGGCCGCAGACCGACTGGTTCCTCGCCTGGACGCCGTTCGCCCTGTTGCAGGGGCAGGCGCCGTGGACGAGCACCCACCTGGCCGCGCCCGAGGGCGTCAACCTCATGTGGAACACCCTGCTCCCGCTGCCCGGCCTGCTCGCGGCGCCGGTGACGCTGACCGCGGGCGTGCTCGCCGCGCACACACTGCTCGCGGTGCTGGCCTTCGCCTCCTCGGCCACGGCGATGTGGTGGGTGGCGGGGAGGTTCGCCGTCTGGGGCGGAGCGCGCTTCGCGGCCGGCTTGCTCTACGGCTTCTCGCCCTACCTCGTCGCGCAGGGCACCGGCCACCTCAACCTGTCGCTGGTCGCGCTGCCGCCGCTCGTGCTGCTGCTTGCGCACGAGCTGCTCGTCCGGCAGCGGCGGCGCGCGGTCGTCGCTGGGGCGCTCCTCGGGCTGGTGGCGTTCGCCCAGCTGATGACGACCGAGGAGGTGCTCGCCTCCACCTTCGTCGTCGCGGTCGCCGGCACGGTCGTGCTGCTGCTCCAGCAGCGCCGGTCGGTGACGCGCGCGCGGACGCGGCACGCCGTCGTCGGCCTCGGCACGGCCGCCGCGCTGCTCACCGCGCTGGCCGCCTGGCCGCTGGCCGTGCAGTTCACCGGCCCCCGCCCGGTGCTCGAGCCGGTGCAGGACACCTCGCGCTACGCGGCCGACCTGCTCGGGGCGGTCGTGCCGACCATCCACCAGGTGCTGGGCACCGACGCGACGCTGACCTGGGGCGGCAACGACAGCGAGAACGGCAGCTACCTCGGTCTCCCGCTGCTGCTCCTGCTCGGCGCGCTCGCCTGGCGCTCCCGCCGCGTCGGCGTGGTGCGCTTCGCCGCCGCCCTCGGGATCGTCGCGTGGGTGCTGTCGCTGGGGGAGCGGCTGCACGTCGCGGGCACCGAGACCGACGTCCCGCTGCCGTACGCCCTGGTGGCGCAGCTGCCGGTGCTGCACAACATGGCGGCGGTCCGCTTGTCCCTGTACGTCGTGCTGTCCGCGGCGCTGCTGCTGGCGGTCGGGCTCGACCGGCTGCACGCGAGCGGTGCGCTGCATCGCCGGCCGGTCGTCGCCGGGCTGGTCACCGCCGCCTGCGTGCTCCCGCTCGTGCCCGCCTGGCCGTACTCGTACCAGGCTGCCGGCACACCGGCGTACTTCAGAAGCGCTGCAGTGCAGGAGGTCCCGGAGGGATCGCTGGCGCTGACCTACCCGGTGCCGCGCTTCCCGTCGAGCGCGCCGATGCTCTGGCAGGCGCAGGCCGGCTTCCGCTACCGCTCGGTCGGCGGCTACCTCATCACCCCGGACGAGGACGGCGCCGGGACCTTCCGCGGCGGCATCACCGACTGGGAGCGCGTGGTCGGCCAGGCGCCGATCGGTCGGCTCGGACCCGTCGCGCCGCAGGTCGCCGACGCCCTGCGCGAGGAGATGGCCGAGCTGGGCGTGAGCGCGATCCTGGTCGGCGACGTGCAGGGGGCGCAGGCCGTGGTGGCGGTCGTGACCGACGTGCTCGGTCGCGGCCCGGACGAGACGACGGGCGGGGTCTTCGCCTGGTACGACGTGACCGGCAGAGGTAGCGGCTAGGTCCAGCTGTCGGCGCGTCCGACGACGCGCGCCGGCACCCCGGCGACGACCGCGCCGGGCGGCACGTCGACGGTGACCACGGCGCCCGCCGCGACGACCGCGCCGTCGCCGATGGTCACGCCCTTGAGCACGACGGCCCGGGTGCCGATCCACACCCGGTCGCCGATCCGCACCGGGGCGACCGACGGCCGCTGCACGCCGTCGAGCGTGATGGCGTGGAAGTCGGTGTCGAGCACCTGCACGTCCCACGACAGCGTGCAGTGCGCGCCGATCGACACCTCCTGCGCGCAGACGATCCGGGTGCCGAGGCCGTTGACGTTCGTCCCGTGGCCGAGCGTGAGGCGGCCGCCGTCGACGACGACGCGAACCCCGCGCTGCAGCGACACGACGCCCTCGCAGCGCAGCTCGGCGCCGGGGCGCACCCGCACGACGGAGACGTCGTGTGCGCTCGTCAGCCCGAAGCTGCCGAGGCCGATCCGCAGCGCTCCGCCCTCGCTCACGACGATCCGCTCGGTGCCCTCGACGACGGTGCGGCTGCCGATCCAGATGCGGCGGCCGCGGTGGCGCAGCGCGCCGCCCCAGAACGCGCGCGCGCTCGTCTCGCGGGCGCCGCGCAGCGCTCGCGCCGCACGCCAGTGCTCGCGCAGGCCGGGCACGCGCCTCAGCCGGCTCGGCTGCGCCGCAGCACCCGGCGCTCGACCGGGCTGCGCCCGACCGCCAGCTCGGCGACGTCGACCGGCCCGGTGTCGGTCGGGTCGAGCTGGCCGAACCGCAGCTTCTTGGTGTGCTCGAGGGTGTCCTCGATGAGCGCGCGGTTGGTGCGCAGCAGGTCGCCGATGATGCCGACGATGACGCTCAGGAAGCTCATGACCAGCAGCACGGCCCCGACGAGCAGCGACTGCAGGTGGTTGCCGTCGTCACCCGTCGCCTTGAGCACGGCGTAGCGCACGAACGGCGAGAGCCCGAGCACGCCGAACAGCGCGGCGAAGAAGCTGAACAGGACGTACGGCTTGTACATGATGTACGCCCGCACGATCGCGCCGGCGGACTTGAGCACGTGCTCGTACGTGCTGCCGAACAGCCGCGACTCGCGCGTCTTGGGGTTGGTGCGCACCGGGATGCTCGTGATGGCCAGCTTCTTGTTGCCGGCCTGGATGATCGTCTCCATGCAGTAGCTGAAGCGCGTGATCGTGTTCAGCAGCATGAGCGAGTCGCGCGAGTAGGCGCGGAAGCCGCTGGCGGCGTCGGGCAGCTCGGTGCCGGCGGCCTTGTTCACGATCCGGCTGCCGACGCGCTGCAGGACCTTCTTCGGCCCGGAGAAGTGCTCGACCAGGTGCACCTGCCGGTCGGCGACGACCACGTCGGCGCGGCCCTCGAGGATCGGCTGCACCAGGTCGGCGATGCGCTCCTGCGGGTACTGGTTGTCGCCGTCGGTGTTGACGACGATGTCGGCGCCGAGCTCGAGCGCGCGCTGCACGCCGTCGTGGAAGGACCGCCCCAGACCGCGGTTGCGCGCGTGCCGCACGAAGTGCACGACGCCGTGCTCGCGGGCCACCTCGACGGTGCGGTCGGTGGAGCCGTCATCGATGATCAGCACGAGGATCTCGTCGATGCCCGGGATCTCGCGGGGGATCGTCGACAGGACGGCGGGGAGGGTCTCCTCCTCGTTGAGGCAGGGGATCTGGACGACCAGGCGCACGGCGACCGCCCCTACGCCTTCGTCGCCCAGACGATCGTCCACGGGTACGGCGAGGCGACCTCGCGCACCGTGGCGACCTGCGAGACGAAGCGCTGGAAGCCCGCGCCCGTCCAGTGGTTGAGGTGGCCCGGGGTGTTGCCCAGGTCCTTGAGGTAGCGGCCGGTGAGCAGGTTCGACCCGCGGAAGAACGGCTCGTGCGGCACCGACAGCAGCAGGTGGCGGGAGGTGACGCGGGCCAGCTCGCGCAGCCCGGCGTCGGGGTCGCGCAGGTGCTCGAGCACCTCGACGCAGACGACCAGGTCGAACTGCTCGTCGCGGAAGGGCAGCCGCTCGGCGTCGGCGTGCAGGTAGTGCGGGCCGGGTCGGCTGCGCCACTCGGCGCGCAGGCCGGCGTCGGGCAGGTCCAGCCCGACGCAGGTGCCGAACCGCTCGTGCATCTTGCGGCTGATGACGCCCTCGCCCGCGCCGACCTCGAGCGGCCGGGTGCCCGGGCGCGCGTCGTCGGCGATGCCGGCGACGAGCCCGTCGAGCCGGGCGACGAAGCGCTCGGTGAGCCACTTGATGGCCGGGTTCTTCGCCGTGTACTTCTGGGTGTGGTTGCCGATCACCACGCCCGGCGTCTCCGGCGCTGCTGTCATGGTCACGAGGCTAGCGCGCAGCCCCCTAGCCTGAGCTGCGTGAGACCGCCCCCCTGGCTCGGCCGCGCTGTCCGGGTGGGGTTCCTGGTGCTCGCGGTCGCGCTGCTGCTGGCCTACCTCTGGGGCAACCGCGAGGGAGCGGCCGACGCGGTCCGCGCCATCGGCGCCGGCTACGCCCTGGCCAGCCTCGCGGCGGTGCTCGTCGGCCTGCTGGCCAGCATGTCGGTGTGGCGCGCCCTGCTCGCCGACCTCGGCGCCGAGCTGTCGCTGCGCGCGGCGTTCCACGTCTTCTTCTTCGGCCAGCTCGGCAAGTACGTGCCCGGCAGCGTCTTCGCCGTCGCCGCGCAGATGGAGCTCGGCCGCGCGCAGGGCGCCTCGCGCAGCCGGGTGGCGACCGCGAGCCTGCTGTTCATGGGCGTCGGCCTCGCCGTCGGCCTGCTCGTCGCGGCCGCGACGCTGCCCCTCACGAGCCCCGACGCCCTGCGACAGTTCGCGTGGGCGCTGCTCGTGCTGCCCGTCGGGTTGGCCGTGCTGGCGCCGCCGGTGCTGACGCGGGTGGTGGGGCTGTTCCTGCGGCTGCTGCGCCGCCCGCCGCTCGAAAGGCCGCTGACCGCGCGCCGGGTCGGTGCGGCGACGGGCTGGGCGCTGGTGATGTGGCTGGCGTACGGCCTGCACCTGTGGCTGCTCGTCCGGCCGCAGGGCGCGGACGCCGGCGGGGACCTGCTGCTGGCCACCGGCGGCTACGCGCTGGCGTGGACGGCGGGCTTCCTGTTCGTCATCGCCCCGGCCGGAGCCGGGGTGCGCGAGGTGGCCCTCGTCGCGGCCCTCGCCCCCGTCGTCGACCGGCCGGCGGCCCTCGCCGTCGCGCTGCTCAGCCGGGTGCTCATGACCCTCGGCGACCTCGTGCTCGGGGCCGGGGGAGCGGCGGTCCGGCCACGGAACGGTCACGGAGAGGGACGAAGCGGTGCCGGTGTGTCTAGTGTGACCGCCGTCAAGCAGCTGGGGAAGGCTGCCGACGCCTGAGGAGCACACCCCCGACCTGGGAGTCGACCCGATGCGCCGCGCCCGCACCCTGTCCGTCACCGCTGCGTCCGCCCTGCTCGCAGGGCTGGCGCTGGCCGTCGTGCCCGCCTCCCCGGCGGCGGCCGAGGAGGTCGTCGAGCGCCCAGCCGGCGGCGTCTTCGCCGTCGAGGGCCACGGCTGGGGCCACGGCCGCGGCATGAGCCAGTGGGGCTCGCAGGGCGCGGCGACGCTCGGCAGGACGGCCGAGGAGATCGTCAGCACCTACTACCCGGGCACGACGCGCACCGTCCTCGCGCCGGCGCCGATGCGCGTGCTGCTGCAGTCCGACACCGACGGCGACCTGCAGGTGCACGCCGCCGCGGGCCTGACCGTGACCGACCTGGCCTCCGGCGTCAGCGAGGTGCTGCCCGAGGGCCCGAGCCGCTGGCGGGCGTACGTCAGCACCGCGGGCCTGCACTTGCAGTCGCAGACCGACGGCGCCTGGTACCCGTACGCGCTCAAGGGCGTCGACGCGCTGGCCGGACCGGTCCGCTTCTCCGGTCCCACCTTCACCCGGGTCGCGCTGCCGGGCGGGACGAGCCGCGACTACCGCGGCGTCGTGCAGGCGGTGAAGACCGGCGGCAACGTCGTGGCCACCGTCGTCGTGCTCGACCTCGAGGACTACCTGCTGGGCGTCGTGCCGCGTGAGTCGCCGGCCTCGTGGAAGCCGTCGGCGCTGCAGGCGCAGTCGATCGCCGCGCGCTCCTACTCCGCCAACAAGCGCGAGCGGGTCGCCGGCGCCGGCCAGTGGGACATCTGCGACACCACGCAGTGCCAGGTCTTCGGCGGCAGCCGCCTCTACACGAGCAGCGGCGTCACCGAGCTCGAGCCCGCGTCGACCACCGAGGCCGTCCGCGCCACCGCCGGCGTCGTCCGGACGTACGGCGGGAAGTCCATCTTCGCGGAGTTCAGCAGCTCGAACGGTGGCCACTCCACGACCGGTGACTTCCCGTACCTGACGGCCAGGCCCGACCCGTGGGACGGCGCGACGACGAACTCCGTGCACGCCTGGAAGGCCTCTCTGCCCGTCGCCGACCTGGAGCGCCGCTTCCCCGCGGTTGGCCGGCTGCAGCGCGTCCGGGTCACGGCCCGCGACGGCAACGGCGAGTGGGGCGGCCGGGTGAAGGCCGTCGTCCTCGAGGGCGTGAGCAGCACCGGCGCGCCGACCAGCGTCAGCACCACCGGTGCCGGCGTCTACGGTGCGCGCACCTGGCCGGCCACGAGCGACGGGCTGAAGTCCTCGTGGTGGCGGATCCTCGCGCCGTCCTACAGCAGCGGGATCGTCGTCCAGTCGACGGCGCCGGCGCTCGTGCGCCCACCGGGAGTGCCGTCCACGGGCGCGCTCGACGTCGCGCTGAAGAACACCGGCACCGCGTCGTGGCCGGTCGACGGGCTGCACCTCGCCGTCGCCTCGCCGCCCGGAGAGGCGGACCCGCTCGCCGGGGGTTCGACCCGGCCGGGCGTCCTGCTGCGCAACGCCACCCGGCCTGGCGCGACGACCGTCGAGCCGGGGGAGACCGCCGACTTCCGGGTGCGCATCGACGCCGCGGGGGTCCCGGCCGGCACGCACGGCCGGACCTACCGGCTGCGGATCAGCGACGGTGCCGTCTTCGGCGCGCCCGTGTCGTGGACCGTGACGGTGACCCAGCAGTCCGCGTCGACCTCCTCGCCGGCGCCCACGGCCACGCCGGTGCCGAGCCGGCCGCTGTTCAAGGGGAGCGGACCGGCCCGGCTGCGATGAGGCTGGCGGTCGTCCTCGAGCAGTGCCTGGCGCCCGTCCCCGGTGGGACCGGGCGCTACAGCCGCGAGATCGCGGCGGCCCTTGCCCGGGCGGCCGCTGCCGACGACGTCGTGTCGGGCGTCGTCGCGTGGCACCGCAGCGTCGACGCCGCGCGTACCCCCGGCGTACGAGGACCGGTCCGCCTGCCGCTGCCCCGCCGCGCGCTGGTCGCCACGTGGGAGCGCAGCCGCGGGCCGCGGGTGCGCGGCGACGTCGTGCTCGCACCGACGCCGCTCTTCCCGCCCGCCGGCGGTGCGCCGACCGCGGTGGTGGTCCACGACGCGGTGCCCTGGACGCACCCCGAGACGCTCACCCCGCGCGGCGTCGCCTGGCACCGGTCGCAGGTCGAGCGGGCGGTGCGCGAGGCGGCGCTCGTCGTGGTGCCGACGCAGGCCGTGGCCGACGCGCTCGGCCGCGCGGTCGGGCTGCGCGACCCGCTCGTCGTGGGCGAGGGGGTGAGCGGGGAGCTGGCCGTGCCCGCCGACGCCGCGACCCGGGCCGCGGCGCTGCGCCTGCCCGAGCGCTACCTGCTGACCGTCGCGACGCTCGAGCCGCGCAAGGGCCTCGACGTCCTGCTCGCCGCGCTCGCCGGCCCGGGCGCGCCGGACCTGCCGCTGCTGTGCGTCGGCCAGCCGGGCTGGGGCGGGCTCGACCTCGACGAGCTGGCCGCGTCGGCCGGGCTCGTGCCGGGGCGGGTGCGGGTGCTCGGCCGGGTCCCCGACGCCGACCTGGCCGTCCTGCTCGACCGGGCCACGGCGCTCGTCGTCCCGAGCCGGGCGGAGGGCTTCGGGCTGCCGCTGCTGGAGGCGATGGCGGCCGGAACCCCGGTCGTGACGAGCGACGCGGCCGCGCTGGTCGAGGTCGGCGGGGGAGCCGCCCGGGTCAGTCCGCTCGAGCCCGCCGCGCTTGCCGCCGCGATCGCGGAGGTCGCCGGCGACGCCCGGCTGCGCGCGTCGATGACCGCGGCGGGCCTGCGGCGCGCGGCGGACTTCAGCTGGGACGCCGCCGCCGCCGCGCTGTGGTCGGCGCTTCGCCGCCTCCCGGAGGGTCCGCGGGCGTAGGCTCGCCGACGCAGCCGATCCACACCCCGAGAGGAGCCGACGCGTGACCGCCGGCACCACAGGACCGAGCGGTCCCCGCGTCCTCGTCGACGC
>Ga0136633_1003296_pt1 | contig 10690 bp, 5 predicted proteins | sample AntDrymeUQ832206_2_FD_105494 | JGI IMG/M metagenome (GOLD analysis project Ga0136633, IMG submission 105494) | Polar desert sand microbial communities from Dry Valleys, Antarctica - metaG UQ83 (22.06) | ecosystem: Environmental > Terrestrial > Soil > Desert | place: Antarctica: Dry Valley...
AGCCTGGCCTCGGCCGAGCTCTACGATCCGGCCACCAGCAAGTGGCGCACGGCAGGGCTCATGAGCCCCATCAGCCACACCGGCAGCACCGCCACCCTGCTCAAGGACGGCCGGGTCCTGGTCGCCGGCGGAGGAACGGCCAGAGCCGAGCTCTACGACCCCGCCCCTCCCCAGGCAGGAGACCTAGGGCCGCAGGTCGCCGCGGCTACTAAGGACGGGGGCGGCGGGACGCTCCGGCTCTTGGCACTGGGTGGCGTGGCGGCGGTCGTGGTAGTCGGGCTCGTGCTCCTCGGCAGGGCCGTCTCCCGACGCCGGCAGCGCTGAGGAATCACGAGAGTCTTCGAGATCCAAATCTTCAGGAAATCTTCAGCAATTTTCTAGCCGTCGCTGGACATTCGGCTGGTAGAGTCGGTGTATGTCACTAGTCCGAGAGGTGTTGCTGTGAGTCGTAGTGGGACGGTGCTAGCCGCTATGGCGGTGGTCGTGGGCGTAATGATCCCTTTGCGGGCCTCGGGGGCGACGGCTGTACCCGTCATCTCGACCTACGCCGGCGGGCCGGGGGAGGGGCCGGCCAAGTCGCTCGGTCAGACGCCGGAGGCGGTGGTTGTGCACGATGGTCCGGGTGGTTTGTTGGTCTATGTGGCCGATGTCACCGCAAACGTGGTTCGGGTGGTTGATGTTGCTACCGGCAACGAGACGATCGCGGCCGGCGCTCTCACCGGAAGCTCGGAGGTCGATGGCGGCTCGGCCACGGCGGCGAAGCTGTCGGCGCCATGGGGGATCGCGGTGGACGCCGCGGGCAACCTGTTCATCGCCGAGGCGTCCGGCGCCCGTGTTCGGCGGGTGGATGCGGTGTCCAAGGTCATCACCACCGTGGCCGGCACCGGCGTTGTGGGGAACAGCGGTGACGGGGGTCCCGCCACGTCCGCCCAGTTGACGGAACCCCGGAGTGTGGCGGTGGACGCTTCCGGCAACCTGTTCATCGGTGATTTAGCCACCGGACGGGTCAGGCGTGTCGATGCCGCCTCGCGGGTGATCACCACCGTGGCTGGTGGGGGCAGCCCCCCGGCCAGCGACACCACCCAGGGCGATAACGGCCCAGCCACCAACGCTCGGATTTCTGAACTGCTGGGCGTCGCCTTCGACCGGGCCGGCAACCTGCTCATCGCGGCGGGAGGCCGTGTCCGACGGGTGGACGCCGTGACTCAGGTCATCACCACGGTGGCGGGTTCCGTCCAACAGGGCTTCCGCGGCGACGGCGGACCGGCCACGTCAGCCGAGCTCTCAGGCGCTTGGGCTGTGGCCGTTGATGCTGACGGCAACATGTTCATCGCCGACTCCGGCAATCAGCGGGTGCGCCGGGTGGATGCTGTCACCCAGGTGATCACCACGGTGGCTGGTGGGGCCATCTTTCCGAATCCGAGAGACGTCGGCGACGGCTTCCGGGCGAATCAGGCCAACCTCAGTTCCCCGAAAGGGGTGGGCTTGGACTCCGTCGGGAACCTGTTCATCGGCGACTCCGGGAACTACCGGGTGCGGCGTGTGGATGTTGGGTCCCAGGTCATCACCACGATGGCCGGCACCGGCATGCCGGCCCGGGATAGCGGTGACGGAGGTCCCGCCACTTCAGCGCAGCTGCAATCGAACGATTTGGCGGTGGATGCTGCGGGCAACGTGTTCATCGCCGACACACTCAGCCACCGGGTCCGCCGGATCGATGCTGTCACCAAGGTCATCACCACCGTGGCCGGTACCGGCTTCAGCGCGTTCTTTGGCGACGGTGGCCAAGCCACGTTAGCCAACCTCTTCGAGCCCACTGGGGTCGCTGTCGACAAGGATGGGAACCTGTTCATCGCCGACTCCGGCAATGGCCGGATCCGGCGCGTCGACAAGGAGAGCGGTGTCATCACCTCAGTGGCTTCGCTGACGAGGCCTACGGATGTGGTTGTCGACCCGGTCGGCAACCTGTTCATCGTCACCCAACATCAGATCCGCCGGGTGGACGCCACAACCAAGGTCGCCACCACGGTGGCCGGCAATTCCACCCTCAATGGTGGCTTCGGTGGTGACGGCGGCCCGGCTGCGGCTGCGTTGCTGAACGGGCCCACGGCTGTGGAGGTGGACGGGGCGGGCAACTTGTTCATCGCCGACTTCGGCAATCATCGGGTGCGCCGGGTGGACGTCGACGACACGATCATCACCACGGTGGCCGGCAACGGGACGGCCGGCTTCTCCGGCGATGGTGGCCCGGCCACGACGGCCAGCCTGAACGGACCCAGAGGACTGCACGTCAGCCCCTCGGGCATTCTGATCTCCGACATGCTGAACTACCGGGTCCGCCAGGTCGATGCCAACCAGAACATCACCACCGTGGCCGGCACCGGAACCGAAGGCTTCACCGGCGACGGTGGCCCCGCCACCTCGGCCCGTCTCGGCAGGCCCACCGATGTTGAAGTTGACAGCGCCGGCTCGCTGTTCATCGCCACTGGGGAGTTCTCCCCCCTCGTCTTTGGGAGGGTGCGCAAGGTGGCACTTCCTGCTCCGGTGGCGGCGCTGAGGCAGCTGGCCGACTTCGACGGGAACGGCCTCACCGACGTCTCGGTGTTCCGCCCCTCGGGCGGGGTGTGGTTCGTGGAGGGCGGTCCCACCACCTACTGGGGGGCTCAGGGTGACATCGCCGTGCCGGCCCATTACGACGCCGTCCCCGGCGCTGACATCGCGGTGTTCCGCCCCTCCACCGGGGTGTGGTACGTCCAGGGCCGGCCCACCACCTACTGGGGGGCCAGTGGTGACATTCCTGTGCCTGGTGACTACAACGGTGACGGCACCGCCGAGATCGCGGTGTTCCGCCCTTCCACCGGGGTGTGGTACGTGAATGGCGGTCCCACCACCTACTGGGGAGCCAGTGGCGACATCCCTGTGCCCGGCCAGTACGACGCCGACCCGGCCACCGACATCGCGGTGTTCCGCCCCTCCACAGGCGCCTGGTACGTCGATGGCGGTCCCACCACCTTCTGGGGGGCGGCGGGGGATATGCCGGTGCCCGGCGACTACGACGGCAACGGCACCGACGAGATCGCGGTGTTCCGCCCCTCCACCGGGGTCTGGTACGTGGATGGCGGCCCCACCACCTACTGGGGGGCCGATGGCGACATCCCCGTGCCCGGCCAGTACGACGCCGACCCGGCCACCGACATGACCGTGTTCCGCCCCTCCACCGGGGTGTGGTACGTGGAGGGGGGCCGCACCGTGTACTGGGGGGCCAACGGCGACGTCCCAGCCCCGCTGGCGCCGGCGCTCCAGTGACCTTCTGAATGGGTCACTGCCGGATCACGACGACGGTGACACCAAAACCGACATCGGGGTGTTCCGGCCGTCGAACGGGGTGTGGTATCTGCGAGGCTCGACCGGCGTTGAGACCGCCACCCAGTTATCTGATGGTCCACAGCGTCCACATCCTGAGTATCTGCTAGCACGCAACTGGGCACCTCCTCTCGCCGGCGGCACGGCCCCCCACCGCTCCAGCGGCCCAACCCCGTTCACTAAAGCTCCCCTTCCCTAAAGTTCAGCCGATGCCCTCCGCCGCCGGCCCGGCATCGGGTCAACTTAAGCCAGCCTCGAGTGCTCAGAGGCGCAGCCGCCCTGTACGTCGCCGCCTATCACAGCGTCAGTGCCCTCACCCCCTCCGACCTCAACTTCGACACCAGGGGCGGGTCGACGTCGCCGCCCACGCCCACATCAGGGTCATAGAAGGCCAAAAATTGGCCTAATCTTCAGGCTCGCTTCAGGATCGGGTGTTATGCCCTGCTGTGTGCAAGGAGCGATGGACGGCAACAGCGCGCTGGTTGTCGAGGATGACGAGACCACCCGCCTCGCCATGAGGTTGATGTTGGACCGTTGCGGCTTCACGGCGGTCACCGAGGTGTCCACAGCCGCACAGGCCCTCGAGGTTGCAGGGATGATCCGTCCACGGGTCATAGTGATCGACATCGCTCTCACCGGCCTACTCGGCCTGAAAATGATCGCAGCCCTCCACGCCGCCTATCCGGGCGCCGCCGTCTACATCGTCTCAGCGTTCGCCCGACTGCGTGAAGCCGCCCGGTCCGTGGGCGCTGCCGACATGGTCGACTTCGGCGACCCTCGGATCCTTGAGCGTCAACTTCATCTCCTCAACCCGCAGCCGGCTCAGCTCTGCCGGTGCCGCGCCCACTGAGCCGACACCCTCCTGACCAACCGGCGGCGTCCACCAGGGGGCGGGGCGGTTCCTGAAGATATCCTGAAGATTTCCCGTTAGATGTTGACATCACGTAGGGAACGTGGTGAGGTTCGTGCAGTTGCCCATGGTGTTCGGCCAGCGGGTGTTCACCCTGAGGAGATGGCGATGACGATGTCCAGAAGCACTTGGCAGAAGACCATGTTGGCCGGCGTCGGCGGGTTCGCCTCGCTGGCCACCCTCGCTGGGCTGGGCAGCTCGGCCTGGGCCTGCACCGGTTCTCCGGCGTCCACCTCGATCTCTCCCAAGGTTGGGCTGGTGGGTGGCCAGGTGACCGTGGCAGGCACCGGTTACGGCCAAGCCCCGGTCGAGATCCGTTGGAGCGGGACCACCGGGCCGCTGTTGGCCACCGCTCAAGGCCCGAACTTCTCGGTGAAGGTAGACGTTCCGGCCGACGCCGCGCCGGGGATGTTCTACATCGCCGCAGTGCAGCGCGACGGTGCCGGTGCGGTCTCCAACAAGGTGGCTGACACCTTCGAGGTCACCGGGCCCGCGGCGTCCACCGCCCCGTCCCCGGCGGGCCCCTCAGCAGCGAGCGCCACAGGCGACCTGTGGTCGGGCTTCGCTCAGGGCCCGGGGCCTGTCCCCTCGACCGATGTCACCACCCCGGCCGACCCGTCGACTTCACCGAACCTGGCTATCGGGGTCGGCCTCATGGGTGTCGGTTCTGCGGCAGTGTTCGGCGGGTTCGCCGTCGCTGCGGTCCGCCGCCGCCGGGTCACCACCAACAGGTAACCGGACCCTCTGAACACCGAGGGGGGCACCTCGCCGCCGGCGGGGCACCCCCCTTTTTGGGTTCGCCGGGAGTAGGCCCATACGGTGCAATCTTCAGCAAATCTTCAGGAAGTTTCCGGCCTACAAGGGTATGTGGGCTGGTAGAGTTGGTGATCGTCGACTACAGGGAAGGTACGTTCGTGACGCCGTTGGGGCTGCTTAGATCTTCATCGGGCGCAGGCCGGCGGCGTTCCGGCCATGGCCGACCGGTCGGCAGCGCACGACCAACGCAGTCGATGACGGCGGGCGGAGCCACGACCGGTTTCCGGATCCGGCAGGTGATCGTGGCCGTGGCCGTTCTGACTGCGGTGGTTGTGGTCGTCCCGGCTGCACGCGCCACCCGGGCTGAAGCATTACACCCGACATTCGCACCGGGGGACGTACTGGTGGGGGTGGACCCCCGGTACAACAGTAACGACGCCACCGTTCTCAATGACGACTACTTGGTTGGCATGCAGTGGCGTGATCAAAACGGCAGGCCGCCGGTGACGGGATTCACTGAATGCTCGACCTTGGCCGTTCTCAGTTGCCTGCCGGGTACAACCTCGACTGCTTCTGCCGGCTTTCCTGGTGATACCTGCTGCAAGCTCCACAAGATGCTCGAGGATAACACTCCAGAACCGGCCGTACATTGTGACGGAGGCCTCGAAACGACGGGGTTAGCCTTCGATGCAAATGACAACTTATACGTCCTTGAGTCGTACTGCAGAGGGGTCAACCCCGAAGGGTGGCGGGCCCAGGTTCTCAAGTATGATTCTAGCGGTGGTCTGCTCGGCCGAGTTGCCACCCTTCCCCGATATGCTTTCTCGCTGATCTTGGACAGGGACGGCAACGCGTACATCGGACAGGCTGGCACAGATACGGTTTTCGAAGATGAGGTCGACATCGTCAAGTTCGACGCCTCCTGGAATCCTGTGGAGGACATCCAGTTGGCCGGCTGTACTACAACAGGCTATTGTCTGAGATCTTTCGACATGGCACAGGACCAGTGCACCATCTACTACAACAATCGCGGAAACACCATCATGCGCCACAACTTGTGTACAAACACGCCGCTCTCCGACTTCAGCTCTGGCCTGGAAGGGGGCGGCTACGGCGGGTCTCAGGGCACGGAGCTGCGCATCCTGCCCGATGGGCGGGTCCTGGCGACCGACCTTGCACACATTCATCTACTGGACACAACCGGCGCCGTCGTGAAGACCTATGACCAGCGGGCCGATCTGGCGGCATGCGCAGTTGTGGAGCCGGTGAGTGCCTCCTCGCCGTGCGCGCAGACTTTGAGGACTTCTGTCGGAGACGAGAACGAGTGGTACCAGGTCAGCCTGGACCCGGACGGAAAATCCTTTTGGGCCGCCACTCGTCACTACCTTACGTATTGCATAACAATGGAGGCGTGCGAAAGGTTTATTCCGAGCGTCTACCAGTTCGACATTGAGTCGGGCTCGGTATTGAACGCGTTCAAAACCAACCGGTATAATCCTACAGGGAGCATGGCGGTCTTCCACGAAATTACCGTGGCCGGCGTCCCGACGGTAGGGGTCTCGAACTTCACGATAACCGAGGGCGACTCGGGGACACGCACAGCCTCGTTCGCAGTCACTCTCAACGCCCCGTTGCCCACCGCTATCACGGTCAGCTACTCGACTGCCCCCGACGTGCTCAGCCCGAACCAGGCTGCTGCCGGTCTCGATTACGTGCCGGTCGCCTCGGGGACGGTGACGATCCCCGCCGGGGCGACAGAGGCAGCAGCCCCGGTGGAGGTTGTGGGCGACACCCTGACTGAGGCGACGGAAACGTTTTTGGTCAACCTGGCCGCGGCCACTGGCGGTGTGCGCCTCAACGGGCCTCAAGGCACCGGTTACATCGTCGACAACGACGATGCGCCGCCGGCGATCACCCTGCCCGAGATCAACCTGCCTGAGATCACCCCGCCCGGAGTCACGCCCCCGGACGTCACACCGCCCCTGGTGACGCCGCAAGCCCCGGCCGTGCCCAACGTCCCGATCCCCAACCCGGCCCTGCCCAACGTGGCTGTGCCGACTGTGGCCGTGCCCAACGTCCCAGTGCCCAATCTGGTCGTGCTCAACGTCCCGGTCCCCAACCTGGTCGTCCCGAACATCCCTGTCCCTACTCCAGTGGGGCTGAACGTCCCGGTGCCCACTCCAGTGGTGCTGAACGTCCCGGTGCCCACCCCGGTGGCGGCGAATGTTCCGGTGCCCAGTCCGGTTGTGGCCAACGTTCCGGTGCCTACTCCGGTGGTGGCCAACGTTCCGGTTGCCCCCCCGGTCGTGCCGAACGTCCCGGTACCTACTCCGGTGGTAGCCAACGTTCCGGTGCCCACCCCTGTCGCGCCCAACGTGCCTGTGCCGACTGTGGCCGGTCCCAGCGTTCCTGTGGTCCCTAACGCTCCATCGGTGCTGGCGCCTAACGCTCCTGTGGCTGTCAACGCTCCTGGTGTCGCCGGCGGTCCCCCGGTGGCGGCGCCCAACGCTTCTGTTGTGGCCAACCCGCCGGTGGTGGCTGATGGTGGGGTGGTCCCGTCGGTATCTGGCGGTTCGCCGGTTGGGTCGCCGACGGTGGGCCCTGCTGTTCAGCCGGTTCAGGTGCAACCAGGGTTGGTAGCTAAGCGGCAGCAGCAGCAGGCGGAACAGGTTGAGTTGGCTTACGCCGAAGTTGAGGACGAGCCAGAGTCGTTGTCGGCCAGTAGCCGCAGCCCAGAGGTACCCGTGGGGGTCCTACCGGGAGTAGTTGGGGCTGGGCTGCTGCTCTTCGGGTTCGGCTTGTCGGGTCGACGCAAGCAGCAGCGTCGCCCGGTCCAGGCTCGTGAGACCACCACAAGCTCATCGGGCAAGGTACGGGACGTCGACTTCGAACGCCGCCACTGGCGATGACGACTTCACCGTCCAGTTTCGGGGGACCTGGATCGAGTGCCCGGATCGCTGCGGCCACCCCGAGCATGAGCGGCTCCGACCTGAAAGAGCTTCGCAACGCGGCCGGGATGAAGGCCTTGACGAGGGCGGTCAGCCAGGGCCAGACCGAGGCGGCCGTGGGGGTCGAGGATTTCAAGGCGGCCCTGGCCGAACGCACCTACGATCCCAGCTAATGGATCGCACTTTGGTATCGCCGCCTGCCCGACGCCGTGTTCTGGTGGCGGTGGTGGCCGCGACGGTCGCCGTTTCGTTGGGGGGAGGGTTCGCTCTGTTCGATCGGCTGGGCCCGGGACGCGACGTACGGGCTGTAGCGGTGCCGGACAGTGCAGTGACCGGTCGTGGGGCGGCGGGTCCTGCGGGCCTTCCAGTGATGTTCGAGGCCAACCACGGTCAAACCGACCCTGAGGTCCAGTTCCTAGCTCGCGGGCAGGGGTATGGCCTTTTCCTCACGCGGGATGAGTTCGTGCTGCGCTTGAGCAAGCCCTCGTCAGGGCCGAGCGAGCCGGCCGAGGCCCCTTCGGTGCTGCGCATGAGCCTGGTCGGTTCCAGGCCGGCCCCCGAGGTGAAGGGCCTCGACCGCCTGGCTGGGACCACCAACTACCTGTCGGGCGACGATCCGGCGGGGTGGCTTCAGGGAGTGGCCAATTACGCAAAGGTGTCTTACGACAGCGTGTACCCGGGTATCGACCTGGTGTTCCACGCCGGCAACGGCCCACTCGAGTACGACTTCGTGGTGGCGCCCGGTGCGGATCCGAGCGTCATCGCCGTCGCCTTCGACGGTGGACGCCCGGTTGAGGTGGATGTATCGGGCGATCTCATCCTCGACGCGGGTATCGGCCAGCTGCGCCAGCCGGCGCCGACTCTCTACCAGGACGTGGACGGGGTCAGGCGGCAGATCGTCGGCCGCTATGCCATCGGCTCGGGCGGCAACGTCGGGTTCGAGGTCGGTGGGTTTGATGCGAGCCGTCCGCTGGTCATCGATCCGGTGCTGCCCTACGCCACCCAGCTCGGTGGTGGCGACGATGAGGGCGCCACCGGCATCGCTGTCGACCCGTCGGGAAGCGCCTACATAACGGGGTGGACCGAGTCCACCGACTTCCCTACCAAGAACCCGTTCGACGGATCCAGCGATCCTGGGTTCCTGACCACCTTCTGCGTCCAGGCGGGCCGGGGAACCCAAGAGGGTTGCGGCGACGCCTTTGTGGCCAAGCTCGACCCCAGCGGCGGGTCCCTGGTCTATGCCACCTACCTGGGTGGACGGGATCCTGAAGGCGGGACCGCCATCGCCGTCGGCCCCGACGGGAGCGCTCACGTCACCGGCTACACCCTGTCCGACGACTTCCCCGTCAAAGACGGGGCGCAGGCCAAACGGTCGCGGGGGTCCTCTCCTGACGGGTTCGTGGCCAAGTTGAGCCCCGATGGGAGCACGCTCGCCTACTCGACGTTCCTGGGGGGGACGTGGGCCGACACCGGCAACGGGATCGCCGTGGACAACTCGGGGATGACCTACGTGACGGGCTTCGCCGGCGACGGCCTGCCCACCAAGGACCCCGCCCAGCCCGCTTGCTCAGCTCAGCCCGTGACCCGGTCGATCTGCCAGGACGCCTTTGTGGCCAAGCTCGACACCACCAAGTCGGGTGATGCCTCTCTTGTTTACTCGACCTATCTCGGCGGCGACGGCGCCGATCGTGCCAACGCCATCGCCACCGACCCGTCGGGCAACGCCTACATCACGGGCACGGCCGGCGAGGGCTTCCCCACCAAGAACGCCTTGCAGCCCAAAGCCGCCGGTGGGGGCACCTGTCCTCCTACTATCTTCACCACCGCTGCGAACGCCGCTTCCGGGACGTGTCCCGACGCCTTCGTCGTCAAGCTGAACCAGGCCGGTGCCGTCGACTACGCCACCTATCTCGGTGGCCCCCAGGAAGACCGGGGCAACGGCATCGCCGTCGACGCGTCCGGGCATGCGTACGTCACCGGCCTGGCGGGGCCCGATCTGGTCACCAAGAACGGCAGCCAGGCCAAGAACAGCGGTAAGTCCGACGCCTTTGTGGTCAAGTTGAGCAAGGACGGCAAGACCGTCGACTACGCCACCTACCTGGGCGGATCAGGAACCGATGCTGGTCGGGCGATCGCCGTCGATCCCGAGGGGAAGGTCTACGTCACCGGGGTGACCAGCAACCTCACGCCGACGGCGGTCTCCAACTTCCCGGTCAAGGACGCGCTCCAGCCCGCCAGAGGGGGCAGCGGTGACGTCGATGGCTTCGTGGCCCATCTGGATCCGTCCCGAGCCGGCGACGCATCTCTGGTGTTCTCCACGTTCCTGGGCGGCGGTGGCGGCGACGACCTGAGCACGGGGATCGCCTCGGGGCCCGACGACAGCGCCTACGTGAGCGGCTACACCGAATCGATCGGCGACTTCCCAACCATCGGTGGGCTCCAACCCAAGGGAAAGGGCGGCGTCGACGCCTTCGTCGCCAAGCTCGGCTCGGTGAAGAAGGCTTCGCCCGTCGTCACCCAGGTCTCGCCTCGCAGCGCCCCGCCAGGGACGAAGGTGGTCCTCACTGGCCGCGGCTTCACCGGGGCCACGCAGGTCCAGTTCGGCGCCACCGGTGGGGCCGACTACCGGGTGAGCGCCGACGGCACCCAGATCGTCGTGCGCACACCGCCGAGCGACCCCGGCCCCGTCACCGTCGTGGTCACCACGGCCAAG
>Ga0136633_1003297_pt1 | contig 10690 bp, 6 predicted proteins | sample AntDrymeUQ832206_2_FD_105494 | JGI IMG/M metagenome (GOLD analysis project Ga0136633, IMG submission 105494) | Polar desert sand microbial communities from Dry Valleys, Antarctica - metaG UQ83 (22.06) | ecosystem: Environmental > Terrestrial > Soil > Desert | place: Antarctica: Dry Valley...
AGCATGCGCGCAGTTGGGCGAGCATCCGACCGAGCGCCTGCGGGTCCACCTGCGTGGATTGGGCGTAGCCATAGCGGTCGGGCGAATCGAGCAGCAGGACGATGCAACCCGGGCCGGGTCTGCGCGATGGCATGCCGTAGTGTTGGCCAGGTCGACCAGTCGCGTCACGTCTTCCGGCTTCCTGATGCGTTCGCGCCGGCTCTTGCCACTCGGGTCGACGGGATCGTCGTCGAGTCGTAGACTCGGTGGATGCGAACGCGTGTGGTGGGTGCCGTCATGTATGCATTGGTCGTCGGCGCTGTTTCCGGCGGAGTGCTGTCCGCGCTACCTCAGGGCCGGGCGCAACTCGTGGAGGTCGCATGCTCTCCCGCTGCCGCAGAACGGGGCCTGATCAAGACGCGCACCGTCAAGGCACGCACCGAGTCGCTCGTTGCCGCGGGCCATTTCGTGCGCGAGGACGACGGTTTGTTTCTCTACGAGTCCCCGCACGGGCAGACGTGGATGCCTGCCGCCGACGACCTCTGGAGTCTCGCGGTCGTCGAGGCCGAGCAGGAGCAGCGAATGTACGGGGCACCGCAGGGGATCGGCGTCCGTCGCGGGGACGTGGTTCTGGATGTCGGCGCGCACGTGGGCCTGTTCACGCGGCAGGCGCTTGCGGCTGGCGCAGCCAAGGTCATCACCTTCGAGGTCACTCCGAAGTCGAATCGCGCGCTCCGCCGCAATCTGCACGACGAAATCGCCAGCGGCCGGGTGGTGGTCATGGAGCAAGGCGCCTGGTTCGAGGATGCGACGTTGCCCCTGGTGGTCGTCGACCGTTGCTCGGTGTGCAACAGCGTGTCGCACCCGTGGATGCGGGCGACCGTCGACGTGCCGCTGACGACGATCGACAAGGTCGTGCGAGACCTGCATCTCCCGCACGTCGATTTCATCAAACTCGACATCGAGAATGCGGAGGCCAACGCCCTGCGCGGCGCCACCGAGACCCTCAGGCGCGACCACCCGCGTCTGGCGGTGGCCCTGGAAAACGCCAAGGATCGGACGGCGTACGGGCGGGAGGTGCTCGGCGTGATCCGTGGCGCGTATGGCCGCTATCACTACACGTGCGGGGCGATGACGCCTTCCGGGCGAGGCATGCCGCCGCTCCCTGACGTGCTGCACTTCTATCCGTAACGGCATCGGGCACGCGTCAGAGGTCTCGCCTCGACGACCGACGGTGGTGACCGCCACGTCGCTCCAAGGGGACTCATCACCAGGTCGGTCGCTCGGCCCGCCTCCTGCCTGGCGCCTGCTGCAAGCCTCGCATCCGACCGCTGGTCGCGTAGAGGGTGATGTTCTTGGTCCGGTACAAGGCTGGAAACGCCAGGGGATTGCTGTCGAGCAGGTCGCGAATCGCCGGGTGCCGCTTGTGTTCCTCAGGGCCGACGACCAGCACGTCGATGCGCATGGCCTGCGCCTCGCGCAACAACACGGCCGACTCCGTAGCGGTGTAGAGGCGCTGAACGCGCGCGCTGGCCTCCCGGTATGGGGCCAGTGGAATCATGGAAATGGGCAGCCCTGCCGACATCCGTCGTTCCGCAAATGCCGGGATGTATGCCCATGTCCCCGGGTCCCTTGCAACGGGATCGACCTGCACGCGGGCATCGAGTGGCGTGTACCGGGCGATCCACTGCAGGGCACTGAGTTCATCGTGCCCGAGCACGAGCGTCCACGGGAATCCCGCCGCGTGTTCGCGATTGGTGAGGTCCTGCACGTTGTACAGATCGATGGCGAGCGTGGGTAGCGTGGTCAGCACGGCCACGCCGAGGGCGGTCACACCGGCCACGTGCCAGGCGCGCGACGACCGATGCATGAGACGCCACCAGGTCCACCCCACCAGACCTCCGGACGTGATGAACACCAGGTGCCCGGCGCGCCACCCGACGTAGACATCCTGATGGTCGCGGACATCGACAAAGTAGTAGAACGCGGCACTGACCAGGAAGGCCACACCGGTCAACACCGCAGGTGCTCGTCCACGGGCTCTCCTGCACCAGAGCCACGCCCCGATGGCCAGCACGACGAGCACCGGGCCCGCACTGAGGAGTGGGCCTGCGATGGGATGCCGCGCCGCCAGCGGGTTGGGCATCACGTCGATGAGTTGCCCGCCTCCGGCAACGTACTCGAGGTGCCGACTGAGCCAGACGGCGGCCAACACCGGCACTCCGCCCCAGATGACCTGGAGCGCGCCCACCTTCCATGCGCGCGCGGTCACGACGGACGCCAGTCCGACGGCGACAAGCATGACGGCGGCCATCACTGCGGCGAACGTGCTGATCAGGAGCGCGCACGCGAGCAGCACCCCCGCCGCACCAGCCGCGCGGGTCCGCGGCGCTCGGAACTGCTGCACCATGATCAACAGCGACGTGCAGGCCAGGGCGTAGCCGATCTGGTGCTGCGGCTGATAGAGCAGCAGGCGGTGCAGCCCATCTATTGGCAAGGCGCCGAACAGCCACCGGCTCACCGCATCGATGTTCAGGTAGCGCACCAACGACAGTGGCCGGTCCTGACGCCACAGGTCGAACCACGCGTACAACCCTTCGGGGCTCGTGAAAAGGAGGCTCATCCCGCACCCGAGTGCTGTCGCCCCCACTCCCCGCGCGACGTGCTTGCCCAGGCCGTAGAGGAAGGCCACGAACATGGCGGCGCTGCACACGGCGTCGGCAAGAAGCAGGTGGTCCAGCCTCACCGCGCCCCCGAACGTGCGGTGCTCCAGGGCGGGCAGGAGGTGGGTGAGCCAGTAGTAGTGCAGGGGCATATCCAAGTGGAAAGGGTTTTGCGGCAGCACATCGCCCTTGCTCACCTCGGACACCACAGCCATCGCCCAGACGAAATCGGCCGTGAAATACGCTCTGTAGGCCCGTCCCTCAGGGAGGTCAGCCCCGACGAGGGCAAAGGGGCGACCGACGATGGCTGGCACCAGTAGCAGCAGGAGCGCCACGGCCATCGCATCCCTCCGCCCGAAGCGGGGCACGTTGAGGCCCTTGCCAAGCGACGGCGCGGTTCGCGCGATGGCAAGCGCGACCACTGGAGCCGCGACCAGGAGCCAGGCCGCATGCCACCCGGCCAGCCATGCGGGCAGGAGACACAGGCTGGTCATGGCGTAGCCAAGCGGTGGGCCCAGGAGCAGCGCCAGGCCCCACCGGCTGGGGTAGTCCCGATACGCGCGGTGCAACGCCACCACGCCCGGTGCCACCCACAAGATCCCGATGGCGATGATTCCCAGCCCACGCCAGCCGGGAACACAGAGAGCGACGGTGGCGGCCAGCGCTAGACCCGCGGCGGCGATCGTCACAGCGAGACGCATGCGTGTACAGGAAGGCAACTGTGCGACCACACGCTACCTGCGACGTGGTAGGTGGTCCTGGCGACGGGCCGGGAGGGAGGGGACGATAGGGATCAATCTACGGAAAAGAGCCACGCGTGGCAATTTCTTGTGTCCTGCTGACCGTCGCCCACCCCGCTGAGTGAAAGTTCCCTAGCGGCCCGACAGCGCGGTACCGCCGACGTCGCTCAGGAACGCGTCGGCCGGACCGAGCAGTGTGCCCGGCACGACCCCGAGCACGAGCAGCAAGACGATCAGGAGCGCGCCTCCGAGGGCCTCCCTGGTGCGGAGATCTGGGGCCACCGACCGGGCGGCTGGTCCGAGGAAGACGCGGGCAAAGCAGATCAGGGTGGACACCGCGAGCAGCGCACTCGAGACGATCACGGTGACCGTGCTTGCCGGACTTTCCAACCAGAGGGTGTGCAGCAGCAGGTCGTCGGCGACAAATCCCGCGGTGCCGGGAAGCCCCACCCCGGCGGCGCCGAAGATCACGAAGGCGGCCGCGAGACGCGGGAAGGCCTGAATGCGTCCACCAGGCCCGCTGTACTGCACCGGCCCGACCCGCTCTTCAAGCGAGGTCAGCATCAGGCCGAGGCCTCCGAGCGCGAGCCCCATCGTCACCGCCACCAGCAACGCGGCGGCGTAGTTGTCCAGACTCGCGGCGCCGAGTGCCGCCAGCAACATCCCACCGTGCATGGCGGTGGATGACCTGTACAGACCTCGCAGGTCGCGCTGTACCAGGGCCATCAGGGCCGGCACGATCGTCAACACCGCGCCGATCCGGACTATGGTCGGCGCCAGCGCCAAGGCGCCTGCGTGGTGGTCCACAAAACGCAAGTGCACGAACACCAGGGCGATGGCCGATGGCAGCTGCTGCACGTGTACGACCATGGCGCGGTCGCACAAGCTGGCGACGCCGGCATGCAGCGGCATCACGCCAGTGCGAACGGCGAGGGCCAGACAGGAGAGCACGAACGCCGTGGTGAGGTAATCCAACCGCAGCGCCACCGCGGCGCCGGCGATCAGCCCCGCCGCAATCACGAGACTGGCAGCGCCCGTGCGGCTGCGGCTGACCGCCGCCGCGGCGTGCAACAGGCTCGCCACCGCCGCCGCCACGTACGCCAGCGGACCAGTGGGGGCAAACAGTGTCGCCACGAGCATGGCAATCACCCCGACCAAGATCCAGCGATTGGACCGCTGTTGCGATGCCACCGTCGGCGCAATCAGCAGCGCCAGGCAGCACGCCAGCACTTCCCAGGGCGCTGGGTTGGTCAGCGCTGCGGGAATCATTCCGGCACCCCGTCGAGCGAGAGCGATCCGCGGAGACGGCGGTCGGCTCGATCGAGCATCGCCGCGAGCCTCAGCACGGGCGAGAACGCCACGTCGATCCGGTCGTCGAGGCGCAGGCGATGCAGCGACGCGGCGTACAACCGGCCGGCCAGCTGCGGGGCCCGCCGTTCGAGCAGGCTGGGGTGGCGGTGCTCGTGGCCCATGCGGTGGCTATCGTGAATCAGGTTGGGCGCTTTGAGGTACTGCCCGAGTCGCAGCAGCGCGTGGCACACCAGATGCACGAGGGCCAACTCGATCCAGCCCAGGCAGATCTCGGCCAGAATCAAGCCGACCTGGGCCAGCGTCGCGTGCGCCAGCGTGCCCTTGGCGTCGGTGTGCACGCGCACCACGCCAGCCGCGTACAGGGCCGTGGCCAGACCGACGATGACACCGGCCACCCGCGCCACCAGGGACGCCTCGAGCACGGGCCAGACACGCAGCAGCAGGAACAAGCCGGCGTGGATCGAGACCGCACCGTAGAACAAGGCGCTGGACGGCGTCGGCCCCTCCATCGCGCGAGGCAGCCAGCCGGAGAACGGCAGCTGCGCCGACTTGCCCATCGCCGACAGCAGAAACAACAGCGCAATGGCGGTGGTCGCGCCGGGGCCCAGGGTGGCGGCCTGTTCCATCACCGAGAACCGTGCCGACCCCAGTAACTCGAACGTGGTCACCGTCGCGATCAGCAGGCCCGTGTCCGAGAGACGATAGGTGGCAAAGGCACGCACGGCCGAGCGGACCGGCTCGGCCCGTTCGTGAAAAAACCCGATGAAGAGCGCCGATGAGATGCCGACCATCTCCCAGCCCGCGAAGAAGAGCTCGAGGGCGCCGGCCAGTGCGATCAACTGCGTGCCGGTGGCGAAGATGCCGAGCAGGACGAAGAAACGAACGAAGCCCGGTTCCTTGTGTAGATAGGTGCGCGAAAAGCGCGCCACCAGCGCGGTCAACACGGCCGCCAACAGCGACAACGTCACCGAGATGAAGTCCACCAGCAGCACGGCTGGAATCTCGAAGTCGTTCAAGCGCAGCCAGTCACCGAATTCGACCTCGCCGCGAAGCGGGGCGCCGCCCAACCCGGCAAAGCAGGCCAGCGTCGTCATGCCGCCGATCATCGACAGCACCAGCCCGGCGCCGATCACGACCGCAGCAAACGACTCGGACGCTGGCCGCGTACCGAGCAACACCCGGAAACCGACGACCGTGACGCTCGCCAGCGGTGCCAGGACCGTCACGGCAAGCGCGAAGGCAAGCAGCTCAGACATGCAGCTCGCCCTCCGCAAGGCCAGCCGTTGCTGTGCCCGTCAGGTCCTGACTCCACCCGCGGCGAACCAGCGCCGGGAGGAGATGATCCCGGCTGCGCGAGTGCCATGCTCGGGACCACTCCACCTGCGGCAGCCGCGTGGTGCGAGGTGCATAGGGCACGAACCCGCCGCGCTCGAAGACCGAGAGGGCGCCGCTGTCTGGATGCATCGCGACCAGTTGCACCCAGCCATTGCCCACCAGCTCGGCGATCTCAGGTTGGCGTGACGCCACGGCGAGCAGCGACGCCTCGGTCGCGTCGACGACGATCAGCAGCCGCATCGGTTCGTGCAACTCCACCATCTGCAGCGGCAGCCCCGTCCGCAGGTCGCTCTGATGCCCGTTCATCACACCGATCAATCCGGTGACGTTGTGCGGCAACTTCGTGCCGCACCCGAACGTCTCGTTGTCGACGCTGGAGAAGTAGTACTCCAGGCTGATGCCCGCGCCGACGGGCCCGACGGCTGCAAGTATTCGCTCCAGGATCGCGTCGTCCGGATCGGAGTGCGGATCGTAGCTGACCAGGAAGGCACGGCGGTCGAGGTGCAGTCCCCGGGTCACGTCGCGCCGACCGACGATGCAGCTCGCGTTGGTGCAGTGGCCGTACTCCGGACGCGGTTGCGCAAGATGAGCGGCCCGCGCCTCCACGTGACGGAGCGCCTCGTCTGGCGACTGGGTCAGGGCGGCATCGTCGAAACGCCGGCTGCGCTCCACCGCGTTGTCCCGCCTTGCACGCTCGAGTGCCTCATAGGCCTCGCGGAATGCCGCGTCGTGCGCGGCTGGCATCCGATCGAGGTCGTGGTACTCGATGTTGTCGTTGGCCGTGTCGTGCAGCGCACCGACGAACCAGACGTCGTCGGGGAGGGGCAGACTGCGCTGCCGGACCGCTTCACGGACTTCGGGGCGATTGGCCATGTCGGCAAACAGGCGGGCGTTGGCGCCGCCCCGCCGGCCACCACACGCGCCGCAGTCATGGGCCGACTCATGCGGGTTGTTGAGGCTGGTCGAACCATGCCCGAGCACGACCACGATCGGGGCGATGTCGCGGACGAGACCGATGTTGCGCAGCACCGACACCACGCGGTCAGCCGCTTCCCCTGTCGAGAAGCCGAGGGCCTTCCCACGATCGCTCGTTGCCTCGGTCTCGCGCCGGACGGCCGACAGATGGGTCGACGGGCGAGGCAGCACCGTGCTGGTCATGCGCGCGCCAAGCGCCAGAAAAGAGCGCGGTGCGAGCACGTGTGCCAGCGTCCGCAAGGCAGACACGGGTCCGAGCAGGAACGACATCCCGGCGCCCCCCGACAATGTGCGGGAGGACGACGCGGCACGACGTTCCCACCGGTGCCAGTGCTGGCGCAGGCGTTCGCGTGCCGCATGCCAGTCCAGGTGCGCCGCCACCGGGCGCTCGTGCACTTCGTGCCCGGGCGTGACCACGACGGGGCAATACGCGGCGGGCTCGCGGTCGTACAGGCCCTGATAGTCGATGGCCACCCCGAAGAACCCGGCGACACCGAATGTCACGTACCCGGGATGCTGCTCCTCGAGGGCGCGTCGGATCGACTCCTCGCGCTCGTCGATGCAGAAGACAAACTGTGCGCGCGGCCGCTCCGGGCTCGGTGTGACGGCCATGGCCTGGCGGGTCGCCAGCGCGTCGAGAATGGTGCAGCGGTACGTCCGTTCAAAGGCGTCCTGGAACACCTGGCCCCGCGCGACCTCGTCGAAGGCGCCCGTGGCATCCCAGAGCCGGCGGAGCCCCTCGTCATCCAGCGCCGCCACCATTTCCGGCGACCAGGCGGCATCGCTGGCAATCAGCCAGAGCAGCGCGGCATCCAGCTCCGGGCTGCGTGCTGGCGGCGGTGGCAGCGCACTCCGAAGCAGGCTCCAGTCGTCCGGGACACCCAAAGCGCTGCAGGTGCGTTGGACGGCACGACGCTCGAAGAGCAGCCGCACCGCGAGGAACTCTTCGAGCGACGCCGGTGCGTCGACGGCGTGCTGGTCGGGGTGCCGCTCGAGGCGGCTGAACATGCCGGCCCACCCCGGAAGCGCCAGTGCGCTGGCCAAGACGACGTGCTCGGTGGCCTCGTCGCGTACGCCGAGGGCCTCGAGCGCATCGCAGATCACCTGGCGGGCACCCAGGCCTCGAGCCGCGACGTCGGCGAGATCGCGCTCCGCGCCACTGCACACGAGGGGTGCCGCCGCCCCGCCGGCGTAGAGGCTGGCCACCGCACGCAGGAAGCCCTGCGATCGGCCCGGCAGCGTCGCGTGCGCCTGCCCGTGGTCAAGGAATCCGGCGCTCAGGCGGATCAACTCACCGTGGACGGCCACATCGGGGTCGTCAGCGCCGAGCGCGACCAGCACGTCACGATGACGGTGCACGACGCGGTTGTCCGGTCTCGGCAAGGCCGGCCCGCGCGACAGTCGGCTCAGGCACGCGTGCCAGAGCGGCAGATCGCGACACTGCGCGGCCGTGCCGGCCCGCATCGTGTACACCAGACCATGGGCGTCGTCGAGTTCGCACTCGTGCACCATCAGCGTGTAGTGCAGGCTCCCACGGGTCAGCCCGGGCACGACGTCTTCGCCGTGCGCATCGCCCAACGACAGGGCGATCTCGGTACGCAGATCCTGGTCCTCGATGCGCCCGGCGCGCATCTCGGCGCGGAACCGATCCAGCGACAGGTAGGGACGCGCCCCGAGTGCCGCCGCCCCGGCCTGGACGCCTGCGTGGAACGGCAGGTGCTGGAAGGCGTGCAGCGTGTTGTGGTGGATGAACACGCCGATCGGTCCCTGGTCAGGCAGGATCCCGCGGGCCCGTGAGAGGCCGCGTTCGAGCGGGTCCGTCGGCAGCGGCGTGCGGTGCTCGCTCACCTAGTGACCACCGCCGGGCGCCGCGTGCGTGAGGTCGATGCCGACCAGGGTGACCTCGATCTGTCGGTGTCGAGCATCTTCGACAAAGGTCGCGATGACCTCCTTCACGTCGTGATCGATGTACTCCCCTGTGCCGTCGATCACCAGATGTTCCCCGTCGTCCACATTGTCGAGCGTGCTGAGGATGCCCGGCTTGGACACGAACGTGCCGTCGCGACGGAACCGCATGCGGAGCACGCCGTCGGCGCCGCGTTCTGTGACGACGGCTCGCTGGGAGTTCTCGTACAGCACGAACATGATGCCGACGATGATGCCGACGATGACCCCCTTGAGAAGGTCGAGCGTGAGCACGGCGACGATGGTGGCCGCGAATGGCAGCAATTGCGTAAGGCCCAGCTTCACTTGCGTCAGGAACAGGGCCGGCTTGCACAGGTTGAGACCGACCTGAATCAGCACCGCTGCCAGGCACGCCAGCGGAATCCCGTTGATGAGTGAACCGGCGAACACGACCGCCACCAACAGCAGCACGCCATGGATCAACGCCGACAGCCGGTCACGGCCGCCAGCCGCGACATTGGCGCTGCTCCTCACGATGACGGCGGTGATCGGCAGACCGCCCAGCAGGCCCGACACTGAGTTGGCCACCCCCTGCGCCAGCAGCTCCCGGTCCGGCGGGCTGTGACGTTTGAAGGGGTCGAGCCGGTCGACCGCCTGCAGCGACAACAGGGTCTCGATGCTGGCGACGATGGCGAGCGTGGCTCCGGCGATCCAGGTAGCCGGCACGGCAAACGCGGCCAAGTCCGGGCGAGGCAGCGCGCCATACAGCGCGAAGAGGCCGCCAAGCGGAACGTCGACGTAGTGGCGTGGGTCCAGGGCCAGCGTTGGCGACGCGGCAAACACCTTGGCCAGCACGCTGGCCAGGACCACGACGAGCAGCGCCGGCGATACGGCGCGGTACCGTGCCAGGGGCGTCCGTGGCCACACCAGGAGGATGGCCAGCGAGATCGCGCCAATCAGCAGAGCGCCGTCATGTCGCTGGCTGAAGATGCCCGCCAGGCCGCCACCTGCGCCGAACAGGACGGGCAGCTGTTTCCAGATGATCGTGATGCCGATGGCCGCGAGCATGCCCTTGATGACCGAGGAGGGCACGATCGCCGCGAATCGACCCGACCGCAGCAGGCCGAGCACCACTTGCAATCCGCCGGCGATGATCACCGCCGTGAGGAACGGCGCAATGCCACCGAGGTGCGTCACCTCGGCCAACACCACCGACGTGAGGCCGGCGGCGGGGCCGCTGACCGACAGGGGAGAGCGACTGATCCACGGGATGACCAGGCCGCCGACGATGCCGGCAACCAGACCGGAGACGGGAGGCACACCGCAGGCGACCGCAATCCCGAGGCAGAGTGGCAGCGCCACGAGGAAGACGACGAGACCGGCGACGGCGTCTTCCCTGACGTGGCCGAACATAGAGGCAGATTGATGCATAGGGTGATGGAGCAGGTGCTGACGTCCCAACAGCAGGACGCACCGGCAGTCAGTCGACGCGAGGCGGTAGTGGAAGCGGCACGCGAGTGGAGGCATGCCACGCGAGGTGGGAACAGCGCGCTACGCGAGCGGCGGTGCGCGGCCGGCCGCGGCCGGCCGTCTGAGCGTACGCACGGGGGCGCGCCCGTCTGCCATCCGCCAGCGCCGCAGGTCGAAAGGCACGGCGACGTCGGCGTGATGGGCTAGCGCCGCGGCGGAGTCGTGCTCACCCGCGGTGTCGGAGTATGCCCCGTCAGCCGGCAGCCAGACGTCGGCGATGCACTCGGCCGCCGACCGCACCGCGGCCATCTC
>Ga0136633_1003298_pt1 | contig 10688 bp, 8 predicted proteins | sample AntDrymeUQ832206_2_FD_105494 | JGI IMG/M metagenome (GOLD analysis project Ga0136633, IMG submission 105494) | Polar desert sand microbial communities from Dry Valleys, Antarctica - metaG UQ83 (22.06) | ecosystem: Environmental > Terrestrial > Soil > Desert | place: Antarctica: Dry Valley...
GCGTACGGGGTGGACTGAGTAACCGGGAAATTTCGGTCGGCCGACGTGGGGCCCTCATGATGGGGTTCCGACCACAAGTCTGCGGAATCGGCCCGTGAGGAACACCGTTTCGTAGGCGCTCTACCCAACAACAGCAAGACCACGGCGCGTGTCACCCGCAACACCGTGTACGCGGTCTCCGACGCAGAGACAAGCGCCGCCAAGCCGACGCCCGCGGCCAGAGCCCGCTACCTGCCAGGGGGCTCGTCCCGGCCGGTCGCCACCGTGACGATGCTCACACCGTCGGTATCGGCCTTGACGTTCATGTAGGGTTGCGATCAGGCCGATAAGGCAAAGGAAGGCGGTCGACTGGCCGCCTTCGAAGAAATCGAGTCGTAGCTGTCCTGCTGCACCGCCACGCGGTCGGCCTGAGCTGCCACTGAACTCATCCGCAGGACCCGTCGCGTCCTCCCTTCGGGGAGGCACACGACACGACTCCGCAGTCCAGACCTTTTCGCCGTCAGCTGACGGCCTCCCGCGCCCCGCTGTAGTTCGCGGCCTTCCGACTCCCGAGGACATCCCTTTGAACTTCACCCTGCCCCGCCTGCAGCTGCCGGCCGTAAGTGTGTTGCGCGTCGAGCTGCTCGCCGGACTCGTTGTGGCGCTCGCGTTGATCCCTGAGGCGATCTCGTTTTCGCTGATCGCCGGCGTCGACCCCAAGGTCGGCCTCTACGCCTCCTTCACGATGGCGGTCACGATCGCGTTCGCCGGCGGTCGCCCGGCGATGATCTCCGCCGCGACCGGCGCCATGGCGCTGGTGATCGTCGGCCTCGTCAAGGAGCACGGCGTCGAGTACCTCCTGGCCGCGACGATCGTCGCCGGGCTGATCCAGGTCGCGCTCGGCCTGCTGAAGGTCCCGCGACTGATGCGCTTCGTTCCGCGCTCGGTGATGACCGGCTTCGTCAACGCGCTGGCCATCCTCATCTTCCTCGCCCAGGTTCCCTACATCCGGGACGGCGGCGGCATCGGCCTGGTCCTCATCGCCGCCGGCCTGGTCGTCATCTACACCCTGCCGCGCGTCGTCCCGGCGATCCCGGCCCCGTTGGTGGCCATCGTGCTGCTGACCGTGGCGGTCGTGGCCGGGGGGATCGACCTGCCCAACGTCGGCGACGAGGGCGAGCTGCCCAGCGCCCTGCCGTTCCTGGGCATCCCGGCGGTCCCGTTCACGCTGGGGACGCTACTGATCGTGCTGCCGTACTCGGCCACCCTGGCCGCCGTCGGGCTACTGGAGTCGCTGATGACCGCCCGGCTGGTCGACGACATCACCGAGACGCGCTCCGACAAGGACCGCGAAGCTCGCGGTCAGGGCATCGCCAACGTCGTCACCGGCTTCTTCGGCGGCATGGCCGGATGCGCGATGATCGGCCAGACGATGATCAACGTCCGCGTCAGCGGCGCCCGCACGCGCATCTCGACGTTCTGCTCCGGCGCGTTCCTGTTGGCCCTGGTCGTCGGCCTGGGCTCGCTGGTCGCGGTCATCCCGATGGCCGCGCTGGTCGCGGTGATGATCCTCGTCTCGGTCTCCACGTTTGACTGGCACTCGATCAAGCCGGCGACGCTGAGGCGCATGCCCAAGTCCGAGACGCTGGTGATGGGTGTCACCGTCGTCGGCACCGTCGCTACCCACAACCTCGCGATCGGCGTCGGCGCGGGCGTGCTGACCGCGATGGCCTGCTTCGCGCGGAAGGTCGCTCACCTCGTCGAGGTCGAGCGCGTGCTGGACCCCGATGGGACCAGCGTCTTGTACTCCGTGACCGGCGAGCTGTTCTTCGCCTCAGACCAAGAGCTCATTGAGGCCTTCGAATACGCAAGCGACCCGCCGCGCGTGATCATCGACTTCTCCCGCGCGCACGTGTGGGACGCCTCCGCCGTCGCCGCCCTGGACGCCATCGAGAGCCACTACGCCCGCCACGGCACCGCGATCGAGATCACCGGCCTTAACGATCACAGCGCAGAGCTTCACGGCACCCTGTCGGGACAGATGGTCGCGGCGCACTGATGAGTCGTCCGATCGGCACCGACGCGGTGCTTCACATCGGCGAGATCGCCGAACGCGTCGGCCTCTCGCTGCGCACCGTTCGCTACTACGAGGAGCAGGGTCTCATTAAGCCGGCCGGGCGCACCGAAGGCGGCTTCCGGCTCTACACCGACGAACAGGCCGACCGCCTCCTGCTCATCAAGCAGATGAAGCCCCTCGGCTTCACCGTGCAGCAGATGCGCGAGCTCCTCCAAGCCCGCGACCGCCTCGACCACCCCGACATCGACACCCGAACCGCCGCGGCCGGACGGATCGCCGAGTTCGCCCAAGACGCCGCAGCTGGCGTCGTCAAGCTCCAACAGCAGCTCACCCTGGCCGAAGCGTTCGCTCAGCAGCTCGCCGACGCCACCGCGACCTCGTAGGGCACCCGACCTCAGTCAGGCGACAGCGAGCGCGGCGGCCGCGATCGCCTCGACGCACGCATCCAACGAGAGGCGCGTCGAGTCGATGACCAGGTGGTAGAGCTTCGCGTCGAGCGGATCGACGCCGTAGAAGTGACGCACGTACGCATCGCGGGCGAGATCCTCAGTCGCCTGACGCCAGCGTGCGGCATCACCGTCGATGCCCTCGACAACCATCGCCTGCTCGATGCGCAGCTCGCGCGGGCCGCACATCCGCACGTGCAGCGCCTGCGGAACATCACGAAGCACGACCGCAGCGGCCCGACCAAGGATCACAGCGCCCCCGTCGACCAGCGCGAGGATCTCCTGCTCACGAACTCGCCGGTACTCCGCGTCGGCGATCGCCGATGCCTCGTTCAACAGCGGCGCGGCCGGCGGACGCTCCCCCGTCAGCTGCCGGAGCAGACGACCAAGCGATCGACCAACCGGCTCGTCGTCGTGCCCGGGGACGGCAGGCGCAGCTTCCAGGCGGTCGGCGATCCCCGGGAGGACCAACCGCGCGGCGAAGGCCACGTCAAGACGCTCGGCAAGCAGCGGTCCGACACGGCTCCCACCGGCGCCGTAGGACGCACTGATCGTCACCAGCGGCTGACAGCCCACCGCTCGACGCTACACCCTGCGCCCAGGTCGATCACGGACACGGCGCGCGGAGGCGTCACTGCGCCCGAGCACCGTCCCTGATTCCCCGCGCGCGCGCAAACACGAGCCGAGTGCGCCAAACGAGAGACCCGCTGCTGTCGTCATGAGATCCGGCCGACCGTGAGCAGCCCCAGGGACGCGAGGGCATCCCGGGCATCAGGGCGAGCCTACGGACCACGCCCGACGTATCATTCCTTACGTGAACGTAGAGATGACCTCATGAGCGCCCGAGCACGCGGAGGCCGCGGCCGCGGCGCTCAGAGCCCCCGCCCCGCCTCGACCGCCACCCGCGCAACTGGAGATCCGGGAGCCGTGCGCGTCCTGCCGCTCGGGGGCCTCGGCGAGATCGGCAAGAACATGACCGTGCTGGAGATCGACGGTCGCATCCTCCTCATCGACGCGGGTGTGCGCTTCCCGACGGCCGAGATGCACGGCATCGACCTGGTGCTGCCCGACTTCACCTACCTGCGAGAACGCGCCGACAAGATCGACGGCTTCGTCATCACCCACGGCCACGAGGACCACCTCGGCGCGCTGCCCTGGGTGCTGCGCGAGCTAAAGCTCCCAGACCCACCGCCGGTGTTCGGGCGCCCGTTGACGATGGCCATGGCCCGCTCCAAGCTGGCCGAGCACCACCTGCAGCACGTCCGCTGCGAGGTTCTCGACCCGCGCCAGCGCCGCAAGATCGGCTCCTTCGACGTCGAGCTGGTCCACATGACCCACTCGATCCCCGACGCCGCCGCCGTTGCCGTGCGCACCCCGCTGGGCATCGTGCTCTTCACCGGGGACTTCCGCTTCGACCAGACACCCGTCGACGGTCGCCCGGCGGACTTCGCGCACCTCGTGGCGCTCGGAGAGGAGGGCGTGCACCTCCTCTGCGGCGACTCGACCAACGCCGACCGTCCGGGCTTCGCGCCGTCAGAGTCCGACATAGGGCCCGCACTGCTCGAGGTCTTCGGCCGCTGCGCCGGCCGGATCGTCGTCACGAGCTTCGCGTCGAACATCCACCGCGTTCAGCAGGTCATCAACGCGGCCGAGAAGCTCGACCGCCACGTCGTCCTGCTCGGACGCAGCATGGTCAAGAACGTGAAGATCGGCCGAGAGCTCGGGCTCATCAAGGCCCGAAAGTCGACGCTGGTCGACGCCAAGGAGGTCGAGAAGCTGGCCGACGAGCGCCTCGTGATCATGACCACGGGCTCCCAGGGCGAGCCGCTGGCCGCGCTGCACCGCATGGCCGGTGAGGAGCACCGCCAGATCCGCTTGCGCCACGGCGACACCGTCGTCTTCTCGGCCAACCCGATCCCCGGCAACGAGCGCGCGATCGAGGAGACGATCGACCGCCTCGTGCGGATCGGCTGCCGCGTAGTCACCGCCCGTGACGCGCCGATCCACACCAGCGGCCACGGCCATCGCGAGGAGATCAAGCTCATGCTCAACCTCGTCCAGCCGACCAACCTGATGCCCTTCCACGGCGACGCCCGGCGCCAGACGCTACACGGCGACCTCGGTCGCGCGGTCGGCATCCCGAACGAGTGCATCTTCATCGGTGACAACGGCAAGCCGCTCGACCTCGACGCCAGCGGGGCCCGCTTCGGCGTGCCCGTCCAGGCCGGCATGGTGCTCGTCGACAACCTCGACCTCGGTGACGAGACCGCCGTGGCGCTGCGCGACCGCAGCGCCCTGTCCAAGGACGGCGTCGTCTTCGTCGTGGCGACCATCGCCCAGCAGGACGGCGAGACGCTCGCGCCGATCGAGATCGTGCTGCGCGGCCTGCCACTGACCGAGCCCGAGGACCAACTCATCGAGGCGGTGCGCGACTCCGTCGAAGTCGCCCTAGATCGCGCCTGGGAGCAGGACGTCACCGACGTCGCCGCGTTAGAGAAGGTCATCAAGGACGACGTCTCGGCCTTCCTGCACAAGCGGACCGGACGCCGCCCGATGATGCTCCCGGTGATCGTGGAGGTCTGAGCGGTGGCGGGTGACACCGCGCTGATACGAGCCGCGGCGGCTAAGTCGCCTTAGACGCCGTTGCCGTCCGGTGGTTCGGCTACTAATCGTGTCGTGGCGCGACGCGAACCCCCGGAAAGATCGGCGACTAATAGGACCGGCTCGGCCGGCGACGAGGTTCGCGGGGCGCTCGAGCGGTACCGCGAGTCGCTCGAGGACGCGCCGTTGGCGCTTCGCACGCGGCAGGCGTACGCCGCGCACGTCGCCGCCTACGCCTCCTGGCTTGCGGGTCGGCCGAAGGCGGCCGCGGCGCTTCATCTGCCGCGGGCCCGTGATCTGGCGGCGCGTGACTTCAAGCGGATGCTCAAGCTCGAGCGGGGCTGGAAGCCAAGCTCGGTGAACCTCGCGCTCTCGGCCGTCGATCACTTCAACCGGTTCCTCGGGCTCGGTGCCGCGAACGTCACCCGTGAGCCGGTCGCTCAGGCCGCGCCCCGCGCGTTGAGCGTCGAGGAGCAGCGCGCGCTGCTGCGCGCGGCGGAGGAGACCCGGGCTCGGGATCGCGCGATCGTCTCGGTGCTGCTGAACACAGCGCTGCGGCTCTCTGAGCTGGTGGCGCTGAACTCGGGCGACGTCCGGCTCTCGGCGCGCAAGGGCGTGCTCGTGGTGTGGTCGGGCAAGGGCGATCAGTACCGGGAGATCGCGCTCAACCGGACCGCCCGCGAAGCGCTCGACGCCTGGTTGAGCGAGCGCGCGAGCCGCGTCGCGGCGAGTGAGCAGGCGTTGTTCGTCGGCCCGCGCGGGAAGCGGCTGGGCCCGCGGGCGGTGGACATGGTCGTGCGGCGCGCGGGCCAGCGCGCCGGCCTGGAGCTCTCCGCGCACGTGCTGCGACACACGTGCGTTACGAACCTCGTCCGCGCCGGCCACGACGTCGTGCTGGTCGCCGAGATCGCCGGGCATCGCAGATTGGAGACCACGCGCCGCTACAGCCTGCCTTCCGCGGCCGACCGCGAGGCGGCGATGGCCAGCTTGGAGATCGAGGACTGATGGCCCGCGCGCTGCTGAGCGAGACCGAGCGCGCGGCCTGGTCGACCTGGCCGCCCGAGGACGATGAGGAGACGATCGGCGCCTACTTCACGCTGGCCGACGGCGAGGCCGAACAGCTCCGCGCCCTCGGCGCCGCACCCGTGGGCCTCGCCACCGCGCTGGCGCTGGCGGCGATCCGGTGGATCGGCTTCGTCCCCGACGAACTCGCCGAGGCGCCCGCGGCGGGCATCCGTCGTCTCGGCGACCAGCTCGGCGTCGACGCGAGCGTGCTCGCGGAGTACCGACCATCCGAGCGACGCGCGCGCGAGCACCGGCGGCGCGCCGCGCAGCTGGCCAACTTCGCCGACGCCGACGCCGCGGATCTCGAGGCCGTCGGCGCGGTGCTCGTGGAGGAGTCGCTCGTTCATGACTCGCCCGTCGCGCTGCTTCGCACCGCGACCCGGCGGCTGCACGAGCGCCAGCGTCTGCGGCCGGGGCTCACAGTCCTCGAGCGGATCGTCGCCGGCGCCCGCGCGCAGGCCGAGCGCGAAACCTACCAGCGCGTAGAACCCATGTTGGACGCGGCGACCGTCCAGGCGCTCGACCGGTTGCTGGTGACCGACCTGACCCTGAAGATCAGTCGCGTCACGTGGCTGGGGCGTGAGTCGACCTCGGCGGCTCCGGCGGCGATCGTCGAGCAGCTCGAGAAGCTGGCGTTCCTGCGCCGGCTCGGCGCCGACCGCTGGATCCTCGACGCGGTGCCGGCCAACCGCCGCCGGCACCTGGCCGGACTGGTGCGGCGCTCGGAGAGTCAGGCGACCGCCCGCCGACCCGGGCGGGTGCGCCACCCGGCGTTGCTGTGTTTCCTGGCCGAGCAGTCCGGCCGGTTGGTCGATGAGATCGTCGACCGCGCGGATGAGGCGATCGGCGCCGCGCACGGCCGCGCCCGCCACGAACTCGAGCAGCTCAAGCTCGACACCGCGACCAGGGCCAACGAGAAGGTCCGCCTGCTCGAGCTCCTGCTCGGCGTGCTTCTCGACCCCGATCTCGCCGACGACCAGGTCCGTGAGCGGGCCTTCACCGTGATGCCCGAGCAGCAGTGGCAGAAGGCGCGCGAGGAGGCGCGCCAGATCGCGCGACCGCTTGAGGATCATCACCTCGCCCAGCTCGACGCTCGCTACACCCACCTGCGCCGCTTCACCCCGCGGCTGCTCAAGGCGCTGCAGCTCGACGCCGCACCGCCCGCCCGTCCGCTGCTCGACGCGATCGAGCAGCTCCGGGCGCTGAACGCCTCCGGCAAGCGGACACTGCCGGCCGAGGCGCCGATGGCGTTCGTGCCGCACCGCTGGCGCACGGTCGTAACCCCAACGGGCGGGCGCCCCGATCGCCGGCAATGGGAGCTCTGCCTGCTTAGCGAGATGCGCGTCGCGCTACGCGCGGGACAGGTCTGGGTCACCGGCTCGCGGCGCTACCAGCCCGCCGACCACTACCTCATCCCCAAAGCGATCTGGCCAGCGGCCCGCCCCGCCGCGCTCGAACGCCTCGGGCTGCCCGCCGACCCGGACACGCGACTGGCCGAGCTCGGCGAGCAACTCGCTCGCCGCACGCGAGACCTCGACCAGGTCCTGGCCGCCGGCGATGTCCACGTCGAGCTGATCGACGGACGGCTGCTCGTCCGGCGCCTCCCGGCCGCAGAGCGCTCACCACGGACCAGCGCGCTGGCCGCAGCCGTCGAAGCCGAACTTCCATACGTCGATCTCGCCGACCTGCTCATCGAGGTCGACGCGCACACCGCGTTCACCGGCGAGCTCGGCCACGCCCACGGCTCCACGCCAAGGCACCCGCGGCTGCGCGAGCAGCGCTTCGCCGCGTTGCTGGCGCTCGGCTGCAACCTCTCCTACGCCGAGATGGGCCGCGCGGCGCGGATCGACCCGCAGCAGCTCGCCTACATCGCCAAGTGGTACCTGCGCCCCGAAGCGCTCGCCGCAGCCAACGCACGGGTCGTCGACTTCCATCACCGGCTCTCGCTCGCGCGCGCCTGGGGCGAGGGCCGCTTCTCAAGCAGCGACGGCAAGCGCTACCCCGTCGACGTCAAAGCCGGCGAGGCCCGCGCGCTCGGCCGCTACTTTGGCCGCGGCAAGGGCGTCACCTTCTACGCCTGGACCAGCGACCAGCACGCCCACTACGCCACCCGCGTCGTGCGGACCACGATCCGCGACGCCACCTACGTCCTCGACGGGATCCTCGACAACCAGACCGAGCTGCCGATCGAAAAGCACACCACCGACAGCGCCGGCTACAGCGACATTGTCTTCGCGCTCTTCGACCTCCTCGGCCTCCAATTCGCCCCGCGCCTGGCCGGACTGCCCGACACCCGCCTCTACCGCCTCAACGCCCCAACCCGCACCCCGGCCGGGGCGCTACTCGCCCACCCCATCGACACCGACCGCATCCGCCAAGGCTGGGAGGACATGCTGCGCTGCGCGGCCTCACTGCGCGATGGCACCGTCACCGCCAGCCTGCTCGTCGCCCGCCTACAAGCCGCCGGACGCCACCTCCCGCTCACCCGCGCCCTGCAGGAATACGGCCGCCTGATCAAGACCCGCTTCGTGCTGCGCTACCTCGCCGACCCCGCCGAGCGCCGTGCGATCAGCCGCCAGCTCAACAAGGCCGAATCGCTGCACGCCCTCCACGACCAGCTCTTCCACGGCCGCCACGGACACGTCCGCCTCCACACCCTCGAGCGGCAATCCACCCAGGCCCACGCCCTGCACCTCATCGCCAACGCCGTGACCACCTGGAACACCCTGTACATCCAGCACGCCCTCGACCAGCAGCCCGCGCCGCCCGCCGCCGAGGACCTCGCCACGCTCACGCCGACCCTCAGCGCCCACATCAACCTCCTCGGCACCTACCACTTCAACATCGACCAAGCCCACCGCGGCATGCGGCCACTACGCAGCGCCGCCGCAGCAAACGGCGACTAATCGAAACGACCGAAACTTCCCGACTGCTCAGGCGACCCCCGTACCTGCGGGTGCGGTGGCAGTGGGCCGACGGTCGGGTCTGCGCCCCGAAGACGCGGTTCGGCAAGCGCGACATCCCGCTCTCCCCCGGCCTGGCCGAGCGCCTGCGGGCGCACCGCGGCGACGCGGCCGACGACACGTACGCGTTCACGACCTCCGACGGCACTCGCGTGGATCGGCGGAACATCTACACGCGGGTCCTCGGGCCGGCCGCGCACCGGGCCGGCTACCCGTGGGTGACGCTCCACACGTTCCGGCACACCTGCGCGTCGCTGCTCTTCGCGCCCCTCGAGGTCGGCGGCGGAGGGAAGAACGTCAAGCAGGTCCAGGCCTGGCTCGGCCACCACTCCCCCGCGTTCACGCTGCAGCAGTACGTCCACCTCGTGGATACCGGGGTCGGGACCGCCGACTTCTTCGACGAGCTCCGCTGACGTCGAGGGCGGGTGTCAGGCCGGGTCGGCGCGGGCGCGGTGGACGGCGCGCATGACCGCTGCCTGCTGCGCGGTCGGCGCCCCCGGCCACGGCGTCACGTGGACCGGCACCGGGAACTGGCTCCGGAACATTGCGCTCCCTTGCCGCGCGAGCTGCCCGCCGACGATCCGTTGAAGCCGTGCGGCCAGAGCCGGATCGCTCAGGTAGAACCAGACCGCCGTGAAGGTCGCGCTTTGCAGATAGGCGTCGACGATCCCCTCAAGGCGCGCCGAGCCCTTCGGCGCGAACTCGATCTCGTACGCGACGGGGCCGTCGGCGGTCTCGTGGACGAGGTCCGGCCAGCGGCGCCGGTCCACGCGCCCGGCCCACCGGAAGACCTGGACGCTGCGGCGACCGTTGCCAGTCATCTCCGCGCGGCGGCACTCGCGCTCGGTGAGCACCGGACCGAGCGCCTCGCGCTCGAGCACGATGCTCAGCCAGGCGATCGCCAGCTCGTGGTCGCGCTGGACGTGCACCCGTGGTGGCCGGCGCCGCGGAAGGTCAACCCACCCGGACCCGAGCGCCGTCAGGTAGACGGCGTGCTCCTCGGCCTGGTTCGCGCGCTCCCGGGCGACAAGCCCGTCGCGTTCAAGGCGCCGCAGCCGAGCCCGTGCTCGCTGCACGCTGACCCCGAACCGCTCGCTCACCAGCTCCGCGGTGACGAACCGGAACCGCCCGACCCACGCGAGCACCGCGAGGTCCAGCTCACTGAGTTCTTTCGGCGTGAGAGGCATACCCCTGATGGCGCGGCGCCAGCGCCAGCACGGCAGACCGTACGCCTAGCACCCGCGCGGCCGTCGCCGTCAATGCGCCGTTGTCCCTCCGGGCGCTCCCGTCGCCTTCACCGTTCGGCATCGCGCGCCCGTCGCCACTCCCGCACGATGCTCCGAACCTCTTCGGTGGTCCGTGGCCCGGTGACCAGGAGCCCGGCCACCACGTCCGTCATCGTCGGCGACCGCGGCTCACGCTGAAGCTCGTACACGCCCGGAATCTCGCGGCGCGGTTGGACTTCCAGAGTCCGACCTCCGTTCGGATGACCTGACGGCCTGCCAGGCGGTTGGAGAAGCTGCGTACGTGTGCCGCCGGTCCGGCGTCATCGCGCCC
>Ga0136633_1003299_pt1 | contig 10687 bp, 10 predicted proteins | sample AntDrymeUQ832206_2_FD_105494 | JGI IMG/M metagenome (GOLD analysis project Ga0136633, IMG submission 105494) | Polar desert sand microbial communities from Dry Valleys, Antarctica - metaG UQ83 (22.06) | ecosystem: Environmental > Terrestrial > Soil > Desert | place: Antarctica: Dry Valley...
AGGCTCCGAGGTGTCGATCCTGCCCGCCGTCGCCGGGGGCTGACGTGGCGGTCTTCGAGTCGGCGCTCGACCTGATCGGCAACACCCCGATCGTCGACGTGTCGGCGCTGTCGCCCAACCCGCGGGTGCGGATCCTGGCCAAGCTCGAAGGCCAGAACCCGGGCGGCAGCGTGAAGGACCGGGCCGCCAAGTACATGATCGAGGAGGCCGAGAAGGACGGGCGCCTCCACCCGGGCTCGGTGCTGATCGAGTCGTCCTCCGGCAACACCGGCATCGCCCTGGCCATGATCTGCAAGGTCCGGGGTTACCACCTGAAGGTGGTGCTGCCCGAGAACGTCTCCATCGAGCGGCGCCAGCTGCTCGAGGTGTGGGGGGCCGAGATCATCGGCTCGCCCGGGGGTGAGGGCTCGAACGGGGCCATGAACCGGGCCATCGCCCTGGCCGCCGAGCACCCCGAGTGGGTGTTCCTGCACCAGTACTCCAACCAGGCCAACGCCAAGGCCCACTACGAGGGCACCGGCCCCGAGATCTGGCGCGACTGCCCCGAGATCACCCACTTCATCGCCGGTCTCGGCACCAGCGGCACCCTGATGGGCGCCGGCCGCTTCCTGAAGGAGCAGAGCCCGAAGGTGCAGGTGTGGGCGGTCGAGCCTCCGGTGGGCGAGATGGTCGACGGCCTGAAGAACCTCGACGAGGGCTACATCCCCGAGCTGTTCACGAACAACCACGGCTTCGAGCTGCTCGACCGCAAGATGATCGTGCGCCCGCGGGAGTCGATCGAGTGGACCCGGCGCCTCATCGAGGTGGGCGTGTTTGCCGGCATCTCGTCGGGGGCGATCATGGCGGCGGCGGTGAAGGCGGCCAGGCTGCTGGACGAGGGCACGCTGGTGACCATCGTCTGCGACGGCGGCTGGAAGTACCTGTCCACCGGGGCCTGGACTGACGACATCGATGACGTCGAGGCCCGGGCCAAGGAGATCATCTACTTCTGACGGCGGGACGAGGCTGTCCCAGCCTATGAGTACCGTCACCGTCATGAACGCACGCTCCTACGGCAGGGATCTCGACGGGCTGCGGCCGGTCGAGTTTCATCGCGACTGGACCGAGCTGCCGCTGGGCTCGTGCCTGGTCTCGTTCGGGCGCACCCGGGTGCTGTGCACCGCCTCGGTGGAGGAGCGGGTGCCGGGGTGGCTGAAGGGCAAGGGCCGCGGCTGGGTCACCGCCGAGTACTCGCTGCTGCCCGGCTCCACCCCGGACCGGGCCAGTCGGGAGGCGTCCAAGGGCCGCCAGGGCGGCCGCACCCACGAGATCCAACGGCTCATCGGCCGGTCCCTGCGGGCCGTGGTCGACCTCGATGCCCTGGGCGAGCAGCTGATCACCCTCGACTGCGACGTGCTGCAGGCCGACGGCGGCACCCGCACAGCCTCGATCTGCGGCGCCTACGTTGCCCTGCACGACGCCTGCACCCGCCTGCAGCAGCGTGCGGCCCGGGCGGCTGAGGAGAGCGGTGACGGGCCCGCCATCGCCGCCTCACCGCTGGTTGACGCCGTGGCCGCGGTCAGCGTCGGCGTGGTCGGCGGAGTGCCGATGCTCGACCTCGACTACGTGGAGGACGCCGGGGCCGACACGGACATGAACGTGGTGATGACCGGGGCCGGGGGCTTCGTCGAGGTCCAGGGCACGGCCGAGCGGGCCACGTTCGACCGGGCCGGGCTCGACGCCCTCCTCGACCTCGCCAGCGGTGGCATCACCCAGCTGCTCGAGCTGCAGCGATCGGTGCTGGCCGAGCCGCCGGCGCCCCGGTAACTCCGGTGGAGGTGGTCCTGGCCTCGGCCAACCCCGACAAGGCGGCCGAGATCCAGGCCATCCTGGCCGTGGCCGTGCCCGGCCTGGTCGTGCGCCCCCGGCCCCCCGAGGTGCCCGAGGTCGAGGAGGACGCCCCCGACCTGGTCGGCAACGCCCGCCTGAAGGCGGTGGCCCTCTGCGAGGCCACGGGGCTGCCGGCGGTGGCCGACGACACCGGCCTTGAGGTCGACGCCCTCGGCGGTGCCCCCGGGGTGTTCAGCGCCCGGTGGGCCGGCGAGGGCGCCACCTACGCCGACAACGTGGCCAAACTGCTGGCCGAGCTGGCCCGGCACCCGGGCGCCCCCCGCACTGCTCGCTTCCGCACCGTCGCCATCTGCCGCTTCCCCGACGGCCGCGAGGTGGTGGCCGAGGGGGCCTGCCCGGGCACCGTGCCCGCCGCCGCCGATGGTGCCGGCGGCTTCGGCTACGACCCCGTCTTCGTGCCCGACGAAGGCGACGGCCGCACGTTCGCGGCCATGTCGGCGGCTGAGAAGAACGCGATCTCCCACCGGGGCCGGGCCTTCCGAGCCCTGGCCGCCCAGCTCACCGAGGCCGGCTGACCTCAGGCCCGGGCCAGGTCGTCGACGATCGGGCGGTGGGAGGCCGGCACCAGCACGGCCAGGTCGAGGTCGGGGGTGAGGGCCCGGCCGACGTCGGCGGCGTCCGGCCAGGCGCCGTCGGCGCGCAGCCGGTCGGCCACGGTGGCCAGCGCCCGAGCTTCCGACCACCCGGCCCGCTCGGTGGCCAGGCGCACGGCGACCCGGCTCTCGGCCACCTCGCCCACGCACTCGAAGGGCTTGGGCTGGCCCGCCTCGACCAGCCCGGCCAGACCCTCGACCTGGTCCGGGTCGTCGAGGACGTCGCCGCCCTGGATGGCCACCACCTCGGCCCGGTCGAGCCACGGCGCCAGGGCCAGGGCTACGAAGCGGCACTTGGGGCAGCTGCGGTCCCAGCCGTCGACCCGCCTGGCGCTGTCGAGGCGGAAGGCGGCGTTGCACGAGGAGAACACGTCGAAGAAGCGCCGGCCCCGCTCGGCGAACAGCCGGCAGATGGCCAGCTCGGAGAAGGGCCGCAGCAGGCTGTACCAGGCGAGGTCGGGGCCGACGGTGGCGGCGATGACGCCGGCCAACAGCTCCTCGGCGGCCAGGGACTTCGACCACTGGTGGTTGACCGCCGCCCCCCGCCAGTCCCGGGTGGCCTCTGACGCCGACCGCTCGTTCGACATCACCACCCGGTCGCACCCGGCCCGCACGGCCACCAGGCACAGCACCAGGCTGACCACCGCCGTAACTGGCACATGGCCGTTGCGGGCTCCCCGCCGGTTCAGCTCGAGCAGCAGGGGGTCGAGGGCCCGACCCACGTGCACGGCCTCACCGCCGGCCCGCGCCAGGACGGCGTCGATGACAGGGAAGCGGCGGACGCTGGCCAGCAGGGGGTCCTCGCCGGCGGCCTGCAGGGCCTCGATGGTGACGCAAGAGTCCTTGCCGCCGCCCACGGGCACCAGGCTGCGCCGGTCCAGCCCCAGCGGGCTGCCGGGCCGGTCGGGGCGCCCGGCCGCCTCGATCACCGGGCCGATGGGGTCGAGCCCGTTGACGAGGTACAGCTCGCCCAGCCCTGGTCCGAGGAGGCCGTCCAGCAGGCGCCGCTCGGCGGAGGACAGGCCGCCGGTGACGGCAACGGTGGGCGGGGTGGCCGCCTTGAAATACGAGGGCGCCGCCGCCAACCACAGGAGGCGAACCAGCGCCTCGTCGGCGGCCGTGGCCTGTCCTGGCGGCAGCTGGACCACCTCGGTGAGGGCGAGGTCGTCGAGGGCGTAGGAAAGTCGGACGGTGCCGGTGGCCCCGTCGAGGTCGCAGTCGGTGAGGGAGAACACCTCGACCCGCTCGGGCTCGAACACCTCGGGGAGGCCCACGGCGGGCCGACCCTACCGGTGCACCCGGGCTCAGACGGTGGAGCCGCCGCCTCCCCCGCCGCCGCCGCACGCACAGGCCCCGCCGGCCGTCACGGCGATGGCCCCCCAGGGTTCGAGCTCGAAGGGGAAGCGCACCGGCTCGGCCGTGGCCAGCCGCACCCCCACCAGCTCGGAGGGGCCGACCCGGGTGAAGGCCCACCGGCCCTGGGAGTCGGTGGCCATCGGGGGCGGGCCCGTCTCGGGCGGCAGGTCGACCTGCACGTCCTTCACTTCGCCGCTTGTCAGGTCGAGGACGTACAGGTGCCGGGGCCCGAGGGTGCCGTCCGAGCCGGGGTCGGCACCACCTCCGGCCTGGCGGGCCACGAACAGCACGGCGCCGCTCGCCACCGCCGCCGCTCTGGCCTCGGGCTGCAGGCCGGCTGGCAGCGGCCAGCTGCGGTCGCCGGCCGGCCCGGCGACGAGCACCGTGCAGGTGACCGGGCAGTCGGCGTCGGCCAGCACGACGGCCCGTTGGCCGTCGGCGCCGAGGAAGGTGCCGTTCGGGGCCAGGGTGCGGGTGGTCGAGCCGCGCCCGGCGTCGACCACGTCGATGCGGCCCGAGCGCTCGACCTGGGTGACGATCAGGCCGCCGGCGCCGACGCCGGCCAGCGTGCGGCCGGGCACCACCGCCTGCACGAGCGGGGGCACGTCCTTGCCGAGGTCGACCCGCCGGATCTCCGAGACCGCCTCGGGGGCGCCGGCGCTGGCGATCCAGGCCTCGGCGGTCGTGCCGCCGGCCACCGCCCGCACGCCGGTGCCGAGCGAGCGGGGGAGGTGCTCGTTGTCGTTGAGGACGTAGACGGCGCCGGCGTCCTGGGGGAGCGGGCCCCGCACCAGCACCATGGCGCCGTAGGCCCGGTCCAGCAGCCCCACCACCTGGAGCCCGTTGTCGAGCCGGGGGTTGGGGATGTCGGTGGGCCGGCCGCTGTCGAGGGCGATCGAGGTGAGCTTGGCCCCGCCCAGGAGCACGGCCCGGGGCAGGTCGTCGGGCGCCGGGGCCGGCCCCTCGCCGGGGTCCTGGCCCGGGGCGGTGGTGGTGGTGGTGGTGGCCGGCCGGCGGGTCGTGGTGGTCGCCGCCCGTCGCGTGCCGCTGTCCTGTGGGCAACCGGCCAGGACGAGGGAGGCCACGAGGGCGAGCACGAGCAGGAGGGGCCGCCGCATCGGCCAGAGCCTGACAGCCGCGCCGGCCCAACCGGGCGCGCCGGGGCCGCCCCGCTGACTTCGACGGCTCAGGTGTTGCAGCCGGCGCAGGTGCCGACGAGGTCCAGGCGGTGGCTGGCGCTGGCGAAGCCGCGGCGGGAGGCCACGCGGCGCAGGATCCGCTCGAGCTCGGTCTCCAGGCTGTCGGGCACGGTGAAGTCCTCGATAACCCCGCACCGGCTGCAGATGAGGTGGTGGTGGTGCTCGGTCAGGTCCTCGGCCAGCTCGTAGCGGGCGAACTCGTCCTGGGTGACGAGACGGCGGACGACCCCGGCCCGCTCGAGGACGCTGAGGGTGCGGTAGGCCGAGCTCTGGGCCAGGTCCTTCAGCGCCACGAGCAGCTCGGGGATGCTGACCGGCCGGTCCGACCGCTCCAGCTGCTCCACCACCGACCGGCGGTTGGTGGTGTAGCGCTGCCCGTCGGCCCGCAGGCGGGCCAGGGCTGTCTCGTGGAGGTCCATCACGGCAGCAGGGTAGCCCGATGTCGAGAACTGCTGAGAATGGTCTCCTCTCCTGCGCTGTCGTCGAGGCCCACCGACTTGACTTCAGATCAGGAACCGTTATTGTTCCGGTTCTGCATCTGAGAGGCCTGTCCATGCGTCGCATCATCACCTCGGCCGCCCTGGCCGCCCTGCTGTTGGTCGCCAGCGCGGCATGCGCCACCGAGGAGACCCCAACGACCAGCGCCTCGACTAGCGGCGGGTCGACGGCCCCCAAGGTGATCTCGGTGGTCACCACCACCACCCAGCTCACCGACTTCGCCAAGGAGATCGGCGGCAGCCGGGTGAAGGTGTACGGCGTGCTGAAGGCCAACGTCGACCCCCACGACTACGAGCCGTCGCCGGCCGACATCGATGCTCTGGCCAAGGCCGACGTGATCGTGAAGAACGGCGTCGACCTCGAGGGTTGGTTCGACGACACGATCAAGGCGGCGGCGCCGAAGGGTCAGATCGTCGATGCCAGCGAGGGCATCACCATCCGCCAGGGCGAGGAGGAGGACGAGGAGGGCGATCCCCACATCTGGCACAACCCCCAGAACGTCGTGGTGATGGTTACGAGCATGGCCGCGGCCATGGAGAAGGCCGCTCCCGCCGCCGTTGCTGACATCCAGAAGAACCTGGCCACCTACAAGGACAAGCTCACCAAGCTGGACACCGACATCAAGGGCCAGGTGGCGGGGCTGACCAACAAGAAGCTGGTCACCAACCACGACGCCTTCGGCTACTACATCGACCACTACGGCCTGGAGTTCGTGGGCTCGATCATCCCCAGCTTCGACACCTCGGCCGAGCTCTCGGCCACCCAGATCGCCGAGATCGTGGCCACCATCAAGTCCACCGGGACCAGGGCCGTCTTCTCCGAGAGCTCGTTGCCCCCCAAAACGGCAGAGGCCATCGGCAAGGAAGCCGGGGTCAAGGTGGTTGCTGGAGAGGACGCCCTCTACGGTGACACCCTCGGTCCTGAAGGCTCTGACGGGGACACCTACATCAAGATGCTGGAGCACAACACCAAGGTCATCGTTGGCAACCTCAGCTGATCCGACGGCAGCTGATCCGACGGCGAGTTCTGCGCTTCTCGCCGTCGAGGGGATGAGCGTCAGCTACGGGCGCGACCTGGCGCTCGATGACGTCACGCTCAGCGTGGCCCGGGGTGAGGCGGTGGCCCTCATCGGGCCCAACGGTGCCGGCAAGTCGACGTTGCTGAAGGCGATCCTGGGGCTGCTCCCCCTCACCGAGGGTCGGGTCGAGGTGCTGGGCCAGCGGCCCGAGGATGCCCGTGAGCGGGTCGGCTACGTCCAGCAGGCCGACACCCTGGACGCCGAGTTCCCCGTCAGCGTCCTCCAGGTGGTGCTGATGGGGCGCTACCGGGCCATCGGATGGTTCCGCCGGCCCGGCGCCGACGACCGTCGTCAGGCCATGGAGGCGCTGGCCGAGGTCGGGCTGGCTGATCGGGCCAAGGACCGCTTCGGCACCCTGTCGGGCGGTCAGCGCCAGCGGGTGCTGCTGGCCCGGGCCATCGCCCAGCACGCCCAGCTCCTCCTGCTCGACGAGCCGTTCAACGGGCTGGACGCCACCACCACCGACATCCTCATCGAGGTCCTGGCCCGGATGCGGGCCGATGGTGTCGGCGTGGTCATGTCCACCCACGACCTGGCCGTGGCCCACCTCACCTGCGGCGACGCCTGCGTGCTCAACCGTCGCCGGGTCGCCTACGGCCCCATCGGCGAGGCGATCACGCCCGGAACCCTGGCCGAGGCCTACGGCAGCCGCGCCGTCCAGCTGGCCTCCGGCGCCACCGTCGTCACCACCACCACCACCACCACCACCACCGGCTGAGGACTCAGGCACCGGATGTTCCGCCTCCTGGTCGAGCCCTTCCGCGATGCCTACATGCAGCGCGCCCTGGTCGAGATCCTGGTTCTGTCGGCCCTGGCCGGCGTGGTGAGCGTCTACGTGCTCCTCCGCCGCCTGGCCTTCGTCGGCGACGCCCTCACCCACACCATCTTCCCCGGGATCGCCATCGCCTTCGTCGCCGGCCACTCGCTGTTCCTCGGTGCCCTCTTCGCCGGTCTGGCCTCGGCTGTGCTGCTCACCGCCGCCACCCGGATCCGAGGCATCGATCACGACGCTGCCCTCGGGGTGCTGGTCGGCGCCTTCTTCTCCCTCGGCGTGGTCATCGTGTCGACCCAGAGCAGCTACACGGCCGACCTGACGGCGCTGCTCTTCGGCCTTATCCACACCGTCGCCACCACCGAGATCATCGAGACCACGGCCATCGCCGTCGGTGTCCTGGTGGTCCTCCGGCTGACCCACAAGGAGCTGGTGCTGCGGGCCTTCGACCCCGTGGCCGCCGAGGCCATGGGCTACCGCACCCTCCTCCTCGACCTGGTCGTCAACGGCCTCGTCGCCTTGGTCGTGGTCGCCGGGGTCCGTGCCGTCGGGACCGTCCTGGTCATCGCCCTGCTCGTGGTGCCCGGGGCCATCGCCCGGCTGGTCAGCGAGCGGATCGCTCCCATGATCGTGGTGGCGGTCGGCGCCGCCGGCCTCTGCGGCTACCTCGGCTTGGCCGCCAGCTACGAGGCGTCGCTCAACCACAACGTGCGCCTCGGCTCGGGAGCGACGGTCGTGGTCGCCCTCACCTTCGCCTTCGTGCTGACCGCGGCGTTCTCCACGTTGGTGCGGCGGCGACATCGGGCCGCGCTCGGGCCGGCCCTCCCCGCGTGAGGATCCTTGACCAGCTGGGCTCACCGCTGATCCGCCGGGCGCTGCTCGAGGCCGTCCTGGTCGGGTCGCTGTGCGGCGCCGTGGGCGTCCACGTCCTGCTGCGCCGGCTCCCGTTCTTCACCCTCGCCCTCTCCCACGCCACCTTCCCCGGGGTGGTGCTCGCCGGGATCCTGGGTGTCAGCGTCTACCTCGGTGGCGCCGTCGCCGCCCTCGGCCTCGTCCTCGCCGTGGCCATCATCGGCTCCACCCGACGGCTCGAAGCCTCGACGGCCACGGGGGTGGCGCTCGCCGGTGCCTTCGCCATCGGCGTGCTGCTGCAGTCGGCCCAGTCCAGCGCCACCAGGAACCTGGCCCGGTTCCTCGTCGGCGACATCCTCACCGTCAACGCCGACGACCTGGCCATGACCGCGCTGTTCGGTCTTGTGGTCGTGGCCGCCCTGGCGGTGTTCCACAAGGAGCTGGTGTTTTCCGCCTTTGACGTCGTCGGGGCCCGGGCCGCCGGCTACAGCTCCTCCCGCCTCGAGGTCCTCGTCCTGGCCCTGGTGGCCCTCACCGTCGTCACCTCCATCCGGGCCGTGGGCACCATCCTGTCGGTCGCCCTGCTCGTCACCCCTGCCCTCGCCGCCCGCCAGTGGACCAGCAGTATCGGTCGGATGATGGTCCTCGGCGCCGCCTTCGGCGCCGCGGCCGGGGTGGCGGGCATCGCCGCGTCGGCTCAGTGGGATGTGGCCGGAGGCTCGGCCATCGCCCTGGCTGCCACTGGCCTCCTGGCGGTCACCGTCGCCATCCAGCAGGCGCGCACGCTGCGGAAGGCGTGCATCTCGCGGTCTGTCGGCGGCCGAGACCGATAGCTCGTCTCGGCCGGTAGCCTGCTTGCGAGATGTCCGCGGCCTGGCCTCCTCCGACGCCGGAGGTGGCGACCCAGCCCCCCTGCTACCGGCACCCGAAGGTCCCGGCGCCGGTCACCTGCACCCGTTGCGACCGCCCGATCTGCACCGACTGCATGGTCTCGGCCCCGGTCGGCTGGCAGTGCCCCGAGTGCCTGAAGGGCGCACCGGCCGTGCGGCGCATGAGCGACGTGCAGGGCGGCGCCTTCGGCCTGACGGGGGGTACGCCCTACGTCACCTACACCCTCATCGCCCTGAGCGTGGTCGCCTACGTCGGCCAGCAGTCGTCCGACCTCACCAGCCGCGGCCAGATCGCCGCCGCCGAGGTGGCGCAGGGCGAGGTGTGGCGGGTCGTCACCTCCGGCTTCCTGCACGTCGGCATCATCCATCTGCTGTTCAACATGCTGATCCTGTTCCAGCTCGGATCGGCCCTGGAGCGACGTTTGGGCCGGGCCCGCTTCCTCGGGATCTATGCCTCCTCGCTGATCGGCGGCTCCATCGGGGTGATGCTGCTGCAACCCCCCACCACCCCTGCGGTCGGGGCCTCGGGTGCGGTCTTCGGCCTCATGGGGGCGGTGATCGTCCAGGCCCGGCGGGGCCGCTCGCCGATCGAATCGAGCGTCGGCGGCCTCCTCGTCCTCAACCTGGTTATCACCTTCGTCCTGCCCGGCATCGCCATCGGCGGCCACCTGGGCGGCCTGATCGCCGGGGTGGTCGGCGGCCTCCTCGTGCGGGTCGTGGGCGAGCAGTCCGACGTGCGGCGGGTGGTCCTGACCACCACGGTGCTGGTCGCCCTCACCCTGTCGCTCACGATCGCCGCCCGCCCCGTCGCCGAGGCCCGTTGCGGCGACAAGCGCCTCTCGAGCCTGAACGTGGCCGAACTGAACCGCCTCTCCCGTTCGGAGCGGGCCGCAGCCTACGCTAGCGCCAACCGGCTCTGCCCCTGAGCCCGACCTCGGTGGCCAAGCCGGGAGAGCGCCGGCCGGCGTAGCCCAATTGGCAGGAGGCAGATGGTTTAGGGCCATCCCAGTGCGGGTTCGAATCCCGCCGCCGGCACGATGCCCGGGGGGCCGGAGCCGCACCGCGCCGCCCACCGGCGCGGCGGCGGTCGTTCCGGTGGGGTGCCGCTAGCCTGCTCGGCCGTGACCGACGCCAACGTCCTCAGCCAGAACCGCAGCGGTGGCGGTGATCCGCTGGGTGACGTCTACCAGCAGCTCCTCAAGAACCGCATCGTCTTCCTCGGCAGCGAGGTGTCCGACGTCAGCGCCAACCTGGTGTGCGCCCAGCTGCTCCTCCTCGCCGCCGAGGATGCCGATCGCGACATCAACCTCTACATCAACAGCCCCGGCGGCTCGGTCACCTCCGGCCTGGCGGTCTACGACACGATGCAGCTGATCCCGTGTGACGTGTCCACCACCTGCATGGGCCTGGCCGCCTCGATGGGCCAGTTCCTGCTGTGCGCCGGCGCCCCGGGCAAGCGCTTCGCCCTCCCGCACAGCCGCATCCTGATGCACCAGCCGTCGGCCGGCTTCCAGGGCTCGGCGGCCGACATCGCCATCCAGGCCGAGCAGACCATCTTC
>Ga0136633_1003300_pt1 | contig 10686 bp, 6 predicted proteins | sample AntDrymeUQ832206_2_FD_105494 | JGI IMG/M metagenome (GOLD analysis project Ga0136633, IMG submission 105494) | Polar desert sand microbial communities from Dry Valleys, Antarctica - metaG UQ83 (22.06) | ecosystem: Environmental > Terrestrial > Soil > Desert | place: Antarctica: Dry Valley...
AGCCTGCTCAGCTACCTGGCCCTCGACTCGTCCTACAGCCACGCCTTCTCCTTCGCCGCGATCGCCCTCACGATGCTCGCCGTCATCCGCTGGAGGGAGGATCCCGGGTCGTGGCGGCGCAGCCTCGAGGTGGGCCTGGCCGCCGGCCTGGTAGTGGGCATCCGGCCGGCGAACCTGGTCGCCATCGTGCCGCTGGTGGCCCTCGGCGTCGTGAGCTGGCCGACGGCCAGGGTTCGCGCCGCCCTCCTCGCCCGTCACTGGCCCCGCCTGCTGCTCGCCGCCCTCGCCGCCGCCCCCCCGGTGGTCGCCACCCTCCTGGCCTGGAGCTTCGCCCGTGGCGCACCGGTCCTGTTCTCCTACCGGGGCGACGAGAGGTTCTTCTTCCTCCACCCGCAGTGGCGGGTGCTGTACGCCTTCCGGCCCCACGGCCTACTGCCGTACGCCCCCGTCCTGTTGCTGGCCGTCGTGGGCCTGGTACCACTGTGGCGGCGCCACCGGGACTGGTTCTGGCCCGTCACGCTGGGCCTTGCGCTGGAGACCTACCTGCTGGCCAGCTGGAGCGACTGGGCGCTGGGCACCGGCTTCGGCCATCGCGGCTATGTCGACGTCAACGCCCTGTTCGCCCTGCCGATGGCGGCCCTGTTCGCGGCGGCCTGGTCGCACCGGTGGCGCTGGGTGGCCGGCGGGTTCGCCGTCGTGGCCCTCAGCACGACGCTGCTCGGGAGCCTCGCCTACTGGCAGGGGCGCCTGTCGCCCGAGGGCGCCTCGGTCACGGGCTACCTCACCGCCATCCTGGGCGGCGACGCCACGGACGGGGACCTGCCGGCCCGGCCCGGCCCGTAGCCCTCAGGCTTCCTTCTCGTACAGGTGGCCCTGCACCGAGGCGTGGACTGTGGTCAGGTTCGGGGAGGCGTCGAACTTGTCGACCAGGCGCAGGCCCGGGGTGGCCCCCAGCAGCGTCTCGGCCTCGGTGCAGCGCGTGAAGATCAGCTGTATGAACTCGGTCTCGTCGAAGGTCAGGCGGCTGATCGGCGGGCACACCACCAGGATCCGGCCCCCCACGGGAAGGCTTTCGACCAGGGGCAGCAGCGTCACCCGCTGGTCGGCGGCCCGTAGCCGGAGCGTGCCGTCGCGCTGGTTGGTGCGGCGGGGGTCGGGCACCAGCCCGGTTGCCTCGGCGTAGCGGAGCCCGGGGGGCAGGTAGTACGACAGGAGGGGCACCCGGCCGAAGTCGGTGACCACCAGATCGCCGGGCTGCAGCTGCGGGGCGAAGTGGTCGGCGACCAGGGGCGCATTGCTCTTCTGGCTGGGTAGCTGCTTCACCCCGATCGGCGCGTTCAGGAGGCCGTAGATGACCAGGCAGGCCACGGCCACCCGGCCCCCGCGGGCGAGCCCGACGGCCAGCACGACGGCGATCGGGGCCACGGCCACGGCGAGGTAGCGGGGGTGCCACACCGAGTTGTGCCGGGAGACGAGCCAGCCGACGGTCACCACGACCACCGGCACGATCGAAATGGCGACGACGGTGAGGCCGGCCCGCTTCCACGGCCGCTGGACCACGCCCGCGACCCCGAGGGCGGCGCCCAGCCCAAGGGCGACGATCGTCTCCGGGGAACCGAACAGCCCGATCAGGTCACCGCGGATGGCGCCGAGCGTCGGCCGGCGGGCGAACGGGGCGCCGGTGTGGGCGATCTGGTCGAGCAGGATAGGCACCCAGGGGAGGTAGAGCACCAGGGCGCCGCCAAAGGCCAGGACGGCGTCGCGGATGACCGCCAGGCGGTCCTCGGCCAGGATGGCGCAGAACAGCACCGACACGCCGGCGGCGATCCCGAAGAAGATGCCCCAGTTGTGGGTGTAAAGCATCAGCGCCAGGCACACGGCGAAGGCCGGGAGGTAGCGGCGGCGCCTGAAGACGAAGGCGTGCACGAAGGCAACGGTGGCCAGGAGGCCCAGGAGGACCAACAGCGTGTACATCCGGGTCTCGTTGGCGTAGTACGCCAGGAACGGGTTGAGGGCCATGAGGCCGGCGCACATCCACCCGACCCGGCGCCCGAACAGGCTCCACCCGGCCCACAGGCCCGCAGGGACGCAGGCCAGCGCGAACCCCAGCGACAGGATGTGGGTGGCCGCCTCCGACGACCCGAACAGCGACATCCACACGTTGAGGAGGAGGTAGTACAGCGGCGGCGAGCCGTCCTGGCGCAGGACGTCGGGGATCGAGCCGAAGGGCTGGGAGGAGATCCCCACCGAGATCCCCTCGTCCACCCAGAACAACACCCCCCGGGCCCGCCCCCACAGGAAGGCGAGGAGGACGACTAGCCCGGCCAGGGCGGCCAGGTCGACCACCCGGACCCGCCGCTTCGGTCCCAGCGATCCGTCGTCGGCGACCTCGAGGAGGGCCGGCACCCGTCGCGCCTTCGCAGGAGGCGCAACCTCTGCGTGGGCGGCCTCCGAAGCGAGCGGCACCGCCGCGTCCTCGTCATCCGGCCCCAGGCCGCGAGCCCCATCCTGTGTTTGCACCCTGAACCTTCCGTTCCTGCCCAGCGTGGACCCGGGCAGGATAACGGACCCATCCGGAACCTCCCGTCGGCCCGGGGCCCGGCGGAGAGCCTCTAGGGTCGCGGGCGATGCGCGCCTTTGTCACCGGCGCCGCCGGGTTCGTGGGTCGGCACCTCACGGCCCACCTGGAGGCGTCGGGCGACGAGGTGGCCGTGCTGGCCGAGGGCATCGACGTCGCCGACGAGGCCGCGGTTGCCGCCGCCGTGGCCGAGGCGTCCCCCGAGGTGATGTACCACCTGGCCGGCTGGGCCCACGTGGGTGATTCGTGGAAGCACCCGACCGAGGTGGTCCGGGTCAACGTGGCGGGCACAGCGGCGGTGCTGGAGGCCTGCCGCCTGGCCCGGGTCGGGCGGATCCTGGTGGTCGGCTCGGCCGACGCCTACGGCACCTTCGACCCGGCCGACCTGCCCCTGGGGGAGGATCTGCCGCTGCGCCCCGTGACGCCCTACGGCGCCTCGAAGGCCGCGGCCGAGGTGCTCGCCCTGCAGGCCCACCGCGCCTCGGGCGCCGGGGTGGTCCTCACCCGGTCGTTCAACCACACCGGCCCGGGGCAGCACCCGTCGTTCGTGGTGCCCGCCCTGGCCCGGCGCGTGGTCGAGGCGGCCGCCGCCGGAGGCGGGGCGGTGCGGGTGGGCAACCTGTCGGCGGAGCGGGACCTCCTCGACGTCGAGGACGTGGCGCGGGCCTACCGGGTGCTGGCCACCAGCGCCGAGCCGGGACGGGCCTACAACGTCTGCTCGGGCGTGCCCGTGGTCATCGAGGCCGTGGCGCGGCGCCTGGCCGAGCTGTCGGGCACCGAGGTGGAACTGGTGGTCGACCCCGAGCTGGTACGCCCGGTCGACGTGCCCCTGGTGGTGGGGGACAACACCCGCCTGCGGGCCCTCGGCTGGCAGCCCGAGGTGGCGCTGGACGAGACCCTCCGACGGGTCCTCGCCGATCAGCGCTCGTGCCGCGAGGCCGCCGCCCGGCCCTGAGGCCGGCTCAGGCGGCGAGGAGCGAGCGCACCTGGGTGGCGGCGGACTCGGCGGCCTGGCGGGCCGAGGCGACCACGACCTTGACGTGGTCGGGGAGCCGCTGCTCGACGTCGTCGAGTCGCACCTCCAGCTCACGGCGGGCCACCTGGGCGCGCTGGAAGCCCAGCACGCTGAGGCCGACGGCGACGTAGGCGGAATCCTTAAGGGTCTGAGTCACGTCCATGCGTGCAACCGTAACGCAAAGTGCTAACCACTGCAAGCGTCTGGTGGTGGGGGAGCCGGCGCGGGGTGCGAGGTGTCCGCGAGCCGGGAAGGTGTCGGGTCTAGCCTCGCCCTCCCGTATGGACGACCTCGCCGCCGGGCAGCCGGCGCTGGATGAGGCGCCGCCCGTGGTGGCCGTCATGGTGGTCTGTGACCCGGGGCCGTGGTTCGAGGAGTCGCTCACCGCCCTGGCCGCCCAGGACTACCCGGCCCTGTCGATCCTGGTCGTCGACGCCGCCAGCACCACCGACCCCACCGAGCGGGTGGCCGCGGCGGTGCCCTCGGCCTTCGTCCGCCGCCTGCACGTGGACCCGGGCTACGCCGCCGCCGCCAACGAGGTACTCAAGGTCGTGAAGGGGGCGTCGCACCTGCTCTTCGTCCACGACGACGTCGCCCCGGCGCCCGACGCCGTCCGCCTCCTGCTCGAGGCCGCCTACCGGGGGAACGCCGCCATCACCACGCCGAAGCTGGTGGCGTGGGACCAGCCTGATCTGCTGCTGGCGGTGGGCGAGTCGGCCGACCCGCTCGGCCGGCTGGTGGCCATCGTGGAGCCAGGCGAGGTCGACCAGGGCCAGCACGACGCCGAGCGGGAGGTCCTCGTCGCCCCCGGCGCCTGCCTGCTCGTGCGGGGCGACCTGTTCCGGCGTCTGGGTGGGTTCGACCGGGCGGCGATCCTCGGGGCCGAGGACCTCGACCTGTGCTGGCGGGCCGCAGTGGCCGGTGCCCGCACCATGACCGCCCCGGCCGCCCGGGTCCGCCACCGCGCCGCCCTCACCAACGGCGAGCGGCACAGCCGCCTCGGTGACGTGCGCCAGCTCGACCTCCAGCTTCGGCTGCGGGCCGCTCTCGTCGCCGCCACGCCGCTCGGCTTCCTGGTGACGCTGGCCCAGGCCGGGGCCTCCGCCGTCATCGAGGCCGTCGTGGCCGTCGCCCTCGGACGCCGGGGCAACGCCCGGATGGCGCTCGGCGCCTTCACCTCGAACCTGCGGTCGATGGGCGGCCTCCTCGGCTCGCGCCAGCGCCTGGCCGCCCTGCGCAAGGGCGGCGACCCGGCGGCGGTGGGCAAGCTGCTGGCCCGCCGGGGCCGGCTGGGGGCGCTGGTGCGCGAGGCCGGAGGTGCCGGCGGGAGCGGCGGTGACCGTACCGGAGCCGAGCTGCTGCGCCAGGGGACCGCCGGATGGTGGTCGATGGGCCTGCGCCGCCACGTCGTCGCCCTCGGGGCGCTGGCCCTGGTGCTGCTGATCGGCAGCCGCCACCTCCTGCGCGGACCGATGCCCCAGCTGGGCTCGCTGGCCGCCCTGCCCGAGGACCCGCTCCAGCTGCTCCGCACCTACCTCGGCGGGGCCCGGTCGGCCGGCATGGGCGGCCTTGGTGCCGTCCCGCCCGCCTTCGCCTTACTCGGGCTGGCCAGCGTCGCCCTGCTCGGCGGCACCGGGCTGGTGGGCACGCTGCTCGTCTTCGGCTCCCTGATCGCCGGCGTCGTCGGGGCCGCCCGCCTAGCCCGACCGCTCGGCAGCGGCCGGGCCACCGCCGCCTCCGCCATCGCCTACGCGGCGGTGCCGTTGTGGCCCGACGCCCTGGCCCGGGGGCGGCTGGCGGGCCTGGTTGCCTACGGCCTGGCTCCGTGGCTGCTCCTGAGGCTGTTCCGGGCCACCGGCCTGGCCCCCTTCGGCGCCGACGCCCCAGCCGAGGACGGGGGCACGGCCGAGGTCGGGCTGGCCCGCTCCGCCCGCCGGGCCCGCCGCCGGGCCGAGGCCAACCGGCCCGAGCCGGTCCTGGTCGGGGCCGACGCCGGCGCCGGCGGTGCCCTTCCGTTCGAGCCGTTCGCCCCGGGCGAGCTCGAGGGCCTCGACGGGCCCCCGTTGCAGGCCCCCGAGCTGGGTTGGACCAGCGGCGAGGCGCTCACCGAGGTGGGCGCTCAGCACGCCCTCGACGAGATGGGCGCCTTCGAGGACGACGTCGAGCTCGACGACCTGGCCCGGGTCCGGGTCCACCACCGGGGCCGGGCCGTCCGCCGCCTCGAGCCCCCGCCCGCCCCGCGACGCACCCGCCTGCAGCAGGTCGCCGCCCTGGCCGTCCTCCTGGCCCTCGGCACGGCGCTGGCGCCGGCCCTCCTGCCGGCCGCCGCCGTCGCCGCCGTGGGGCTCCTGGCCAGCGTGGCCATCGCCGGCGAGGCGGCGGGCGTGCTCCGGGCCGTCCGCACCGCCGCCCTCGGGGCCCTCGGCGCCGTGGTGCTGCTCTCGCCCTGGAGCCTCAGCGTGCTGCGGGCCGGCCAGTGGTCGGCCCTGACGGGCCCCGCCGGCCCCCTGGCCGACGCCCCCCGGGCCTCCGACCTCCTCCGCTTCTCCACCGGCCCGCTGCCCGTCGGACCGCTGCCCCTGCTGCTCCTCCTCGCCGCCCTGCTCCCGCTGACCACGGGCCGCTCGTGGCGGGCGGCGTGGGCGGCCCGGTGCTGGGCTGTGTCCCTGGCCTGCCTCACCGTCGCCCTCGTGGGCGGTCGGGGCTGGCTCGGCCTCACCGCCCTCGAACCCGGGGTGCTCCTCCCCTTCGCCGCCGCCCCGGTGGCGCTCGCCATCGCCCTCGGCGCCGCCGCCTTCGAGGTCGACCTGCGGGGCTTCTCCTTCGGCTGGCGCCAGCTGGCCTCGCTCGGGGCCGCCGGCGCCGTGGCCCTCGCCTGCCTGCCGATGGTGCTCGGCGTGCACAGCGGGCGTTGGGGGGCGCCGACCCGCGACCTCGCCGGTGTCCTGTCGTGGATGCCGGACAAGGTGGGCGACGGCGCCTTCCGGGTGCTGTGGATCGGCGATCCGGCCGCCCTGCCCCTCACCGGTTGGCACCTCGGCGACGGGCTCGCCTACGCCACCTCGCGCAACGGTCCGCCCACGGCCGCCGACCAGTGGGCCGGGCCCCAGCGGGGCATCGACGAGCGGCTGATCGACCCTGTGCGCAGCGCCCGGAGCAACGACGTGGTCGACCTCGGCCACCGCCTCGCCCCCCTCGGCGTGCGCTACCTGGTGATCCCGCTGCGGGCTGCACCCGTCCACGCTCCCGAGCGGCCGGTTCCCGCCGACCTCCCGGCCGCCCTCCGGGCCCAGGTCGACCTTCGCCAGATCGACACCAACGCCTCCCTGCTGGTCTTCGAGAACGTGGCCTGGGCCCCCATCCGGGCCCAGCTGCCGGCCGGGGCGGCCGACGCCGCCCGCGACAAGAAGGCCGACGTCGCCGCCGTCGACCTCAGCGGCGCCGAGCCGGTGCTCGACCCGACCAGGCCCGGTTCGTCCCGCTTCCAGGGCGACGTGCAGGCCGGCGAGGTCCTGGTGGCCGAGGCCCCGAGCGGCGGGTGGCAGCTGAAGGTCGACGGGCGGTCGGCCGAGCGGCACCCGGCTTTCGGCGTGGTCGGCTTCACCGTCACCGCCCCCGGGTCGGCCACGCTGCAGCTGAGCCCCCCTCTCCTCCTCCGCCTGGCCGTCCTGGCGCAGGCCCTGCTGTGGCTGGCCGCGCTGGTGCTGGTCACCGGCGGCTCGCTGGAGGGAGCGTGGCCCTGGGGACGGGCCCGCCACCTCCGGTCGCCGGGCTCCCCCCCGCTGCCGCCCCGCCCGGCCGGTTCGGGCGTGGTGCTCCTCGATCCCGTCGGCCGCCCTGCCGCCGACGATCGGGACCCCGAGGGGGCCCGGTGATCGCCGACAAGCGCCTCGTGGCCGTGGGCGTCGTCCTGGCCACCCTCGGGGCCGGTCTCGTGATCGACCGCCTCGACCGGCCCGCCCGGCCCGCCGCCCGTGAGGCGGCCGAGGCGGCCTCGGGACCCACCATGGCCGGGGCCGATGTCGGCTCGAGCGCCTGGTTCTGCCCCGGCGGGCCCCTTGGGCGCGTCGACCAGGCCGACGTCACCGTGGCCCTGTCCAACACCACGGCCCGCCCACTCGCCGCCCGGGTCACCGCCCTACCCGTCTCCGGCGAGGCCGACCCCGTCGAGCGCCGGATCGACGTGCCGGCCCTCGGCTCCACCAACGTCCGCCTGAACGAGCTGCTGGGCGGCACCACGCCGGCCGGCGCCACCATCGTCGCCCCCGGCGGGCTGGTGGCTCAGCAGGCCATCAAGACCCAGGAGGGCTCGGCCATCGGGCCGTGCGCCTCCAGCGCCACTGACCACTGGTTCACCGCGGTGGGCTCGACCGCGCAGGGCTCGTCGCTATTGCTCAGCCTGCTGAACCCGTTCCCGGACGAGGCCATCGTCAGCATGGCCTTCTCCAGCGACCAGGGCCGCGCCGTGCCCGGCGACCTCCAGGGGCTGGTGGTGCCGGGACGCTCGGTGCGGGTGGTCGACATCGGCGAGCACGTGCGTCGCCGCGATGGGGTGTCCGCCGAGGTCGTGGCCCGTCGCGGCCGCCTGGTCGTCGGCCGCAACTTCCGCAAGGGCGGCGGATCCAGCACGGCGCTGGCCGCCCCGGCGGCCGCCCCCACCTGGTACCTGCCCGGCGGGGTTCGGGCCGACGGGGTCACCAACCGGCTGGTGGTGGCCAACCCCTCGGACCGCGACGCCGAGCTCAGCGTCGAGCTGCGGCTGAAGGAGGGCGCGGTCGAGCCCTTCACCCTCACCGTGGCGGCCCAGGACCGGGCCGAGCTGAGCCTCGACGATGCCCGGATCCCGAAGGGTGTGCCCTACTCGATCGCCGCCCGGTCCCTCGAGGAGGTGCCGATAATCGTCGAGCGCTCCACCGAGGGTCGGTCGGACCGCAGTGACGTCCTGGGTGGGACCACACCCGACCGGGCCTGGGTGGCGGCGGCGGTGGGTCCCGGCCAGGACGCCCTGGCCATCTACAACGCCGGCGACGGGCTGGCCGAGGTCACCGTCACCCCCCTCGACGGCGACGGCGTCCCCCTGGCGGGCGAGCCCCTGCGAATCGAGCCCGGCGCGCGGGGCAGCCTCCGGCTCGACGACAAACCGGCCGCCAAGGGCAACGCCGTCCTCGTCGAGTCCACCCAGCTGCTGGTCGTCGAGCGGGACAGCGGTGACGGCGCCCCCACCAAGGGCGGCACCTTGGCCGTCGCCCTCGGGCGGCGCTGAGCCCGCCGGGAAGCCGCCGTGGAACGTCTGGTGGTGGCTGCGGTGCTCGTGGCGGTGGTGGCCGTGGTCGCGCTCGTGGTGGGGCGCCGCCAGCGGTCCGACCCGCCGTCCCAGCCCCGACGGTGGCCGATGCCGGCCCAGCTCGACCGGGACGACTTCGAGGGGGGGGAGGTCCCCTGGCTGGCCAGCCTTTTCACCTCGGCCACCTGCGACTCGTGCGGTCGGATCGAGCAGATGGTGCGGCCGCTGGCCTCCCCGAGCGTGGCCGTCACCGTGGTGGCCTGGCAGGACGACAAGGCGCTCCACGAGCGCTACGGCATCGAGGCCGTGCCCTGCTTCGTGCTGGCCGACCAGGAGGGAGTGGTGCGCTACGGTTTCGTCGGTCGCGACGTCACCGCCACCGACCTGTGGGCCGCAGTCGCCGAAGCCAGAAACGTGGGTTCGAGCCTGGACGACCCGCGACGCACCGACTCGTAGCTCGTGGGGTGTTCCGGTGGGGATGTCACGGCGCCGGCCAGGCCGCGTCGTGCTCGGCGTCGTAGAGGCGGCCGAGGGGCGCCGGGGTGGGGTGGTCGGGAGCCGGCGCAGGCCCGGTGGGGTGGATGGGGCGGCCGGCGGCGGCGTCGACCAGGCGGCCCACCTCCGCTCCGGTGATCGTCTCCTTGGCGAGAAGAGCGGCGGCGACGGCGTCGAGCCCGGCCCGGTGCTCGCCCAGCAGATGGAGCGCCCGCTCCTCAGCGGTCCGAAGGATCTTCTCGACCTCCTGGTCGATCACCCGACTGGTGTCGTCGGAGTAGTCCTTGGAGTGGAGCAGGTCCTCGCCCAGGAACACCTGGTCGTTCGAGCTCCAGGCCATCGGCCCGATCCGCTCGCTCATCCCGAATTCCCGCACCATGCGCCGGGCCATCTCGGTGGCCCGCTGGAGGTCGTTGCCCGCCCCGGTCGACAGCGACCCAATCACCAGCCGCTCGGCGCAGCGGCCCCCCATCATCACCGCCAGGGAGTCCTCGAGGTGCTCGCGCCAGTAGGTGTGGCGCTCCTCGATCGGCAGCTGCTGGGTGGCGCCCAGGGCCATGCCGGTGGGCAGGATCGTGACCTTGTGGACGGGATCGGCATCGACGAGCACGTAGGCGGTCACGGCGTGGCCTCCCTCGTGGAAGGCGGTGGCCTCCTTCTCCTTGTCGCTCAGCATCACCGACTCGCGGCGCTGGCCCATGAGGACCCGGTCACGGGCGGCCTCGAAATCGACCATCGCCACCTCGGTGGCGCCTCGCCGCACGGCCTGCAGCGCCGCTTCATTCACGAGGTTGGCCAGGTCGGCGCCGGCCATGCCAGGGGTGCCCCGGGCCACCACGGCCAGGTCGACATCGGGGCCGATGCGGGTGCCCTGGCTGTGGACCCGGAGGATGGGCAGACGCTCGGAGAGGTCGGGGAGGGGCACAACGATCTGGCGGTCGAAACGCCCGGGACGCAGGAGGGCCGGGTCGAGCACGTCGGGTCGGTTGGTGGCGGCCAGGATCACCACGCCCTCGGAGGTCTCGAAGCCGTCCATCTCCGACAGCATCTGGTTCAGGGTCTGCTCGCGTTCGTCGTGGCCGCCGCCGAGCCCGGCGCCCCGCTTGCGCCCGATCGAGTCGATCTCGTCGAGGAAGATGATGGACGGGGCCTGCTTGCGGGCGGTGGCGAACAGGTCGCGGACCCGGGAGGCGCCCACGCCGACGAACATCTCCATGAAGTCGGACCCGGTGACCGACAGGAAGGGCACCCCGGCCTCGCCGGCCACGGCCCGGGCCAGCAGCGTCTTGCCGGTGCCGGGGGGCCCGACGAGCA